>Ga0210410_10006114_pt1 | contig 10472 bp, 10 predicted proteins | sample IncBWC4MmetaG_FD_161058 | JGI IMG/M metagenome (GOLD analysis project Ga0210410, IMG submission 161058) | Forest soil microbial communities from Barre Woods Harvard Forest LTER site, Petersham, Massachusetts, United States - Inc-BW-C-4-M | ecosystem: Environmental > Terrestrial > Soil >... | reverse complement strand
GCGCGCCCCCAACGGAATCACCGGACTCGAAACATCGTTGGGATTGTCACTGACACAGTTACATTTTGCGCGGGGAGCAAGTTTGTCGCGGGTCATCGCGCTGCTCTCGACCGAACCGGCCAGAATCTTGTCACTCCGCGGACGCGGTTCGCTCGCCGTCGGCTCAGCGGCCGACGTGGTCCTCTTCGACGCAGAAGCAAAATGGCAATACAACGCCACCGCCTCCCTCTCGAAATCAAAAAACTCTCCGTTCGATGGTCACGCCATGCGCGGACGCGTCCACACGACCATCTACGAAGGCCGCATCGTCCATCAGCAAGAGTAGTTTGAGGCAGGCATCGTGCCGACTTTCAGAGCGTTGTCGAGGAACAGCCGTTCTCTGCTGCTGGTCGCGAGCGCCTCGCTCGCCGTTAGTGGCCAGGTCACGCGCAAACCGGTTCCGCATGGAATCAACTCTGCCGGCGTACGGCGAAAAGTCTCCGACCTCCATCCCGCCGCCACCTACCAACTCGGCGGCCATCCCGACTGGATGGCCATCACGCCCAGCGCAACGTGGGTCGCCGACTCAGACCGCAGTCAGATCATCGAACTCGACCCCACCAGTACGCAGATCAAGCGCACCATCACCATCAGCAAACCGTGTTCCGGCCTCGCCGCAGACTTCGACAGCCTCTGGATACCCAGTTGCGGAGAACACGCCCTGATCCGCACCGATCTCAACTCGGGCAAAATCATCGCGCGAATCGCCGTTGCGCCCGCCGACTCCGAAGGCGGCATAACTACGGGAGCAGGCAGCGTCTGGCTCCCCACCAAAAACGGTCTCGCGCGCATCGATCCAACGACCAACAAAGTGTCCGCACTGGTTAAGATTCCGTTCGGCTCCTACGCCGCAGCCTTTGGCGAGGACGCAGTCTGGATCACCTCAACCCAAAACAACCTTCTCACCCGCGTCGATCCGCGCTCCAATCGCGTAGTGGCAAGCATACGAATCGGACCAAGGCCGCGATTCCTTACGATCGGCGCTGGCTCCGTCTGGACCTTGAATCAAGGCGATGGCACAGTTTCGCGAGTCGACATGAAGACCAATCAACTTGTCGCCACCATCCCAGTCGGCACTCCAGGACCGGGCGGTGAAATTGCTTTCGGCGCTGGCTCTGTGTGGGCAACATTTTTCAACTTCCCCATTTCGCAGATTGACCCGGCACTCAATCGAGTCGTCAGACAATGGGCCGGAGCGGGCGGCGATAGCATCCGGATCGGACATGGCTCAGTCTGGCTTACTGACTACAAAGGCGGAACTGTCCTGCGCCTGAAACTGCCGCTATGAAAAGTTCCCTGCCTCCAGCGATGTTCCGCAAGATACATCCGGCATTTGCCTGTTCGGCCTGGCGAGCCTAAGATACCGCGCTGTGAGGTGACTTATGCCAACTTACATTTCACTTTGCCGCTGGACGCAGAAGGGCGCGCAGAGCGTCAAAGACAGCCCATCCCGGCTTGACGCCGGCAGAAAAGCGTTTGAGAAGGATGGCGTCAAGATGAAATCCTTCTATATGACTACGGGCACGCACGACATGCTCATGATCTGCGAAGCGCCCGATGATGCGGCTATGGCCAAGGCTGTGCTTGCGCTGGTTTCAGCAGGAAACATCACCACGCAGACATCACGCGCCTTCACCGAAGACGAGTACCGCAAGATCATCGGCAGTCTGTAATCTCCACGTCGCATCGCGGACGCCAGTCACGCTAACTCACAGGTCCGTTCGCGCGCATCTAAAAGAAGCGGGCATACACTCAAGCTCATAACACGGCGGACCACCGCTCCCATCCTTCATCTCGTCACACCACAGGAGAAATCAAATGACCTCTGTCGATAGCGAAAAAGGAATCTCCCGCGATCGTCTGGCGGAATTGTTGAACGAAGACCTCGCCCGCGAATACCAGGCCATCATCGCTTACGTGGTGTACTCGCAGGTGCTGAAGGGCGCCGCGTATATGAGCATTGCAGACCAGCTTGAGATCCACGCGAAGCAGGAACTCGACCATGCTTTGATCATTTCGCGGCAGATCGACTATCTCGGAAAGATGCCAACAGTGAATCCTATGCCCGTCAAAACATCGGAAGATGCAAAGGCGATGTTGCGCTTCGATCTCGAGAACGAAAACGAAACCATACGGCAGTACCGCGCCAGGGTCCGGCAATGTGAAGCCCTCGGCGAATACTCCATGGCCGAGCAAATCCGTCAGATCCTCGTGCAGGAACAGGACCATCAGATTGATCTGGCCACGGCCCTCGGCGAAGACGTGCCTGATGTAGGCATTGCAACTGAAAGCGCGGCCGGAAAGAAGCGCTAGCCTCGTCAACGCGACCCGTTTTCCTGCTGCTACTGGCTATCCAGCGGAATCTGCAGCGTGCCGAAGCGGCCCGCCGTGTGGTCTCTAACTCCGACGACCAGCCATTTGGCTCCCGGCATGAGGGGCACGTCCTGATGCGCGGGAAATCCAGCGGTCTGCAGCTTCGCCATCTGATCCGGCGTTATGCGCCCATCAACGCGGATTTCTCCGCTGCCGAGCAGTTTGCCAGCCGCGTCATATTCGACCACCGCACAATCTATGGTTGCCGTTTTGCGCTGATCTTGTGATTCAGAGAATGCAAGCAGGCGCGCATCGATGTTGTATTGCAACCCGACATGTCCGCTGACGCTTCGATCCAGTTGTGCGGTAAAGAGCAGATCGTTGACCTCTGGCGCGCCGTGGCGCATGGCAAGCGTAAATGCGTCAGCGGAAGTCGCCGGCGCCTTCTTGCGATCAAGAGCGAAGTATCCGCGACGGTAGTACAGCCTGTATCCATGTTTTGCAACTGTCAGATCGATTTTGCGGTAACGTCCATCCCACTTCGCATCCTGCGGGGAGTAGGTCAGCGTGTAGTAGGTTTGACCCTGGCGAAACTTCTCTGACAACACCTGCGCCAGATCGTTGCGATTGATGGTGGCGACGCCGCCCGTCGCATCGGCGATTTCCATCATGCCGGCGCGTTCTTCATTCACGCGGGAGTCAGCCTGCAAAGTGTCTTCGTTTAGCCTTGCGGGACCAATGGGCCCCCCGTAGAGCGTGCCTTTGACATCTACACTGTCGATCCCTTCGGTCGCGGCGGAGATGACGCCACGCACGTCAATGGGAAAGACTGCGACCCGGGCAGTCTCAAGCCGCTTGTCAGTCCTCTGCTGCATCTGCAGATAGCTCTCCCGAAACCTCGCGGAGTTAAAAACTTTGTTCGGATTTCTGAAGCCTTGCGGTTGTGCCGTGAGTGGAAAGCCCTCTGATAGCCAGAAGAGATTCTTCTTCCCCGGGTATTGTTCAAGCCACGCCGCGAGACTGTTCAGCGACTCCAGGGTGAGAATGACTCTCATCGTAAGCCGATCCATCTCGGTTTCGCGCTGACTATCTTCAAGCTGGTCGACAGGGACTTTGGCCGCAGCCGCCATCTTCGCGTATACGCTTTCGATCGCGGCATCATCGTCGGAGTTGTAAACGTCGCGCAGCGGTGACGACAGCGGACTGAGCGCTTTGCCTGCGAGCAGCGTTTCAATGCCCGTGGCGTCCGCGGAAAATGGAACCATGATGGTGGGCGAAGACGCGGATAAACGGACCAGTGCCACCGGCACGCCGGGCGGCAACGTCTTCGCAAACTGCCTCATCTGTTGGCGGGTCCGCGCCTCGTCGGGCATCGCTGTATTCAGCATGTCGAGGACGAGCACGTTCCAGACGTTGCCCTGAACCTTCGGACGATTGGCGTACATGCCAACGGGCATAACAGCGGGAAGAAACGCTGGAGATGGTGGCGCCTTCATAGCCCCCATCGCCGTGTGGTCTTCGAGGCTTTTGAGTGTTTGCTCTGCGCCGTTCTCGCGCAGCTTGAAGTCATCGAGCTTCAGTCCGCTGACCGCGTGCCCCTGCGCGTCCATGACCATCACGTCAAGGACGACCAATCGGGCATCTACACGAAGCGTGGCGGCGGGGATGTCCGTCGGGGGATTCTGCGCGACCGCCGCGAGGCTAGTCAGCATCGCAGCCGCTGACAAGGCCAGGGTCATTCTCTTGACCAGAGTGAACGCGTTGATCGACTTGAGGAGCAGTGATCTGGCCATCGCGGGACGATTCTAGCCCCTTTCGCTGCTCGTCTGGAAGCGCGGCGAGAAAGAAGGGCTAATCTTGTCGAGGCTACTCAACGCGGGCTAGGAGCAGGTCACCGTGACCGGCGCCTGGTAAGTGGTACGATTGCGCCAATCAAAGGACGCACTGGCTTTCGCTCGGGCTCCCTTCCAATTCCACTTTTCCTGATAGCCAATTAATCGCTTCTGGCAGAACGTCCTTCGTCAATCACGCAAGGAGAAAAGCGCAATGCACATAAACGGGAAGACCAATACCGAATCGATGATGAAAGCCAGCCTCTCGCTGGTTATGGCGGCGATGTTGTTGACAGCGGCCCTCGCCGTCCCGGCGGCGGCACAGAAGCAAGTACCCTTCAAAGGCTCGCTACAAGGACAAGAAACCGACACACCGCAGGGTGGCCCTCCCCCCACCACACTAGCCGTCGAGGGGAGTACTACGGGAACTGCTACCCACGTAGGTCAATTCTCATTCACCTATCAACTTACGGTGATTCTCGCGAAAGGCACCGCAACAGGGTCTGCTCACTTGATCGCGGCCAACGGAGACAGCATCGATACGACAATCACCGGGTCCATTGACCTGATGACGACACCCGGTTTCGCTAGCATTACGGAAATTAACACCATTACGGATGGTACGGGTCGATTCGCCGGAGCCCAAGGGAGTTTCACTGTCGACCGATTGCTAAATCTGGCAACGGGCTTCACCTCCGGTTCGTTTCACGGGACAATTACTTCCCCGGGTGCAGCCAGATAATTCTCTCATTGCTGTTGCAGTTCATCTCAAGCGGCGGAGATCCGGGCTGGGAGCAGGTCAAATTCGACCTGCTCCGCCGCATAGACGCTCACACGCCGACGTTATTGCGCAGGCATTTTAGATTTCCAGAGACCCAGCGTTGCGCCGGTCGGGTCTTCAATGATGCTCAGCCAGCCGAAATCCATCACTTCCGTCACGTCCCGCTTGACGGTCGCTCCCAGAGATCTCGCCTTATCTGTCGCGGCCTTAATGTCATCCACTTCGACATAGGCGAGCCACAGCGACGGTGCGCCGGGTACAGGATGTTTCATGATTCCGCCGCCCGTGCCCTTCCCGGGTTTAATGATGGTGTAGGTGCCGTGGTTCGGTACCGGAATGTCCTCTAACTCCCACTTGAACAATTTGGAGTAGAAGGCCTTCGCTTTGTCCGGGTCGGTCGTGTTGAGTTCTACGTGCACGAAAGCATTCGCCATACTTCACTCCTTGCGGGTTGAATTGCGGTTGCGGTTGAGGGAATTCTCAAGCGATCTAAGCCTTCGAAAGAAATGCGGCCAGGCGGTCGAAGCAGCCATTCCAGCCGTGAGCATGTTTCTCGCGCTCGGCTAAAGTCGTACAAGCTTCGGCGTTACGTTATAACCTATCTGCGGCTGGTGCACATGCAACGCACGGTTGACCCCGAGAGGCGTAACTTTAAGCCCCATCACGCTGCATGTCCAGCAGTACCGTCTGAGACTTGCTGCGCCCTTTGAATTTCTGCTCGACGCTCAAATTTCCCTTCTGACCATATTGCACAGAACGGAGCAGACGCATGAAACTCCCCCTTTTTCTGGGTCTAGTTCTACTCAGCGTCATTCTGGCCGCAACTGCCCTGCAGACTCCCGAAGCGCCCGCGGCCTTCGACAACAAGAGCAATGGCGTCGAGGATGACACGACTCATCAGGCGGATCAAGCGAAGTTCGACGCAGTCGAACAGCTGAGCGATGGCCTCGGACCGATCTATAACGCGCAATCCTGTCGCGAATGTCACCAGTCTCCTGTTTCGGGTGCCGGCTCCCAGGTCGCGGAACTGCGCGTAGGCCACTTGGGTCGCGACGGACGCTTCCGTACTCCAGCGATCCCGATTGCTCACGGAGAGGAAGTGATAACAGGCCGGTCGCTCGTGAATGATCGTGCTATCTGTCCCAGCGGCGCGTTTCCTGACAAGGAAATTCAAGAACGGGTTCCAGTGACGGAGACAATCCGCACATTTCGCCTTTCTCTCAGTCTGTTGGGAGACGGTTTCGTCGAAGCGGTCGCGGATCAAACTCTCATCGATCTCGCCCGGCAGCAATGTAAATCTTCGCATCGAAAAATCTGCGGCCAGGTCCTGCATGTTCCAATCGTCGAAGCGCCCGGACAGATGGGCGTCGGCCGGTTCGGCTGGAAAGATCAACACGCCAGCCTGTTATCGTTCGCTGGCGATGCTTACCTCAATGAGATGGGCATCACCAACCGGCTTCAACCGGACGAGGTAACTAATATTTGCAACACGGTTGCCGAGCCGAATGACAAGCCCGGGCCGGATGGTCTTTCGGACATAGATCACTTCGCGCGGTTCATTCGAGCGACCAAAGCTCCCGCGCGCGATGCGCAGCTCACGAGCAGCGCACTTGTAAACAAGGGCGCAGAACTGTTCACCAAAATAGGCTGCGCAACCTGCCACGTCGCAACCTTAACCACCGCCGCCGCGGGAACAAAGATCAACGGCGGAACCTACACAATTCCCGCCGCACTCGGGTCGATTACCTTTCATCCTTACGGAGACTTCCTGATGCACGACGTCGGCACCGGCGACGGAATCCTCCAGGCAATCCCGGAGCACTACGGCCGCAGAGTATTCCAGATGATGTCGGAGTACATGGCGAAAGAAAACTACGAAAGCAGCCGCAATAAAATCCGCACCGCTCCTTTGTGGGGAGTACGCCTGCGTCCGCGATTGATGCACGACGGCGCCTCTCTAACATTTCCCGCAGCCATCAAGCGGCACCGCGGCGAGGCAATCCTTGTAACCGGACAATTCGAAAAGCTTAACAAAGAAGATCAGCAAGCCATCATCGCGTTCCTGCAATCCCTCTGAAGTAGTGCTTTGTGATAAGTCCAATTGCTCTATATCCAATTGGATTACTTCCCCGGAGGGCCAGCTCAGCGTTGTAACTGCTGCAGTAAACAGACGACTTACGCACTTACTAAGTCCGCACGCTTTCCTCTTCAAAACGTGTTCTCGAGAATTTTACAAAGTGCTGTCAATTCCGTGACAAATCACTTTTTACTCAGGTGCTAGCCTTGCGGCGCTTCAAAGGAGGCTTCCGTATGCATGTCCGCACTATCGCCCTGACCGCGTGTCTCGCCCTCATAGTGTTTGGTCCCAGCGCGGCGCGCGCACAGTATCAGGTCACCAATTTGGTCTCGAACCAGGATGATCAAGGTGCAAAAACCGTGGATCCACTGATAGTGAATGCCTGGGGGCTTGTGCACCCGCCGGGCGGACCTTTCTGGATCAGCGACAACAATTCAGGCTGGTCCACACTCTACACAAACACTGGAACGAAGGTACCCCTGGACGTATTTATTCCCAGCGCAAGCGGTAACGGTCCCGGCACGCCCACCGGCGTCGTCTTCAACGGATCGCCAGATTTCAAGATCAAGGGATCGCAGGCGCTTTTCCTGTTTGACACTCTTGACGGCACGATCAGCGGCTGGGCACCCGCGGTGAATCGCAACGCAGCCATGATTGCCATCACCAAACCGGGCGCGTCGTATACCGCTTTGGCCATCACCAGCAAGCCTTCAAAGAATTTTCTCCTTGCCGTCGACAACGCGAACAACAAGGTTGACATCTACGATGGCAACTTTAAGTTCATAAAGTCGTTCACTGACACCACGCTTCCCGCCGGCTTCTCTGCTTTCGGCATTCAGGATTTCGGCGGCCTCGTCTATGTTGCATTCGCTAGTACCTCAGGCGCTGCCGGTGGCTTCATTGACATCTTTAGCGAAGGCGGAACACTCCTGAAGCAGCTTGCGCACGGCAGTCCGCTGAACCAGCCTTGGGGTTTCGCCGTCGCGCCAAAGAACTTCGGGCCATTCAGCAACACGCTCCTCGTCTCGAACAACACCAACAACGGCACCATCAACTCCTTCAACGCAGTGACCGGCCAATTCGTTGGCACGTTGAAGGACACCAAGGGCAAAGTGATCCAGATCGACCAGCTCTGGGGAATTGAATTTGGCGACGGAACACCCGGCGGGAGAAATGGCGCCACCAATCAGCTGTTCTTCACCGCCGGTCCCGAGAATAATTTCACCGGATTGTTCGGCGTGATCGACTTCAAGTAACACAAAGCCATTGGTGCACGCGATAGCGAAAGGCCGCCTCAAAAAGGCGGCCTTCGCATTTGCCTCTCGACAACAAAAGTCCGGGTGCCCCATCCTTGCGCAGCAAGGGTGGGACTGAAAATCTCGGCTCCACGGTGTAAGTCACGCGCCCAGCCGATCTATAAACCGAACACACTTGCTCCCCGGTGGAAGGCACGGGCTTTAGCCCGTGCATAAAAACCGGCGCGGAGCGCCTTCCGCGCTGCCGCAGGCCCGCTCTCGCTTCGAGGCCGCGTTCCCCCACGGGGCATTGGTGGTATAGTCACGCCGTCCCCCCTTCTCGCATTGCAAGCGGATGAAATCACTGGGCCATCACCAAGGCACTCGGGCTCTAAGTCGAATTTCTGGAGGAACGCTTGAAAAGGACACGCACACTTCTACTCGCTCTGTTTTCCGCTCTTCTTATCTCCCTCGGACAAATCGCAACCGCACAAATGGCGGCTCCTGCTCAGCCCGGCGCAGCCACCGACGTCTACCACGTCTACTTCGTCAAAGCCGCGCTGGGAAAGGCAGTGGCGCTCGGCGATCTTCTCAAGACTCCCGATCCCAAAGCGCCAATGCCCGGACACTTTCTGCTGCTGCGCCACCAGGAAGGCGACATGTGGGACTACGTGATGATCGAGCATCTCGGCGCCAAGGCAACTGTGCAAGCAGCGCCAACTCCCCAGCCGGAGTTCGCACCCGGGCTCTCCGACTGGCATAACGATACGTTCGTCAGCGGGCCGTCCTGGCCGGAGTTCACCAAGGCCATGGGCATGGGCGACGACGCTGCGAAATCCGCAGCCGGCGTCTATATCGTCTCCGTCTTTCGCGCTGCAGCCGGACATCGCGACCAACTGCAGAAGAGCCTCGCCGACCCAACAGGCGGTACAGCCGGCAGCATCATGATGACGCACCTCGAGGGCGGGCCGTGGCAATTTCTCAGGGTAGAGCGGTATGCATCGTGGCAGGACCTCGCCGCAAGCGAAAGCAAGGGTCTCGCAGATACTGCAAAGCCTGACAGCCCCTGGCGAAAGCTGCGGGAAGATGTTGCGATGCACACTGACACCCTCACAGACCGCGTCGCTCCCTAAGCGTGACTAAAGTAAAAAGCCCGGCCTCGGCCGGGCTTTTTTGTGTGCTCTTTGGTCGACCCTATCGGACGATCTCAGAACTTTGGGTCGCCTCTGGCCCAACGAGGGGCTGCGAACTAGGACAATTTGACGCAGACTAGAGATCTCTCAATAAAATGCCTTGAATCGCTGCCGAGCGCTGCGGTGGGAAACAACGGGAGACGAAGGATGGCAAGCATGCTTATGAACTCTGCCGCAGCTCTGGGCGTCCGATTGAGGAAGAAATGAGCATTCTTGCAGAGATCATTTCGGCCCCTTGGGTCATATGTGTCGTGTTGTTGATCGCCTCTCAGCTGACTGACAACAAGTCAGTAGCTCTGGCGGGAGACATCATGCTCGCTGTCAGTTTCGGTCTTACGTCTGTGATGCTTCTGCGTGCTGGGTCCATTTGGATAGGTATTGCCTTCGCTTTTCCCGCAATCCGTCAAGTATATGTACTGGTCGCTCCCTGGCTTCGTCGGAGAGGACGACCTGAGCACATACTCGATTGACAGAGGGGTTTGTCCTCGGGGAGTCCGCCGGGTGCCCCATCCTTGCGCAGCAAGGGTGGGACTGAGGCTCTTCGCCGCAGAGCGTAATCTCCCCCGTGCCTCCCCGGTGGAAGGCACGGGCTTTAGGCCGTGCAACAAGCCCCGACACCCAAGGGGCTTTAGCCCCGGCGCTCTTTGGCGTGTGAGCCTGTCAGATCGTGACGACAACCCTCCCGAAAGGCCGCCCCTCAACCAAATAACGCAGAGCATCAGCCGCTTCGGCCAGCGCGAAGGTCTTAGCCACGATCGGCTTGATCGCACCGGATTGAAGCAGAGAGACAACAACCTTCCAGGCCTCAGCAACGGCCGCTTTCGGCTGAAGGAACATATTGAGACCCCGGATGCTGGCCTGGGGCACGATAAGATCTGTCACGCTAATGGTTGTCTTAGTGCTTGCGGAATACCCCAGTGTTGTCAGGCTTCCTCCCAACGCAAGCGCTCCAAGCGCCTCGCTCAAGACTTCACCACCGATTCCGTCGATGACAATGTCTGC
>Ga0210410_10006113_pt1 | contig 10475 bp, 10 predicted proteins | sample IncBWC4MmetaG_FD_161058 | JGI IMG/M metagenome (GOLD analysis project Ga0210410, IMG submission 161058) | Forest soil microbial communities from Barre Woods Harvard Forest LTER site, Petersham, Massachusetts, United States - Inc-BW-C-4-M | ecosystem: Environmental > Terrestrial > Soil >... | reverse complement strand
GCCGTAATCTTGCCCCGCTTTGCCCTCACGCTAGACTGAGGTGAGGCCCATGGAGTTTTCACGGAATCAAATCGGCATCGCGGTAGCGGCGGGAGTTCTGCTGCTGATCGTTTTTTTTGGCTATCTCATTCATCTCAACGGTCAAGGTCCGGTGCTCGATCGGTCGGAAGGCCGCGATCCACTGTCAGGAATACCCAATTCCATCTCGCTGAATCCGCTGCGTGACCGCAGTTCCGAGCGTGAGGCGGCGAAATTTATCCGCAGCATGCGCGACGGAAACTGCAAGCAAGAACTTGCGGATTGGGCCAAGGATTATCGAAAGAAGTACGCCGCGTTTATCTGCGACTCCGAGGCCCAGCATCCGCTGGTCTCATGGGAAGTCGCGGACTGGGAAGACACGCCGCCTTTGCGCATCCTTCACTACCGTGGCAAGCGCCGCAACGCTCCCGGTCAGAAGGGGACCTACAAGGAGTTGTTTTCGGTGACGCTCGAGAGAAAAGACGGTGAGTGGGTCGTAACTAAATACGACTCCATGTACTGAAGGCAGTCGTCGGTCATCAGTCGTCAGGCGCTAGCCCTCAGCCGTTGGTTTCCTTTGCGGACTTGGCGGCCTCTCTTTGCGTCCTTTGCGGTAGAGACTTTGACCTTGCCTAAATCCATCACAAGGCCGTAACCTGCGACACCGGCTCGAAAATCCTTTTCCGTAGAATAAGAAAGAGAACTACCTGCGCGATCAGCGCCGCAGTGCTGTCCAACAGAACGTCGTGGAGATTTCCGGTACGGCTGGGAAGAAAGCTTTGGTGCCATTCGTCCAGGCACGCGACCAGGGCAGTCATGAAAAAAGAAATTCTTGCCCACTGGATTGACCACCGGTTGCCGGGGAATGGAAAAGTGTCCCGCCAGGCGCGGAACAGCAGCCAACTGAGAGTGAAATAGCCTACGAAGTGGCCGGTCTTGCGAATGAAAAAGTGCCAGATGGGAAAGTGAGCTTGATCCACCCCAAAAAGGAAGTGCAGCGGCGCGTACAAAAGGCGGCCGGTGTTCTCTGCCGAGGCAAAATTAGTGGACTCACCCGCGATGAGTCCGAGCCAAAGAGTCGCCGCGATCCAGGTTTTCAGCAGATGCTTTTGGGCGGGATTCAAGCGCGGCTTTCCCGGCCCCTACTCCACCGCATAGTTCGGCGCCTCGCGGGTGATCATCACATCGTGCACATGACTCTCGCGCAGGCCAGCCCCGCTGATGCGTACAAACCGTGTCTTCTGTAGGAGGTCTGGAATGGTGGCGCAACCGCAGTAACCCATGCCAGACTTCAGACCTCCGACCATCTGGTGCACGATCATCGCGACTGAACCACGGTAGGGAACGCGTCCTTCGATGCCCTCGGGAACCAATTTCCCCAAACGATTGGCATCCTCGGGCCCTCCGGACATGGCGGTCGAAGCGTCTCCATCAGTGTTCTGGAAATATCGTTCGCTCGACCCCGAAGCCATGGCGCCCAGTGAACCCATGCCGCGATACGATTTAAACGAGCGGCCCTGGTAGAGAATCAATTCGCCGGGACTCTCATCGGTCCCTGCAAATAGCGACCCGATCATGACGCCCGATGCGCCGGCGGCCAGGGCCTTGGTAATGTCGCCTGAATATTTGATGCCGCCGTCGGCGACAATCGGAACTCCGGAGTCCTTGGTGGCGCGGTAGGCTTCCGCGATGGCGGTCATCTGCGGCATTCCCGCGCCGGTCACGACCCGCGTCGTGCAGATTGATCCCGGACCGATGCCGACTTTAATTGCATCCGCGCCGGCTCGAGCCAGTTCGCAGGCTCCATCGAAAGTCCCCACGTTGCCAGCGATCAGGTCCACCTCGGGCAGCTTCGACTTCACCATTTTGATGGCATCGAGTACGCGGCTCGAGTGTCCGTGCGCGCTGTCAATCGCCAGCAAGTCAACCTTGCACCTCACCATTTCCTGAGCACGTTCGAGGAAGTCGCCGGTGGCGCCGATCGCGGCTCCCACTCGCAGCCGGCCCTGGGAGTCTTTGGCAGCGTTGGGATACTTCAATTTCTTTTGAATGTCTTTAACTGTGATCAGGCCCTTGAGGTTGTAATTGTCATCTACTACCAGCAGTTTTTCCACGCGATGTTCGTGCAGAATGTTTTCTGCATCTTCAAGAGTCGTCCCCACTGGAACGGTGATGAGATTTTCCTTGGTCATCACCTTGCTGATCGGAATATCGAAGCGGGTCTCAAAGCGCAGGTCGCGATTGGTAAGGATGCCCACCAGTTTTCCGTTTTTGGTGATGGGCACGCCGGAGATCTTGTATTTGCGCATCATCTCGAGCGCGTCGGAAACCTTGGCATCGGGGGACATGGTGACCGGATCTACGATCATGCCGCTCTCCGAGCGTTTCACCTTGTCCACTTCGTTGGCTTGCTGCTCCGGAGTCAGGTTGCGATGGATGATTCCGATGCCGCCCTGCTGGGCCAGCGCAATCGCCATGTGCGATTCCGTGACTGTATCCATGGCGGCGCTGACGATCGGAATATTCAGACGGATATTGCGCGTGAGCTGGGTCTGAGTGTTGGCCAGCGCAGGAACGACGTCGGACCGTGCCGGCAACAGCAACACGTCGTCGAAGGTGAGCGCCTCAGGGACAGGAAAATGAATCATAAGTTTTCTCGGACGTGAAGGTTAGGCTTCCATTCTAGAGACGGTTTGAAGTTCAGGCAAATCGCCGATGCCGAGTAAGAGCCTCAGTGTGTACACCCAAACCCGGAGTCATCCTGAGAGACTTCAGTCTCGAAGGGTCTGGCGTGTACTGTCACACTCGCCGAGCCAGGGCATGTACGCTACACGCAAGATGCTTCGCAAGCTCAGCATGACGTCCGCCTTGAGGAAAGCTCCAAATGCGCCGCTACCGGAGGCTGCCGAGGTTTGTCTTTTGGTTCCCTGCGGCGTATATTGATAACTGGAACTGTTGTGTAGTTACCAGCACGTGGCGAGACACACCAGTGGGCGCAAGCCCACTTTTTAGTTTAGGCCGATTTTGGAACCGGGAAATTGGCCGTAAGCTATTGGTTTCATGGCACTTGAGATTGACAAGGTTCGCGAAATTGCGGAGCGCGTGGCTGCTTCCAGCGGGCTCGAGGTTGTAGAAGTCGAGCTGCGCGGTGGGGGCAAGGCTCGCATGCTGCGCATTGTGATTGACAAGCTCGCCGGGGTCACGCACGAGGACTGTGCGAATGTGAGCCGCGAAGTCGGCACAATCCTGGATGTTGAAGACGCAATTTCCGGTTCTTACACGTTGGAGGTTTCTTCTCCGGGACTGGATCGGAAATTAATTCGTCCGGCGGACTACGAACGCTTCACCGGAAGCCGGATCAAGTTGACCACGCAGCAACCGGTCAACGGTAATCGCCACTTCGAAGGCCGGCTGGAAAGTTTTGAGCAGGGGCGTCTGACGTTGGACCTGAACGCCGCCAGAAAGAAACGCCGCCCGGAAGAAGGCGTTGCGCCAAAGCTCGAAATCGACTTAAAGAACGTTGAGAAGGCGAACTTGGTGCCGGAGATCTAAAGAAGAATTGAGTAATCGGGGAATTGAGTAGTTGGGTAATTTAAGGCCGAAGCGCTTTTGGATTTTCAAATTACTCAATTACTCAATTTCCCGGTTACTCAATTGCTGTGCTGACTGGAATTATCTATGGCAAGTGAGCTCTATAACACGATCGACGCGTTGAGCCGCGAAAAAGGCATTGATCCGCAAATTGTCGTGAGTGCGGTGGAAGATGCCATTGTTGTCGCCACGCGCAAGTACTACAAGACGCAGGAAAACCTGCGCGCCGAATTAGACAAGGAAACGGGCAAGATCCGCGCCTTTGCGGTCAAGACGATTGTTGAGACTCCCGAGCAAGTAGAGGATCCCATCCTTCAGGTCACTTTGGATGATGCGCGCAAGATCAATCCCAACGTCGAGTTGGGGGGCGAGCTTCAGATCAACAAGCAGACCGAAGGTATTCTCGGACGCATCGCTGCGCAGCTGGCAAAGCAGGTCATCTTCCAAAAGGTGCGGGAAGCTGAGCGCGACACGGTGTACAACGAGTACATTGGCCGCGTCGGCGAAATTGTAAACGCCACGGTGAAGCGGATCGAAGGTCCGGACGTGATCTTCGATATCGGCAAGGCGGAAGCGCGCATGCCGCGCAAGGAGCAGTCGCGTCTGGAATCATTCGCCATGGGCGAACGGGTCCGCGCAGTGATCGCGCGGGTGGAACGGGCCTCGAAGGGGCCGGCAGTCGTGGTTTCGCGGGCCGCGCCCGAACTGGTGCAGCACTTGTTCCAGACCGAAGTTCCGGAAATCTACGACGGAACGGTTGTGATCCGTGCCATCGCGCGCGAGGCGGGAGAACGTACCAAAATCGCCGTCATGTCGAAAGACAAGGACGTGGACGCGGTGGGCGCTTGCGTCGGGATGAAGGGGATGCGGGTGCAGTCCATCATCCGTGAATTGCGCGGCGAGAAGATCGACATCATCGAGTACCACGAAGACGCTGTCACCTTCGCGGAAAAGGCATTGCAGCCTGCCAAGGTAAGCCGCGTGACCGTGGTTGATTCGGCGGACAAGCATCTCGAGGTGGTGGTTGACGACAGCCAGCTTTCGCTCGCCATCGGCAAGAAGGGACAAAACGTCCGCTTGGCTGCGAAACTGCTGGGCTGGAAGATTGATATCAAGAGCGAGGAAGAGAAGCGGCAGGAAGTGGAATTGCAGATGTCCGCGTTGGTGGGCACCGCTTCCACTCCGCTGGAGAATGTGCCCGGCTTGGGTGAAGGGCTGATTGAGAAGCTGAGCGCTGCCGGTATAAGCACGGTGGAAGCCCTGGCGGACATGACGCCGGAGCAGCTCGAAGCCATCGAGGGTATCGGACCCAAGACGGTGGAAAAAATCAGTCTGGCGGTCAATAATTATTTCTCCACTCTGGAAGGCGGGGAAGCCGGTGCAGTCGCCGCGGAAGGTGAAGCGGCAGCCGAGCCGGTCGCCGAAGAGGCAGCCACCAGCGCCGACGACGTCACGGCCGAAGTCGAAGCCGCGCCCGAAACGGCTGAAGCAGCGGCCCCAGCGGACGCCGCCGTCGAACCGAATAGTGGGCAGGAAGAAACAGTTGAATCCACGGAGGAGCCTGCTCCTTCCGAGGAGAAGCAGTAAGTGCGGTTCTTTCGTGCAGACCGAAGCGGCTGCGCGATCCTGAAAACTGACGCCGTGAGGTTGATATGAAGACTTAGCGGAACAGTCCGGAGGGCGAAAGGGCGGATGAGCAAGATTCGAATCAACGATCTGGCAAGAGAGCTGGAAGTCAAGAGCAAGTCAATTCTCGATGTGCTTCCGGAAGTCGGAGTCACCGAGAAGAAGAGCCATTCCAGTTCTCTCGAAGACCATGAAGCGGATAAAGTGCGTGCCCGCCTCCGCGCTGCCAGCTCGGCACAGAGTTCCAGCCGGTCCTCCCGGCCGACGCGGGCCGACGGCGATGAAATCAAGACCAAGATTGACCTCTCCCATATTTCCAAGCCCGGCGATGCTCTAAAAGCCATCATCAGTAAACAACAGGGGCCGGCGACTGTGGATGCTCCGCCGCAGGCTGCGCCCCCCGTCGAGACCAAGCCTGCTGCTCCGCCAGCATCGGCCGCAACCGTTCCCGCGCCGAAGGCGCCCACTGCGGCGCCGGCCGCTCCGCCGAAATTTGTAGTTCCAGCTTCGACCCCGAGGCCAACCTTCTCGGCTCCAGCGCCGCCCGCGCCGCCTCAGTCCGCAGCTCCGGTAGCTGCTATGACGCCACGACCCGTAGCGCCGGCGATTGCTCCACCGCGGCCTTCGGCTGGTTCCCTAGCGCCCATCGTGACGCCCCCGCGGCCCACAGCTCCTGCGCCACAACCACCAAGCATGGCGGCCAGGCCGGTAGCCCCGAGCGCACCGCCGCCGGTGAGCGCGCCTCCGCCACGGATGATCGTTCCGCAGACCGGACCGCGTCCGGTGTATAAGGCGCCCTTGCGCCCCGCCCCGCCGGCAGGCACGCTTTCAGCGCCTGGCGCGCCCCCGGGAGCCACGATGCGTCCGGCTCCGGGACGTCCGGTTCCAGGTCAACCGATTTTCCAGCGCCCGCGTCCGGGCGCGCCGACCGCGAATCGTGCGCCCTTGCGGCCGGGCGAGCGCAGGCCAATGCATCCCACGCGCCAGTCCCCCACGGGCTCACGTCCGCTGGGAGTAGGACCGGGAGCAGTACCTTCCGGGGGACCGACACCGAGGCCAGGAAGCAGGCCAGGCGCGCCGTCCCGTCGACCGGGACAACGTTACGTGCCGCGCGGCGTGAAGGAAGGTCCGATGAAGGGCTATACGCCGCCGCCGCGGTTGTCGCTTTCCAATGAGCCCCAGCCCATCACGCGCAGCATCACGATCACGGAAGGTATCAGCGTAAAAGATCTGGCGGAGCTGCTTGGGCTGCGCGCCAAAGACCTGATCGCGCGCCTGCTCACTCGCGGCGTATTCGCCACCATCAACCAGACGCTCGATACGGAACTGGCCAGCGAAATGGCGCGGTTTTTCGGAGCAGACACCAACGTGATCACCTTCGAGGAGCAGGCCGCGAAGGAAGTTTCCGAGGCTGCCGTGGGTGAGGAAGGCGTCCCCGCAGAAGGTGTGACGCGTCCGCCTGTGGTCACCATCATGGGTCACGTGGATCACGGCAAGACCACGCTGCTCGACTCTATTCGCCTGACCAACGTGGCCGGAGGTGAAGCCGGCGGCATCACGCAGCACATTGGCGCGTACAAAGTAACTATCGTGGACAAGAATTCTCCGGCATACGGCCGCCAGATCGTGTTCCTCGACACGCCGGGCCACGAAGCCTTCACTCGCATGCGGGCGCGCGGAGCCAAGGCAACTGACATTGTCGTGCTGGTGGTGGCCGCGGATGACGGCGTCATGCCGCAGACGCTCGAGGCCATTGACCACGCCCACGCAGCGGAAGTGCCCATCATCGTCGCCGTAAACAAAATCGACAAGCCCGACGCATTGCCCGACCGCGTCAAGAAGCAGTTGGCCGATCGCGGTCTGATGCCGGAAGACTGGGGCGGAACTACGGTGTTCGTGGACGTCTCCGCCAAGCAGAAGACGAACCTTAACTTGCTGATGGAAATGATTTGCCTGGTGGCCGACTTGCAAGAGCTGAAGGCGACGCCGGACCGCCCCGCAACCGGTGTGGTCCTCGAAGCGAAGCTTGATCGTGGGCGCGGGCCCGTGGCTACACTGCTGGTGCAGAACGGAACTTTGCGCACCGGTGACAACTTTGTTGTTGGCAATGTCTACGGCAAAGTGCGCGCCATGTTTGATGATCGCGGCAACCAACTGGAATCCGCTCCGCCGTCTACTCCAGTTGAGATTCTTGGGATGGAAGGTTTGCCGCAAGCCGGCGACCAGTTCGTCGTTGTTGCCGATCGCGACAAGGCGCGCGGCGTTTCCGAGTACCGCGAACAGAAAGCTCGCGAAGCCACGCTGGCCAAGAGTTCTCGCGTTTCGCTGGAAGGTCTGGCCGAACAGCTCAAGACCGCGGGCACCAAGGAACTGAACATCATCCTCAAAGCGGACGTTGGCGGGTCGGTGGAAGTGCTGACCGACCTGCTGATGAAGCTCTCGAACGACAAGGTGCGCTTGAAGGTCCTGCGCTCCGGAGTAGGCGCCATCACCGAGTCCGACGTGCTGCTGGCTTCGGCTTCGAACGCAATCATCATTGGCTTCAACGTGCGTCCCGAACGCAAAGCCCAGGAGTTGGCGGAACAGGAAAAAGTCGACATCCGGCTGCACTCCATCATTTACGAGTTGCAGGATGAAATCAAGCGCGCCATGACGGGCCTGCTCGAGCCCACTATCAAGGAAACCTATCAGGGCCGCGCTCTGGTCAAGGAAACATTCCGCATCCCAAAGGTCGGCACTATCGCCGGATGTTCCGTCACCGATGGCCTCATCAAGCGGGACTCCGAGGTGCGGCTGCTGCGCGACAATAATGTCGTATTCACCGGCAAAGTTGGTTCGTTGCGCCGCTTCAAGGACGACGCCAGTGAGGTACGCAACGGCATGGAGTGCGGCATCTCGATCTCCAACTACGGCGATATCAAGGCGGGCGACGTGATTGAAGCCTTCGTGACCGAGAAAGTCGCAGCGGAAGCCATAGCTTAAACAGTCGTTAGTCGTCGGTCTTCAGTCGTCAGCGAATCCTGAAGACTGGCGACCGACGACTGACGACTGCATGATCGCTTTTCTCACCCTCGAACTGCACATCGAAGCGGCGCAGTCCCTCAAAGACAAGCGGCAGGTGGTTCGCAGCCTGAAAGACCGGCTGCGAGCGCACTTCAACGTTGCCGTGGCTGAACTGGATCCCAGCGGATTGTGGAACCGGGCCACCGTGGGCGTGGTCGGTATTTCAGATTCGCGAGACTATCTCGACGGCCTCATGAAGAATGTAGAGCGTCAGGCGACTCGCATCGCCAACAACGGCGGCGCTGATATTACAGATTCATTCGTGGAATTTCTTTAGGCCCGGGTCCGGCCGGCGGTCTTCTGACTGGCAGTTGCTATTCGGCAAGTCGCAAAACTACCTTGCTCCCATTCAACATGTATTCGAGTTCGTAGCGTGCGTTCTTCGCTTTCTTGGCGAGCGGAAAGTAAAGATATCCGGCAACCGGCGTTGCAACTGTACCTTCGGAAAGACCTTTTTCGTCGAGTTCCGTTTCCATGACTTTACGGTCAGCATCTGTGCCGCCCCCTTGACCACCCGGCGAGCCGATCCCGACGCCTACCCCGGTCTGGGTATAAATCCCTCCCCCGCGACGCGGCTGTCCTGTCATTGGGTCATAAACGGCGCCTGATTCATAGCCAACTCCCACGGATGGTGACACGACGACGTCCCGGCTCGCGGCGGCTTTCTTTTGCAATGTTCCCGATATTAGTTTCGCGCTGCCGGCTTTGACCGCATTGTCGGTGCCGATTGTTCGCAGAGAAAAATCGTTGAGTGAAACCTCAACCGGCTGTCCCTGCTGCGGATACATCGCGACCTCCACAACCAGGCAACAGTGGTTCAGATCAGAAACGAAGTTGCTGCGAGCCTCCTGCGAAGTCAGCAAGACCGCGCCCATGGCCACGCCATCCAGTTCGGCGTGGGCGGGATATTTGAGCGCCGTAGAACGAGCCACCGTTCCTTTCGGGGCCGCGAAAGCAATAACAGCAACACAGGCCAGGCCGGCAACCAACCATTTTCGTTTCATCATGGTTTTGACTCCGCTGGTTTTTCCGGGCTCACTGAATCAAGTTTAGCCGCAATTTTCAGCGACCTGCCGCTGAGCACGTAGATGCGCCGTCGATAGGCCGTACGGTTCTTGCTCAAAACCGACAGTTCGTAAGCTCCCGGTTCGAGCCATATATTTTTCAAATGGTCGGCCGTGCCGGCAAACGCGTTGTCCACGTAGACTTCAGCCAGCTTGGGATCGACGCTTCGCGGCTCAAGAGATATTTTGACTTCGCCCCGCCCGTCGTTGTAACCAAAATATCCGGACGGATACGAAACAGGGTAAGCCCAATACGGATCCCAGAGCGATGCGCGGTAGAATCCGTCGAATTGAGAGAAACCGTAGGGATAATAGAAGGGACCGCTAAAACGACTGTAGCCGGCGCCCACCAAGACGGGTCCCAGCTTCACGTGCCACTTACGGTCCTGATCCTGCGCCGATTTATCCGGCGGCGTATTCGGTGGGTTTCCGCTGACCGCTGAAGCGGCGTTGTCTGAATTCTGGGCCGGAGTTTGGCCGAGCCCGTAGTTCTGCAATACCCCAAGCGCCAAGGCTAGCCCAAGAGAGATTGCCGCTCTGCGCATCACCGCACCCCCAGGATCTCAGTCCTGGTGATGCCCCGCGTCCAGTTCAGGTTGCCCCCGCCGCATTCCCCCGGTTCCTTAAAAGGGGACGGAGCCGTTTACCGTGGTTGGAGACACAACAGGATAGCCCGGCTGTCCCACTGACAGCGCTTTTTCTGATATTCTCATTCGTTTTACTCAAGAGGTGGCTGTGGAGAAGCGCGGCGCGAAATATCATCGGGAGCGCCTGGGCGAGGCCCTTCGGGAAGAGATTGAAACCATAGTCGAAGGTGAGTTGGGCGACCCGCGCATCGGGCTGGTTAGCGTCACCAGCGTGGTATTGGCGGAGGATTCGCGCTCGGCCCAAGTCTTCGTCACTCTTGATGGAGACGATGCCGAAGCCGACCGTTCGCTGGAGGGCTTGACCGCAGCCGTCGGGTTCATCCGCCGCGAGGTGGCGGAAAACTTGCACCTTCGCCGCCCTCCAGAATTGTATTTTCACCTCGACCGCTCAGATAAGTACGGCGCAAGAATTGATGAATTGCTAGGACGGACGAAGAAGAGGAAGAAGTAAGTCGTCAGTCGTCGG
>Ga0210410_10006112_pt1 | contig 10475 bp, 7 predicted proteins | sample IncBWC4MmetaG_FD_161058 | JGI IMG/M metagenome (GOLD analysis project Ga0210410, IMG submission 161058) | Forest soil microbial communities from Barre Woods Harvard Forest LTER site, Petersham, Massachusetts, United States - Inc-BW-C-4-M | ecosystem: Environmental > Terrestrial > Soil >... | reverse complement strand
CGGCCGGAGAGTCTGGCGGTGAAGGTGAATGATCTGTCGATCGCCGACTTCACCGCGATGCCGGTCGAACGCTCGCTGGGAGTTGCGCAGGGCATCAAGTTAGCGGGGCGCGAGGCGGCGATTGCAGGTCGAGTCATGCATGAGGTGGTGGAACGGTTGCAGTTTTTGAATGCGGTGGGCTTGGGATACATTTCGCTGAATCGTTCGGCGGCGACTTTGTCGGGCGGCGAGGGGCAGCGCATCCGGCTTGCAACGCAGATTGGCTCGAAGCTGCGCGGCGTTCTGTATGTGCTCGATGAGCCCTCGATTGGGCTACATCATCGAGATAATGGCCGGTTGCTGACAGCACTGGAAAATCTGCGCGACCTGGGAAACACCGTACTGGTGGTCGAGCACGATGAGGAGACGATCCGCCGCGCGGATTATGTCGTTGATCTGGGGCCGGGTGCGGGACGGCACGGCGGCAGCCTGGTCGCGCAAGGCACGCCGGGCGAAATCATGCGCGAGCCCAACTCGCTGACTGGGGCTTACATTTCCGGGCGAGTGCAGATCGAGATGCGCGCCGACCGCCGACACGCCAATGGTGCCGCGCTGGCGATTTTGGGCGCGAAAGAAAATAATCTCAAGAATCTCGACGTAAGTTTCCCACTCGGTGTAATGACCGTGGTGACTGGAGTGTCCGGTTCGGGCAAGTCGACGCTGGTGAACGACATTCTGTACAAGTCTTTGGCACGGCAGCTTTATCGCTCGCGCGAGAAGGCGGGCGAGCACCGCGCGATTTCGGGTGCGGAGAATATCGACAAAGTCATTCGCATCGATCAGTCGCCGATCGGGCGTACGCCGCGATCGAATCCCGCGACTTATACCGGCATGTTTACGCAGATGCGTGATTTCTACGCCATGCTGCCGGAGGCCCGGGAGCGCGGCTACAAGGCGGGACGATTTTCATTCAACGTCTCGGGCGGTCGATGCGAAGCCTGTCAGGGCGAAGGCCAGCGACGTATCGAAATGAATTTTCTGCCCGATGTTTACGTGCTATGCGAAGTGTGCGGCGGGCGGCGCTACAACCACGAAACGCTGGCGGTGAAGTACAACGGAAACTCTATCGCCGATCTGCTGGAGATGCCGGTGTCCGACGCGTTGCCGCTGTTGGAAAACATTCCGCAGGTGAAGCAGAAGTTGCAGACGCTGGTTGATGTCGGACTCGGCTACATTCATCTGGGACAGTCGGCGGTGACGCTTTCTGGCGGCGAAGCGCAGCGCATCAAGCTGGCGCGCGAGTTGAGCAAGAGGCAGACGGGCAAGACACTCTACTTGCTCGACGAGCCGACGACCGGCCTGCACTTCGATGATGTGAAGAAGCTGCTCGACGTGCTGCATCGCCTGACCGACCTCGGCAACTCTATAATTATTATCGAGCACAATATGGACGTGATTCGCAACGCCGACTGGATCATCGATCTAGGTCCTGAAGGCGGCGAAGAAGGCGGCCGCATTGTGGCTCAAGGAACGCCAGAGCAAGTGGCGCGAGTGAAGAAGTCGTATACGGGGCAGGCGCTGGCGGGATATTTTGGGAAAGCAGTGGCCAGTTCCCGGTTGTCAGTGGTCAGTTAAGGAAATCTTTTTTGTCTTCGTCTGAAAATCCGCAGTTCGAGCCGTTGCCGCCGATGGAAGTTTTGTCGCCGGATGCGGCCCCACCGGATCTGCTACTGACTCCCGCACCATCAACCCCACCTCCAGTCGAGAACCCCGTGTTCAGCGGTTGGGATGTGCTTCAGATTTTCGGGCTGACTGTGGTCACGATGTTTGTGTTGCAGATTCTGGTTCTCTTTGGCGCGCGCTGGCTGGCTTATCCCGGAGCCAGTCTGGGCGATCTCGCGCAGAAGCCGCTACTGCTGTTGCTTTCGCAATTTCTGATTTACGCCGCGGTCGCGCTCTTCATGATGCTTGTGGTCCAGGGCAAATATCACGTGCGCTTCTGGCAGGCGATTCGCTGGAACTGGCCGCAGTCTGGGTGGAGACTGCTGGCTTTGGGCGGACTCATGCTGTTTACTCTGAATCTGCTGCAGTACTTTCTGCCCATGCCCAAGGACACGCCGTTCGAAAAACTATTCGCGAGGCCTCGGGATGCATATTTGCTTTCAGTGATCGCTGTAACTCTGGGCCCGCTGATGGAAGAGTTGTTCTTTCGCGGATTTCTGTATCCCGTGCTGGCGCGTCGGCTGGGAGTGGCCTGGGGAATCTTTCTGACGGCCCTCCCGTTCGGCCTGATGCACATGCCGCAATATGGTTACGCGTGGGGACCGCTGCTGGTCATCTTCCTAGTAGGAGTTGTTTGTACAGCAGTCCGGGCGGCAATGAAGTCGGTCGGCGCCAGCTTTCTGGTCCACGCTGGCTATAACGGCACGCAGATGATTATCGCCGCAATTCTCACCGACGGTTTCCGGCACATGGATAAAGCGGGATTGTGGGTGTTTCGATTTTGATTGTGTGGCGTGGGCGCCCGCGCCGCAAATACTACTTCACCGTAACGGTCAGCAACTGGGCGCCGCTCACTACGTAGTCCAGCGGTCCGGTCGCGGTTTCGTCTACACTCGACTCGCCGCTGACGATCATCTCTTGGTTGCCGCGCATGCCATCCATCACGTTCATCACGGAAATAGGCAGGGTGGGCATGACTTTGTCGGCGACACGGGCTTCGGGGTCGGCCTCCAGCAGAGAGACGTAGACGCGGTTGTTGGCGTGCTCTTTATTGAGAAGTGCAATAGTTGAGGCGAGGTCGAGCTTGCGTCCGAAGGCGGGATTGGTGCGGCCTACGCGGTCGAGCGTCTCGCCATCGCTGACTAAAATTCGCAACGTGCCTTTGCTGGCTGAGGTCGGAATCTTCACAGGAATCTGGCGCACGCTGCGTTCTCCGCGATAGGGCGCGAGCACGGTCTCAACCATAATTTCGTCGCCGGGCCGAGCTTCGGTCACGTTGGTGCGTGCGCTTTCCAGACGCGCCCAGCGCCGCTCGCGGACCAGATCGAAATCCAGCTTCACGCTCTTCATGGCCGGCGCGTTGTAAGGATTGTCGTAAATGCGTCCAAAGCGCTCGCCCAGCGAAAGCGCGGCGGCCATGGCGGCCGGCTGTCCGTTTTCGGTGGGCGCGAACATATTTTTCAGCGCAACTTCCGGAAAGCCTTTCACGCCGATCGTGCCATTCAGGCTGTAAGTAATTTCTTCGCCATATTCGTTCACGCCGTGCAATGCGTTGAAGACCGTGGCCATGATCGCGACTGGACTGAGGCGGGCGTTATTCAAGACTTCGTAGTGAAATTCTTTGGTCGCCATTCCTCCGCTGTGAATAGTCAGAGCGACAGGAATCATCTCGGGTTGCTTGTTGAAGACGCCCATGATTCCGGTGTGGCGATCCTGCACGAAGACTCCTGCCTCTTCGGTGGTGTTCACGATCTTGAAGGCATTCAGCGGCGAGGGAAGCGTAGCCAGCACGTTCGCCTTGGTCATGGGGAGATCGACGGCGCCGAACTGCAGCAGCGGATGCCCGCAGGCCAGGAGGCGTTGCGGATCAATATAGGTAACCGTGCAGGTGGCGGCAATGTCCATATCGCCGCGAACCAGAATCGCGCTGACAGCCGATCCGGCTTCAAGCGGCTCGGGCTGGCGAGCGTCGCTGCTCGATCCCACGCCCATGACAGGAACGATTCCTGCGGCGGCGAAGTCGGGAGCGAAGCGACGCACGGCGTCTTCAGAAAATCCGTTGAAGACCAGTGGCGTCTCAATTGGCTTGAGATAGTTGGCGAAGCCCTCAGTAGAAGATGGCAGGCTTGCGCTGTCGCCTGGGGAAGCGGTCTTTCCTGCCACACTGTTTACGCCAGGTTTGACGGCCGCTGCCTCTTCCGCGGGCGATTGGTCGAGGGCATTGATCTCGAGCATACTCGCAATGGGAGTAACGCCAGCGATGGGCTCCTTCGAAAATTCGCCGATGCGGAAGGCGAGCGCTCCCGCGAGTTTTCCATCGAGATAAACCGGGCTGCCGCTCATGCCGGCGACCACGCCGGTGTACTCAACTTTCGCGCCGTGCAGTCGGACAAGAATAATGTCGCCCTTGGGGCCGTTGGCGTTGTGCAGAACTCCCAGGACTTCCACGTCCATGGATTCCGGCTTCACGCCTTCAAAAACCGTGTAGGCGACGCCGCGCATCCCGGTGTGAATTTGATCCACGGGAATGGTGGGCTGCGGCTTAGCATTCTGGGCTGACGCCGCAGCAACAGACGGCGATTGTGCGAACGATAATGCAGAGAGGGAGAGACCGAAGGCGAGCAGCGCAACAACTACTACCTTATTCATTCAAATGCCCCGACAGGGACCGGGAACCGGACCCGCTTTCGGATTTAGACTCGAACAACTGTTTCTTGTCACCGGGAGGGAGTACGAGGACCGGGCAAACATCCCAATTGCGAATCCTAGCGTCTATACTAGCACAGAGGTTTTCCGGGTTTCTTATGTTCAATCATCAACAAAACGATAGTTTTCAGCGTAAGCTTGCGCGGTGTTTAGGGGTGCCTTTGCTGGCCCTGACCTGCGCAGGCTGGTTCGGAGCCGGCGCGTGTTTGCCCGCGCAGGCGCAGGATCAAGGCACGCCTCCGGCGCCCTCGCAAACGCCGACCACCCAGGATAACGGCCGCCCGAAACAGGATGCGCCGGCCGAAGCGGGCGGTCCCGGAGATAACGTCGGACCCTACGCTATCCCGAAAAGGAAGCCGGAGGACGCACCTCCGCCACCCCCTCCGCCCGCTTCCGCCCGGAAGGTTGAGGGCGTGCCCGACTATTCGCTGAAAGTAAACGTACCGCTGGTCAATGTGGACGTTTTAGTGACGACCAAGGATGGCCAGTTCATCCCGGGGCTGAAGAAAGATAATTTCCGCATTCTCGAAGACGGAGTGCCGCAGGACGTTGCCAACTTCAATATCTCGCAAGCTCCCATCACCGCCGTGCTCCTGGTGGAGTTTGCGTCGACGAATTATTACTTCTTGCGGGACGCGCTCCAGGCTTCCTACTCGTTTGCCAACTCGCTGAAGAAAGATGACTGGATTGCGGTGGCCTATTACGACATGCAGCCCCACATTCTCGTCGACTTCACTCAGGACAAAAGGGCGGTCTATGGGGCGCTGAACGAGTTGCGCATTCCGGGATTCGCCGAGACGAATCTATTCGATGCTCTTTATGACACCCTCGACCGGCTGGATCGCGTTGAAGGCAAGAAGTACGTCGTTCTGGTCACGACCGGAGTCGACACCTTCAGCAAGCTGACCCTCGACAAGATCATGAAGAAGATTAAAGACACCAAAGATGTGACGATCTTTCCGGTGAGCGTGGGTTTCATTATTCGCGAAATGTACGAGTCGCGTGGCCGCGCGGCACCGCACGGAATGGGCATTCCCGTGGGCCAGATGGATTATTTGCAGGCCGACAATGAAATGCGAACCTTCGCGGCCATGACCGGAGGCCGGGCCTACTTCCCGCGATTTGAGGGCGAGTTGCCCGAACTGTTCGGCGACATTTCGAAGGACATCCGCAACGAGTACTCCATTTCGTATCATCCGACCAACGCGAAGCTCGATGGCACGTATCGCAAGCTGAAAGTGCAGGTAATAGCTCCCGACGGCGGCCCGCTCAAGGTGAAAGATCAGAAGGGCAAGGAAGTGAAAGTCGATGTTGTAGCGCGCGACGGGTACACGGCGAAGCACACCGTGGATTAGCGGGATGGTGGTTAACACATGGGGCAAGTCTCTCCACTGCGCTCGCTTCGGTCGAGATGACAATTTCTCTTTTCTCTTTAGCTTGTTCTCTTTGAGCTGGCTTCGACGTTAGGGACTAAGGTCTCTGGCTCTGCCTTGTGGTTGTCAAAAGAAGATGAATTGTTGGCGAGACCCCATCGCAGCCTGGCATTCTGCGGTATGCTTCCTACGCGAATTCTGATCGCGCTTCGATCCCAGGTGAAAATCCCAGTCAAAAGTAAGGAGTTGACCTTGCTCAGGAAATTTCCTCTTGCTGTAGTTCTACTGCTTGTCTTGTCAGGCGTGGCGCTGGCTCAGACCATCACACGCCTTAAGAATCAGCCACCGAATGGCGCAGGAATCGGGTTTCTGCTGACCGACGGCACAGTCATGTATCAAGGCAACGCCGAGTCGGATTGGTATAAACTCACCCCCGACAATACCGGAAGCTACGTGAACGGAAGTTGGTCGAAGCTGGCGAACCTGCCCAGTGGCTACGTGCCCGATGCTTTCGCGTCTGCCGTCCTAGCCGACGGGCGCGTTGTGATTGTCGGTGGCGAATACCTCAACGGAGCCTTCACCTTAACGAATCTCGGCGCAATTTATGATCCGGCCGCGAATACGTGGACGAACCTGCCGCCTCCGACGGGCTGGAAATATATTGGCGATTCGCCTTCCGTCGTCCTGCCCAACGGCAACTTCCTGGTTGGAAACAAGCTCACCAAGAGTATGGCGATGCTCAATCCCTCCACCTTGAAGTGGACCGTTCTGCAGGGCATGGGCAAAAGCGATTTCAATGCGGAAGAGGGCTGGACGCTGCTGCCCAATGGTACGGTTCTCACGTCGGACGTGAAGAATGCGCCGAACTCCGAGATCTTTACCCCTTCGGCTCGGTCATGGGCCAGCGCCGGCAGTACGATTGTGGACCTGCACTCGCCTTCTCCATTCGGCTGCATCAACTATGGGCCCGGTGGCACTCTTTGCTACTATCCGCCCGGAGAAATCGGGCCGGCGATTCTGCGTCCTGACGGCACGGTGTTCGCTACGGGCTCTTACACCAGCACCGGAAGCGGCGCCGGCCACACTGCTATCTACTCCACCATTACCGGCACCTGGACGACCGGCCCGGATTTTCCTAACGGCGACAATGCCGGCGATTCGTTTGCCGTGCTATTGCCCAGCGGGAATGTCCTGGTGGAAGGCGGCGTTTCGTCGTACGAATGGGATGGAACGAACTTAACCCAGACGCTTCCGACTCCGGGCAGTCTGCTGGTGCTACCCACTGGACAAGTATTGGTCGGTGGATCCGAAGTTTACACCGCGAAAGGGACGTACCAGGCGGCGTGGGCTCCGACGATTACCAGGCTCGCGACGACTGTAACCCGAGGTTCAACTTACAAGATTTCCGGAACGCAGTTCAACGGTCTATCGCAAGCGGCTGCGTATGGAGATGAGTTTGAAACGGCCACGAACTATCCCCTGGTGCGGATCACCAACAACAGCACCGGCCACGTGTTCTACGCCAAAACGCACAACCACAGCACAATGGCCGTCGCTACTGGATCAGCCACGGTCTCCACGAACTTCGATGTTCCAGCAACGATGGAAACGGGAGCAAGTTCGCTGGTGGTTGTGGCGAATGGTATACCGTCGACGCCGGTAAACATTACGGTCAACTAAAGTAGTTTCCGTTTGTCTGACACGCCCTCGGGAAAACCGGGGGCTTGTTGTCTTGCCTCTCGGAGTAAAACGCCGAGTTAGGCTGATTTAGAAGAGGATCAACCGCATTAAAGGATTTTACTTGTGCACAGAAGCAGCCGCCGAGAGGTTGCGATCCTCCGTGACACGATCAATGCGTACGAAATAATGTGTCGAGAAGTAGGAACACAGCGGCACCCACAAACACCAGCAGCGCCATTTTCATCGCAGGTTCTTTATTCACTTCTGGAACGAGGTCGGAGGCAGCGACGTAGATCGTGACCCCTGCCGCCAGGGGCAAGCCCGCGCCGACATGATGGCGAAACAGCGCCATCGTCAGAACTCCCGCCAGCGTTGAGCCTCCGAGAATGATCGATGCGCCCCACGCCGTGCTGCGACTGCGTCCGCTGGCCAGCATAACCGAGCTCACGGTGAAGCCCTCGGGAATCTTGTGCAGGAAGATCGCCAGGAAAATCAGCCAGCCCAGCCAGTTCGACACCAGAAATCCAGAGGCGATCGCGATGCCATCAAAGAATGTGTGGATGATCAGGCCGAAGAGCACCGAGTAACTCTTGTGAGCGTGAAGGAATTCATCTTTGTGAGTCTCTTCGCCGAAATGAAAATGCGGAGTGACCGTATGCTCGAAGAAATGAATCAGCAGGTAGCCTAGCAGTACAAGAAATGCAGCGGACCGTCCGCGCAATTCGAGGCTCTCGGGGATCATCTCAACCAGCGCGGTAGCCAGCATGAATCCCGCGCCGAGAGCCACAAAATAACGCAGATAGCGCCGCTCCCAGTTCCGCTGGACAATGATCGCTCCGCCAAAGACATTGGCGGCGGCGGCCGTCAGGCCCAATAAAATGCTGGTTGCGATTGGATGCATTCGTGAGTCCCGAGTACTAAGTCCCGAGTACCGAGCCGAAGCTGTTTACAGCGTTTTCTCCTTAAGGGAGTTGATAAGGCCACTCAGGATTCGGCTTAGTTCGTCGGCTCGTTTCAAGAGGTCAATCGCTTGGGATTCGGAAAGATAAAGTCTGCCTTGTGCGATGAGGAGCTGTGTTTCGAGTTCGGCCAACGAACCCCGCGAATGCCGAAGGTAATGGAGAAATTCACGATTGCTATAGTGGGCCTGTCCCTCCGCAATGTTGCTTGGTATCGAGACTGCTGCGCGCCGTATCTGGTCGGTGAGGCTGTAGATTTCGCGCTTAGGAAACCCGTCGGTCGCGTCATAAACAGCAGAAACCAGATCCATAGCCTTCTGCCACGCGATGAGGTCCTTGAAATGCTGGGCCATGGCCTCCCAGCATAAACCTTCGGCTCGGTACTCGGTACCCGCAACTCAGTACTCACCCGCTATGCCGAATGTGCATCACATCTCCGTCCTGCACGATGTAGTCCTTGCCTTCGAGTCGGAGCGTGCCCTTGGCGCGGGCGTGGGCTTCGGAACCGGCTTCGAGCAACTGATCCCACCGAATAGTCTCGGCGCGGATGAAGTGCTTTTCCAAGTCGGAATGGATCGCGCCCGCGGCTTCTTGCGCGCGCGAATTTGCCGGGACTTGCCAGGCGCGGCACTCGTCTTCGCCCGCTGTGAAAAATGAAATCAATCCCATGAGTTGATACGTCGTGCGAATCAGGCGTACCAGGCCGCTCTCGGTGAGTCCGTAGCTTCCAAGAAATTCCGCGGCGTCGGCGTCACTCATCTCGGCTAATTCGGCTTCGACTTTGCCACAGATGGCGGTGGCCGCCGCGTTCGGGCGGGAGGCAATTTCTGTCAGCTTATATTTCCCGACCGCTGCTTCGAGTTCTTTGCCCAATTCAGTAGACTCGCCGATGTTGAGTACGTAGAAAATCGGCTTCTCGCTTAGAAACATGAATCCGCGCAGTCGCTTCTTGTCTTCCGGCGTCATCTCCATTTCGCGCAGAGGCTTTTCCGATTCCACATGAATTTTCGCGCGTTTCAGCAACTCGAATTCTTTTTCGAGTTCCGGCGTCTTCATCTTCTTCAGATCTTTTTCCAGACGCTCCAGACGTTTTTCGATCTGGCCCAGGTCGCTGACCATCAGATCGAACTCAACGTTCCGGATGTCGCGCAGCGGATCGATCTCGCCCACATGCGCAATCGCCGGATTCTCGAAAACTCGCACCACATGTGCCAGTGCGTCTACCTGTCGCAGATGGCCGATGTAGGCGGTCTCCTTGAGCGCGTCCTGACCGATGGCGCCCACGTCCACGTATTCCACAGAAGTGTGCGTGAGTTTTTTTGGATTGTAGAGCGCGGCGAGACGGTCGAGGCGGTCGTCGGGAACCTTGGCCACGCCGATGTGCGCCTCGCGTGGATTGGAATACGCCTGCTCCGACAGATGTGCCTTGGTGAGAATACGAAACAGCGATGTCTTGCCTACCTGGGGCAGGCCAATGATTCCGGTTTTCATAGAACAGCTTTTAGCTGTTAGCTCCTAATGCTCTTAGCTGATTCATTGCAGATTTTTGACTGGATTGATGGTGCGTTCAGCGTCGGGCAACACTTCAGGATAAATGATGGAGGGGAGATTGCCCAAATGAGGCGGGCACAAAACCATCAACCATGGAGCACACGAAGTCTTTTGTGGTGGAGGGTCCTATTGCCCCGCGGCCTTCGTGGCCGCGACTGCGGGAGTTGTAATCGTCACCGAATCCGGCTGCGTCCACACGGCTTTGCCGGTGGTCAGGTCCAGACGATTCATCGTAACTCTCATCTGCTGATGATCCACCTCAACGTCGAGATAATGGTAGTTGATCTCTTTGCTTTGGAAGGGATCGCCGGGAGCGCGTTCAATCGGATAAGCGTGCGCGGCTCCTCCGCCGGTCACAAAATAGGTGACGCCGCCGTGCTCGTGACGCTCGTAGTTGTGCACGTGGCCAGAGAAGACGACGAAACGCACGCGGGCTTTTGCCTGACGAGCTTTTTCCTGGCGAGTCTCAAGCATCTTCGCCAGCTGCTTTTCCTGGGAGCGGGCG
>Ga0210410_10006111_pt1 | contig 10477 bp, 11 predicted proteins | sample IncBWC4MmetaG_FD_161058 | JGI IMG/M metagenome (GOLD analysis project Ga0210410, IMG submission 161058) | Forest soil microbial communities from Barre Woods Harvard Forest LTER site, Petersham, Massachusetts, United States - Inc-BW-C-4-M | ecosystem: Environmental > Terrestrial > Soil >... | reverse complement strand
CGCGCGACCTCGCCAGAAAAAACCTCGCCGTCTTCCTGCGCGAAAACTTCGACGCCGTCATCACCAATGCCGCCGGCTGCGGCTCCACGCTCAAGGAATACGATCATCTTTTCTCGCCGGACGAAGAAGAATACGCGCAGGCTCGCGCCTTTTCCGAGAACGTCCGCGACGTCACCGAGTTCCTCGCCGCGCTCGGCCTCACCGCAAAATTGAACTCGCTGCCTCTGCGCGTCACCTATCAAGATTCCTGCCATCTCCTCCACGGGCAAAAAATCCACGAAGCGCCGCGCACGCTTTTGCGCGCCATTCCCGGCCTCGATTTTGTGGAACTGCCCTACTCAGAACTCTGCTGCGGCTCCGCCGGAATATACAACATCACGCAAACCGAAACGTCTCTCGAATTACTCGCCGAAAAAATGCGCCACGCCCAATCCACCCGCGCCCAAACCATCGTCACCGCCAACCCCGGCTGCCTCCTGCAACTCCGCGCCGGCGCCGCGCTCCACCACACCAACCATGAAGTCCTCCATGTCGTCGAGCTCCTCGACCGGAGCATGCGCGCATGAAAACGCCATGCTGCAGAACTACCCGCACACCGCATTTCGTTTTATCGTTGCGTCGTTACTTCTTTACCTCATTGCTTCTCCCTCTCCAGAAACGGCGACGCCCTTCCCGCAGCGATGGGGGCTGCTGCGAAAAGGGCGTGCCGTCTTCAGGAGAGAAGATCGTTGTGCCGCGCGCTCAATTGTTCGGCGGAGGCGCTGCCTGCTTGAACATGATATTGCCGTGCCCGCCCGGCACGCCTTGCGTCACTGCATAGTCGGAAGGCACCGCAAACAGCGACGTAGCCGGCTCGGAGCGCTGAATATTTGTCAGTGTATAGGTCGTGTCCCCAAATCGCGGATCGCTCCGCTTGCTCATGACCACCATTTGCAGGTCCTTGGAATACCACTGCTCGGATACGACCGTGATGGGTTTCTCGTTTCCGATCTGACCCACCGGAATCGTGCGCGTGTAACGCGTTCCTTGCGCGCTGACTCCCGCGATAGTCTGCGTGCCCAGATCTTCTGTCTTAGATCCTGCGTCTGCAGCCGAGTGCGTTTTCCAGTAGCCGGCCTTGTCATTCATCGCGCCTTTCATCCCATGGGAATGCTTCCCCGTCTGCTCGGCGGTTTTTGTGTCGGGATGCAGGATGAAGTGCGTGCTGGCCACGGGATCATTGATAAAGACAAACGTTTTCGGAGCTCCCGAAGTCGCCAGCGGTCCAATCGCCGGAAGCGAAACTTCCTTTCGAAAGCGTCCCTGGCTGTCGCGATAAAGATTCGACTGTATCTTGCGCGTGATATGGTTCCCGTCCGGAAGCGTTTGGGTGGACTCGGAAACGGCGACCGCGCTGAACGGCGCGCCGGTCACCACTTTTCCGCCGTGCACTCCTTCAAAGCCCAGCAATTCAATTCGCTCGCCCATCGGCGGAACCATTCCTTCGCCACCAGGACCGCCGTGCATCATCTCTGCGCCAGGCGCCGGGGGAGGCGTCGCCTGTTGTGACCGGGCCACTCCAGAGCACAAACTGAGTGTCCCGCCCAGGACCAAGCTCATGAGTATTCTGCGATTCATTATTCCTTCTCCTCTTCTCTCCCGAGCCGTTGAAAACTTTTCGTCGCGGCAATCTCGGCGATGGCTGTCTTCATTCTTTCCGCCAGTGCCGCGAGCCAGTTTCCCCGCGCGTCCATTTCCGCCAGGACACCGGGTTTTATCTTTTCCCACAAAACCGTCGCTCCCATCGGCGCGTCCCTTTCCAAAACGTAACACTCGCGGCAACGCAGCCTTCATAGCCGAGTCTTTATTGCAGCAATCTCACTGCCTGCGGCAACCCGTCGTTTCCGACCAGTAGATCCACTTGAATCCATTCGCCCGCGCGATCTTCGTTTACAGGCAAACCCAGCGCGCCCAAAGTACTGCGCTGCATGCGCACGCGCACGATTGCGGCGTCGTCGGTTTCCGCCGGCAAAACTCCTGGCAACAGCGTGAAATCATTCATTTCGTTGTCCGCCACCAGCGAATCCTCGTTCGCAGTGGAGTGCGGTGCCAAAGATTGGTGATTCCCAGCGGCTGCGATCGCCATTTGTTGAGAGTTCGCAAGTTTGGATGCTTCCTCTCGCTGGCCGGCTCTCCAATTTCTCCAGCTCACCGCACCCATCAGAACCGCTGCGCTCGCCAACGCCCACGCGGCTATCACCGCCGCGCGACGCACTTTCAATGTGCGGTGCCGCGTCCGGAACTCTTGCCGCAAGCGCATCTCGACGCGCGCCGGAGCCTGAGCCAAATCCGTATCTTCCGCGAGGGCGCTCAGCTGAATGCGCGCCACCTGCCAGGAATCCTGCAGGGCCGCGCACCGCGAACACGTGCTGGCGTGCTCCCGCGCCGCCGCCCATTCCGCTTCGCCCACCGAAGCGTCGCGCTCCGCGTCCAATCCGATTGCTTCAAACTCTTCGCAATTCATTCTTCACTTCCCTTACTTTCGGCAACTTCAATGCAGCAAGCGCTTTCTGAACAAGCAAAACATGCAACGAACTTCATTCCAGAATTCACCGCGCAGCGCTTGCTCGCCTTGGCACGTCCCGCAACATTTCCAGCTTCGCCAGCAGCAGCGCGCGCCCTCGATGCAGCCTGGAACGAATCGTCCCGATGGGGCATCCAGCCACCTGCGCCGCCTCTTCGTAACTCATCTCCTCCAGTTCGCACAGCACCACGGCTTCGCGGAACTCTGCCGGCAGCTCCAGCACCGCGGCTCGCACCTGCTCGCGGCGTTCGCGTTGTTCCGCCCACATTCCCGGGGTAAAAACATCCTGCAAAACAATTCCCGCACCGCTTCCGTCTTCGTTTTTTTCTTCCAGCGAAACCTCTCGCGGCAAGCGTTCCAGATGCTTCATCACGCGATTCCGTCCCACTCCATAAAGAAACGCGCCCACCGTCCCGCGCTCGGTGTCATACTTGCTCGGGTCGCGCATCAACGTCATGAAAACATCCTGCACAATCTCTTCCGCGGCCCACGCGCTGCCCGTCATGCGCAGCGCAAACCGGTACAGAGCCGCCTGATGCCGCCGGTAGAGGAGCGCAAATGCATCCTCATCACCCTTGGCCGCCCGCCGCAACAGAACGCCGTCTCTCTCTTGCTCAGCGATCCCCATCTCTCCTGGTAAGACATTCTGCCCGGCCTTACCTAATCCTTCCGGGCACCCGTCAAAAAAGTTCCCGCCCCGTGTTGAACTCATCCTGGAGGACGTGAAAGCCTTTGCCTTCACAGTACGTTGGACGCAGCCGAGGGCCGTCGCGTGTCTGCAACCGGCGAAAGCCAACTGTTGCGAAACAGCGTCGCAGCCCGAGCCTCTCCCCGAGGGAAACTTGAGCGCGTTATTTTGACTTGGGTTTGAACATTCCGGCAGCCACTTTGGTGACGAAGCGACGCGGAACCAGGCGCTCCCCATGCGCGCCAAGATAGTTTCCCAAGCCGGAAATCACGTAGCTTTTCCCCGCGGCCAGAGCTTTCAGGCCCGTGTGAGCGACTTTTTCTGCCGTCTCCGCCTTTCGAATGAACTTGTCCTGTCCCGCCACCACGTGGAACTCGGACTCCGTCGAGCCCGGGCACAGCGCGCAAACGCGAATGCCATATGGCTTCATCTCTTCCGCGAGTCCTTCCGCAAACAGCAAATCGAACGCTTTGGTCGCGGCATAGGTCGAAATATACGGCACCGCCTGAAACGACGCCGTGGACGCGAGAATGAGCACATCGCCGCGCCGCCGCGCGATCATGGGTGGAAGAAACAGCCGAGTCAGGTGCACGACGGCGCTGCAATTCACCTGCACCATATCCAGCGAGCGTTGCAGGTCGACCGACGGAAATTCGCCGTACTGGCCGAAGCCGGCATTGTTGATCAGCAGATCGATCTCGATTCCTTTTTCTTTCGTAAACGCAAAGATTTTTCCCGGTGCGCTGGCTTCCGCCAAATCAGCGGCAAAAACTTCGGTCTGAACTTTGTAGGTTGCCGTCAGTCTTTGCGCCATCGCCTCCATGCGATCCTTTCGCCGCGCGGTCAGAACAAGTTTCGTTCCACCACAAGCCAATTCCTCCGCGAAAGCCACGCCAATTCCTGCGCTTGCTCCCGTGATGAGCGCCCACTTTCCAAGCCAGTTTCCCGGCGTCGCTGGCATCTTCTTATGTGACAAGTCGGCCCCCAAAAAGGTGATTTCTGCTACGTCCCATGCCGGATGACCGCATCTTTCAGCCGCCCGCCTTGCTATTTATTCCAATCCATCAACCCGCGCGCGCACACAAATTCCGCAGCCAGCAAACCGAGGCCGAGAAAAATCACCAGCATTCCCAGTCCTGGTGGGACCAGCAGTACGACTCCAGCCAGAAGCAAAGTAAATCCAGCGATCACAAGGAACATCCGGCGGACCTGCTCGATCGTGCGGAGGATTTACAACCACTCTTAGGATAACGGATTTCTGGCGGAGAGGGTGGGATTCGAACCCACGGTAGGGGTTAACCTACACACGCTTTCCAAGCGTGCGCCTTAAACCGCTCGGCCACCTCTCCCGCGATGGAAACAACCTTATCAATTTAGCAGAATCCTTTGCTCCGCGCACACCGCCGGGCACGGGAGGCAAGACGCCAAGCAGATTTGAACGATGGCCGTCGAGATGGCATGAGGCGGGTGAGTTGAGTATGCTAGGCCCATCGTGTCAAAGAAGTCCAATGGCTGAAATTCCCGAGCGTATCGGTCCTTACCGGATTCTCTGCAAAGTAGGTGAAGGCGGGATGGGAGTGGTGTACAAGGCGGAGGATCCGCGCCTCGAGCGCGTGGTGGCGCTCAAGGTGATTCGTGAATTCGAAGGGGACGCCGCGCGGAAGCGCCGCTTCTGGCAAGAGGCGCGGGCGGCGGCGCAGGTGGCGCACCCGAACGCGTGCCGTATTTACGACATCGCAGAAGAGCAGGACCGTCTGGTGCTGGTCATGGAATTCATTGAGGGCGAATCGCTGGCGCGGCGCCTCGAGCGCGGTTCGCTGCCCGCTCAGGAGGCGGGACAGATTGCGCTTGCCCTGCTTTCCGCGCTGGAAGCGTTTCACAAAATAGGAATCGTCCATCGCGACCTGAAACCGGGCAACATCGTGCTTTCGAACGGCGGCACAAAACTGCTGGACTTCGGGATTGCCAAGCACGTTTCTTCGAGTTCGAATGAGGAAACCCTGGAGACTCTGGGAAACGCGACGGCGCCCGGTATTTTTCTTGGTACGCCCAAGTACGCGTCTCCTGAACAATTCCGTGGACAGCGGGTGGATGCCCGGTCAGACCTCTTTTCCATGGGCGTTATTTTGTTTGAGATGCTGACCGGCCAGCCACCGTTCACCGGCGAAACTTTCGGCGAACTAGCGCATGCGGTTTTGCAGGGGTCTCCACCGGCGTTGTGCGGCTCGCCCGCGATTGCGGCGATGGGCCGCATCGTACATCGCGCGTTGTCGAGGGAGCCGCAGGGCAGATACGCGAGCGCGGAAGGGATGGCCGCCGATCTGCGCGCCACGCTGCAGATGGATGGCATCGAGACGAAGGCCAGGGCGCACCCGTTGCGGCGGATTATCGTGCTGCCGTTTCGTATGCTGCGGCCAAGCGAAGACGTGCAATTCCTGGCCTACAGCCTTCCGGAGGCCATTACGGTTTCGTTGGCGGGCCTGGAAAACGTGGTGGTGCGCTCCTCGATTGTGGCGTCGCAGTATTCGACGGAGGCGCCCGATCTGCAGAAAATCGCCAAGGAAGCAGAGGTCGATGTAGTGCTGACAGGCGCGCTGCTGAGCGTGGGCGAACGGTTGCGAATCACCACCCAGCTCATGGAGGTGCCGAGCGGAACGGTCCTGTGGTCGCACTCTTCGCAAGCGAGCAATCGCGAACTGCTGGAACTCCATGACGACCTGGTAGGACGCGTTGTGCAGTCCATCTTGCCGTCGCTGACGGCGCAGGAGCATCAGTCGCTACAGCAAGATCGCCCGGCCAGCGCGACGGTCTATCAACTCTTTTTGCAAGCCAACGAGTTCAGCCGGCGGTGGGAAAATATTCCCGGCGCCATCGGGATGTATGAGCGTTGCGTGAACCTGGATCCATCCTACGCGCCAGCCTGGGCGAGGCTTGGCCACGCGCGCTGGATCAGCGACAAGTACAAGTTGGGCTCGCTCGAGGGCTTGCGTGCAGCCGATGAAGCGTTCCAGACGGCACTGCGGCTGAATCCCAAGCTGACGTTGGCGCACAATTTATATACGCATGTTCAAGTGGACCAGGGACGCTCGCTGGATGCGATGAAGCGACTGCTCGACCGCGCCCAAGGGCGCAGAAGCGACGCAGAACTCTTTGCCGGACTGGGACATGTTTGCCGCTATTGTGGGCTTTTGCAACCAGCGCTGGTGGCGCATCAGGAAGCCCGCCGCCTGGATCCGCTGATTTCCACAAGCGTGATGCATACGTATTTCATGCTCGGCGATTATCAACGGGCGCTGGAAAGTTCCGGAAGCGATTACGGGTATGGAATGGGCCTGGTGCTGGCCATGCTCGGACGCGTGGAAGAGGCGGTGTCAACGCTGCGGCAACGAGAATTGGCAAAGCCATGGCGGCTCGGCAAGTTGTACTTAACGTCGTTGCGCACGCTCCTGGAGGGCAACCGCAGAGAGAGTCTTGAAGTGAGCGAAGAACTGAGGAAGGCGACGTTCCGTGATCCAGAGGGGATGTACTATCTGGCGAGGCATTTCAGCTACTTGGGCGAGGAGGCTTCTGCACTGGACATGCTGTCCCGGGCCATCGAAAACGGTTTTTTCTGCCATCAGACCATGTTGCGCGACCCTTGGCTGGATGCGCTGCGAGGCCGGAAAGAATTTACGGCACTCTTGAACAAAGCTCTCCAACTGCACCGTGAAGCGTTGACTGCTTTCCTGGCGGGAGGAGGCGCATCGCTTCTGGGAATCCATGCGGAGGGCTATTGATGAAGGCGGATTACTCGTAACGCAGGGCTTCCACAGGATCGAGGCGGGCAGCCTTGATGGCTGGATACATGCCGAAGAAGAGGCCGACACTCATGGAGACAGCCACAGCAAGAATGATGGACCAGAGCGGGATGGAAGAAGGCAGGCTCGGTACGGCAAGATGGATGAGAAGGCTGATGGCGCCGCCGAGTAAGACGCCGATGATGCCTCCGGCGCCAGTAAGCACGACGGCTTCGGTCAGGAATTGCCAAATGACGTCGCGACGGCGCGCGCCGATGGCTTTTCGCACGCCGATTTCGCGGGTACGCTGAGTAACGGACATGAGCATGATGTTCATTACGCCCACGCCGCCAACGAGCAGCCCGATCGAGCTGATAACTGATATTAAGAGGGCCACCGAAGAGGTAATCTGTCGAAACTGATCGGCGATTTGCTGCGCGCTGGAGATGCCGAAATTGTCCGGCTTGCTGAAGGGCACGTTTCTCCGGCGGCGCAGCACCCCACGGATTTGGTCCTCCGCTTCCGCCATCTGCCCCGGATAAGCCACTGCGCCGATGAAGTGTTCGTCGTCTTCCGGATTGTGTTTGCGGTAGCTGCGATACGGCACCATCACCGCCTTGTCGGCGGATTGATCCTTGACGAACCCGCCCTTGCGCGGCTCGAGAACGCCAATCACTTCGTAGGTCACACCCGTGATCATGATGGGTTTTCCCAGCGGGTCGGTATCCGGATACAAAGTCTTGGCTATGTCCGAGCCAATCAGAGCGACGTCCGCGCGGTGCAAGTTTTCCGCGTCGCTGAAGAAGCGTCCCTTTTCTGGATGGGCGTTGAAGACCTCTTCATTGGAAGGGAGAGTCCCGTAGTAATCCACGCCGGCCACTTCCTTGCTCAAGTAACGCGCCGTCACGATCCTCTGCGGGGGACCTTCCGTCTCTACAATTCGCGGGAAAATGGTGGCGGTTACGGACTTCACCGCCGGACAGAACTGCCCGATGGCTTCGGAGTCCTCCAAGGTGAGCGGTTTGCGCGCGCGTTCATCGGCAGAGAGCCGACCGGCATGGATTCCCGGATCGAAGCGAAAGATGAATAGCGTCTCCGGGCCGTAGTCGGAGAGGTATTCGCTCACGTTTCCGTAGACTCCCACGAGAATGGAAACCACGGAGAGCAATGCGGTAATGCCAATCACCACGCCTAGCACAGTGAGGAACGAACGCATCTTGTTCTCACGCAGCGTGGTGAGCGCCATCTGAGCGTTTTCGCGGATATTCATGCTCACGCTGTCGTCACCGGACGCTAGGCCTCCTGCCGGAGTGCTTCGATAGGCGGCAAGGAAGCGGCCTTTTTTGCAGGATACACGCCGAAGAATACTCCCACGGCAGCGGAAATCACTTCGGCGATGACCACCGCGGAAAACGGAACGGACATAGGCACAGAGGTGGTCGCGGTCGTCAAGCCGGCGATGGCATAGGCAAACGTCACTCCCATGGCCCCGCCAATGGCCGCCATAACGGTCGCCTCCACCAGGAATTGCAACATTATATCTTGCCGGCGCGCCCCGAGGGCCTTGCGAATGCCAATCTCTCGGGTGCGCTCGGTTACGGTGGCGAGCATCACGTTCATGATAACCACGCCGCCGATCACCAGGAAGACGGAAACGACGCCGACCATGGCCGTGGCGATCACGCCGGTCAGGTTTTTCCAGAGCTGCATCAGCGTCGCGGAATCAAAGATGCCAAAATTATCCTTTTCGTTCGGCGACAAGTGCCGGCGCGCGCGCATCAGCGCGCGCGCTTCGTCCTGCGTGCGCTCCATCCACTCCGCCCCGCGCGCCTGAATGTTCAGCCAAATCGTTTCGTTGGTGCCATACATTTTGAAATACATCTGAATTGGAATGTACGCAAAGTTATCCTGGGACTGCCCGAAGGCGGTCCCAATGGTTCTCGCGACGCCAACCACCTGGAAGGGGCGCCCGTCGATTAAGATTTCGTGACCGATAGGGTCCACGCTGGGAAAGAGTTTCTTGGCGAGGTCGTTGCCGATCATCGTCACTTGGGCGCGGCTCTGGTCGTCGCCATCGGAGATGTAGCGGCCGTCCGCAGGCGTCACGATGTCAATATCCACCATGTTGGCGGTCACGCCGCGAATGTTGGTGTCGTCAATACTCTGCGAGCCTACGCGCACTTTTCCGCCCGTGCGCAGCTCCACGCCTACGCGCAGGGGCAGCTTCATGTTCTGGCGAAGCGATTCATAGTCGTCCCAGGTAACTTTTTTATTGCGCCGGTTGGCTTTGACGAACTCTTCCACGTCCGTGATCAGCGGAAAGCGCGTGAGCAGAAACACGTTGGAACCCAGATTGGCGACGCGGTCAGCAATGTAGCGGTCTACGCCGGCGATCAAGGCAATGACAACGATGAGCGTGGACACCGAGAGGATGATTCCCAGCAACATAAGAAACGACCGCATTTTATGCGCGCGCAGCGTCTCCAGCGCTACGCCAATCGGTTCCCGCAGCGGCACTCTGCCTCTCATCGGTGAGGAATCTCCTGCGGGCATTCTACGCGAAACCCGCGCAATCCGTGGCCACGAATTGGACAGCTTCCCACGTCTGTAAACACGTGCGCGGCTCTGCTACAATTCTGAAATCGATTCCGGGATCGTCTAATCGGTAGGACATCAGCCTTTGGAGCTGAGTATCGTGGTTCGAGTCCACGTCCCGGAACCATCCCTCTTCTACGTATACGCAGGGCCTTCCGAGATGTGACATGGAGACTCGTTCTCCAACCTTAAATAAGGTTCTTGTACGGAAACCCGCTGAGTTCTAGCGGTCCTGGCTGCTCACCCAACAGCGCAATCCCCTTTCCTCCCCGGCAACACCTCGTGCGTGCATTCGCAGAAAAGCTGCATAGAATCACTTTTATTTATGCTAGAATCCGCGCCGTTGAGCCACTACCAACGAGCGACGATCCACGGGCCACGGCCAGGGGGATAACGGATCTCGACCATAGACCCGATACCACTTGGGCCGTGACATGATGGCAAGCTTCAGCGCCATCCGATGGAAGCGTCTCTCACCAGAAAGGGGGCTCTCAAAAATGAATCGGATCCCCGTTCCCTCAACGGAAATAACCCAGGTGGGCTATCACGAAGACTCGGAGACGCTGGAAATCAAGTTTGTGCAAGGTGGGGTCTATCAGTTTTTCAACGTGCCTTCGAAAGTGTACGACGAACTAATTCACTCTGCTTCCGTTGAGAAATATTACCATTCGAAAATTGGCGAGCGCTTCCCCTGCTCGCGCGTTCGGTAAGACTACCTGGCCCGGATAGAGGCCTCCCTCCGCAGACCGCGGAGGCCTTCTTTCCAAACCAGCTAGAGGCTGGCTCAACTCAGCACCCTGCCGCAGCAATCGGGCCTGCGCCGAGTTCGTTGAAGTTTACTCCGCTTGTTTTTCC
>Ga0210410_10006110_pt1 | contig 10478 bp, 8 predicted proteins | sample IncBWC4MmetaG_FD_161058 | JGI IMG/M metagenome (GOLD analysis project Ga0210410, IMG submission 161058) | Forest soil microbial communities from Barre Woods Harvard Forest LTER site, Petersham, Massachusetts, United States - Inc-BW-C-4-M | ecosystem: Environmental > Terrestrial > Soil >... | reverse complement strand
GCTGACAACCCCACCTTGCACCACGCGAGGCTCTCCCAGGCCGAGCAGGGTAAACTCGAGCGTCGAGAACTCGCCGAAGGCGTTCACGGTTTTAACGCTAGCGCGCAAATCCTGGACTTCGGGAACGGAAAACGCCACATTATCGTCGCCGGTCCCCGGTGCGCTCTGGCGGATGTAAATCAGCCGGTCCTCGTCGCGGTTGACCAAAGGCTTCAGCAGCACTCCTCGCACCAGCGTGAAGATCGCCGCGTTGGCGCCGATTCCCAGCGCTAGCGTCAGGATCACCGTGATCGCGAGCCCTTTGCTTCGAGCCAGCGAGCGGAACGCAATTCTCAAATCGCTAAGGAATGACATAAATTTGCCCTTCCCTCCCGGCGTCAGTCCCCAAGAGAGTGAAACTAGAAGCATTTCACCTCTTGCCTGGTTTTGACTAACGAACCGACGTCCAAGCGAGAAAGTGCAACTGGCCATCCAGCCTGACGATCAATCTAAGTTCTTTCCTATGATTGCACTACCACCGAACGCCGGTTTGTCTTATGCCTCGCACTGCGCGATTGTGGGACGTCTTGTCCACATTCGGACAGCCTTTCTCGTTGCAACCAGCCGGACATGTGCTCGGAGAATTCATCACTTCGCCTGGCATGACTGCTTGGTGCCGCGTGGCGGCGTCTTGGCGATGCGACCATTGATCGTGCATGCGTCATCCAAGTCACAGTCGGAAGCTCCAAGGCGCGTGCTGCATATCGAACATCCGGCGTTGTTGAATCTCGGGGATGGACTTCAGTTGGCCGTCGCCTAAGGAGGAAATGGGGATGGTGTTTATCTGGACGATGACTTTGCTCTCCTTTTTCCTGTCCCATTTTCTTCAGGCAAATGCGGACACCCCAGATCCGAAGGACGTTTTTGTAATCGCGGTCGACACCTCGGTGAAGACAGGGGATCTGCAGGTGAACTACTTCCTGTCGGGAGAATTCGGGGGATATGGCAGCTACGATGTGAAACAGGATGGAGAGGGCAAAGTCCTGATTAACACCGAGGTGGAGGGAAAACCAGCCAAGAGTTTGAGGGCTGTTCTCTTTGCTCCACACTGCCGGATCCAGACAATACGTGTGGACGATCTTGAGGCGAGCAAGCGCGAGGCTGCATTTCACTGCAGCCCGCTGGGTGAAATCGAGCTTCGAGGAAAATTCGATCGGGGAGAGATTGATCCGGACCGAAAGTTGGAAGTTGAAGTCAGATATCTTGGGTTCTGGGCACACACGTTTCTTGACATATCAGACGGACCTGTTTTGACATTCCATGTTGGCAAGGCTGCCGTCGAGCAGGACGGTTCATTTCGTCTTGCCCTGCCGAACATGACACAGGCCGTTGATGCACCATACCAAACAAATGATGATTGGTTTGAAGTTCTGGTCCGCGACAGCGAAACTGGCAACATCGTGGCAGAACTGGAACCGCCAGCCGCGTTTTCACTCTATGGACATCTTAAAGTTTCCGGAAGTTATCCCGCCGAGTTGCACTTCCTCACCAACAAACGCAGCTAAGACTTAGGATTTTCTCCGTGGGAAAGTCCTCGCCACGTTCTGCACATCGGGAGGAGCAGCGGCCCGCCTCGGAAGGCGGGCGCTGCAATTTCAACATCGTTCGGAGATCACTCCGCATGGGCTGGCGGGCGCAGCAAGCTGCGCCACTACAAAGCGGAGAGGCACGGTTTTATTGGTTGGGCGGGGAGTTGGCGGGGGCTTGCGTGGAACTCGGCGCGTCCAGGTCGGAAGGGCGAAAACCTTGCTGGGCGAAGAGAATGGTTTGCCAGTTGAGGAAAATCTGCTGGGCATGGAGGAATTCGTTGCGGAGGCGGGCGGCTTTTTGGAGGCGCTGGCCGAATTGGGCGGGCAAATCATTGCGGGTGAAGAGGACTTTTCTGTTGGTGTAAACATAAAAGTTTTGGTTGGTTTGCGCGAATTCGTAGAGATCAATGGATGCATGCAGCCAGTCGCGCTCGCGAGCGGCGGCGATTTTGCGCAGTTGGAGGCATTTATCCATCGGGGGTTCGAAGCCCGCCAGAAATTCTTGTTTGTCGGCATCGGTGGCGTTGACGGTGGCGACGTAGTCCTTCAGTTTTCCCATTGAGGCTTCAGGGTTCGAGAATTTTTCCGCGACGGCCAGCCTGGCGTGGAGTTGCGCGAGCATTTGCTGGACGGTGGCGGCGTCGCGAAACGACTCGGGAGTGTAGAGCGGCAGAGCGGAACCATCGAGCTTGGAAATCTCGGCCAGGTATTCGTCGTTGAAGGATTGAATATGCGTGAAGGTAGAACGAATCGCCGGATCCCAGATGGTTGCAGGGCGTGTTGACAGAGCTTTGGGAGTTGTGGGAAGCGCGGCGGCGAGGGCCCGTTTTGGAGCCCGCATCAGGCGAGCGGCTGGCGCCTGCATGGTTTGCGCCAGCGAGAGAACGGCAAATAGCGAGGCTCCACCAGAAATGGCGAGCAGCTTGGATGAGTAGTGAACATGCTTGCGCGCGAGCCAGAAATAGCCGAAGACGAGAATCGCGGAGACCACGTAAGGCCCGAGGCAAACTCCCATGAAGTAGGCAGAATCTTCCATCGATACAGCGCCGAACTTATGGAACGTGGCAGCACGAGCAGCGAAGAGCACCAAGAAGAGAGAAAGCGAAGCGCTGAGCCAGGCAAGTGCGTTACTGCTCGCCGAAGATGGAGTTGGCGGAGCGGCAGAAACGGGCGTGGGAGAAAGAAAGGAACGCGTGGAGCCGCACCAGGGACATTCGGCGAAGGCGTCGGGTATGTCTTTCGAACATTGGGGGCACTTCATAATTTGGCCAAGAATCAGCGAGGCGAAATACTAACAAAGTCGCAACCACCGCGAAAGGCATTACTGTGTGCAAACTCAAGCAAGCCGAGCGCTTAACAAGCGAGGCGGGAGCGGTCGAGGGTGAAGCCGTTGAGGGGGCCGAGAACTGTGACGGCGATTTGTTCGGGACGGAAGAAATCGTGGGCCAGGGACTGGACCTGGTCGCGGGTGACCGTGTCAATGGAGGCGAGGATTTCGTCGAGGGAATAGAAGCGGCCGAAATAGAGCTCCTGGCGGGCTAGATTGGACATGCGCGAGCTGGTGGATTCGAGCGAGAGCATGAGCGAACCCTTGAGGTGATTCTTGGCGCGGAGCAATTCTTCGGCGGTGACGGGCGATTGCTTCATGGCGCGAAATTCGGCGATGGTTAGGTCGATGACCTGGCCGACTGTTTCTTTGGCGGTGCCGGCGTAGACGGTGAACATGCCGGCGTCGGAATAGGGAGTGAGTTCGCTGAAAACGGCGTAAGCGAGGCCCTGCTTTTCGCGGATATTCTGGAAAAGGCGCGAGGACATGCCGCCGCCCAGCATGTTGTTGAGGACAGCGGCGGCGAAGCGGTCTTTGTGCGCGAGCGGGAGAGCGGGAACACCGATGCAGAGATGAACTTGCTCGAGGTCGCGTTTGGTTTCGAGCTGGATGGGAGCTTTGGTGGAGGGAGCGCAGTTTTCTTCGAGTGCCCCGGCCGGAGGCAGGGCGCCGAATTCGCGCTGGACTAATCCCATGACGCGTTCGTGGGAAACGTTGCCGGCGGCGCTGATCACCAAATGATCGGGGGCAAACCAGTTCTGAAAGCGCGCGCGCAGGGATTCGCGATTGAAGGCTTTTACGGTTTCGGGTGTGCCGAGGATGGGACGGCCCAGCGAATGGCCGGGCCAAAAGCCGCTGGTGAAAAGCTCGTGGAGGAGGTATTCGGGATTGTCGAGGTCCATCTTGATTTCTTCGAGGACGACCTGGCGCTCTTTTTTGACGTCGTCCGAGTCGAACTTGGGGCGCAGGACGAGGTCGGCGATGACGTCAAAGGCGATGGGCAAGTGATCGTCTAGGACCTTGGCGTTGAAGCAGATTTGTTCCTTGGAAGTGAAAGCGTCGAGCATGCCGCCGACGGAATCCATTTCGCGCGCGATGTCTTCGGCGGAGCGGCGCTCGGTGCCTTTGAAAACCATGTGCTCCATGAAGTGGGCGAGGCCGTTTTCTTCGGGGACTTCGCGACGGGAGCCGTTGCGAATCCAGACACCGACGGAGACGGAGCGCACGTGAGACATGGTCTCGGTGAGGACCACCAGGCCGTTGGGTAGGACATGCTTTTGGATGTCGCGCGCTTCAGTGGCCATTTAATAATTGTGACACAGGCTGGGTGGAAAATTGAAACATGAATGCGGAATTCGGAAACGGGATGCTCGATCGACTGGCGGGGCGAGCCCCGCCACTACAAAAGCGGAGAAACTTTGACGCGGTTAGAGAAGTTTTTCGTCGGGGTGGAGGCGGCCGTATTCGCTGGTGTAGTGGAGGGGGACGTCGGAGTAGAGGCCTTTTTCGCGCTGATAGACTTCGCAGGTGTCGAAGGGTTTGGAGTAAATGTGGATGCTGACGGCGCGCTGGTTGAATTCGGCAAGGTTGAGAACCTGGTGGACGGGTTCGAGGGGATTGACGTAGACCGGATTGGCTGCGTTCATCTCATAAATTTCCGTGGGAATGATTTTACACGTGCCGCACGCGGCGTCTTTTTCATCGACGCGGAAGTTCTGGACTTTCAGGCGGCCAATGGGGGCGGACATCCAACAGTTTTGATCGCGATGATTGTGGATGCGGCTGGCCTGGCCGATTTCCCAGCAGATGGTCATGCACTCGAAGAGGTCGTTCTTGAAGATGAGATTGCGGGTGTAATTCCCTTTTGAAAAGAAGAGATATTTGTCGAGCGTTTCCGGCAGGACGGCGTGGCGCACGATGTAGTTCTGCACGTTTTCGAGGGTGAATTCGCGCTCGGGAATGGCCGCGAGGTTTTTGACCCAGTCGGTGATGGTGAGCTGTTCGGTTGCGATGGGATTGTGCATGGATGCCTCCGTGCTTGCGCTGGCAATCCGGCAGTTTTCGGGGATTGCCTATAGATTATAGCGCCAAATCCGGGTTTGGCGTGCGCGAACGGCTTCGAGCGTGCATGCTAGACTGAGCATTGGCGCGAGGAGGCGCGATTCGGGCGAATCTGTCACACGATTCGCAGGCATGATCTCGATGACTGTCGAACTGCTCGGCAAATCGAAGGAAGAGTTGCGCGCATGGTGCGCAAGTCTTGACGAACCCGCGTACCGCGGCGCGCAGATTTATCATGCGCTGTACGCAGAGCGCAAGTTCGATTTGGCACAGGTGACGAATTTGCCGACGGCGATGCGCGGGCGGTTAGCAAAGGAAGCGCGGGTTACGCTGCCGGAAGTGCGGCAGAGGTTTACTTCCACGGATGGGTCGGTACGGTATTTGTTTGGGTTGGGCGGCGGGGATCGGGGAGATCTCAACACGGAGTTCACAGAGGACACAGAGAAGAGCGGAGGAGGAAGAACTGGGCGATTGCGGAGGGCGGTTTCGGCTTCGGTGGAGGCGGTGTTTATGCCGAGCGAGGGGCGGCAGACGATTTGCGTTTCCACGCAAGCGGGATGCGCGGTGGATTGCCAGTTTTGCCTCACAGCACAGCTCGGGTTGATCCGGAATTTGACGGCTGGCGAGATCTTGGCGCAGGTGCTGCTGCCTTTGGAGGAGCACAAGGCGCAGTTGGCTCCGCAGACGAATATTGTGTTGATGGGACAGGGCGAGCCGCTGTTGAATTTTGAAGCGGTGATGGCGGCGCTGCGGATTCTGCTGGATCCGGAAGGGATCGGGATTTCGCCCAAGCATGTGACGCTTTCTACCAGCGGGATTGTGCCGGGGATCGAGAAGCTGGCGGAGGAGAAGGTGCGGCCGAAATTGGCGATTTCGCTGAACGCGTCGAATGATGAGCAGCGCGATTCTCTGATGCCGATCAACCGGAAGTATCCGCTCGCGATGTTGTTGGAGGCTTGCCGCGCGTATCCGTTGCGGACCTGGGAGCATTTGACGTTCGAGTACGTGATGCTGGGCGAAGTGAATGATTCAGCGGAAGATGCGCGGCGGGTGGTGCGGCTGCTGGCTCCGTTGCCGAGCGTCAAAGTGAACTTGATTCCATGGAATCCGGGCGAGCTGCCATATCGGGAGTCTTCGGCGGAGCGGATTGAAGAGTTTCGTCGGATTTTGGTCGATAAGGGCATACCGGCGTTTGTTAGGTATTCGCGCGGACGAGACGTAATGGCGGCGTGTGGACAATTGGCCCTGCTACAGATTGAGAAGGCCCAGCCTCCGGCAGCGATTGTCTAGCTCAAGCAAAGGATTGCAGGCGCGACCCCAAAGCCCCTGGCTAGGGGTTGACTCTCACGGCGTTACCCTACGCCCTCCCCCATGTTTTTCGTAAGTGTTCATTCTAAATAATTTAACTGTTCTTTAAGTTGTTTAAAATCAGCACTTATGGGCTGTCTTGTAAGTGTTGATTCTGCAAGAGATACGCTCAGAAAGAAAAATCGCCGGCAAGATGCCGGCGCTACAGGGGCGCAGGCGCAATGTTTCCTATTGTTTTATATAGCATGGAAGGTACGATTTGTCAAGGGCGGGAGCCAAGGTTTTTGCACTGAGAAATAAGATCAACAAGTTCAGGAGCTTACGTCCGAATGCCGATCGCGGATATGAGGCGGCCGGAGGCGGCGCCTTGTTTGCGGTAGGAGAAGAGGAGGTCGGGGTGGCAGGCGGTGCAGAGGTCGATGGTGTGGATGTTTTTTGGGCGGAAGCCGACGGCCAAGAGTTGGGACTGATTGGCTTTGCGGAGGTCGAGGAGGACGCTCTTGGGAGGGGGTTGGTGGCCGGGGGGCATCATGTTTAGCCACTGGATGGGGTTGGGTTCGTCGCCGGTGCGGAATTCGTCGAAGTAGGCGGGGGCGTCGGGGAATTGAGAGAGGAATTGGGTGGCGACTTCGGTGCCGACTTCGTAGCAGCAGGGGCCGATGCTCGGGCCGATGGCGGCGAGGAGGTCGGAGGGCTTGGAGCCGAATTCCATTTGGAGGCGGCCAACCGTTTTGGCGAGGATGCGGCGGAGGGTGCCACGCCAGCCGGCATGGACGGCGGCTACGGCGCGTTTTTGGGGGTCGACGAGAAGGATGGGGACGCAGTCGGCGGTTTGAACGGCCAGGAAGAGGCCTGGGGTGTTGGTTAGGGAGGCGTCGCCGCGGGAGGGGCCCTGATTGGGGGCGCCGAGGAGATGGATTACATCGGAGTGGAATTGCTTTAGTGGGACGAGCGCAAGATCGGTTGCGCCCAGGGCGGATTGGAAGCGGCTGCGGTTTTCCTGGACGTTTTCGCGCGTGTCCCAGTCGGTGAAGCCGAGGTTAAGAGCGCGCTCGCCTTCGAGTTCGCTGACGCCGCCGGGGCGAGTGCTGAAGCCGTGGACTAACCAAGGGATGGCGGTGAAAGCCGGGATTTGCAGGATGCGGATGCCGCGGAGTCTTTTTTCGGTCCAATAAGGACGAGTGGAGGCGGCGCGCCGCGATTTGCTTATTTGCCGGGATGCTTTGATTTGGAGCACAGTTCAATCAGTATAATCTGTGCAGGACGCGGACGGAAAAGGCGGCGGGCGAGGCGCACCGATTGAGGTGGACTACAATTTGGGAGAAGAGTCGTCAAGCCTATGCAGGAAGCGGCGAAAAATCTACTTCTGGTACTGGTTGCACTGTTCCCCATCGTGGACCCACTGGGGGGCAGCCCCTTCTTTCTGGCGCTGACCAAGGATTACACGCCGGAAGCGCGAAAGGCGTTGTCCTGGCGGATTGCAATTAATAGTCTTTTGCTGCTGATAGGATCCTATTTTGTCGGGACTTACATTCTGGCGTTTTTTGGGATTTCGCTGCCGGTGGTGCAGGTCGGCGGAGGGCTGATCGTAATCGCCACGGGATGGGCGCTGCTGAAGCAAAAGGACGACGAAAAACACGACGTACACAGAACCGTCCAGCCGCAGGACCCCTTCCGCCAGGCATTCTATCCCCTGACCATGCCGCTGACGGTCGGCCCCGGATCGATTTCCGTGGCCATTACGCTGGGAGCGAATGCGGCGCATCGTCACGCGCTCCATCCTTTGATCATCATCACGGCTCTCATTGGATTGGTGTTGATCGCGATCAGTGTTCTCCTGTGCTATGCGTTCGCGGACCGGCTGGCACAGGTGCTGGGAGCGACGGGGATGACGGTGATCACGCAGTTGTCGTCATTTTTCCTGATTTGTATCGGGGTGCAAATCGCATGGAACGGTGTCAAGGAGTTGCTGGAGTCGGTGACATTGCATATGGGGTGAGCAAGGACGCGCAGAGAAGAGCGGAGGCAGGAACACAGGCGAGAGGATAGAGAGGAAGACGGAGAGAAGAGCGGGTCTGAAAACCGACAAGTACAAGAGAAAGGCACGGGTCTAAAGACTCGCCACTACAAGGAGGGCACGATGTATCGTGCCCCTACAGGGGAGACGGAGTGATTATTGGGATGGGAGTGGACATAGCGGAGGTGGGGCGGATACGGGCGGCGATTGAGCGGCATGGCGAGGTGTTTTTGAAGCGGATTTATACGGCTAAGGAGCGGGAGTATTGCGAGGGGTTCAAGAATAAGTACGAGCGGTATGCGGGGCGGTTTGCCGCGAAGGAAGCGGGGATGAAGGCGCTGGGGACGGGTTGGCGGCGGGGGGTGCGGTGGGTGGATTTTGAGGTGGTGCGGGAGAAGGGCGGGCGGCCGACTTTAGCACTGGGGGGCGAGGCGGCGAAGATTGCGGCGAAATTGCGGGTGAAGAATATTGCGCTGAGCATTACGCATACGGAAGAAACGGCTTGGGCGCAGGTGATATTCGAGAGTTGAAAGTCGAAAGTTTAGAGTTGAACGTTTTGAGTTGAGATTTGAGGATTGCCAAGTGGGGCGGGGGATTTCAACACAGAGGGCACAGAGAACACAGAGAAGAAGAGGAGTCATCCGTATTAGGTGCTGCAACTGGCGCGGCGCAGCGGATGCGCTTCATGCATTACAGGAAAGTAGCGGGTCACCTAACAGGGCGGTTTCGGTTTCTCCTGAAATCAAAACTTCAACAAAATCGTTGGCGGGAAGATTCTCATTTAGGCGGACTTTTAGGTAGTTGCTGGAGAGGGCCGGAGTGTAGTTCGCAGCGCGGTCGGCTTCATCGGCGTTTAGGGTGAGGACGCGGAGCGTGCGGCAGATTTGGGAGCGGCGGAAGGCGGCGGACTTTTGTTCGCTTAGGGCGCGGAGTTGGCGGGCGCGGCGCTTGATGGTGGGGGCGGGGACTTGGTTGGGGAGGGCGGCGGCTTTCGTGCCGGGGCGGGGAGAGTACGAGAAGACGTGGAGGTAGGTGAAGGGGAGGCGCTCGACGAAGGCGAGGGTGGCGGCGTGGTCGGACTCGGTTTCGCCGGGGAAGCCGGCGATTACGTCGGCGCCGATGGCGGCGTGGGGGAGGCGCTCGTGGATTAGGTGGACGCGGCGGGCGTAGTGTTCGGAGCGGTACCAGCGGTGCATGGCGGCGAGGATACGGTCGGAGGCGGATTGCAGGGGCATGTGGAAGTGTTCGGCCAGGCGGCTGGTTCTGGCGAAGAGTTCGATCAGGTCTTGGGTGACGTCTTGGGGCTCGATGGAGCTGATGCGGAGACGTTCTACTGGCGTTTCGTCGAGGATGCGGCGGAGGAGGCCCTCGAATTCTACTTTGGGGGAGAGGTCGCGGCCGTAGGTGCCTAGGTTGATGCCGCTTAGGACGATTTCTCGGGCGTGATAGGGCGAGGTGGGCGAGGTTAAGGATTGGATCTCTTGGAGAACAGTCTCGGGGGGAAGGCTCCGGGATTTGCCGCGAACGAAGGGGATTACACAGAAGGAGCAGCGGTTGTTGCAGCCGTCTTGGATTTTCAGGGTGGGGCGGGTGTGATGCGATTCGCCGCCTTGGACGGGGGCGACTAGGACCTCAGTGAGTTGGTTGATGTCGCCGTTTAGGATTTGGGCGGGTTGTGAGTGTTCGTGATTCCCTTCCGCCGGCGTTGCGGTATGGGGAGCTGTGTGGGTGGGAGCCAAGACAGAAAGAAAAAGCAGATTCCTCGCTTCGCTCGGAATGACAGTATCTCTATTGGTTGAAGGTGAAGGTCTTGCCGAGAGAGGCGCGATTTGGGTGACTAGGTCGGGGATTTGGGGTTTGTGGGAATTGCCTATTACCCAGGAGACGCCGGGGAGGGCGGCTAGTTCTTCGGGGGCGCGCTGGGCGTAACAGCCGGTGACGATGAGTTGGGCGGCGGGATTCTGGGCGTGGAGTTTGCGGATGGCGTCGCGGGCCTGGGCATCGGCAGAGGCGGTTACGGTGCAGGTGTTTATGACAACTACGTTGGCGGAATTGGGATCCTCGGCGGGAGTGCAGCCGCGATCCAGGAGTTGGCGCTCGATGGCGGCACCGTCGGCTTGCGTGGCGCGGCAGCCGAACTGTTGGATGTAAAACGCGGGCAAGATCGCTCCCATGTGGCTATCCGATTTCAACAGAT
>Ga0210410_10006109_pt1 | contig 10478 bp, 9 predicted proteins | sample IncBWC4MmetaG_FD_161058 | JGI IMG/M metagenome (GOLD analysis project Ga0210410, IMG submission 161058) | Forest soil microbial communities from Barre Woods Harvard Forest LTER site, Petersham, Massachusetts, United States - Inc-BW-C-4-M | ecosystem: Environmental > Terrestrial > Soil >... | reverse complement strand
CAGAATGTCCGCGCGCAGTTCCACGCCATCGCGCATGGGAACACTCACATTGGTGTTGTGTTGCGCGTTGCTCGCGGGCTGCGTTTCCTGCGAATAAAACATCGGCGCGCTGATCAGCATTACGAAAAACGCGAAAAATACCGATCGATGAATGCTCGCGGAATCTCTGATATCGAATGTAATTTTCATGAGCGGACCATTCTACTTGAAGCGCACCATGAAACGGAGTTGACGCATCCGCTTGTGTCGTCAACAATGCTTGGTCTATGTCAGAGAAGCTTGCAGGGAAGAGGTTGGCGGTACTTGGGGCGGGGAAGCTGGGCGGGATTTTGCTGCGCGCGTATCTGAAAAAGGGATTGTTTGATGCGGCGCGCGTGACGGCTACGGTAAAGCACGCGGAAAAGGCGGCGACGCTGGCCAAGGAACTCGGCGTTTCAGTGACCACGGACAACCGCAAAGCGGTGCATGGCGCCGATATCGTGTTGCTCGGCGTGAAGCCGCAAGTTGTCGGCGACGTGCTGAAGGCGATTGCTCCGGAGCTGAGCGAAAAAACCCTGGTGATCTCCGTGGCGGCGTCCGTGCCGACCAGCTACATCGAGCAGCATGCGGGCGGAAAAGTTCCGGTGATTCGCGCCATGCCGAATACTCCGAGCGCGGTCGGTTGCGGCATGACCGGGATTTGCCCGGGTTCGCACGCGGCGGCGCAACATCTGGAGATGGCGCGCACGATGTTTGACGCCGTGGGGCGAACCGTGGTGGTCGACGAAAAAAATATGGATGCGGTCACCGGGCTTTCCGCAAGCGGGCCGGCGTTTGCGTACATTATTCTCGAGTCGCTCGCCGAAGCCGGCGTGAAAGTTGGCTTGCCCCGCGACGTGTCCACGTTGCTCGCAGCCCAAACCATGAAAGGCGCAGCCAGCGTCGTACTCGAAACCGGCGACCATCCAGCGCTGCTGAAGGACGCGGTGACTACGCCGGCAGGCTGCACGATCGACGGCATCCTCGAACTCGAAGAAGGGAAGCTCCGCGTCACGCTGATCAAAGCGGTGGTGAAGGCCACGCATCGCGCCGGCGAACTCCTCTTCGAGAAATGATTGGTAGTTGCGATACGATTTAGAGAAAGGCGCATCACTGATATGCGGCCATGCCTTTGAACGACAAACCCGAGGCGTCCGAGCAAACACCAAAGGGTGCGCAAAAGGTGGTGCGATACTCCAGGCAGGCTGCGCTCGGGATGGAGCTACCATTCACCATGGTAGGGACCGTCGTCTTTGGTGGCTTTATCGGCTACCTGTTGGACAAATGGTTGCATACAGGTCCATGGCTAATGACAGTGTTCGGTGCAATAGGTTTCGTGGGAGGCATACGTGAGGTAATTCGCAGGCTTTCTGTCGAAGGGAATGGAAATGGCAGCAAACCCGACTGAACTTGGCGACGGCGAAGTCGTGGGAGCCAGCACTGTACGGCGGATTGCTTGGCTCACGCCTGCGATCGGTTTTACCGCAGCCGTTGGGGTTGGACTCTTTGGTCGACGCTGGGAATGGGCCGCAGGTCTCGCCATTGGCGCGATTCTCGCGTGGCTGAATTTTCGTCTGCTACGACGCGGTGCGGAAGCGTTTGTAGCGGCTGCCCAGAGCGGAGCGCAGGATCGAAAACCAGTTCCCACGTACCTAGGGGCAGTGCTCCGGTACGGGTTGATAGGACTAAGTGTGTATGCTATTTTTAAATATCTGCACGTTCCCCTTGCGAGTTTGGTAGCGGGGCTGTGCGCTCTTGGAGCCGCGACGATGGCGGCAAGCGTGTGGGCACTTGTAAATCCCGAGGAATGGGTGGGCAGTGGGCGACACCCGCATCGATAAATGGAAGAAAACCTAAGCATCATCACGCGGTTAGTAAATCACTACTTAGGACAGTCCGCGCTAGCATTGCTGACGGCCTTGCACGTTACTCCTGACAATCCCGGAGCGCCGATTCCGCAGCACGTAATTATGGCGTTTTTAGTTCTCGTGATTGTGACCTTGCTGGTTCTGATCCTCAGACCGCGCCTCTCCGTGGAACACCCGGGCAGCATGCAGCAGATTGCGGAATTGTTGATCACCAACCCGATGCGGTTTGGAATCAGGGACATTCTGGACGAAGCGGTCGATCATGGGGGGCGAGCGTATATTTACATGGTTGGGGCGATTAGCCTCTTCATTTTATTTTCAAATCTGTTGAGCTTATTTCCGCTGTTTACTGCTCCTACCGCGCATGTGAGCGTTCCGTTAGCCTGCGCGACGATTACATTTATTTATTTCAACTACCAAGGAATTCGGCATCAAGGCGCCTGGAGTTACCTGAAGCATTTTGCAGGGCCCCTGTGGTGGATGTCATGGCTCATCTTCCCGGTGGAGATCATCAGCACTGTTGCGCGGCTACTGTCTCTCACTGTGCGTCTTTACGCCAACATATTCTCGAGCGACCTGATCTATAGCCTGTTTCTGGGTCTACTTACACAAGCCTTCGTTTGGGGCTGGGAGAAATCTCCCGGGCTTGGAGTGGCGCTGGGTATTTTTCCGGCGGTCATTCCCTTAGTCTTCATCGCCTTGCACCTTTTGGTTGCTACTGTACAGGCATTCATTTTTACAGTCCTGCCCGCAGTCTATCTAGGCATGGCTACTGCTGAAGAGCACTAGAAGATTTTGTCGGTAAAATCTGCCGGCAATTTGCCGTTACAGTGTGAGCCCGGCTGCACGGTGTCCGGGAACCACCTCCTGGCGGTACTCAGTTAAGGAGGCAGTACATGAAGAAGTGGAGCATGTTATTAACCGCGCTCGCGATGGTGATGTTGTTAGCACCAGCCGCGTTCGCGCAGGGTGGTGCGCCCGCAGCAGAGAGCAACAGCCAAGGCCTAATGTTTATTGCCGCGGCATTCGGCATGGGGATCGCTGCGTTTGGCTGCGGTCTGGGGCAGGGGAAGATTGGGTCGGCAGCGCTGGAAGGCATCGCCCGCAATCCAGGCGCGGCCAAGAGCATGTTCACGCCCCTCATTTTGAGCCTCGCCTTCGTTGAGACGCTGGTGCTGTTCACGTTCCTGATGATCATCATCAAGGTGAAGTGAACCCAAGTTTTGGGGTTTCAGAGGCCCGGGAGCGAATCGCTTCCGGGCTTTTCTTTTGCCTTGATTCTGGCGGTGTCAGGGATGTGCCCGGTCTAATCTGTCAGGGATGTACCCGGCCTGTGGTAGTTAACCATAACTCCCCCCCTCCCCTGGGTTTTGCATAAGTGTTCATTCTAAAGACACTTAAAGTGCTTTGTTTTCACACACTTTTACAAGTGTTCATTCTAAAGGGACTTAGCGGGGGCAGGTTTGGTCGGGTTTCGGCATCGTTCGACAATAAAAAAGCGGCTGCTTAATTTGCCAAGCTAGCCGCGGAATCTGAACGCAACTTTAACCGAAATCGACTATACACAGTTCGTTATCAGTTGTCAACGAAAACCTATATCTCGTTTGCCTGATCGTTCTGCGGTCGCGTGACTGAGGCGAAACCCACCGAGACCGATTTGCGGGGTCATGCGGGTTGTGCCGGTCACTCGACGACAGTCGCTCAACAAAGATAGAACTTTCCCCACTAGCCAGGCTTCTGCATTCCGCCTAAGACAACGTCTGGTGACAGACTGCGATCATGCGCTCTGCGCCGACGATCTATGCCGGGACAGCCACTCGGTAGGACTTGCTCCGGTTCTCTGCGTGAAGATGCGAGTGAGCGCCGTTGCATTTGTATAGCCCACGGCAGGTGCAATGAGCTTGAGCGGTTCTCCTTTTCGCAGAAGCGTGTGGGCGATGCCGATCCGCCAATCTGTGAGGTAGTCGAATGGGGTCACACCCACCACATTTCGGAAATGCGCAGCGAAGCGCGCGCGCGACATGCCCACGAGATGAGCAAGCTGTTCTAGCGACCATGACCGCTCCGGCTCGTCATGCATGGCTGCGATGGCTTTGGCGAGGCGCGGGTCTCCAAGGCCAGACAAGACGCCGCCTTCGATCAGCCGCTCGTTCATAGCGGCTCGCAGCAGCAGCACAAGGAAGTATTCAGCGAGGCGATCCACTGCTGTCTGGCGGCCCGGATGATCTGCGAAGGCTTCCGCAAAAAGCATCTGAACAGTCGGAGCCAGTTCTGGAATTAGATTCAGAGGCAGCACGATGAACTCTGGCAGTGACAGCACCAGGGGATTAGCTACGCCAGCTCCCAACCAGATTTGCGCACATACAATCTCCGCGGCGTCCGCCTCCCTGGCCTGAAATCGATGCAGAGAAGGACGCGGGTAGAAGATTACGCTTGGTTGATCGAGGATCACTGGTCGCTTCTTCGGATGAATGATCTTCAGCTTGCCCTGCCGTAACACGTGAAGGTGCCCAGCTTCCTGTGTCTCGTGGTTGCCAGAGCTGCCGCAGAGTCGACCGGAATAGAAAACACGTGCCGAAAGAGAGAAACGTTCGAAGAATGGGGCCAAGCGATCCATGTGAGACTAGAAGGTATCCAAGTGAGACTCTCAGTACCAATCCGTATCGCATTCGCTGCCATCATATCGCTTGTGCGGTTCATAAGGAACTGCACAGAAGGACAAGATCATGTCCCGTAGGCGATCTCGCCCCGAGGACAATCATAGCGACCAGGAGAAAGAGTCATGGCGAACCATTCTGAATATTTCCCAAGAACAGCAACGAAATCATTGGAGTCTGGCGCTCCTGCAATCAGGCGCCTTTACATTAAAGCGGCCAGTCTCGACCGCTTTGGCATGGGCATGTTGCGCCTGGGATTGGTCAGCGTCCTGCTATGGATTGGCGGCTTGAAATTTATCAGCTACGAAGCGGACGGCATCGTGCCGTTGGTGGCGAATAGCCCCTTCATGAGCTTTCTCTATCACTATCCGGCGCCAGAATACCGCGAACACATGAATAAGGAAGGCCAAGCGATTCCTGCGAATCAACAATGGAACGAATCGAATGGGACTTATCCGGTTTCCTATGGCCTGGGCGTAATCATCGTCTCTCTCGGGATCATGATCGCGGTCTACCCGACATGGCCGCAGGTCTCCGCGGTGGGTAGCCTTCTCCTCATCCTCATGTCTCTGACCACGCTTTCCTTCCTTGTAACGACACCCGAAGCATGGGTGCCCGCATTAGGCGACCCGCATCACGGGTTCCCATACCTCTCGGGAGCAGGGCGGCTCGTTGTGAAGGACTGCATCATGCTGGGCGCCGCCATATTGACAATGGCCGACGCTGCCAGGGCCTATTTGCGGCGTGGCGCCTAATCAGACGAGCCTTGAAAAGAGCAGAACCGAGTTTCCCATTTCCTGTCCAATCCTTTTAGGAGGCAACAAATGAACAGGCGTTCTTTTTTGAAAACTACTTCGACTGCGGACGGCGCTGCTGCAGCCCCTTAAGGGTTAGCGGCCGAGGAGGTTGGATTGGAGGACGAAGTTGAGGATGCGGTTGGGGAATAGGCCGAAGTAGACGGTGCCCAGGGCGGTGATGACCAGGACGAGGTTGACGGTCAGTGGGAAGCTGACTATTACAGGCTTGGATTCGGCGCTGGGTTCGCGCATGTACATCACAACGATCAGGCGGAGGTAGTAGTAGGAGCCGATTACGCTGTTGATGGCCATGAGGACGGCTAGCCAGATGAGGTGGGAGTTTACGGCGGCCTTGAAGATGTAGAACTTGCCGAAGAAGCCGGCGGTTACCGGCAGACCGAGAAGCGAGAGCAGGAACAGGGAGAGGACGGCGGCGGCTACGGGTTGGCGCTGGCCTAGCCCGGCGTAATCTTCAAGGGAGAGATGCTTTTCGCCTAGGCCGCCTAATTCGGAGACGATGGTGAAGGCGCCGAGCTTTACTAGCGCATAGCTGACCAGATAGAAGAGCACAGCGGCATAGGCTGCGGCGGCGCCACCTTCCGGATTGCCGGCTAGATAGGTGACAGCGGCGAAGGCTACCAGGATATATCCGGCGTGGGCGATAGAGCTGTAGGCGAGCATGCGCTTGACGTTGGTCTGCACGAGCGCACCGAGATTGCCAACGAACATCGTAAGCACCGCAAGCACCCAGAATGCCCAGAACCAGAAATGCGTGGCGGCGGGGACCGTGGCGTAGATGCGCAGGAGCAGCGCGAAGGCGGCGGCTTTGGGTCCTGCGGAGAAGAGGGCGGTGACGGGCGTGGGAGCACCTTCGTAGACGTCTGGCGTCCAGACCTGGAAGGGCGCTAGCGCGACTTTGAAGCCGAGACCAATCAGGATCAGGGCGAGGCCCAGCTTCAGAAGCGTGCTGGTGGGATCGACGGCGGCCATGTTGGGGAGGACCGTGGTGCCGGTGACTCCGTAAACCAGCGCTATGCCGTATAGGAAGAAGGCGGTGGCGAAAGAGCCGAGGAGAAAATACTTCATGGCGGATTCGCTGGCTTTGAGGGAGTCGCGGCGGTATCCGGCGAGGACGTAGCTGGAAATGGAGCTCATCTCGAGGCCGATGAAAGCGGTGAGCAGTTCCTGCGCGGACGAAAGCACGCCCATGCCTGCGGTGGCGAAGAGGACCAGGGCGTAGAACTCGGCGGGCTGCAGGTGCTCGCGCTCAAGATAGGAGTCGGAGGCGAGGACGACGAGGAAAGCAACCAGGCCTACAAGGAGGTGGAAGAAGACGCTGAAGCCGTCCATCTGGATGAGGCCGAAGAAGGCGGGGCCGCCTGGATTGCCGGCGAAGATCGTGGCAGCGGTGCCGAGGCCGGTGCCGAGGATGGCGAAGAAGGTTAGTACCTGACGGCTGCGCGTGAAGGGCTGCAGGAGCATCAGGAGGACGCCGAAGCCGCACCAGATGGCTTCGGGGAGGACGCGGATCAGGTCTTGGGTTTGGGGAATCATGGACGGGCGCCAGCCTTTGCCGGGGAGTTGATTGGGCGATCACGCTCTACGGACGGGAAAGGCAAAAGCGGGTTCCTCGCTTCGCTCGGAATAACAAGTTTAGGTGATGCCACAGCCAGGCCCTCAGCGGCCAGAGCCGATGTGTCGCCGTTTCTAACGGCACGACTAAAGTCGTGCCCTGACGTAGAGGCTTCCTGGGGGAAATTGCGCTGCATTTGGTCCAGGACGTTTTGGGATGGGGCGGCGAAGCGGCGGGTGAAGTAGGGCGAGCCGATTCCCATCCAGAGAGTGATTACGGCCATGGCGGCTAGAATCCACTTTTCGCGGGCGGAGGCGTCCGGCAGGGTGCGATTTTTCTCTACGGTGACTTCGCCGAAAAAGACGCGCTGGTAGGACCAGAGCAGGTAGCAGGCGGAGAGAATCACGCCGGTGGCGGCCCACGCGGACCAGTTCCAATGGACCTGGAACGTGCCAAGGAGAATCAGGAACTCGCCTACGAAGCCGTTGAGCATGGGCAGGCCGAGCGAGGAGAGCGCGACGAAGAGGAAGAAGGCGGCGAGCTTGGGCATCGGCGTGGCCAGGCCGCCGTACTCGGAAATCTCGAAGGTGTGGCGGCGGTCGTAAAGCATGCCGACGAGCAAGAAGAGCGCGCCGGTGGAAATGCCGTGCGCGAGCATCTGGAAGACCGCGCCCTGCATGGAGATATTTTCAAACGCGAAGATGCCAAGCACGACGAAACCGAGGTGGCTGACGCTGGAATAGGCGACCAGTTTCTTGAGATTGGGCTGCACGAGAGCGACTAGCGCTCCATAAATTATGCCGATGATGGCCAGCGTGGCGACTATGGGCGCGGCGCGATGCGAGGCGTTGGGGAAGAGTGGCAGGCAGAAGCGAATCATGCCGTAGGTGCCCATTTTGAGGAGCACGCCGGCAAGGATGACGGAACCGGCGGTGGGCGCTTCCACGTGGGCGTCGGGCAGCCAAGTGTGGAACGGGAATAGCGGCACTTTGATGGCGAAGGCCAGGAAAAATGCGAGGAAGAGATACATTTCCTCCAGGCCGGTGACGCGAATGGCGCCGGATTGCAGCATCTGCTGAATCGCGGGCAAGTCGAAGGTGCCGCCCGGGACTGCCGTGGTGCTGAGATTGTGCAGCCAGATGATGCCGACGAGCATGAGGATGGAGCCGGCCATCGTATAGAGCACGAATTTGACGGCGGCGTAGATGCGGCGCTCGTGGCCCCAGATGCCGATGAGGAAATACATGGGGATGAGCATCACTTCCCAGAAGAGGAAGAAGAGGAAGAGGTCGAGCGAGAGGAATACGCCGACCACGCCGACTTCGAGCATCAGCAGCATTACGAAAAATTCTTTTACGCGGTGCTGGATGCTGTTCCAGGAGGCCAGGACGGAAATGGCGGTGAGGAAGGTAGTGAGAATGACCAGGAACAGGTTGATGCCGTCAAGACCGAGGTGATAGTTGATGGGCGGAACGTTGATCCACTTGGCGAATTCCTCGAGCTGATAGCCGGCTACGCCGATTTGGACTTTCGGGATCAGGAGCAGCGAGAACAGAAATTCGACGGTGGCGATGGTCATCGCGAGACGGCGAATCCAGACGTGATCGTCGGCTCGCAGGAGGAGCAGCGCGAGGCTGGCCGCGGCGGGGAAGAAAATCACGATGGTGAGCAAGTAGCTGCCGTGAAGCATTAGCGCACCGCCCCGACGGTCGTAGGCCGCAAGTACGGCAGGAAGATGATGGCGATGATGACCAGCGCGCCGATGACGACCCAAACGGCGTAGCTGCGGGTGTTGCCGGATTGGGTGTGGCGCACGCCGTCACCGATGCCGGTGGCGCCTTCTGCGACGCCGTTGACGGTGGCGTCGATTACGCGGACGTCGACCGTTTGCCAGAGCACGTTGGTGGAAAGCCAGAGGAGAGGCTTGATCACAAGCGCGGCGTAAATTTCGTCGACGTAATATTTATTCAGCAAAGTGTTGTAGATCCCGCGCATGGATTTGGCGAGCTGCTCTGGCTTGCCGGGCTGCTTGAGGTAGAGCCACCACGCAAGGAGCAAGCCGAGGGCAGCGGTAATCACGGCGACGATGGCGAGCGGCGTTTCGAGCGCGCGTGCGGTGGCTTCCGCTGCTTCGGCGCTGGCGATCGAGCCTTGCGCAAAGACAGGTTCGAGGAACTTGGCGAAATAATCGGGGCCGCCCCAGAAGGCGGGCGCTGCTACCCAGCCGCCGATGAGCGACAGGAGAGCAAGAATCATCAGCGGCACGAGCATGCTTTTGGGTGACTCATGCACATGCACCTTCTTCTCGTTGTAGCGGGGCTTGCCGTAAAAGGTGAGGAAGATCAGGCGGAACATATAGAAGGAGGTGAACAGCGCGGTCAACAAGCCAAAGGCGTACAGAATGCGGCCGCCGTGCTCGTTTTGGTAGGCGCTGAGCAAAATGGAATCCTTGCTGAAGAAACCCGCGAGCGGCGGAAAACCGGCGATCGCGAGCGTGGCCGTGAGCATTGTCAGGTACGTCCAGCGGATTTTCTTGCTGAGGCCGCCCATGCGCGTCATGTCCTGCTCGCCACCCATGGCGTGAATGACGCTGCCGGCGGCGAGGAAGAGAAGCGCTTTGAAGAATGCGTGGGTCATGAGGTGGAAAATGCCGGCGGAAAAGGCGCCGACTCCGAGGGCGAGGAACATGTAGCCGAGCTGGCTGACCGTGGAGTAGGCGAGGACGCGCTTGATGTCGGTCTGCACGAGGCCGATAGTGGCGGCGAAGAAGGCGGTGGCGCAGCCAACGATGGCGACTACAAACATTGCGGTCGGGGCGTGGGTGAAGAGAACGTTCGAGCGGGCGACTACGTAGACGCCGGCGGTGACCATGGTGGCGGCGTGAATCAAGGCGCTGACTGGCGTGGGGCCTTCCATGGCGTCTGGCAGCCAGACGTATAGGGGAAGCTGCGCGGATTTGCCGCACGCGCCCATGAAGAGCAGCAGGCACGCGATAGTGATCGTGCCCAACTGGCCCATCGGATCTGGGGGTAGCGGCGCGGCTTTGCTGAATAGCGGAACGAAGTCGAGCGTGCCGAAAGCTTTGAAGAGCAGGAACATGCCGAGCATGAAACCGAAGTCGCCGATGCGATTGACGATGAAAGCTTTTTTGCCGGCGTCCGAGGCGGATTTACGGAGGAAATAAAAACCGATCAGCAGGTAGCTCGAGAGGCCCACGCCTTCCCAGCCGACGAAGAGCAGCACGTAATTGGCCGCTAGGACGAGGATGAGCATGAAGAACATGAAGAGATTGAGGTAGGAGAAGAAGCGGTAGTAGCCGCCTTCGTGGGCCATGTAGCCGGTGGAGTAGATGTGAATTAGCCAGCCTACGCCGGTGACGACCAGCAGCATGACTACGGTGAGGTGATCGATCTGGAGGTCGAAGCCTGCGCGGAAATCTCCGGCGACGATCCAGGTGAAGTATTGCTGAACCCAAGGGATATTTTCCGGCGCGAGATGGGTGAATTCGCGAACGGCTTCGAGCGCGGCCAGGAAAGAGAGGCCGGTGGAGCCAACGGCGACCGTG
>Ga0210410_10006108_pt1 | contig 10479 bp, 8 predicted proteins | sample IncBWC4MmetaG_FD_161058 | JGI IMG/M metagenome (GOLD analysis project Ga0210410, IMG submission 161058) | Forest soil microbial communities from Barre Woods Harvard Forest LTER site, Petersham, Massachusetts, United States - Inc-BW-C-4-M | ecosystem: Environmental > Terrestrial > Soil >... | reverse complement strand
AGCAGGTTTTTCTGGTTCATTTTGCAATTCTCCATCGGTCGTCATTGCGAGGAGCACTTGCGACGAAGCAATCCATCCTTGCGGCACCATGGATTGCTTCGCTTCGCTCGCAATGACGGATAACCACTACCCCCGCGCCCGCATCAGGCGGCCCTTTTCCCGGCCCCAGTCGCGTTTCTTTTCCGTCTCGCGCTTGTCGTGCAGCTTCTTGCCCTTGGCTACCGCCAGCAGAAGCTTGGCACGGCCGCGCTCGTTGAAATAGAGTTTTAGCGGGATCAGCGTCATGCCGTCGCGGTCGACCGCGCCCATCAGCTTGTTGATCTGCTTTCGGTGCAGCAGCAGTTTGCGCGGCCGCTTCGGCTCGTGGTTGAAACGGTTGGCCTGCAGATATTCCGGAATGTTGGCGTTGATCAGCCAGATCTCGCCGTCCTTGGTATCGGCATAGGATTCCGCGATCGTGGTCTTGCCGTTGCGGATCGATTTGACCTCGGTGCCGGTCAGCGCAATGCCGGTCTCGATGGTGTCCTCGATCGCATAGTTGAACCGCGCCTTGCGGTTTTCGGCGACAACCTTGATTGGGCGCTCTTTCTTCTCGGCCACGTCAAGCCTTCTTGAGGAGATCGCGGATCTCGGTCAGCAGTTCTTCCTGGCGCGTCGGCTTCGGCGGTGCGGCGGGCGCCGCTTCATCCTTGCGTTTCAGCGCGCTCATTGCCTTGATGACCATGAACAGCACAAAGGCGATGATGAGGAAATTGATCGTCAGCGTCAGGAAATTGCCCCACGCCAGCACCGCGCCCTGCTTCTTGGCGTCGGCCAGATTGGTCGCCGTTACTTTCGTTGAAAGTCCGGTGAAATAGTTGGAAAAATCCAGACCGCCGGTGATCGCGCCGATGATCGGCATGATGATGTCGCCGACCAGCGAGGTCACGATCGCGCCGAAGGCCGCACCGATGATGACGGCGACCGCGAGGTCGACGACGTTGCCCTTCATGGCGAATTCGCGGAATTCCTTCAACATGCTGGACGCCTCTTTGACGTATTCTGATCAGCCACGTCTTGCCTGGCGCCCGGTCTCAGTTGATCAGGCCGGCATGCACCATGGCGCTGCGCACGGCGACCCGGGTCGGCTCCGTCACCGGCACCATCGGCAGCCGCAGCTTCTCGTCCATCTTGCCGAGCAGCGAGAGCGCATATTTCACCGGCGCCGGATTGGATTCGATGAAGAGATTGGTGTGCAGCGGCATCAGCTTGTCATGCAGCTTGAGCGCGGTGGCGACATCGCCCTTTTGCCAGGCGGCGTGAAATTCCGCGCACAGCCGGGGTGCCACGTTCGAGGTCACCGAAATGCAGCCATGGCCGCCATGCGCCATGTAGCCGAGCACCGTGGCATCCTCGCCCGAGAGCTGGTTGAAATCCTCGCCCATCGCCGCGCGCTGCTGCGATACCCGCACCATGCTGGCGGTCGCATCCTTGACGCCGGCGATGTTCTTCAGTTCGAACAGCCGCGTCATGGTATCGACCGACATGTCGATCACCGAGCGCGGCGGAATGTTGTAGATGATGATGGGAATGCCGATGGCGTCGTTGATGGCCTTGAAGTGCTGGTACATGCCTTCCTGGGTCGGCTTGTTGTAATACGGCGTCACCACCAGCACCGCATCCGCCCCCGCCTTCTCGGCGTGCTGGGCCAGTTCGATCGCTTCCTTGGTCGAATTGGAGCCGGCGCCGGCGATCACGGGCACGCGGCCCTTGGCCTCTTCTATGCACCACTCGACCACGCGCTTGTGTTCGTCGTGACTGACGGTCGGGCTTTCACCGGTGGTGCCGACCGGAACCAGACCGTTGGTCCCCTCGGAGATTTGCCAATTGACCAGGCCGCGGAAGGCCGCCTCGTCGAGCGAGCCGTTCTTGAATGGCGTGACCAAGGCGGTGAATGAACCCCGGAATTTCGTCTTGGCTGCCATGAACTTCCTCCTAACGCGCGATTTGACGGCACGGACCGTAAAGTTTGTTTCGACACGCTTTCTTGGCGCAAACCTCGCTGGAAAACGCTGTGTAGCGCCAATTCATATCGGGTCTGGCGATCCCGCGAAAGGGCCGAGCCGGTCCACCCCCGGCCGCGATTTTGCCGTGGTGCTGGCGCAAACATCGCCAGCTGCGATGTTTTTTACCATTTTGTCCACATATTCAATCAAATAGACCTAAGGCTTCAGCGATTGAATGATTCGCCGCCGCAAAGGAAAATCGTGACCCCTTTCGCCCGTGCAGCCGCTTTGCGATCGACCGCACTGGCGACGAGTCTGGCGCTGGCGGTCGGCTTGACCGCAATCGCAGGCGACGCCTGGGCCAAGCCGAAGGTTCCGCTGCCAAAACCACGGCCGATTGCCCGCAACGCGGTTCCGAAATCTGTGCCCGGCGCAAAGACGGCGGCGACCATCGCGCCCGCCCCGGCAACCGCTGCGCCATTGGCTCCCGCGACGCGCCAGCATGCAGCCTTGGCGCCGGCGCGCAAACCCATCGCCGCGGCGGCGGTGGCCGCGACGACGTCGACGTCGCAAGCCGACACCGATGCGCTGGAAAATGTCATCGACCTGGTGCGCAAGCACAAGCCCGCGGACGCAACGCAGGCGGAAGCCGCAATATCGGATCCGGTCGCCAGAAAACTCGCGGAATGGCTGATCCTGCGCAGCGACGATAATGGTGCATCGTTCGAACGTTATCGAGCTTTCCTCAGCGCCAATCCGAGCTGGCCCTCGCAAACCTTCCTGCGCCGGCGCATCGAAGCAGCCCTGTGGGATGATCATCGCGACGACGCCACTGTGTGGTCGTGGTTCGAAAACGAATCGCCGGTGTCGGCCAAGGGCCGGTTCTCGCTGGCACGGGTAATGATCGCGCGCGGCGATCGGGCCAATGCGGAACGGCTGGTACGCGAGGCCTGGCGCAACGATCCGATGTCGGAGGATACCGAGAGCACCGCGCTCGATCTGTTCGGCGCGCTGCTGACGGCGGGCGATCACAAGGCGCGGATGGATACGCTGCTCTACAGCAACGAGCAGGAGGCCGCAGGCCTGCGGGCCGCAAAACGGCTGGGCGCCGGCTATGTCGCGTTGGCCAAGGCGCGCATCGCGTCGAACAGAAAAGCCTCCAACAGCAGGGCCCTGCTCGAAGCGGTGCCGCGCGAGCTGCATGGCGACACCGGCTACATCTTCGCAAAGATCCAGTTGCTTCGCCGTGAGGAGAAATTTGCGGAGGCCACGCAACTGATGATGAGCGCGCCGAAGGACGCGGCCCGGCTCTACAATGTCGACGAATGGTGGATCGAGCGGCGGCTGCTGGCGCGCAAGATGATCGATACCGGCGAACATCGCACCGCCTATCTGATTGCCAGGGACGCCGCCCTTCCCGCGCGCGACATTTACAAGACCGAGCAGGAATTCACGTCGGGCTGGATCGCGCTGCGTTTCCTCAACGATCCGGCGACGGCGGCTCAGCATTTTGCGCGGATCGGCGTCGGCAGCGTGAACCCGACTGCGCTCGCGCGCGGCGGCTATTGGCAGGGCCGCGCGGCGGAAGCGGCCGGCCGCGCCCAGGAAGCCCGCGCAGCCTACACCCGAGCCGCCGAGCAATCGACCAGCTACTATGGCCAGCTGGCCCGGGCGAAGCTCGGTCTGCCGCAGATCGAATTGAATAGCGTCCCCCGCGGTCGCGCGGCCGAGCGGCTGGAGATCGTGCGTGCGGTGCAATTGCTCTATGAACTCGACGAGCGCGAGATCGCGATTCCGATTTTTGCCGACATGGGCGAGAACGGCGACCCTGACGCCCTGGTCGGGCTCGGCGAACTGACGTCGCGCTACCACGATGCCCGCGGCATGCTGCTGGTCGGCAAGGCCGCACTCAATCGCGGCCTGCCGTTCGATTTCTACGCCTATCCCGTCAATGGCATCCCGCCCTTCAAGCAGTTCGGGCCGGAAATCGAGCAAAGCATCGTCTACGCGATCGCCCGCCAGGAGAGCGCGTTCAATCCGGCCGTGGTCTCGCCGGCGCAAGCCTACGGGCTGATGCAGGTGACGCCCGATGCCGGCCGCTATGTCTGCAAGCGGGCCGGCGTCAGCTTCGACCTCAGCCGGATGAAAACCGATCCGGTCTACAACGCAGCACTTGGCGCGGCCGAACTCGGCGGCCTGCTCGAGGACTACCGCGGCTCCTACATCATGACCTTCGCCGCCTATAATGCCGGCCGCGGCAGCGTCAAGAAATGGGTCGACCGTTATGGCGATCCGCGCGATCCCAAGGTCGACGCGGTCGACTGGGTCGAACTGATTCCATTCTCCGAGACGCGGAACTACGTGCAGCGGATCATGGAGAATTTGCAGGTCTATCGGGCGCGGTTCGGCGGCGGCACGCGGCTCCAGATCGAGGCGGACCTGCGGCGCGGTGCCAGCATCGAATAGCCGGACGCCAGGCGACCCCGCCACCGGGCTCGCCGTTGCCGCCGATTGGCCGCATGCAGGGCCCTGAGCACCCAAAATAGCGGCGAGCGCAAACCGCATAATCTGGCGGAACGGGCGATCGTACTTCGCCGGGCAAGCCATCAACAACGAAAACCCCCGGCAGTTTCCCGCCGGGGTTCTCCTAGAGTTGGATCAGACGATCAGGATCACCCGCAATAAAGGAACCGCTCTGAAGCGCCTCACTTCGCGCCTTTTCCGGATGGCGTTGCACAAATAACGAAGCCGTGATCGTACTTTCACTGCAAGCCATTGGTTTCTAAAGATGTTTTTGAAAGTTCCGTATTACGCGCGAAATGCACCGCGCAGGCGCGATCAATAGGCAGCCCCATCGCGACCCATATTAAAGGCTCGCGGGATGCGGCCCGCTGTTTCAGTCTTGTACCGCCATTCAGCGGTTCGGTGGTGCGCCCGCGGAAATTGCAAAAGCCCATATTTTCGGGGTCCAAATGCTTTTATTTGGCGCACGGAAACCCGAATGGCGTCGCGAATCGCGCACTCCCAATGAGAAAGCGTGTCGCGCTTCGAATACATCGCCTTGGCGGCAACGTCGATTCTTCGCCCCGTCGAGCTATCGGCGCCTAGACCACGCAACACCCCGATATTGCGCAGCCTTGCGCAAAAGCCAGCAAAACAGCGCCGTGGCGTGCGGGATTCGTTTGCGCGCAGCGCCTGGGGCGGCAACGCCACCAAATGGCCGCAGCGCGACCTGAATCTGCCGCTTGCGGCGGGCCCCCGCGTCGGGCATATCGGCCCTTACGGAGCTGTGGCCGAGTGGCTGAAGGCGGCGGTTTGCTAAACCGTTATAGGGTTGTAAAGCCCTATCGAGGGTTCGAATCCCTCCGGCTCCGCCACCCGCCTTCGCTTACGCTTCGGCGCGGCGTGCCGCGATGAACGTAAGCGAAGGCGGGTGCCGCGCCAAGGCTGCGAAGCAGCGACGGCGGCTGGTTGGAATTTACTTTCTCCGGCTCCGCCAACTGCAGGGCGAAGGGTGTCTCCCTGAGCTCCATCAGGAGCGCCCCATGAAGAAGGAAGAGCTCGAAGCGATCCTCGGCGACGGCCAGAATGATCTCGATCTCGGACCGATCGAGGAGTATCTCGCCGCTCTGGCAAGCGAGCAGCAGTTGCCGCGATACGCAGTCGCGCAATGCACGATCAGGATCGAAGAATCCGCCCCCGCGATGCTGGCGGTGCTTGAGTGGGCGGCCGACGGCGAGCCCCTCTCGCAAGAGGGGGAGATGCTGCTCTTCAGAGGCCTTCATATTTTGGGCGCTGCGCGAAACACCCAGGCGTGCCGCCCGCTGCTGCGACTATTGCGCCGTCCTGTGGATGAACTTGACCGCCTGCTCGGCGACGCCGTTACCGAAGGGTTGGCGCGCATTGTTGCGGGCGTGTTCGATGGCGATGCCGAAGCCCTGTTCGACCATATCGTGGACGGCTCGATTGATCACTTCATCCGTGACGCGCTATTGGGCGCGACGGCCTTCCTCACCTGGAAGGGCTTGATCGAGCGCGAACGGATGCGGCGCTTCCTTGTCGAGTTTCACCAGAAGCGACTTGCGGCCGACGAGGATGAAGTCTGGATAGGCTGGCTGCAGGCCATCGCGCTGCTCGGATTGCGCGATCTGTCGCCGCTCGTGCGCAGCGCCTGGGACGAAGGCCGCGTGCCGCCTGACATGCTTACGCGCAGCGACTTTGAACAATATCTCTTGGAAGCTGAGCAACGGCCAGACGACCTCGAACGATTCAATGACCTCGGTCTCAGCTATATCGAGGATGCGATCGAGGCCCTGGAATTGACAGATTACGTCGAAGACGAAGACCAGAACGGGCTTTTCGATGAGGAAAATCCGCTCGGCGAGGATCTTTTCACGGAAAACTACTCGCCCATGGAACCGGTCAGAAATCCCTTGCGGCATGTCGGGCGCAACGACCCCTGCCCCTGTGGCAGCGGCAAGAAGGCGAAGAAATGCTGTCTGGCTCGCCCGGACTAGGCGGCAGGATTCCAGGCCGCCAATGCGGTCAACCGCTCAGGCGATCTTGCGCTCGGTCGGCCACCAATGACCGATCAATGCCTCGCGTTTGGCGGAATGCTGGACCGGCCGTTGCGGTTCCGGAACAGCCCATTCCAGTTTCTCGAGCGCGCGCGCAACCTCGCGCGCCTGTTGCTCGCCGCCGAAGCGGTGCATCTCGATACCGCGATCGTTTGGCATCATCTTCTTGAAGCCCAGATGCGCAAGCGCAGTGAGGTGCAACAACTCACCGATCGAGAAGTCGACGCGAATCCGATCGTCTCTTGCCGTCATCTTCTGCTTGCAGGCGTCATACCCCTTGCGCCAGCAGGCCGCGCCAACGGCGTCGCCGAAGATCCAGAGCCGGGCCTGATAGCGGTAGATACTCTTTTCGCAGGACGAGCCGCGCGCAAACGATTTGATCGCCTCCACGGCTTTCGTCACCTGGTCGGGCGCTGGCTGGCCCGCCACTTCATAATGAGAGTTGATGCCGCGGATGATTTCGAGCGTCGCCTCTTCCATGCCGGCGAGCCGGCCTTTGGCGAAATAGGACCGCGCCGAAGAGCAGGCCGAAACCACGAGCAGGATCAGCAGTACAATCAAGACGGCGAGGATGCCCATCGCGACCCCATCAGGAAAGAACGAACGCCTGGCCTGAACATCATCCGCCAAGGGCGCGCGTCACCGATCAATGGTCGGCCGCTTTCCGGTGTCCGCAGACGGTGTTCCCCAGTCCGGCAAGGATCAGGGCTCAAGGTTACCCGCGGGTATATATGTCGCTCCGTAGAAGTGCGGGGCCCGCTTGCCGGCCGTGCGCAGGGACGCGCATGATCCGCGATAGCGTTTTCGCGCTGGCCCTATCAGTGCTGGGCCGTCATCCAGTCCCGCGCCTCGCGCTGCGCCGCGGCGATCTCGACGTCCGACATCATCTCCGCAACCTCGCGGCGCAGCGAGATCGCGTCCGTGCGTCCCTTCAGGGCGGCAAGATTGAACCATTTGTGGGCTGCGATCAGATTGACGACGCCGGAACGGCCGCTCGCCCAGTACAGACCGCGCTCGAACAGCAGGTCGGGAATCGCCGTTGCCTCGACCGGCGTCGCGGTATCCAGATCAATGTACCCCTGAAACATCCCTGTCTCCTTTTGTTGTTGGCCGCTCTCCCCCGAGCGCGGCCCCTGTCCACTGTTGAAACGCCCTGTTATTCCAGCGCGCGATCAGCAAAAGTGGAACCCGGTTTTGCGTCCGATCGCGCGCCCATCATTGAAGAGCGCGATGATCTGATCGCCAAACCGCCTACACTTTGGCGGATCATGCGCTCGCCGTTTGCCGGCTTGTTGGGATGATCATGACCGATCAAATTTGAAGGGCAGTTTAAATATCGCGATGAACGGGATGTAAACGCGCCGCGCGTGCGGAAAACGCGGAATCGCAGAAGTGCCTGTCTCGCAGGCGTTTGGATGCGATCGTGAAGTTCGGTTTACCCTGCCGCTTCGCGGAACGATAACCATCGCCGGCGATGTCAGCACGGACATTGTGACGTTCCGGTTTCGGGACGCATCCTCGTGCCCCGGATGCTGCGCAGCGCCATCAGCGCGTTCACGCGCGTCTTCGACGCGCTATGCTTGCGTCGTGGTGCGCTGCTAAGCCGGGGTCCATCGTCTCGCCTTGGGTCCCGGCTCAGCGGTGCACCGCTAAAGTAGCGCTGCACCGCGTCCGGGACACGACCAGCGCTAAAGCGGACCAACCGGTCTCCGCCTTGCAAACGATCAAAAGGAGATTGGGGAAATCAAGACGCCCGGCGCCAAATGCGCGGAAATCGGAACGAGGGCGTCGGCGAACACGTCAGGATCAGATTTCACTTTGGGGCTCTGGGCCCGGTGAAATTGCGGAGCTCGAGGAGATCCGCACCGAACGAAGAAAACCTGTTTCTTCTGCCGGACCGGTTTTGAGAGAGCGAGCTCTCCCGAAATTCGATCCAGCCGTTTGACCTGATGTCTCGCCGACACCCTCTTTCGTCGACCAGAGCCATCCGATTTGGATTTGCTTGTTTAGAAGCAGACCGTCTTAGGGCTCGTGTGACGTGCCGGCATCAAGCCGCCGGCAATTCGTAAAGAAGCGAGATTACTTCTTCTTCTTGGCGACCTTGCGGGTCTTCTTCGCAGTCTTCTTCACTGCGCTCTTCGCCTTCTTCGCCTTCTTAGCTTTCTTGGCCATGTTGCCCTCCTGATGTAGTGAGATGGCTTAATCGCTGCGTGCACTCGGGAATCGAGATGCACTACATCCCGAATACACCAACACACTCAAAAAAACAGCGTCCCGCTTAAGGAAGTGTTGACACGGCGATGCCGGAGCGCACGCCGCGTGTTGATGTCAGGCACGACAACGCCTTCGTTCAGCGATGCGAAAAGTGCAGCAGGGACCGACATCGCCGTTTGTCAATATTGCAGGAAGCGCCTGTGTCGCAGCTGTTTCTGCAATTCACATCATCGACGATCGATACGCAATCAACGTCGTTGCGACTCATCAGGGTCGAGCAAAAGCCTCTTGCGCGGACTCTGAGTCGCAAATTTTGGCAATAAAAAAATTTTCGTGTCCGGGGCGCTAACGTCTCATCGGCGCTCGCCAAAACCGAATTTTTGGACGAATCGGCGCGACCGATTCGCGGGGCGCTTCCTGGTCGCGACGATGAATTTTCAGATCGCGACGAACATTCGACGCGCGCTTCGCGTGCGCCGACCGCGACGGCGGCAGCGATGTCGCCGTCCCGTTACGGGACGTTCAGATGCCGAGCTTGGTCTTGAGCAGAACGTTGACGGCCTTCGGATCGACCTTGCCGCCCGACGCCTTCATGACCTGACCGACAAACCATTGGATCGCCGCCGGCTTGGCTTTCGCCTGCTCGACCTTGTCCGGATTGGCAGCGATGATGTCGTCGACCACCTTCTCGATCGCGCCGAGATCGGTGACCTGTTTCATGCCGCGCGCCTCGACCAGCGCGCGCGGATCGCCGCCTTCCTGCCAGACGATCTCGAACAGATCCTTGGCGATCTTGCCGGAAATAGTCCCGTCGCCGATCAGGTCGACGATGGCGGCGAGCTGCTCTGCGGACACCGGAGAGCCCGTAATATCCTGGCCTTCCTTGTTGAGACGCCCGAACAGCTCGTTGATCACCCAATTGGCGGCGAGTTTGCCGTCACGGGCCTGGTCGGCGAGCTTTGCCAACACGGTTTCGTAGAAATCTGCGCTCTCGCGTTCGGCCACCAGCACGCTGGCGTCGTAAGCGGACAATCCGAAGCCCGCGATGAAGCGCGCCTTCTTCTGGTCCGGCAATTCCGGCAGCTCCGCCTTCAGCGCGGCGACATAGGCTTCGCTGAACTCGAGCGGCAGCAAATCGGGATCCGGGAAATAACGGTAGTCGTGCGCCTCTTCCTTGGAGCGCATCGAGCGCGTCTCGCCCTTGTTGGGGTCGTAGAGGCGCGTTTCCTGGTCGATGACGCCGCCGTCCTCGATGATCTCGATCTGACGCCGCGCCTCGTACTCGATCGCCTGCCCGATGAAGTTGATCGAGTTCATGTTCTTGATCTCGCAGCGGGTGCCGAGCGGGCCGCCCGGTTTGCGCACGGAGACGTTGACGTCGGCGCGTAGCGAGCCCTTCTCCATGTCGCCATCGCAGGTGCCGAGATAGCGCAGGATCGACCGCAATTTGGTCACATAGGCCTTGGCCTGCTCGGCGTCGCGGATATCGGGCTTCGACACGATCTCCATCAGCGCCACGCCGGAGCGGTTCAGATCGACAAACGACATCGACGGCGACTGGTCGTGCAACAACTTGGCGGCGTCCTGCTCCAGGTGCAACCGCTCGATGCCGATGGTGGCGGTCTTGCCGCCGTCGAGTTCGACCGTGACCTCGCCCTCGCCGACAACAGGCGACTTGTACTGGCTGATCTGGTAGCCCTGCG
>Ga0210410_10006106_pt1 | contig 10481 bp, 10 predicted proteins | sample IncBWC4MmetaG_FD_161058 | JGI IMG/M metagenome (GOLD analysis project Ga0210410, IMG submission 161058) | Forest soil microbial communities from Barre Woods Harvard Forest LTER site, Petersham, Massachusetts, United States - Inc-BW-C-4-M | ecosystem: Environmental > Terrestrial > Soil >... | reverse complement strand
CGACGCATGGCCTGTACGGCAGCAACGACGCTCTGCGACTCATTCGTATAAGCCGCCCCTAGAGCCGACGTCCAGGAAAGGTTCTGGTCCATCATGGCAAGCACCGCTGGGATCTGCGTGAGCGCCTTTACGCTCGGGTCCCAGGATTGCTCATCCACGGCCTGAGCGAGCGACTGCCCTTTCAGAGTCGAGTTCTGCACCAGCCATCGGTCTGCCTCGACGATCTCAGTGGGATTAGTCGAGGCCGCAAGAACCTGCGTCACGAGCGCATCCGGATAGAGGGCGATCGGCGCAACGAGTTGATCCAGCTCCTCGGGCGACATCAGTGCGCTCTCAGCCGGCTCCGGCGATTCCGGCGGGGACGCCCGAGCCGATTGTGACGGTTCCAATTCGGGCAACTGCGTCGCACATCCGAGTTGCATGGAACTCAGGATGAGCGGAGCGCAGATGAGGAGCACAAGTTTCTGCCGATACTGTTTCATGGCCGCTTCCACGTATTAGTCACCGCGCTCCGCCGATACCGCTCCCGTTGCTGCCGTTGCGTTCCAACTCGAGTTGGTCCGACACCGACGTCACGCCCGGAACCTGGCGCGCGATGCGCTCCGCTCGCACCAGTGCAGGGTCGCTCCAGACGTAGCCACTGAGGGAGACCTTGCCGTTCTCGGCGTGGACGTCCACGTGCCGGAAGAAGAACTCAGGATCGCTCTCGAGCGCCCTCTGCACCTTATCTGCGAGCACGCGGTCGGCTTTGACCTGCGCAAGAGATTCTGGGGGCGTGCTGGCGCACGCCACGCTGAGTAAAGACACGGACAGTCCCGCCAATAGCTTCAGACGATGTATGCGAAACAAACTCGTCATGGCAACGGCTCCTTCTGAGTGCAGGCAACACATCGCCTGTCTGGCGAAGGACTATGCGCACTCAGAAGCATGCGCTGATGTCGAATCGAGGCTGGGTTCGTTTCAACTGCAATGCCGGGCCGTCGACGATCGTGGCCTACCGCGACAAGTCAGACGTTCTGGTAGGCTCCTCAAGCACACAGGCCCGAAGTTAGACTCTCGTACTGGGGGGTACGTCCACATGGAAAGAGACAACCCGGACTCGCTCCGCAGGACCACTACCGACCCATCTGGGACCGGGTCGCTACGCGACCGCGCCATCGGCATCATCGCTTTCGCGGCGGTGCTGGCCCTGCTCTATCTCGGTCGGGATGTGCTGATCCCCTTTACCGTTGCACTGATGCTCAGTCTCCTGATCGCGCCCTTGGTGCGCAGATTGAGGCTGGTCGGCTTGGGTCAGACGCCTTCGGTGCTCGTGGCCGTCTTCGCGTTGGCTCTCGTGGTCACGGCAGTAGCTGGGGTGCTGGGCACCCAGGTCTTGCGCATGGCCGCGAGCCTGCCGCAATACGAAAGAACGATTCAGCAGAAGCTGCGCAACATGGAAGAAATGACCGTAGGTCGGCTCAACGCTCTAACAAGCGAGGCCGGTCGGCTTGTCGAGAACCACCCGATGAGCGGATCCACCGTCGACTCCGGAGCCGGCGACCTCGCGTTGGGTGCGGCCCCCATCCCCGTTGAGTTGCGCCAACCGCGCCCCTCGCCCTTGCAGATCCTTGCAAGAGTGCTGGCATCGGTCTGGCTCCCCATCGAGTCCATCGGGATCGTGCTCGTGGTGCTGATGTTCGTGCTGCTCGAGAACGAAGCGCTGCGCGACCGATTCATCCGTGTCGCTGGTGGGACCAACATACGGCTCGCGACCATTGCGCTCAACGACGCAGGCGAGCGGCTCTCCAGGTTTTTCGTATCGCAGTTCGCCGTCAACCTCGGCGTCGGTGTGGCCGTCGGACTGGGGCTCGCCGTTCTGGGAGTTCCACAGGCGACCCTTTGGGGCGCTCTCGCTACGCTTCTGCGGTTCGTCCCCTACGTCGGGGTGTGGCTCGCGGCGCTGCTGCCAACCACACTGGCAATCGCCGTCGTTCCGGGATGGTCGCTCGCCATCAGCACCCTGGGGCTGTTCCTCGTTGTCGAGCTCATCGCCGGGCAAGCCGTGGAGCCACATCTCTACGGTCACACCACCGGCCTGTCACCGCTTTCGGTCGTGGTCGCGGCAATCTTCTGGAGCGCACTCTGGGGACCGATCGGGCTGGTCCTGTCGACCCCGTTGACCTTGTGCCTTCTCGTGATAGGCCGTCACATCCAAGCGCTGAGCTTCCTGGACCTTCTGCTGGGAGACACTCAGGCTCTGACGCTGTCCCAAAGGTTCTATCAGCGGGCGCTCTCCGGAGACGCCGACGAGATTCTCGCGGTCGCTCGGGCCTTCCTCAAACGCAATTCGTTTGCCGCGTATTGCGATCTCGTCCTGATGCCCGCGCTGCACCTCGCGTTTCTCGATCTTGAGGCCGGTGCGATCAGCCATGATCAGCAGATCAAGATGCGCGACCTGCTCGTGGCGGTCGTGTCCACCCTCAGTGGCGAACCGCGACGCTTGCGCCGACGCCTGCCCTCGGTCTTGGATGATCAGAACGCCGGGCTCATCCTGCGTCAGCACCGTGAGAAATTGACCGGAAGATGGCAGGGACCGGTGGCGGTTCCACCTGGATCGATTCTGCTGTGTCTGGGGTTGGGTTCGCGCGCCGACACTATTGCCGCTGAGCTGCTGGTACGTGCGCTACGGGAACAGGGACTGGATGCCCGCCATGTGTCAATGGTGGATCTCGAGGCAGAATCGCGGCCACCCGATGCGGATCCGGCCGGTATAGCAATCGTCTATCTGGTCAGCGCGTTCCCGAGCTCGGAGCGCGAGCACTCCGGGCAAACAACCGACCGAATTCGACAGCTTCTCCCGAACACCCCGGTCGCGTCAGTGTTTCTCGCGGGAATGTCGATCCAACCGGAGCTCGCTCGGCATGTCGGCAACGCCGACTACGCAGTGAGCTCTTTTGTCGAGGCTGTTCGGGTGTGCCTCGAGCGCCAGCGACCCGAGACACCGTGAACGAGTCGTACGCCCATCGCGTAGCTGGCGCTATGGCGAATCGATGTCCTCAGCCGTGGGCAAACTGACGTAAGGCCGTCGTCCAGTTCTTGATCATCGAGCAGGCATTCGCGCAGAACGCCCAGATGCCCACGAAACTGGTAGGAAAGCTGCAAACCGGCGTGTTCTGCATTGTTCGCACTCGCTTGCTTGGCCCCCAAGGGGGATAGGATCAAGGTATGTCACACACGAAAACGGAAAAGCATCCACGTTCCAAAGCTGCCGAGCGGCTCGTCGAGATCGTCCACTCTCTCCTCACCTGATAGACACATACGTGGGAGCGCCGATGTCGGGCCACGCCAGAGTTGGACGAATCGCACGTCGCCCAGGGACGAAGCCGTGAATCTTTTTGCAAAGCTCTACTACCCTCTTCGCAAGGCGTGGAAGGCGGTCGGACTCTACCTGGTCATCGCCGGTCCGGGTATCGTCGTCATGGTTGCGGATAACGACGCGGGCGGAATCACGACCTACGCCGCGACGGGGGCGAAGTACGGCTATGACCTGATCTGGTTCCTGCTGATCCTCATCCCCGTCGCCTACTACGTCCAAGAGATGACCGTGCGCCTCGGTGCCATCACAAAGCGTGGGCACGCCGAGGCGATCTTCGATGGCTTCGGGGCGTTCTGGGGCTGGTTTTCGCTGCTCGATCTGTTGATCGTCGACTGGCTGACGCTGGTCACCGAGTTCGTCGGTATGACGGCCGCGCTCGCCATTTTTGGCGCGCCCCCGTGGATCACCGTCATCGGGGTCATTCTACTGATGGCCGTCATCGTACTGAACGGCCGGTATTGGACCTTTGAAAAGCTGGCGCTGCTCTTTTGTGCCTTGAACCTGGTTTACATCCCGGGTGCCTTTCTCGTTCACCCGTCCGTTCGAGACATCATCCACCAGGGTCTGATCCCAAATTTCGCTGGAGGATTCAACGGGCAGGTGTTCTTCTTCCTAATGGCGAACATCGGGACCACGATCGCCCCCTGGATGCTGTTCTTCCAGCAAAGCGCCGTCGTTGACAAAGGGATGCTCGAGAAAGACATCCCTTGGGGTCGTTTCGACACGCTGCTCGGCTCGATCATTACCGTGGTCGTGGCCGTATTCATCGTCATTGTGACCGGGACTGTCCTGCACGGCATTGACATCGACGATGCCGCCCAAGCGGCTCAAGAGCTGATGAAGACCGACCGATACGTCGGGACTTTTCTTGCCATTGGCCTGTTTGATGCCGGTCTGCTGGGCGCGATCTGTATCTCGCTCGCCAGCTCCTGGGCTTTCGGGGAGATCTTCGGCTGGGCGCACTCACTCAATACCAAGATCCGTCAGGCGCGGTGGTTCTATGCGACGTACTTTCTGTTGCTGATCACAGCCGGCCTGGTGGTTCTGATTCCGCGGGCGCCGCTGGTTCTCATCACGTTGTTCGTGCAGGTCATCGCCGTCACGCTGCTGCCGGCGGCCCTGGTGTTCTTGATCCTGCTACTCAACGACCGCAAGACCATGGGTGAGCGCTGCAATACACCGCTCCAGAATCTCCTCGGCGGCTTTATTGTCGTTTCGATAATCATTCTGTCGACCCTGTATGGCTTCTCGGTGCTGTTTCCCAACCTCTTCAAATAGATGAGCATACCGACATGAGTGCACTGCGCAATCTGGTCGCCAAAATCCGCGCTATCAATGCGCGCTATCGCGCGCCACGCATCGAGATGTCAGGAGCCGTCCGACTGTCGCTCCTGGTACTCAGGGTGTACCTCCTGGCTCTGGTGGCGTTGATGATCTACAAATTCGTCCTCGTCGTGACACAAGGATAGGGCCGTGGTTACCGTCCTCGAGAACGAGTTCTTTCTGAGTGAAATCCTCGGCCGGCGCGCATTCGCGAAGACAAAGCGAATCGGGCGCTTGAGCGATCTTGCAATCATAGAAACCGGCAAACTGCCGGAGGTTACGCAGGTGGTGGTTGACCGACCCTACGGCTACCCCGTGCTGACGATCCCCTGGGACAAGGTCCTTCTCATCTCCAATCACGAAGTGGTGCTCGACATCGCAGAGGAGAACCTGGCGCAATTTGAGCGAGCCCCGCAGGAGCATCTGATCCTGTTGCACGATCACATACTCGACAAGAAGATTATTGACATGGATGACCACGAAGTCGAGGTGGTCTACGATGTAAAACTCGCCTTCCAGAACGGCAAGTTGTACGCCGCCGAAGTTGACTACAGTCGTTACCGAGCACTGCGCCGGCTCGGGCTTCACAAGCTCGCGAAGCTGCTCACGGATCGGAACAAGGAGAACCGGGTGTCCTGGCTCTATGTGCAGCCGCTCCCCGAACAGCTGGGGAGCTTCGCCGGCAACATTAAGCTCAAGGTTCCCAAAGCGGAGCTCAAGGAGATCCATCCCGTAGATCTCGCAGACATCCTCGAGGAACTCGAGGGCGGACAGCGCGTCGCGCTGTTTAACGCGCTTGACCCCGAGCAAGCGTCCGACGCGCTCGAAGAGATCGAACCGCGGGTGCAGCGCCAGTTGATCCATGCGATCGAGAAGGAGCGCGCGGCCATGTTGATCAATGAGATGAGTCCCGCCCAGGCGGCGGACATCCTCGCGATACTGCCGCGTGACGAGGCCGGTGCGATCCTGAAACTCATCGACCAGGAAAAGTCGTCTAAGGTCGAGCACATCATCGGCGAACACAATGAGCAGATTCTGCTCTACGCGTCGCTCGAGCTCATCCGGTTGCCCGTGACCACCCTGGCTGCAGAGGTCCTCGATCGCTATCGTGAACTTGCGACCGGTAAGGACGTGGTGATGTACGTCTACGTTACCGACGCTTCGGGCGCCCTGAAGGGCGTCGTGGACATTCGCGAGATCGTCGCCGCAGAGCCTGGACAGACCCTTGGTGACATCATGACCGAGCATGTGATCGCGTTGCCGAAAGACGCAACGCTGCGGGATGCCAGGATGCTATTCGAGCGCTACGACTTTAGAGCCCTGCCCATCACGGACGAAAATGATCAACTTCTCGGTGCAGTGTCGTCTCGTGACGTCCGCGCTCTCAGACCGAGGCTTCCGTGATGGGCGCGCCTTCTGACAATGCACACCGCATGACGCTCAACCAACGGTGCGTACTGTGGCTGTTAGGGGTGGTGGAGCGATGTGTCATTCCCCTGGTTCCGCGTGGCACGCTCCGGAACCAGCTTCGCGCGCGCATCGATCGCGCTCAGGCGCGCTTGCATTCGCGCGTTCACGATCACGGTGTCCGGCGGTAACGGCGTTAGTCGACTTCGACCGCGTGGGAGCAGCCCAGAGCCGACTCGCAATCAGAGACTCGGAAGTAGCCGCTCCGCTTCCGGAAACAGCGAAGGGTCCACATTCGCGCCCGAAGCGCTTGCGTTATCGTTCACCTGCTCGGGACGCGATGCCCCAACAATCGCCGAAGTGACGTTCGGCTGTCTCAGAACCCACGCAAGCGCGAATTGGGCCAGAGTGAGGCTCGCGTTCACCGCCAGCTGCCGCACCTTTTGCACCGCTTCAAGAGTCGCTGGTGTCAACCAGGCCGGATTTAGGAATGCGCCCATCGAAGGGTCAGCCGCACGACTGTTCGCCGGAGCCGCCGAGTTCGGCAAATACTTGCCGGTGAGAACTCCCTGTGCAAGCGGCGACCAGACCACCTGCGAAATCCCGGATTTTGCCGATACAGACAGCAATCCGTTCTCCGGTTCGCGATGTAACAGCGAATATTGCGGTTGACTTGACACAAAGCGGACAACGTTCTTCAGCTCGAGTGCTGCCTCGATACGCTCGAGAGGCCATTCGGAGAAGCCGATGTAGCGTACCTTTCCCGACGCCACCGCCCGGGTCAGCGCCTCCATGGTCTCTTCCAGCGGTGTGTCGAAGTCGTATCGATGGCATTGGTACAGGTCCACGTAGTCGACCTTCAGTCGCCTGAGGGATGCATCCAGCTGCTTTTGGACTTGCTCCGACGATAAGCCGCGGTCAGCGTTACTCATCGGGAAGAACAGCTTGGTCGCGAGTACATAACTGTCGCGCTTGACGCCTGTCAGTGCCTCGCCAAGAACCGTCTCGGCCGCGCCCCGGCCATAGACATTGGCCGTATCGAGGAAATTGATTCCGACATCGAGCGCGCGACGGACGCACGAGATGGCGAGCTGCTTGCGCTGCGGGTCGGTGAATGTCAGCCACGAGCCGAAGCCAATCTCTGAAATCAGCAGTTCACTATTTCCCAGCTTCCGATATTTCATCAGACAACTCGCACCGCTCGCGGCTCACACAAGTGTGTGGTCTACAAGTGCATCAATGTGAGTGCGCCATTGGACTGGCTCCGTTCCTTGTCCACGTTCGGTTAGAACAGCCTCGCGCCGTTAGGCACCGAGCGATCTAGCGAGAACAACACAACTTCACCATTCTCGTCCGGAAAGCCGACCGTCAACACCTCGGACATGAACTTACCGATCTGTCGCGGTGGGAAGTTGACCACTGCGGCGACCTGCCGGCCAATGAGTGTCCGGGGTTCGTAGTGCCGCGTGATTTGCGCGCTCGACTGCTTTACGCCGACACCGGTCCCGAAGTCGATCCGCAGTTTCATTGCCGGTTTGCGTGCCTCGGGAAATGGTTCGGCCGCGACAATGGTACCGATGCGGATGTCGACCGCGAGGAACCGATCGAAATCAATAGTGGGCGCCGCAGGGGTCTTGGGATCGTGGGCCAAGTGCATCCGCCGAGTTTACGATAGGCTTAGTGGCCATTTCCATGAGGGTCTCAGCGCAGCTTGCGGAGCAAGCGGACGGCGAGCTACCGCAAGGCTGCCGAGAGAACAATCGATTGCGGTGCGGCGAGCCCGCCAAATTGCTCGTCGGTCCTCGCGAGAAGCTCCGCAGCATCCGCGCGCCGACCACCCGCAAAGAGCTCCCTCACCCTCCGCAACTGAGCTCTGACCTCCGCGTCCAGTCTGGATCTGCAGTCAGGAAGTTTCTTCGCGTTGCGGATCGTACCTCTGAGCAGGTAAATGAGCGCCTGCGACAGGAAGCCCCCGTCCGCGACTTCATGCCCGATGCGGGGCTCGGTGTAGCTCTCGAGATTGAAGACGCACCATTGATGCATCGAGCGCATGCTGAGCATGTCGTCCGCCGCATGAGCCGTGTCGCGCTCGCCCGTCACGTAGACAAGGCGGGTCGATTCCTGAAACTTCAGCAACAGCTCCTTGGATGGAATGGGCACTTCTTTATTCCCTATCGGGTCACTCCCGGCATTCAGGAGCGCACCGCGAAACAGATCCGGATAGCCGAGGGCGAGACGCAGCGCGATCCGCGAGCCACCGGAGAATCCCGCAACGTATACCCGCTCCGGGTCGATCGGATACTGACTCATCACGTTGGTGGCGGCGAGGAGAGCGAGAGGTTCGCGGCGCTCGAGGGCGGGTTCATCATTGCCCGAACGTGCTGCGGTCACGAAGATAACCCCTTGGCTGTCAAGAGTAGCGGCCCAGCCGGAGGGCAGCCGCGCTTCCTGCCACGGGGGCACGAAGACCAGCAGCGCGTAGCGGTGAGTCGCGGGCTCCGGGGGCACGTAGATGAGAAATCGTTCGTTCGCCAGATCGACGGGTTGCCCGGCCAGCGTCTTCCCCGAACTGGAGACTTCACGCTCGACTTTCTGCACCGTCAGCGGGCTGAACAGCCGCCGCACCAGCATCGCACTGCTCGAGAAGACCGAATACTGCTGGAACGTGGCCTCGCGCAGAATCACTCCCTTTTCTGAAGCGGCCCCCGCTGTCACGGGACCGGTGGCGAGGAGCAGTGCAGCCCCGACGCCCAACATCGCCAACCGCCTCACACGATGCCGTTTCCCGCCACGTCGATCACCGTGACGGCAGCCTCTCAGCCGTTGCGAAACAGATAGCTGTAAGCGCTCAGCGCCGGTACGCCGCCCAGATGCGCGTAGAGCACTTTGGATCCTGCGGGAAACTCGCCTGCGAGGACCCTGCTGATCATCCCGTGCATTGACTTCCCCTCGTAAACGGGATCGGTCAGCATGCCTTCCAGGCGCGCGCAGAGGCGGATGGCATCGAGCGTGCCGGCGCTCGGCAGGCCGTACGCGGGGGCGGCATAGCGTGTGTCGAGAATGACATCCGCGGCGGTGATTTCGCGGCCGAGCTCCACGAGACGCGCGGTATGCTGAGCGATACGCACTATCTGCGCGTGCGTCTTAGCGGGTGTAGCGGACCCGTCGATACCGATTACGCACTGCGCACGGTTGTCTGCCGCGAAACCGACTACCATGCCGGCCTGCGTGCTCCCCGTGACCGAGCAGACCACGACGTAGTCGAAGCGGAAACCAAGCTCCTTTTCCTGGGCGCGCACCTCTTCTGCAAAACCCACGAAACCCAGCCCGCCGAGCGGATGCTCGGAGCATCCTGCGGGAATGGGAAAGGGCCTGCCGCCCGCGCGACGCACATCCTCCAGCGCCCGCTCCCAGCTCGGACGAATGCCGATGTCAAAGCCCGCCGTATCCAAGCGCACCTCGGCACCCAAGATGCGCGAGAGCTCGATATTGCCAACGCGGTCATAGAGTGCATCCGGCCACTCGACCCAGTTCTCCTGTACGAGCACGCACTTCATCCCGAGGTGTGCGGCCACCGCTGCAACCTGCCGGGTTTGATTGGATTGCACGCCCCCGATCGACACCAGAGTGTCGCAGCCCTGGGCGAGGGCCTCGGGGATCAGGTATTCGAGCTTGCGGGTCTTGTTGCCGCCGAAGGCCAACCCGCTGTTGCAGTCATCCCTCTTGGCGTAAAGATCGACCTTGCCGCCGAGGTGTGCACTGAGTCGCTTCAGCGGGTGGATGGGTGTAACGCCGAAAGTCAGGTGATGGCGCGGAAAGCGTTTCAGGTTCATGAACGGTTACTGCGGACGCTCAACCCCGCACCTCACGCTGATCCTCGAAAGACCCGCCGCAGCCTCGTGGCTGCGGCGGGCGCGGTCGTTCTCCCTAGAACTTCGCCACGAACCGCACGTACCAGAAGGCGCCGTTGAAGCCGAACGGCCCGCCGGTGCGCGGGTACTTCTCGCCGTCGCTCTCGCCGCCGGTCTGCGGATAGATGTGACTCGCCGCGGTGTTGGCGATCGCGTCCGGGTAGGCGTTGAAGATGTTGCGCCCGCCCACCGCCAGCGTCAGCCAGTTGAGCGCCTGGTAGGAGACATCGAGGTCGGTCGTCTCCTTGGCGGAGAATAGCTGCCCCGGGTAGTCGTTCTCGTCGCGGTACGTGCCGTAGTAGTTCTCGTACAGCGTTGCGCCCCAGGCTCCCCGGCCCCAGTCGAGGCTCAGGTTGGCGCGGTTGTTCGGTGCGTAGTGCTGAATATCGACGATACGCGACCGGGTGATGACCGTCGGGTCGAAGGACGTGACGTCGGTCTTGTTGTAGTTGTAGGCGAGCGTCGTGCCGAGGCGGCCCAGG
>Ga0210410_10006103_pt1 | contig 10482 bp, 4 predicted proteins | sample IncBWC4MmetaG_FD_161058 | JGI IMG/M metagenome (GOLD analysis project Ga0210410, IMG submission 161058) | Forest soil microbial communities from Barre Woods Harvard Forest LTER site, Petersham, Massachusetts, United States - Inc-BW-C-4-M | ecosystem: Environmental > Terrestrial > Soil >... | reverse complement strand
TAGAATCCCGCTCAGCTCAGAGGCAGGGATTTTGTTGCGTATGGACCGTTCTATCTGATCGACCAGACGTGCGGTCTCTTCGATGCGAGTGCCGGTCTTGGCGCGAACATGCAGCCGAAACTGACCTGCGTCCACCGTGGGAAAGAAATCATTGCCCAACGTTGGCAGCAGCAAAAGACTCGCGACGCAAAAAACAAGAAAGCACGTACCAAAGAGAAGACGGCGATCGAGGCAGAGCTGCAGGACGTTGGAGTAGCCGTGCTGAAGCCGTTGGAACGCATGCTCAAAACGGTGGTGTAGCCGCTCGAACCAGCCGGGCTTGTGCTCGGCTTCCGGACTACGATGGCGCTCCACCTCTTTCCGCAAAAGAAACATGACCAGGGTTGGGATGATGGTGCGTGAAAAAAAGTAGGAGGCAAGCAGCGCGAAGACGACGGCCTCGGCCAACGGCACAAAGAGATAGCGTGGAACGCCCGACAGGAAGAACATGGGCACAAAGACGATGCTGATGCAGATAGTGGAGACAAACGCGGGAACAGCGATCTGTTGGGCACCATCGAGAATGGCCTGACGAAGATCTTTTCCCAGTCCCAGCTGGCGCTCGATGTTTTCAATCTCTACTGTGGCATCGTCGACGAGGATACCGACAGCGAGAGCGAGGCCACCCAGAGTCATGATGTTGATGGTCTCCCCCAACGCGCTGAGGATCAGAACTGAGGTGAGGATAGAGAGAGGAATGGAGACACAAATGATAAGCGTGCTTCTCCAGCTTCCGAGGAACACCAGGATGAGAATCGAGGTAAGCGCGCCGGCGATAAGGCCCTCGCGAAGGACGCCAACAAGCGACGCACGTACAAATAGGGACTGATCAAGAAGCGTACGCATGACCAGCTGCGAAGGCAGTGTGGCGGCAATTTTAGGTAAAGCGGCACGCACAGCCGAGACGATCGAGAGCGTAGACGCGTTGCCCGATTTCTGAATACTGAGCAGTACCCCACGCTGCCCATCCTGACGAACAATATTTTGTTGAACCGCATAGCCATCACGGACATGAGCGACGTCATGGATGTAAACGGTGGCCCCGTTCACGCTTTTGACGGGCATATTGTTCAACTCTTCGACGGAAACCGGCGCGCCGTTAAGCCCAACGTTGTATTCGGTAGTGCCAATCTTCGCGGTGCCTGACGGCAAGATGACGTTTTGCGCGTTGACTGCATTCACCACATCGGTGGCGGAGAGGCCCTTTGCCATAAGCTGTTGGGAATCGATATCCACCATAATCTGCCGGACCTTACCGCCATACGGTATAGGCACAGCAGCCCCTGGAACCGTCGCGAGCTGCGGACGGATAAAGTTCACTCCAAGATCGTTGAGCTGTTGTTCCGATAAACCTTTGCCGCTAAGGCCGAGCTGCAGGATGGGTACGGTCGACGCGTCATAGCGAATGACCAGCGGTGGAGTGATGCCTGGAGGCAGAAGCTTTACGATAGACTGCGCCTCGGCGATCACCTCGGCGATCGCTCCATCAACATTGGCCTGCGGCTGCAGGTAAACCTTGACGATCGAGACTCCGTTGAGAGACTGCGACTCGATGTGCTCAATGTTGTCGACCGTGGTCGTAAGTGCCCGTTCGTAGATGGAGGTAATGCGGGTCTCCATCTCGGACGGAACCAGACCTGTATAGGTCCAGATGATGCTCACCACGGGCACATTGATGGCCGGAAAGATGTCGACCGGGGTACGTATCATCATGACCGGTGCCATCAGGAACAGCAGCAACGCGAGAACGACGAAGGTGTATGGGCGCGAGAGCGCAATGCGTACGATCCACATAGAAGACCTCAAAAGCTGATGTCATGTATCCAGCCGTATGCGTCATGCCGGATTCAAGCTCTGCCTGATAACAACTCTATGGATTGGAAAGCCGCGGCGAAACGCCAGACTAGGCGTAGAAAAACTAACTCATTCGGGTGTATGAGCTATTGCAGATGGATGATGCCGCGGCGTAGCGCGATGGTTACAGCTTCAGTGCGATCATTGACGCCGAGCTTCATCAGGATGCTCTTGACATGCATCTTAACGGTATCCTCGGCAATGGAGAGCTCTGCTCCGATCTCTTTGTTGCGCTTGCCTCGGGCGACTTCTTTTAGCACGTCCAACTCTCTCGTTGTCAGTTTTTCAGAGGCGAGATGATCGACCAGTTTAGCGGCGATCGCCGAAGGGACATGCCGTTTGCCGGCGTGGACGGCGCGAATAGCTTCCAGTAGTTCCTCCCGAACCATGCCCTTCACCACATAACCTTTTGCGCCCGCGGCTAAAGCGCGTTCGATATCTGCGTCGCCTTCAAAAGATGTGAGAACGATGGTGCGAGCGGAGCGAGAGAGCGCCAGAATGTCTCGGATCAGCTCGAATCCCGTAGTATCGCGGAGACGAAGGTCGATAAGCACCACGTCCGGGCTAAATTCGCAAAACATTTTCAGCGCTTCTGCACCGGAATCGGCGGCACCTACGATCTCCATATCGGGCTGCAACGCCACAATACTTGTCAGACCTTCGCGGACGATGGGATGGTCGTCTACACAGAGAACACGAATTCGTTGTCCTTTACTCATCCTGGTTCACTTCTCCAACTGGCCGCTTTTTCCTGGTCCATCTTGCCATGAACCTGGCCCACAGACCGGATGACGTGTCGACCCCAGAATATGCCATGCGCGCGGGGACGCTTAGTTGTACGTGAGCTCCGCCGCGTAGCTTGGACTCAATCGTGAGCGTGGAGGCAATCCTTGTTGCGCGCTCTCGCATGCCCCTCAACCCGAAGTGGCCAGGAACGCCCGATTCCATCATTGCGGAACTTATGCCCTGTCCTTCATCATCGACGATCAGGCGGAAGCGGTTGGGGGCGTAATGAATGTCGACGTGAACGGCGCCATGCGTATGTTGCAATGCATTGCGCAAAGCCTCTCGCCCAATCTGAACAATCTCTTCGCCAACGCCAGCTCGCACTGGGAGCTCCGTCCCATGAGTGTTGTATCGAACAGCTTGCCGCCGCTCTTCCGAGAATGGCGCGGTCGCAAGGGTAAGCGCCTGGTATATATCCTGCCGCGTAAGCGCCGTCGCACGTAGAGTGGTGAGCGCGCCCCGGCCATGCGTCAACGCCGATTCGGAGAGTTGGAGCGCACGCTCGAGTATCGGTTTGCCTGGAGCCCCGGGCGGAGTCAGTTCATCAGCAATTTCGAGTTGCAGGCTGATTCCCATGACCTCCTGTAATAGATTGTCATGCAGATCTTGCGCGACACGCACACGTTCATCCAGCCTCTCCTCAAAGCCCAGGCGAAGTCTATCTGCGGCAGACCGAACCTTAAGTCGAAACAAAAGAATGCCTGCCAGTATCAACGCGAGAACGCAAAGCGCGAAAAACCACTTCGTCTGATAGACAGCTGGAGCTAGCGTGAATGCAAGCCTGTCGGGTGTTTCGTTCCAGATGCCGTCCTCATTCGCAGCCATCACCTCAAAGTGATATTTGCCTGGCGGCAGATTCGTATAAGTGGAAAAACGCCGTGTTGATGCTTGGCTCCAGTGCGGATCGAAGTCCAGCAGCCGGTAGCGAAACGTCACCTTACGAGGATCGGTCAAACTCAAACCGGAATAGTTGATCTCAATGCGGTGTGTGCGTGGAGGAAGAGTAATCGAATTCTTTAGATCTATTTTAGTATCATCAGCCGTGAGTTGAAGGATCTGGACAGGCGGAGGCAGAAGATTTTTGCGCAGATGCGCGGGATCGATCGTCGCCAGGCCTTCTGACGTGGTAAGCCAGATGTGGCCGTCGGGTGCTACGGCAACCGGCGCGCTGCCACGCTGCTCCGGGTTGGCCTTCAGGCCATCACCTTCATCGTAGAAATCGTAGGGAACCATAAAATGTGCGTCTGATGCGGCATGGAGCAAGTCCTCTACGCGCATGGAGGCGATACCTATGTTGTAGCCGACCCATAGCCTGCCAGCCGGCGTGGGCACCGCCCAAAGCACGCGATTGCCCGGTAAGCCGTTCTTCCTCGACCATGAGGTAAACCTGTTCCCGGTAAATAGCGCGAGCCCGTGTTCCGAGGCGATCCAGACGCTGTCGTCACTGCCGGCAGCTATAGCGTGGACTGCGCCGCCCGGCAGATTATCTGCTTCGGTGAAGATCCGGAATCCAGCCCCGTCGTACAGCACAATCTCCCCGGTCGTGAGCCCGAACCATACTCGTCCGTGAGAGTCCGCTTCCATTACTGAGACGCTTTTGTTGTTCAACGCGGGGTCGATGACTCGGCTCGCAAGATGTCCTTCTCGCCATCTGTATAGACCCTTATGCTGATCGTAGAACCAGAGCTCACGAGAAGGGTCCTGCAAAAGAACAGTAACGTGAATAGCGTCTACTCCAAGTGGAACGAGACTGGCTTTGCCTTCCTTGAGCTGTGACAATCCGAGCGACGTGGCAAAGAAGAGGGAACCATCGCTGGCGCGCGCAAGCGAGTAAATGCTTCCATGAAGGACTGTCTCAGAATGCGCGGTGTCCACCCTGTTTAAACCGAGGTTTGAACCGGCGAAGATTCCCGCCGACGTCGAGACGACAGAATCTAGATTGTTGCTGAGAAGACCAGTCCGCTGAGTGATTATTGAGATTTTGTCGTCGCGAAGGCGGTTCAGTCCATTTTGTGTCGCGATCCAGAGATTGTGCTCTCGATCCTCAAAGATATCCGAAACCGAATTGTTCGAAAGCCCTTCACTCGTTGTCAGTCGATCGATCTCAGGTAACGAGTGTGATGATCCGGCCGGCGGTCTTGCCACACGGACGACGCCGTCTTCCCTTGTCGCGATCCACAGATTTCCATCGCTGTCGCGCATTGCCATACGAATCTCGGTCTGACCCAGATTCGCTTGTCGAAGAAGCGATGAAGTAATACCGAGCGACGCGCATTGAGCACACTCAACCGTTTTGTCTTTTGTGGAGTGGCCTGAAGAAGGAGAATCAAGCTTCAGATCGTGATCCCTTCGGATCGGGTCAAGATCCCTCGATTTGAACTCCATGCTGTGAGCGTCAAGGCGGAGGAGATGATCTGAGGTCTCTATTTGGATGGTCGAGTCTGCATTCTCTCGAATAGCAACGATCGGCATGCCAAGCGTGACAATCTTCATGGAGCGGCCTTCCATGCGGACCAGGTTTCCGCTCTCAGTACCGATCCACATCGCACCAGTTCGATCGACCTTCAGTGCCTGCACCCGACCGAACGCCATATCGTTGGCCTTCGAGAGCGGTATTTGAACGAAACGAAGTCCGTCGAAACGAATAAGGCCGTCGGAGGTTCCAAGCCAAAGAAAACCATCGGGGGTCTGCGCGATAGCATAAATGGCCGTGGAGGGCAGACCATCGCGATGTCCCCATTGCGTGAGCGAATATTGTGCGGTCTTTTGGTTGGGGTTGAGTGCCTTAGCTGTCCCTTCGACAATACGCCAAGAGGCACACAGACAGACAAATACACAGAATTGCCGCCACGCTTTCACGTATTGATTCTATCGGGCGTGGAAGTCTCAACCTCTGTGTTCGGTTCTTTCCTGAATAAGTCGGCCAGCGTTTACGAATGCGTTCGCTTCACCTGGCCGAATAACCGTCATGTCGGACAAGTCTTTTTGCCGTCCGGGCCCCTGTGAAGACGCCCTACGCCGCGCCAAATAGCGTTGAAGAACGACCGCCACTTATCTCTGAAGGTCACACTAATTTCCAATTTCGGCCCGAAATTGACTTTTCGCGGTTTTTAGTCAAAACCACCCAGGCTCAGTTTTGTCTGTTGATTCCGTCTCGCGTTTGCCTTAGTTTTCTGCGGCGGTGGAATTCGCGGGAGACGACGGTGATGCCGGATGCGATGCTGACGACGTAGAGGAGCTCCAGCGTTCCATTGCCCCCATCTGGAGAAACTCCAAATATCCGTTCAATGAAGTCCATACTAGACCTCCGATAGCTGGTGGGAATGGTATAAGATTCTCTGGTCGTTGCAAAGGACGCTCGGGCACGTGAGTCCCTTTGTGCTGTGAATTTCCGATCGATCTTTCGGGTTGGATGCTGAAATTGATCGATGCGTGAGTGTCACGGGTCGACGTTCGTCGTTTTTGCTCGACGGGCCCCAAAGAGAACAAGGTACATAGGCTGGAATCCCTCTCCCCAAGAATCCAGGCACGTACGGGTGATCTAGCCGGACAGGATAGCTGCGATGACCCAAATTACTGATGTAAGCCCAACCGCGTCCAATACGAGCACTCCGTCGAGCAATCATTCGGTGATTGGACGGATGCTCTCAATTGCTTGTTCTCCTGATGGGCAGGCGCTTTATGCGGGGTCGTACTCGAACCTTTGGTCGTCGAGCGATGGTGGGCGGAATTTCGATCAGCTGACGTGGCCGCAGCCGGCGCCGAATCTGTTTGACGCTCCGGGTTCGCTGGGCGGATGGTGCGTGGCGGATATCGCGGTGTCCCTGGGATGGCGCGTGGAGAGCGATCCGCGATTGCTGGCGAAGCTGACACCGCGCGGGTGGAACGACATCGTTGGATTTGGAGAGTGCGGGGTGTGGACGGCGCTAAGTAACGGCGCGGGGAGTTTTCAACCGGCGCGTGTGGTGCTGAACACCTTCGGGTTGCAGGCGGGGGGATGGCAGGTGGATAAGCACCCGCGAATGGTTGTTGATCTGACGGGGGATGGTTGTGGGGATATCGTCGGGTTTGGCGATGCGGGGGTGTGGACGGCGATCGGCAATAAGGATGGGACGTTTCAAGCGGCGAAGTTTGTGCTGGCGAATTTTGGGTATCAGCAGGGGTGGCGGGTTGAGTCGCATCCGCGATTTCTTGCTGTGCTGACTAAGAGCGGGCATGCGGATATTGTCGGGTTCGGTGACGCGGGAGTGTGGACGGCACTGGGCAATGGAGATGGGACGTTCCAGGAGCCGAAGTATGTGCTGGCGAACTTTGGCGTGCAGCAGGGTTGGCAGGTGGATAAGCATCCGAGGTTTGTTGTCGACCTGACGGGTGATGGGCATGGGGATTTAATTGGTTTCGGCGATGCGGGGGTTTGGACTGCGCTGGGCAAGGGCGATGGGACGTTTCAGGATCCGCAGTATGTGCTGGCGGACTTAGGTGTGCAGCAGGGATGGCAGGTGGATAAGCATGTGAGGGTGCTAGCGAACCTGACGAGCAGCGGGCATCCGGATATTGTGGGGTTTGGTGACGCGGGGGTTTGGACTGCGCTTGGCAACGGTAATGGGGCGTTTCAGAATCCGAATTTTGTGCTGCAGAACTTCGGCGCGCAGCAGGGATGGCAGGTGGATAAGCATCCGCGGTTTCTCGCCAACCTGACGGCTAGCGGACATGCTGACATTATCGGGTTCGGCGATGCGGGAGTGTGGACGGCGGTGGGAAATGGGAATGGCACGTTTCAGAATCCGAATTATGTGCTGGCGAACTTCGGCGTGCAGCAGGGTTGGCAGGTGAATCAGCATCCGAGGTTTATGGCGGCACTGACTGGAAATCGGCTGGCGGATATTGTCGGGTTCGGAAATGCGGGAGTGTGGACGGCGTTGAGCGATGGCCACGGTGGATTCCCTGCTTCGAATTTTGTGATGGCGAACTTTGGGTATCAGTCGATTGTGCTGGCGCTGATGGCGAATGATCGCGTGGCTGGGAGTAAGGGGATTTGGCGATCGCCGGATGGCGGTTCGACCTGGACGCAGGTGCATAAGTTTCCTGCGGGCGAGACGGTGGGGCAGTTGGTGTGGGCTCTGGGGAGCGATCACCTGGTGTACGCGGCGGGAGGAAGTTCGCTGGCGATCAGTAAGGACGCAGGGGCGACGTTTGTGGATGCGTTGCCCTGGGGGACGGGTCCGGCAAAACGGGTGAACCATGTTGCGGTGTGGCAGAACGCTCCCTCGGATCCTTACCCGGCGGTGATCTATGCGCTGGGGAACAGCACGATGTTCCTGTCGTTTGATGGCGGCACGACGTGGATGGAGGATCAGGCGGCGGTATCGAATCCGTCGACGTTTCCGCCGAATGTGGGTGGGGCGGTGAGTACGATTGCGAATTCGAATACGCCGACGGTGATGGTGATCTCGCCGAAGTTTGTGCTTGAGGTATTTATTTGTGGAAATGGGAGTGGTGCGAATACGCCGCCTGCGATCTGGCGGGGCGACTATTCACAGTTTCCTTTCGGCAATAAGACGTCGACCTGGGATGCGGTGGTGATGCCGAATGCGCCGGGTCAGGATAGCGGGAACGTCTTTCTAGCGACGACGCGAAAGTTCCAGGGCGATCTGCTGTTCTATGGGTCGCAGCGGCCGGTTGCGTTTGTGGGACCGCTGTATCCAACGTCGGCTTCGGACTGGCATGCGCTGGACAACAATGTGCACTATGACCTGCATGGGATTTTGCTGTCGCCGGACTTTTCCGCTTCGATACAGAATGGAAACTACAAGCCGGGGACGGGGACGGTGTGGATGCTGGCGGATGGCGGGATTTACTGGAGCACGAATGGAGGCAATACGTTCACACTGGCGCATAACGCGAAGACATTGTCGACGGTTAATTTTGCGGGTGTGTCGATCCAGGGCAAGGGTGCGGCTTTCTCGCTGAATACGGGAGACAATGATGGGTTCTATTCGGTGAATGGCGGGGCGAACTGGTCGTATCAGCAGTATGGCGGGGGCGACAACGATTGCTCGTTTGCGGATCCGTTGCGGCCTTACACGATGATGGTGTTTACGCCGCGGTGGGATACGGCGGGAAATGGGTCGAGCGCGAGAGACGGGCAGACGGTGGCGGTGTATGAGGCCGGGGCGGGAAATCTTGCGGATGCGAGGTCGGGGACTAATCAACGAAAGGCAGTGACGGGTCCTCCGACGGCGCCGCCGAGCGCGCCAGGGACGGTGTGGAATGCGAACAGTTTCTTTGGATCGCGGGGCTCGCGGCCTATTGTGCTTGGGCTTCCTGGAGAGCCTTCGCCGACGCAGGGGGATTACATTTTCATTTTGTTCAATTCGACCGGTTCGGTGCTGGTGCGGACGCAGAATATATGGGATATCCAGAGTCGCAGTGAATGGATTACTACGGCTACGGGGCCGGGTCAGGGAGCGAGGGTATTTTTGCAGGGGCCGCCGCTGCCGATTGCAGACCTGGGCGTTACGCAGGCTTCGGGTGGTCATGGGAAGACGGTGTTCTATGTGGGCGGGGACTCGACGTTCAGTCTTTGGAAGTGGACTCCGGGTATGCCGAACTGGTTGAAGATCGTGCCTTCAGCGGGGGCTGCCGCCGCGGTGAGATTCTTTGTCGATCCGTATAGACCCAATCTGATTTACATTCTGGATCGCACGCATGTGAGGCGATCGGATGATGGAGGTAAGACATGGGTTGTGGATACGAAGCTGGAGGCGCAACTTACGTGGGGCGGGAAGATTACTATTTCCGCGAACGACGATACGAGTGGCATTGGGGATCACTTCGACCTGATCCTGACGGATATGCAATTTCATCCGTCGAATGCGCTGGTGCGGTTTGCGGTTGGAGAGGGCGGGGCTCTCTATACGAACGATGGAGTGAATTGGATTCGGTTGCTGCATTCGGGAGCGTTTCCCGGACGGTCATCGAACTGTTACTACGACTGGATCAGCGTTCCGTCTGACCCGGCATTGTACGTGGGGTTCGCTGGACGGAGTTTGGTGAAGATTGATCAGTTGCCGGGGAGTACGGTTGTTTGAGGCGGGACCTACGGCGACGCGAGGCCTAGCTGGTTGCTAGAGCTAGTGTGAGGACGGTGATGTCGTCTTCCTGACCGAATTGTTTTGCGGCATCGGCGATCTGCTGCGCGGAGTTTTTGTGAGGCTGGGGAGGCGCTCGAAGCCGTAGAGTTCTCCGGTTTGAGAGCGCGCCTCGGGGACGCCGTCGGAGAGGAGGACTAGTTGTTCTCCGGGCGCGAGGCGGCCTTGCACTGAGAGAGCTGGACGCGGAGAGCAAGATGACAAAGACGACAAGGCTGACGTAAAGGGACGCTCGTCTCATAGTGCTGGGCGAACTCAATCATCTCAACATCGAGTTCGTCAGTTTCCGCGAGAATCTCGATACCGGTGGCCGTTAGGACGAGCCGTCGTGATCATCATTGGCGCCATCGCAGAGCTCGAACGCAATCTCATCATCGAGCGGTTGCGGGGAGGAATGCGCCGCGCCCGGCTGGAGGGAAGGCATATCGGCGGCCATTTGATATCGATCGGGTTGCTGTGCTCCAGGAGCGCGCTCGAGGCCAGAGCCTGAGCGAGATCGCAAAGACCCACCGCATCTCTCGCGCCACCGTAAGTCGACTCCTCAAGCAAGCAAAAGAGGCAGCTGCTCTATCTACATAGACAATGCTCAAAAGGGGTGCCGCAGGCACCCCTCAACCCCTTAGATCTAAGCACTCAAAATACGCGCTTCTGC
>Ga0210410_10006101_pt1 | contig 10482 bp, 8 predicted proteins | sample IncBWC4MmetaG_FD_161058 | JGI IMG/M metagenome (GOLD analysis project Ga0210410, IMG submission 161058) | Forest soil microbial communities from Barre Woods Harvard Forest LTER site, Petersham, Massachusetts, United States - Inc-BW-C-4-M | ecosystem: Environmental > Terrestrial > Soil >... | reverse complement strand
ACAAGCTGCTGGACGACGATGCCTACAAATTGGCCTCGAACCCGGCGCAGCCGCGCGCGCCGCCGCCGCGCGCCGACGATGTGCCGTACTTGAATTTTTCCGAGCTCGACAATGCGGTGCAGAAATTGGAGCAGAGCGCGAAAGCTTTCGACAAGGAATACGCGCGACTCGATGCGACCAATGATGCGGGTTCAAGCGGCGAACGAGAGCGCGTGAATGCCATGCTCACGATTCTCGAACAGAGCTTGACGGATCCGCGCGGCCTGCCGGGCCGCGAATGGTATCAGCATATGATTTATGCGCCGGGTGCGCATACCGGATACGGCGTAAAGACTTTGCCGGGCATTCGCGAGGCGATCGAAGAGCGCCGCTGGGATGAAGCCAACCAATACATAGGGGTGGTCTCGCGCGCTCTCAACGCCTACAGTACTAAATTGGATCGCGCCATCGCGGCGCCAGCGCCTTAAGCGGCCCGAAGGTTTCTTACGGCGGCAGTAGTCGTGTATCGTGCCTGACTCCCGGTAAAGACAATTTCAAGGAGACGAGTGATGACCGAAGAAAAGCAGCAAAAGTTTACCGCCAAAGTGCGCCGCGGTTTGGTGTGGGTGCATTCCGTGGCGGCCGCGGAGCTTGCCAAGAAGAAAGCGGAGGCTACCGGAGTGAGGCTCGAGGGGTTTACTGCGAGCGAACTCGCCGATGTTGAATCCGCATTGACCTGGATCGCGCAGAACAAAGAATCGAAGAGCGCCGATCCCGCTTAACTCCGCGGCGCGGGCCGTGGCGCCAAGCGGCGTTCCGCCGCGGGTTCGCGTGGCTGCGCTGGTCGCGAATTCGCGACGTGGCAGTGGGGCGGTGACCGGCGCGTAAAGGACTGCGCTAAACTAATCCCATGGCCCGCAAACGCGCACTGGTCGTCGATGATTCCGAGTCGGCCCGCGTTATTTTGAGCCGCCTGCTCGAGAAATACGAGATCGAAGTCGACCTGGCGGAATCGGCCGAGCAAGCGATCGATTACTTGAAAACCAATCGTCCGGATGCAATTTTCATGGACCATCTGATGCCCGGCATGGATGGCTTGCAGGCGGTTAAGGCGATCAAGAGCAATCCTGACACCGCCATGATCCCGATCATGATGTACACCTCGCAGGAAGGCGAACTGTACGTCGGTCAAGCACGAGCCCTCGGTGCGATGGGCGTTTTGCCCAAGCAGCTGCGGCCGGTCGATGTGTCCAAAGTGCTGTACGAACTTCACTTGTTGCCGAATCGTCGCGACAGCGCGGAACCGGTGCTGTCGCCCGTGGAATCGGACGCGGGCCCGGCCGACGCGGGTGCCGCTGCCGAGGCCGCAAGCGATATTCGCCGCTTCATCGCCGATACCATCAACAGCTCTGCCGCGCGCATCGTGCGCGAGATTCGCAATTCGATGCCCATGCAAACCGGCGAGCCTCTGGTCCCGCTGCGGCCGCCGCCGCCGGCGCAGCCCAATTGGCTTTTGGCCGGCGCGCTGCTGGCGGCATGCATCATTGCCGGCGCATTCGCCGCTGGCTGGGTCGTTTCGCGCAACGATTTGGCGAGCGCTCGCGCTGAGATAGCCGGGTTGACAGCCGACAATACCGAATTGCAGCGCTCGCGCGCCGACCTTTCCGCGGCGGCCAAGGAGCTTACCGCGGCGCTTGCGGCCACCAGCGGCAGTGCGCCGGCCGGCACGGCCGGCGCCGATGCAGCAGAACCTGCGGCCGCGGGTAGTGCCGGGTCGGCCGTCGGTATTGCCGCGCCCGCCGTCGGTAGTGCCGCATCGGCCACGGGTATTGCCGGGTCGGCCGTGGCGCCGCGAGTGGAGCCGGTGCCCTACGGCGAAATACCGTTTGATCACAGCCGCCTCGATGTCCTGCGCGACTTCTTGTCGACGCTCGAAGCGCAAGGATTTCACGGAGTGGTGAAGCTCACGAATTTGACCGGCAGCTACTGTCTCAGCGGCAACGGCACCGAAGGATACGCGCCTGCTGCGCCGACACTACCCGTCAGCCGATGCGATTTGATCGGCAACCCGTTCGAGGAGTCCCTCGCGGGCCAACAGCGCCAGTCGCCGGCATTTGCGAACTTGATTGCGAGCGTGCGCCAGCGCACTTCGGGTGCGATCACAGTCGCGGTCGAAAGCGAGGGTACCGCCGCGCGCGCCAGCACGCCGTATCCCGCGCGCAACGAGACTGTCACGGCCGGCGAATGGAATCGCGCCGCCGCGGCGAATAATCGGGTCGAGTTCTCGGCGGAAAGCAGCAGCCCCTGAGGAGCGGCCTCCAGCATTCCGCGTTGCGCTAGAAAGCGACTCTGACGAAGAGTTCGGGACCCTTCGAAGTCAAGTTGAAGTAGCCCGATTGCTTTATTTGAGTCGATTCGAGTTTCGCCCTCACGTAATTATAGCCCAGCGCGAAGGCGATGTTGGGGCGCAGCCGGTACAGCGCATCGAACTCGCCATAACCCAGCGAACCGGACAGCTCATTGATCGATATGTGCATGTATTCGGCGCGGCCGTCAAGGTAAAAGCGTTTGCTTATGACATAGGTTGCGTCGAGCCCGGCTGTCGCGAAGGGGCCGGCCTGATCTTCGCGCTGGTCTATATGCCGCGTTTGCGTCGCCACGCGGGCCCGCGCGGAAATATCGGTTTCAGTGACGCCGAGCGTGGCAGCGACCTCGTATTTCTCGCCATGCAGGAAGGAGTATTCGTACGTGAGGCTGAGCGTGCTTATGGAAAAGTTCGAATTCAGAGGGTCGCCAGGCTGCAATACCACATTGCGAAATATGATCGGTTGCGTGATGGTGGTTGAACCGGTGCGATTCACTTCAAAAAAATCGAAGCGCAGACGGTGCCGCTCCTCGACACGCACCATGGCCTGGAACTTCGGCTCGAAGTCCCACTTGTCCAAACCGAATTGGTTCTCCGCGTTGATTGGCGTGCCCGCAACACCGCCACTGCTGTCGATCTGCAGGCTGGTTTGGTTCGACGTGTATATGACTCCGAGCGATAGACGCAGGCGCTCCTCCGTCGGGCTGAGATAGTCCTCGGCGTGCGCAAGAGTTGCTAAAAACGCCAGCGTCAGCGCGGCCATGCTGATCTTCCTCATGCAGGTCTCCTCAAAATTAACTGCTCCGTGGCGGCGCGCCGGACGCTTGCCGGCAACGAGTGTCCGATACGCTCCATCACGTGGGCGGCAGCTGCGCGCCACCCGGTAAGTTTGCCGCCGTAGATGCCGAGCACGCGCGGGCGTACGTCTCGGTCCGTGGTGAATACGGTTTCTCGCGACCGGTCGAAGGCTGCTTGGGTTGCGGCGGGAAGGACGCGCAGCCCGGCGAACCGCTCGGCAATGTCGTCGCGCGTGAGGCCGCTCAAGGCCGGGAAATAGTGGCGCGCCACCGCCAGAAGATATTCCTCCTCCTGCGGCAACGGGCGTACATCGTCGGGCTCCCCGATGTACGGCGTTTCGGTGGTGCCGAGCAGGGTTGCGCCGGCCCAAGGCATCACAAATACGGCGCGCCCGTCCGTCGGACTCTCGACATAGTAGATGCCGGCCGTGACGGGAAAAGGAATCACGATGTGCGTGCCTTGCACCAGATCCACGTCCGGCACCGTGATGGCAGGTTCGACGGCGCGTGCGACCTGCGGCGCCCAGGGACCCGCGGCGTTGATCAACACCCGTGCCCGGCATTGCACGCTTGATTCAGCTTCGGTGTAGCTCACCGTGACGCCGCTGTCGTTCAAGAGGGCTCGCGTGAAGGTCGCCGGCATCGCCAGCTCCGCGCCGCCCAGCGCGAGCGCCGACTGCACCACGGCGCGCGTCAGCAGCGCATCGTTGGTTTGCGCGTCATGGTAGCGAACCACCGCGTCGAGATCCTGGGTCTTCAGGCCGTCGAGCAAGGACCACTCGCTCTGCGGCACGCTGCCGAAGCGTGTAGCCGCATCGAATCCTCCGAGCAGCGCATACAGCCACAGGCCGAGTTTCAATTGCCAGGGCCGCCGCCGGGTGTCGCGATACACCGGAATGAAGAATGGTTTTAGTTGAACCAGTTCGGCGGCGATGCGCAGATGAATGGCGCGTTCCCGCAAACTCTCGCGCACCAACGCAAATTGACCGGATTCCAGGTAGCGCAGCCCGCCATGAATGAGTTTGCTGGAGCGGCTCGAGGTGCCGCTGGCAAGCGCCCGCCGTTCGATGAGCAAGGCGCTGAACCCCGCGGCCGCGGCAGCTTGCAGTACGCCGGCGCCGTGAATGCCGCCGCCGATGATCACCACATCGTAGTCTTTCATGTGCGATTGAGGCTGCGAAAAGGCGCTAGGATGCGCGAATACACTTGAACACACCAATTTTGCGTCTCTGTCGCCAATCGCGAACAGCGCATCTTAAAGTGATTCAAGCCGGCGTTATGCTTTGCCGTCCCGCTTTTCCTCGAATTGCACCACAGGCGAGTTCGAAGTGACTTCGATCTCGCCGTCGACAATCGCCCCCTTGGCGATGGCGACCGTCCGCGCGCTCACCCTGCCGCGTATAACCGCGGTATAGCCGATTTCCAGCTTATCCCTGACGCTCAAGCCGCCCGTGATCTTGCCCGCGATAATGGCCTGCTGCGCCTGAATGTGGCCGTGCCAGATTCCGGATGCGGACAAATTGAGCGCGCCATCCAGTTCGCCATCGCCGTGCACTTCGCCGGAAACCACGAAGTGACCGGTGCCGCGGATGTTGCCGACGAATACCGATGCGGCACCGATAAAGGTCGGCGTGGCCTCGCCTAACTCCAGAAAACGCCGCTTTGGTTCAGTCATGGTTGCTTTATTATCCTATCCGGGTACCTGGTGATGTGACGAGCTTGGCGTCGCCGCCACGTTGCAAATCGACGTAGAATGCCCCCATCCGGTAGTGGCCCCCGGCAGAGCATGTCAATGGTCGTGAACAAAGTGATCTTGGTCCTGTGTTTGACTGCCCTGCTGGGCATTTCCGGCTGCAGCCGCCAGCAGAGCGACTGGGAAAAAGCCGTGGGCGCGAACACGACGGATGCCTACGAGCAATTCCTGAAGAAGTACCCCGGCGGCGAATTCACCGCTCAGGCCCAGGCCCGCCTCAAGGAACGCTACGAGGAACGCGACTGGCAGAAAGCGCGCGACGCCGACACTCTCGAGGCGTATCAGGCGTTCTTGAAGCAGTACCCGGAGGGCAAATGGACGGAGGAGGCGCGAATACGCGTGGAGAATTTTACGCTGGCGTCGGCTCCCTCCAGCACAGTCCCGCCGGCCCAGGCAACCGCTCCGGCGCCGGCGGCACCGGCACCCGCAGCGCACGGCGAAGCGCCTGGCGAAGCGCCCGGCGCGAAGCCTAAGAAGGCCGCGACGCCTGCCGGCGCGGCGCCTAAGCCGAGCCCGAGCGCAGCAAAGGCAGCGCCCGGGTCCTACGGCATTCAGCTCGGGGCGTTCAAGTCGGGCGCAGACGCGGCAAACCAACGCTGGGCGCAGCTGGAAAAGAAATATCCCAAACTTTTGGCCGGCCTGGCGCCGAAAGTTGCGCCGAAGAAGTCGGCCTCGGGCACGCTGTATCGCTTGCAGGTTGCAAACTTGAGCGAAAAGCACGCCGTGTCCATCTGCAAGACATTGAAGGATCACTCTCAGGCATGCACGGTGCTCCATCCCGCCCATTCTTGAAGATGGACGGCGCGTGTCAGCAGCCGACAAATCGTGTCACTCAAGTGCACGCCTTGGCTAACATAACTCCTTGATTTTCATAAGGTACTGCCTGGCACGCCGCATGCTTCGCCTCAAGTCATGCAATCGAAAATTGTCGCGTTGCTGGCGCCCGAGGGTAGCCGCGAGGCCGCACTGCTGGTGCGGCGCGCCGATGGCCAATTTACGCTCGCAAGAATCGATGCCCGCTTAGGCGCGGCCGCGCGGCTTGCCGGGATCTATGCGAGCTTGGTGGATTGCTCGTCGACTCTCATTGGCTCACACCCAGCTCGTCCAAGATGAACGCGTATTCCATCGCGATTTCCCTGTATCGCTGGAAGCGCCCTGCCTTTCCGCCATGTCCGGCGTCCATCTCTACGTGCAGCAGCAGGCGGTTCTCATCGGTCTTGAGAGCTCGCAGCTTGGCCAGCCATTTTGCCGGCTCGTAGTACTGCACCTGACTGTCCCAAAGACCCGTGGTGACGAGCATCGCGGGATAGGCTTTCGCGCCGACATTGTCGTAGGGCGAATACGACAACATGTACTCGTAGTATTTGCGCTGCGCGGGATTGCCCCATTCGTCGTATTCGTTGGTGGTCAGCGGGATGCTGTGATCCAGCATCGTGGTGACCACATCAACGAAGGGAACCTGCGCCACGATGCCGCGGTAATCACCAGGACTCATATTGGCGACGGCCGCCACCAGCAAGCCGCCCGCGCTCCCTCCCATGGCGAACACTTTGTCCTTCGCGGCGAACCCGTTCGCTACGAGCATGCGCGTGACATCGATAAAATCGCTGAATGAATTCTTCTTGCACAGCAGCCTGCCGTCGTCATACCAAGCGCGGCCCATTTCTTGGCCGCCGCGCACGTGGGCGATCGCATACACGAATCCCCGGTCGATGAGACTTAGCCGCGCCGGCGAGAAGCTGGGGTCCGTCGATAAGCCGTAGGCGCCATAGGCGTATTGCAGCAGCGGCGCGGAGCCGTCGCGCGCGAAGCCCTTGCGATATAGCAAGGACACGGGAATTTGCACACCGTCAAGAGCCGGCGCAGCCAGGAATTCCGTTACGTAGTCATTCGGATCGAAGCTGCCCAGCACCGGATCGCGTTTGAGCAGTACTTGTTGCCGCGTGCGTACGTTGTAATCGTACAGCGTTGTCGGAGTGGTGAGGGAGGAGTATGCGTAGCGCACGACCTCGGTGTTGAGCTCCGGATTGATGGATATCGACGTGCTGTAGGCCGGCTCGTCGCTCGCGATGAAAAATTCGGACCCGTTGCCAAGCATGTGGATGCAGATCTTGCGCAGTCCGCCGCTGCGCACCGATAGCGCGAGGAATCCATCGAATACAGCGAAATCCTCGATGAACACATCGTCCCGATGCGCCACCACGTCCAGCCACTCGGCGCGCTCTGCATGCCCGCCCACCGGCACGCGCGCCAGGCGGAAATTGCGCGCCTGCCAGTTGGTTCTGACGATGAAGGAATCGCCGAGATGCTCGATGTCGTATTCATGATCAGGTTCGTGCGGCCGAAAAATCTCGAATTCAAGCTGCGGATCATCGGCGCGCGCGTATCGCCACTCCGAGGACAGGGTGCTTTCCATGCGTATGAACACGAATGCATCCGATTTGGATTTGGATACGGCGGTGTAGAAGGTATGGTCAGACTGCTCGAAGACCAATGCATCGCGCTTCGGATCTTCTCGCAACACGTGCTTCTTGACGTATAGACCGAGCAGCGTCTGCGGGTCCTTCTCGACGTAGAGCACGGTTTTGTTGTCGTTGGCCCACGCCAGGTCGGACTCGACATCGGGAATGGCGTCCGGCAGGATCTCTCCGCTGCCCAGATTTTTAAAGCGCAGCGTGTATTGGCGCCGGCCGACGGTGTCCTCGCAAAATGCCAGCCATTCGCCATTCGGCGAGACTTCCAGCGCATCGATGCGGTAGTAGTCATGTCCCGCGGCCAGTAGATTGGCATCGAGCAGGATCTCTTCCGGCGCATCGAGCGATGTTTTGCGCCGCGCAAATATCGGGTGTTCCTTGCCCGGCTCGAAGCGGGTGTTGTACCAATACCCGTTCTTTCGATACGGCACGGTCGAATCGTCTTGCTTGAGCCGCGCGATGATCTCCTCGTACAGCGCGTTCTCGAGCGGCTTCGCAGCCGCCATGCTGCGTTCCCGGAATGCATTCTCCGCCCGCAGATACGCCAGTACTTCCGGGTCGGCGCGTTCATCGTCGCGCAGCCAGTAATAAGGGTCGGTCCGCGCGCCAAATGGCGAGGTCACGGAATGGGGTTTTGCCGGGGCAATGGGCGGTTTTGGATCCGATTCGGGCATGATTTTTGGGCCACTTGTCCTTGCGAGAGGCGCGAGTATAGTCACCGAAACGAGGCGACGTCCGATCGCAGCAAGAAGCGGGGGTTTATATGCTGACCGTGGGTCAATTGCTTCAGGTCAAGGGCAACCAAATTTTCTCCGTCGCGCCCCATGAATCCGTGCTGCGCGCCATTGAAATCATGGCGACGCGGTATGTGGGTGCGCTGCTCGTAATGAACGAGGGCACCCTGCTCGGGATCATCTCGGAGCGGGATTACGCCCGCAAGGTCATCTTAAAAAACCGCTCATCGCATGACACGCCGGTAAGCGACATCATGACTTCTCCGGCGATCAGCGTGACTCCGGAGGACACCGTGCATCACTGTATGCAGCTCATGACGGAGAAACGATTCAGGCACCTGCCCGTGATGAAGGCCGGCCGCGTGGTCGGAATGCTGTCCATCGGCGATTTGGTCAAAGCCGTGATTCAAGAACAAACGGAACACATCCAGCAGCTGGAACGCTATATCGCCGGGTGAGGCGGCGGCCGCGCCGCGGAAATGGTGCCCGTATCCATCGGGCGCCGCCGTATCCATCGTGCGCCGAATAATGGCGATTGACGATGACGACTTCCTCGTTATTATGACTTGCATACATAGGCGCGCTTCGCGGCGTTTGCCCCACCTAAGGCGCTTGGGTTCAAGCGTCTGGAACCGGATTAAGTCATTGTTTCGAAAGGCCCCGTGCCTTGAGCGCCGGGCTTGAGCTTAACTTTGGGCGCATCGGTATGGCGAATAAGGACTCGAAGGCGTTTAACACCAGCCTCAATGGCGCGGATCCGCGCGTGGGCGACTGGGGCCTTTGCCGCGGGGCTTATGAGAAGGATTCTTGCGGCTTCGGCCTCATCGCGAGCCTCGATGATCAGGCCAGCCATTGGGTGTTGCAGACCGCCATCAGCTCTTTGAATCGACTCACTCACCGGGGTGCCATTGCCACCGATGGAAAAACCGGGGACGGATGCGGTCTGCTGATCAAGCAGCCCACGGCATTCTTGCGGGCCGTGGCTCAAGATGCCGGCTTGAGGCTGGCGCCGCTGTTCGCCGCGGGCCTCGTGTTCCTGAACCGCGATGCGCCCAAGGCCGCCTTGGCGCGCAAGATTCTCACCGAGCAATTGCAGCTCGAGAAGCTCGAAGTCGCGGGCTTTCGCTCGACACCCACCGATCCATCGGCTTGCGGTTCGGAAGCGCTCAAAACCCTGCCGCTCATCGAACAGGTGTTCGTCAACGCGGGCAGCGACCTCGACGATGCCACCTTCAACCGCCAATTATTTTTGGCGCGAAGGCGCGCCGAAAAAAAATTGCAGGCACAAGACCCAAGCTTCTATGTCCCGTCGCTGTCGTCGAGCACCATTGTTTACAAAGGCATGGTGATGCCGCAATTCCTGGTCCAATTCTATCCGGACCTCAAGGATCCAAGGATGGAGGCCTCGGTGGTGGTGTTCCATCAGCGTTTTTCCACCAATACCCTGCCGCAATGGCGCTTGGCGCATCCATACCGCTATTTGGCTCATAACGGCGAGATCAATACGGTGCAAGGCAACCGCAGCTGGGCGGTGGCGCGCGGCCCGCTGTTTCATTCGCCGCTGCTGCCGGACCTCGCCGACATTCTGCCGCTGGTTTCGCTCACCGGGTCGGACTCGCAATCGCTGGACAACATGCTGGAAGTGCTGCTGGTCGGGGGCCTGGACCCCATGCATGCGATGCGGCTGCTGGTGCCGCCGGCGTGGCAGTCGGTGGACATGATCGACCCGGATTTAAAGGCGTTTTACGAGTACTACGCCACGCACATGGAGCCGTGGGACGGACCGGCCGGCATCGTGCTCACCGACGGCCGCTACGCGTGCTGCACACTGGATCGCAACGGACTGCGTCCGGCGCGATGGGTCATCACGAAAAATCGGCACATTACGATTGCTTCGGAAGCAGGGGTGTGGGATTACGAACCCGAGGATGTGGTCGAGAAGGGCAAGCTGGGACCCGGCGAGATGCTGGCGCTCGATTTGCAAACCTCCGAGCTGCTGGACACCCGGCGGGTCGATGATCTTTTGAAGAGCCGCCACCCCTACAAGGTATGGCTGAAGAAGGGCGTGCGGTATTTGCAAACCGATCTCATCGATCCGCGGCTTGCGGCCGAGCCCTTCGATCGCGACACCCTGGCGCTGTATCAGAAGATGTACAACGTCTCGGCCGAAGAGCGCGACGAGATAATCCGCGTGCTCGCCGAAGACGAAAGCGAGGCGGTCGGCTCGATGGGCGATGACACGCCGATGCCGGTATTGTCGAAGAAAGTGCGCTCTTTATACGATTATTTCCGCCAGCAATTCGCTCAAGTCACAAATCCGCCCATCGACAGCTTGCGCGAAAGCATCGTGATGTCGCTGCAGACCCAGATTGGCCGGGAA
>Ga0210410_10006100_pt1 | contig 10484 bp, 6 predicted proteins | sample IncBWC4MmetaG_FD_161058 | JGI IMG/M metagenome (GOLD analysis project Ga0210410, IMG submission 161058) | Forest soil microbial communities from Barre Woods Harvard Forest LTER site, Petersham, Massachusetts, United States - Inc-BW-C-4-M | ecosystem: Environmental > Terrestrial > Soil >... | reverse complement strand
ACGCGCTCCGGCAGCACTCTCGCGCTGATCTCCACGCCGGTTTCAAGCGCCACGGCGCGCTCGATCGTGTTTTCCAACTCACGCACATTTCCGGGCCAGTCGTAAGATTCCAGCAGGCTCATCGCCTCTGGTGAAATCCCCTGGATCGGTTTCTCCATGGACTTCCGGAACTGCTCCAGAAAATGCCGAGCCAGCAGTGGAATATCTTCGCGCCTCTCCCGCAGCGACGGCACATGAATCGGGATGACGCTCAGGCGGTAAAATAAATCTTCCCGGAACTCTCCCGCGGCAATGGCCTTCTCCAGATCCTTGTTCGTCGCCGCGATCACGCGGACATCCACGTCCAGTTCTTCGTTGCTGCCCAGCGGCCGCACCTTCCCTTCCTGCAGCACCCGGTACAGTTTCACCTGCATCGCCAGGTTCATGTTGCCGATTTCGTCCATGAACAGCGTGCCGCCATGGGCCGCCTGGAACAATCCCCTGCGATTTTCGTTCGCGCCCGTGAACGCGCCCTTCATATAGCCGAACAGCTCCGACTCCAGCAACGTTTCCGGAAACGCTCCGCAATTGATCGTAATGAATGGCGTTTGGGACCTGGCGCTGTTTTCGTGAATTGCGCGCGCCACAAGCTCTTTTCCGGTCCCGCTTTCCCCCGTAATCAGCACGCGGCTGTTCTGCGGCGCCACCGTCTGAATCATGTCGAAGATGGCCTTCATCTTCGGGCTTTGCCCGATGATGTTGTCGAGCCCCGTCAGTCGCCGCAATTCCCGCCGCAGATACCCGGCTTCCTTCCTCCACTTCAGGCTCTCCGAAACCTCGCCCACGGCCCGGCGCAACTGCTCCACATAATTGTGATCCTTGATGACGAACCGGTCGGCGCCTGAATTCAGGGCATCCACTGCCGTATCCAGGTCCGGCAGCGCGGTCATGAGCAGAAAAAAGGAATCCGGCGCGATTTCCTTCGTAAACCGCAAAAGCTCCAGCCCCGTTCCCCCGGGCATGCGAATATCGGAAATTACGATGTCGAACAAAGAGCCTTCCAGCTTGCGCCGCGCGGCCTCCACCCCATTGGCCACCTCGACGCGATGCCCGTCCTTGCGAAAAGTGATCTCCAGAAGTTCGCAAAGCGACTTCTCGTCATCCACCACAAGAATATGCGCCGCTTCTTTTTTCGTTTCTTTTGCCGCCGCTTTCGTCGCTTGCATAGAGCCTCATTCCGTCCGCGGAAGCTCAAGAATGAACTCCGCGCCTTTTTCCTTCTCGCTGTAGACCATGATTCGCCCGTTGTGTGCCTGCACAATCTGGTAAACGATCGCCAGCCCAAGGCCCGTGCCGCCCTCAAAATTGGATTGTAGTGGTTCGAAAATCTTTGCCCGCTGCTGCGGGTCCAGCCCTATCCCCGTATCCCGGAAGGAAATTCGCAGCCAGTCGGGAACGCGCTCTATGCCCACCGTGAGCGTTCCTCCCTGCGGCATGGCTCGCACCGCGTTGTCGCACAGGTTCCAGAACACCTGCTTGATCTTGTTCGGATCCACGCGCGCCATGGACTCTTCGCCGTTGAACGCCCGCACGATTTGCAATTTCTCTGCCGCGCCGGGCTTTCGTTCCAGCAGCATCAGCGTTTCGTCCAGCAGCGGCCGCACGTCCGTCTCCTGAAACGCAAACGACTTCTCGCGCGAGAAATTCAGAAAGTCCGTAATAATCTGGTTCAGGCGCTCCGATTCCCTGCTCACGATATTTACCAGGTGCTTTTCGTCTTCCTCCAGAGGCACCAGCCGCGCAAGCTCCTTCACCGCCCCCGCCATGGCTGTCAGCGGCTGCCGGATTTCGTGCGCGATTGCCGCCGAGAGCCGCCCGACCGCCGCCATCCGTTCCTTCGTGGCCACTTCCTGCTCCAGCCGGCGGAGTTCCGTCAGGTCCTGGAAATTAAAAACGAATCCACTGCGCTGGGTGTCTCGCGTCCGCAGCGGCGACACAGAAATTCCCAGATAGCGCTTCTGCCCGCCGGGAATCCGCACCTCGATCTCGCGCCGCAACGACAGTTTCTCCGGCACCGTCGTGATCTCGTGCTGCCAGAATTCCGGACTCACTTCCCGCAGATCCCGTCCGCGCAACTCCGCGAACGTTCTCCCAAGGATCTCCTCACCGGTCCGGTTCAATAACACCACTCGGCCATCCAGGTCCGTCGTCAACAGCCCGCCGCGCATGGAGTGGATAATGTCCGACGTGAAATCCTGCAATTCCAGCAGTTCTTCCCGTTTCTCCTCAAGTTCGGAGCTCTTGCTGCGCAGCGAATGGGCCAGCAAGCTGGAAAGATACGCTATGGCCAGGAATCCCAGGGAGTTGCTCAGGAACCAGGTGCGCAGGCTCTCCGCGGTCGGCGCCGCCACCGAAGTTAGCGGTACCCGTCCGGATTGCGTCAGCCACGTCAGAATCCCCAGCGCCGCCAGGCAGAATGCCGCTGTAAAAAACGCCGCTTGCCGGCTGAACAAAATGCTGGCCACGATAATCACCAGCAGGTAAAGCGACGTAAAGTAGCTGTCCTGAAGTCCCGTCGAATACACGATGCCCGTGATCATGACCACATCGCAAGAGACTTGCAGTCCGCCCAGCCAGGAAGCCTCGGGCAGCAATCGCACCAGGATCAGGTGCAGGATTCCAATGGTGATCCAGAGAATGACGATCGGCAGGAAATAACGGGGCGAGGTATTCGTCGGAACGTACTGCGGCCACACCACACCGACTCCCAGAATCAGCGCGATCAACAGCAGGCGGACCCGCGTCAGCCAGTCCACCCATTCCCGGCGACTTAGCGATTGTTCCATGATCGAGCGGCTGCCCCCATCTGCCCGCTCATCTCTACTTCATATTAAACAAAAAATGGAGGGCAGGAGCATTTCGCCTGCCCTCCATTTCCAAACTGCCATCTACCTAGTGAGCGCTGCTGAGTTTCCCGATCAGCGAGAACAGCGGCAGGTACATCGAAATAACCACGCCGCCGACGACCACGCCCAGGAATACGATCATGACCGGTTCCAGCGCGGTCAAGAGGTCCTTCACCGCCGCGTCCACTTCGTCCTCGTAGAAGTCCGCAATCTTCTGCAGCATGGCGTCCATCGCGCCGGTTTGTTCACCGACCGAGATCATCTGCGTAACCATGCCAGGAAACACCGCGGAATCCTTCAACGGTTCGGTAAGAGATTTGCCTTCCTCAAGGGATTTGCGAACCTGGAAGAGCGCTCTCTCCACCACGGCATTGCCCGAAGTCTTCGCTGTGATATCCAATCCTTCCAGGATCGGCACACCGGACGAAATCAAGGTACCCAGCGTCCGCGTGAACCGCGCCACGGCAATCTTGCGCATCAGGATGCCAAGCACGGGCAGCTTCAGGATGACGCTGTCCAGGAAATATCGCCCTCCCGGCGTTCCGTACCAGATCTTGAGGCCAAAGATGCCTGCGACGATCGCAACCACGATCAACAGCCCGAAGATGCTGCCCACGAAATTGCTCAACCCGATGACGATCTTCGTTGGCAACGGCAGGTCCACCCCCAACCCTGCGAACAGGGTCGCGAAAATCGGAACCACTTTCCAGAGCAGAAGCACAATTACCGCCCCGGCGATCGTCAAAACGCCGATCGGGTAAATTAACGCCGATTTAACCGCGGCCTTCAATTTCACGTTCTTTTCAATGTACGTTGAAAGGCGCTGCAGAATGGTGTCGAGAATACCGCCCGTCTCGCCCGCTTCCACCATGTTGCTGTAGAGCGGATCAAAGACCTTCGGGTACTGCTTCATGGCCGTCGAAAGGTTGCTGCCGCCTTCGACCGCGCCTCGCGTGCCCGTCAACACCTTCTGAAACAGCTTGTTCTCCTGCTGGCTGGACAGAATTTCCAGGCACTGCACCAGCGGAAGACCCGCGTCGATCATCACCGAGAACTGGCGGGTGAACACCGCGAGCTCCTTGGCGGTGACTCCGCCGCCAAACGTGGGCAGATTGAACTCCTTGCCCTTTTCGGACATCTTCGTCGGCGTGATCTGTTGCCGCCGCAACAGTGACTGCAGCTCTGCCTTGCTGGAAGCCGTCATCTCCCCGGCTACGGACCCGCCCGAACGATTCGTTCCTCGATAAGTAAAGACCGGCATAACCTTTCCTCCTCAACCGCTAGAATTCATGTCCTTCCGCCTGCTGGAATCAATCCCTTAATGCTTTGATCCCACCGGACTGCGCCCCGCCGGCGACTTCCCGGTCGATCCGCCCGTTGTAGCCACCCCGCGATTGATCATGTCCTGTAATTCGTCGGAGTTCGAAGACCGCGACAACGCCATATCCAGCGTGATCTGCTTCTGGAAATAGGCGTTCGCCAGCCCCTGGTTGAACGTCTGCATACCCGTCTGCCCGGTGCCCGTCTGCATCGCCGAATAAATCTGGTGGATTTTGTCTTCGCGAATCAGGTTGCGAATCGCGGGCGTCGGGATCAGCACTTCCATCACCATCAAGCGGCCGCGGTTGTCCGAGCGCGGCAGCAGCGCCTGGCAAAGAATCCCTTCCAGCACCATCGAAAGCTGCGCGCGAATCTGTGGCTGCTGGTGCGCCGGGAAGACGTCAATAATACGGTTGATGGTGGACGCGGCGGAGTTCGTGTGCAGCGTCGCAAAGGTCAAGTGCCCGGTTTCGGCGATGCGCAGCGCCGATTCGATCGTTTCCAGGTCGCGCATTTCGCCGATGAGCACCACGTCGGGGTCTTCGCGCAGCGCGGCGCGCAGCGAGTTGGCGAACGAGTGCGTGTCCGCGTGCACTTCGCGCTGGTTCACCAGGCACTTTTTGTGATTGTGCAGGAATTCGATCGGGTCCTCGATCGTGATCATGTGCTCTTCGCGCTCGGCGTTGATCTTGTCGAGCATCGCCGCCAGCGTCGTGGATTTGCCGGAACCCGTTGGCCCGGTCACCAACACCAGTCCGCGCGGCTTGTCGCAGAGGCCCTTGACCACCAAGGGGAGCCCCAGCGCGTCAAATCCCTTGATTTCCCAGGGAATGGTACGAAACACCGCCCCGACCGCGCCGCGCTGATTGAACACGTTGCCGCGGAAGCGCGCCAGATTTTTCAAGCCGAAGGAAAAGTCCAGCTCCAGGTTTTCCTCAAACCGGTGCTTCTGCGCGTCGGTCAGCACGCTGTACGCCAGCGATTTCGTGTCCGCTGCCGTCAGCGGCGGCATGTCCAGGGGACGCAAGTGGCCATGGACGCGCACCCGCGGCGCGCTGTTCGTCGTGATATGAAGGTCGCTGCCTCCCATCTCGATCATCTTCTTGAGCAATTCGCTAAGCGTTATTCCCGGCATCTCGGCACCCTTTCCTGCTTATAAAACCGTTTCGCGCAATACTTCTTCCATCGTCGTCTGGCCCAGCGCCACCTTGATCAGCCCGCTGCGGCGGAGCGTGATCATCCCCTGCTCGATCGCCTTCTTCTTCAGTTCCAGGGCCGAAGCGCCGACCAGGATCAACTCGCGCAGTTCGTCGTTGATTTCCATCACTTCATACAAACCCGTGCGGCCCTTGTACCCGCCCTTGTTGCAGGTCGAACAGCCCTTGCCGTGATAAATCTTCGTCGTCTTTACTTCTTCGGGCGTATACCCCGCGTCAATCAAGGCCTGCTCCGGCACTTCCAGCTCTTCCTTGCAGTTCACGCAAATCCGGCGCACCAGGCGCTGCGCACAGATCAGGTTCACGGAAGTGGCCACCAGGAACGGCTCAATACCCATGTTCATCAAGCGGCTGATCGTGGACGGCGCATCGTTGGTGTGCAGCGTCGAAAGCACCAAGTGGCCGGTCAGTGCGGCCTTCACGCCGATTTCCGCCGTTTCAAAGTCGCGAATCTCTCCGACCAGAATAATGTTGGGGTCTTGCCGCAAGAAGGCGCGCAAGGCGGCGGCGAAGTTCAGCCCGATCTGTTCCTTCATCTGCACCTGGTTGATGCCCGACAACTGGAACTCGACTGGGTCTTCCGCGGTCATGATGTTCGTGTCCACCTGGTTCAAGCGCGCCACCGACGAATACAAGGTGTTCGTCTTACCGGAACCCGTCGGCCCCGTCACCAGCACCATGCCGTACGGCTTCAAAATGTTGCGTTCGAATTTCTTTAGCGACTCCGGCTCGAAACCCAGCTTGGTCATGTCCAGCCGCAGGTTTTCCTTGTCCAGGAGTCGAAGCACGATCTTTTCGCCGTAGAGCGTTGGCACCGTCGAAACGCGGAAGTCGAGCTCCTTCTTCCGTCCGTCCGCTTTGTACTTGATCATGATGCGGCCGTCTTGCGGCAGGCGCTTTTCCGCGATGTCCAGCTTGGCCATGATCTTCATGCGGCTGGTAATCGCGTCGCGCAGCTTCATCGGCGGATTCATCACCGTTTGCAAAACGCCGTCGACGCGGAAGCGCACTCGCATTTCGGTTTCGTACGGCTCCACGTGAATATCGCTCGCACCCCGCTTCACCGAATCCGTCAAAATCAGGTTCACCAGCTTGATGATGGGCGCTTCTTCCGCCGCCTTCTCCAGCGAAGCCGCGTCCAGCTCCTGCTCTTCCGCGGCCAGTTCCAGCTCCTGGTCCTCGTCCACCAGGTCCTTCATCAGGTTGCTTAACTCTTCGTGGCTGGCAGCACCGCCGCCGTAAAATCTGCCAATCGCCTCGCCAATCGCCGATTCCGACGCCACCACCGGCTCCACGTTGAACCCGGTCATAAACTTGATGTCGTCCATCGCGAAGACGTTCGTCGGGTCCGTCATCGCAATCGTCAGCACCGAACCGACGCGCGAAAGCGGGACCACCTGGTAGCGCAGCGCCGTGTCTTGCGGGATCAGCTTTATGACGTTGGGATCGATTTCGTAATATTTCAGGTTGATGGAGGGCACGCCGTACTGGCGCGAAAGCACACCGGTGATGTCATCATCGGTGATAAAGCCCATCTTCGTCAGGCAGCTTCCCAGCTTGCCGCCATTCGAACGCTGAAACTCCAGCGCCTTATCCAGTTGGTCCTGGGTGATGAGACTTTCCTTTAATAGAATTTCGCCTAGACGGACAGACATCCGCAGCACTCCCTAGAAATCGTGCACCCAACGCCAAACATAGCAAAGAGGCTGTGAGCGTGGCGTCCGATTTTGAACCACCGTTGTGAATTCGCTAATACCTGTACAGTTGAACAGGGTACCGAATGGAAGGACAGGTTGCCGTTCTTGACTTGCCCGCGGGGCGTCGATATCGTGCGAAAGAGATGTGTACGAGCCCCACTTTGCCCGCACCGCACGGCGCAGCCGCGCCGATCCTCCCATCTGGCCGCGGCCCTCAGGCCCGCGTCGCCTCCGCTCCGGAAAGCTTGCCCATATTGCATCAATACTTCGATGCGCTTTTTCAGGCGCAAGGCGAGCAGCACTGGTGGCCGGGGCGAACGCCGTTCGAAGTGATCGTCGGCGCGATCCTGGTTCAAAATACCAACTGGATCAACGCTGCGCGCGCCATCGCCAATCTGCGCCAGGCGAAGCTGCTCACACCCTCCGCCATGGAGAAGGTTCCCCAACCGAAACTCGCTCGCCTCATCCGCTCCTCGGGCTACTTCCGGCAAAAGGCGCGAAAGCTCAAGGCGTTTGTGAAGTTTCTCCGAAAAGAGCATCGCGGCTCCCTTACGGCTATGTTCCGCACTCCCACCGCAAAGTTGCGAGAGCAACTCCTGAGCGTCCATGGCATCGGTCCTGAAACCGCGGATTCCATCCTGCTCTTCGCAGGGAATCACCCGGTATTCGTTGTGGATGCCTACACGCGGCGCATTCTGCAACGCCATGGACTCGCCACCGGGAAAGAATCCTACGAGGGGATCAGGGGGCTGTTCGAGAAAAGTTTACCCAACGACCCTCAACTCTTCAATGAATTTCATGCTCTGATCGTGCACACCGGCAAAAACTACTGCAGGACCCGCGCCCCGCTCTGCTCCCAATGCGCGCTCCGTTCATTCCTGCCGCAACCGGTGGAAGGTTCCCAATGAGTCCATCCACTGACAAGCAACTCCGTGTCCGCCTCGCCCTCGGCGGCGTACTCGTCACACTTCTGCTTGCCGCCGTTTTCACCCTCGGTTCGCTCGACGTCCCTCTCGAGCCAGAATCCTGGCGTGAAGTCATCCCTCTGTATGCGGTCTCCAGCTTCATCATCGCTGCTCTGCTCATCTTCGGCCTCATCGTCATGCGCAACATCGTGCGGCTGTTCTTTGAGCGCAGCAAAGAGCAGCTCGGCGCGCGATTCAAAACCAAAATGGTGATGGGAGCCGTGGCCGTTTCTCTCCTCCCTGCCATTTTCATGTTCTTTATCAGCTATGCCCTGCTCAACCGCACCCTCGGCCGCTGGTTCCCTCGCCCCCTCGAAATCGCCTCGGAGGAAACGCAGAAACTTCTGAACGATCTGGGCCGCGGCATGCTTCCTCGTCTCCACACCCTGGGTTATCAGGCTGCGCAGCACGTTGGCGAAACTCCGGAAGCCTTCCTCCAACATGCCTTTACCGAAGGCCTCGACGCTGTTTGGGTGTTCGATTCCAAAGGTAAGTTCGTGAAAGGGGGCGTGGTCTGCGACGACCAGCAGGAAGACCGCTCGCTAAACATCTGCAGCGTCACCAGCGAACTTGGCAGCCTGCAAAACACCTTGCCAAGCGGCGTCGAAATCTGGCAATCGAAAGACAAAAACTATTTCGCCGCTCACGTGCCGGTCACCCTCAACGCCTCGGAACAAGGAACTCTGGTTGCCGCGTTCCGCACCGGTCCCGATTTCCTGAAGCGGTGGACCGCCATTCAGCAAGAAACCAGGGATTACGAAAACTTAAAGCAGAATCTTCGCGCTTTGAAAAAGCAGATGCTGTTGATTCTTTTCTTTTTCACCCTTCTCGTTCTTTCCGCGGCCATGTGGGTCGCACTCTTCCTCGCCAAGCAGGTCACCGTCCCCATCCAAGCCCTCGCCGAAGGCACTCGCGAAATCTCCACCGGCAATTTCGACTATCAGGTTCCCGAGCAGGTGCAGGACGAACTCGGCGTCCTCGTCCGCTCCTTCAACACCATGACAACGCAGTTGCGCGACAGCCGCTCCCAGATTGACGAGTTCACCCGCAACCTCCAGCAAGCCGTCCAGGAGCTCGAACGCCGCCGCCAGCTCATGGAAACCGTCCTCGAAAATATCCCTGCAGGCGTCATCTATCTCAACGCCGAAGGCGTGATCCAGCGCACCAATGCCGCCCTTCTCCGCATGTTCAATATCGCCGAAAACAGTATCGAGTCCCTCGAAAGCCTTCTCGGCCCCGATCCGCACCGCACCATACAATCCCTGATGCGCCGCGCGCTGCGCATGGGTGTCGTCTCGCGTGAAATCGAAGTCATCGTTAACGGCCGCGTCCGCCATCTCGCCGTCACCGTCAGCTCCCTCGGCCCCCGCCGCGCCAATATGGGCTACGTTTTGGTCTTCGACGATCTCACCGAAATGCTCCACGCCCAAAAATCCGCGGCCTGGCAGGAAGTCGCCCGCCGCATCGCCCACGAAATCAAAAATCCGCTGACGCCCATCCAGCTCTCCGCCCAGCGCCTGACGCTTCTGCTCCAGCGCCGTGAGGAGGCTCACGAACTTCCCAAAGACCTGGAACTCACCCGCGTCACCAAGGAATGCGCCGGCCTCATCGTGCGTGAAGTCTCCACGCTCGCCTCGCTCGTCAACGAATTTTCGCAGTTCGTCCGTTTCCCCACCGCCAAACTCCAGCCCACAGACGCCAACATCGCCGTCGGCGAAGCCCTGCAACTCTTTTCCGGACGCCTCGACGGCATCCGGCTCAAAATAAATTTGGAGCCGAATCTCCCGGCCATCCGCGCCGATGGCCAACTCCTGCGCAGCGTCATCGTCAACTTGATTGACAACGCCGCCGAAGCTCTTGAAGGTGAGCCTTTCCGCGAAATCGGCGTGACCACGCAATTGCGCCCGGAATCCGATACTATTGAAATTTCCGTTTCCGATACTGGCAAAGGCATTTCGCCGGAAGACAAGGACAAATTGTTTCTGCCCCATTTTTCGACCAAGGATCGCGGCACCGGGCTCGGCCTCGCCATCGCCGCCCGCATCATCGCCGAACACGGCGGTTCTCTTCGCATGGAAGACCACCAGCCCCGCGGCTCGCGCTTCCTGATTGAATTGCCCGTTGTGGAGCTTCCCGCCACTGCCGCCACCGAACGAGCCGGAGCGGACACCGACCGATGAGCGCCAGTCCCAAAATCCTAATCGTGGATGACGAAGCCGGCATCCGCGAGTCGCTCTCCTCCATTCTGCGCGACGAGCGCTACTCCGTCGAAGCCGTCGAATCCGCCGAACTCGCCCTCGAACGCCTCAGCTCCGGCGCCGTCGAAGTTGTCCTCCTCGACGTCTGGCTCCCCGGCATGGACGGCATGGAAGCCCTCAGCCGCATCCAGAGCCTCGCCCA
>Ga0210410_10006099_pt1 | contig 10484 bp, 7 predicted proteins | sample IncBWC4MmetaG_FD_161058 | JGI IMG/M metagenome (GOLD analysis project Ga0210410, IMG submission 161058) | Forest soil microbial communities from Barre Woods Harvard Forest LTER site, Petersham, Massachusetts, United States - Inc-BW-C-4-M | ecosystem: Environmental > Terrestrial > Soil >... | reverse complement strand
CGCAAGCCGGGAATCCCGGGCGGTTTCAACTGGAAGCGGCGATTCAGTCCGTGCATGCACAGCGCGCGCGAACGGGCCGCGTTGACTGGGAGGCAATCGCTTTGATGTATGAGGGAGTCGTGCGTTTGGCGCCCACGGTGGGCGCCTTGGTCGGCCGCGCTGCCGCTGTCGCCGAAGCGCACGGCGCCGCGGCGGGTTGGTTTCAGCTCCAGGAAATCCCCAGCGAAGCGGTTAAGGATTATCAACCATACTGGGCGCTTGCGGCTCATCTGCTCAAGCGCATGCAACGGCTCGATGAAGCCGCGGAGGCTTATAGCCGCGCCATCGGGTTGTGCGAGGACCGGGCCACTCGCGAGTTCCTTGCGCGGCAATCGCTGCAGGTGAAGTAGCGTTCAGAACTATTCTTACGCCGAGATCCGGAACGCAAGTTAGCTCGGCGCAGACGCAAATACTCAGTCGTGTTTGCGCATTCATCCCGAGAACGTTCATCTTCGAATCATTCAGCGTACCCAAATTACGGATTGCGTGTTGTACATCGGGTTTTGTTGAGAAGGTGAAATTTCCGACATTCCAGCGGGGTTGCTAAACTGCAGCCCGAGCAATCTAGTCAGCCGACCAGCGGTACTCAAAGTCTTCGCTTTTTAAAGAGGTCGCCTCGTTCAACCTCTTCTTGATTTCAGCGCCAACCCGGCATCATTGGAAGCATGTTGAAGTAGTTGCGTATGGCTCCATTTATACTGGATAGACAGCTTTTCGTTTTTATCCAGTTTTGCGGACTGAAGACCCTGTTGGCAGGTTGCGGCTCATTTGCTGCGGCTTCAAGCGCCATATTAAGACTGATACCCGCAACTTTTACGATTTCATCAACCATTCCTGGCTTGGACGCTACTTCATAAGCTTTGGAAGGACTTGGAACACGTTCTGCATGTCCATTTGCGATGGAGAAACACATTCCTATCGCATATAAATGATGGTAGGGAGCATAGGCGCGCATGGCCAAGAGAGTTTCATTCAAATTTAGCGGATTTTCAGCGACCCAAGCTTTAAGAACCTCATTCATTAAGGCGTTAAGAGCAAAGACATTTTCAGGTGGATAATCTTTGTTTCTGAAGAGCGTTTCAAAATATTTGTCAAAAATCTTGGTTTCACCGTAGGAAAGATTTGGTCTCTGTGAGTGCCATGCGACAAGGTTCTTAGCGAGACCAGAAAGCTCGACGACTTGGTCTTTGTTCTTATCGGCCGACGCTGCTTCCCCTCGTTTGGTAATAAAGTAGCCGCTTGGATACTTAAGCTCGTAGGCTTTCTTTATGGCTAGTCCACGCTTGTCGTTACTCCTAAGGTCGCGGGCTTTTACGGCACTCTGGGAGTTAGTGTAGATGGAGATTTTGTCCGCTCGATCCCGTTGTGGTATTTCGTAAAACCTGAACAAGATAAAGGCATCGTCAACTTTCTTGACCGTTTCGCTGCACGAAAGGATTGTGTTAAGCGATTGGCAGCCGTTGACGACGCTCAAGCCAAACAGTGAGAGAGTCTCTCCATCCAACTCCATTTTGTTACACAGGGCAGTCACACCATTGTGGAAGAAAAAGAAATCTGAGCGTTTGTCTCCAATTATGGTATTTCGGATGCCTTTGTTGACGGCGTTGCTGGAACCTAGGCTCTGCCGGACGTTTTTTTGGAATAGTGTGCCGTCTTTTATGCCAGTGAGCTTGATACATTCTTTCAGGGGAATAGCTGCGACGATAACTGGCGTGCCTGCAACTTCATGGTGCATGAATTTGCTACCGGCTAAGTTTAGCTTGTAGTTGATGCTAGGGTTATCCGACTCGATCGCGTATTCGTAGCGACGCTTGAGCTCATCGTTTTCAATTACATGTATCGTTGCATCGAAGTCTTCATTTTCACTAATTCGCGCGAGTTCTTGCTGAAATGCTTCAAGATCATTCTTGGCAGATTCCGTCAACCTACCGGTGGTTATCAACTCAAACGATATTTCGTAGTCTTCTTCTAGAGCCATCGCCAGTTCTGAAAGTTTCCTCTGCAACTTCGTGTTCGCAACCTTCTGGAGACGGGCGAGATCCTTGATTTGGACCCATGAAGATAGGACTTCGCGTAGAGGCCCCGCATCTATAACACCTTGAATGAACTTGCCCTGTACGATTCGTACTATAGATTTGTCGTCGTCGACAATAATTGCGTCGATTTGTTTGTCGCCAGCACCGTCATTAATATCATCCCGCGTTTCATTCATGTCACGAAATAGAACATTACGAAGATACCAAGCGACAAACCTCTGCCCGTCATTTGGAAAGCGCTGTTGAAAGTAATCCGCCGATATCTGTTTCTTAATTAAATCGTACATCCGTGTCTCCCCGGTAAGCATGTGGCACTCATTGGGTCGCCCTTGAGCGAAGTGGCAGCTTCTAGCAACAAAACACGACTACGACTTCCGCTCAGTCGTACTTGCAACTGGCTTTTTCCATGTCCCCTCAACCGACTGTTCCACGTTACAGGCCGACCAACTGTAGAACCGCTGGCGTTTGGCAACGCGAGTGCCCAACGGGTAGTTCCATCCGAGTGACGGGGCACTCGGAAACTTTCCGTTCGAGAGTATAGCGCACACTTTATAAATGAATCCATTGGCTTCTTCTTCAATTGCTCGAATGTTAGAACAAATGGCGGCGGCACCATTCGTTTAGGACGTAGAGGGACCAGGGGCGGGACCAGGTGGTGCGGGAGTGAAGGAAATTGTCCCAGACCATTTGGACGCCTGCGGGATGGAGGTGGGGCGCTAATGCTGGCGCGAGATTGGAAAAGCTTGCTTCGAGGCGGGGGCGGAGGGCGGTGCGCATCCAGTTTTCCCAGGGGAGGGTGAAGGTGCGCTTTTTTTGCTGAAGAATTTCCGGAGGGAGCAGGCCTTCGACTGCGGCGCGGAGCAGCGCTTTGGGAGTTTCGGGGCGGACACGGGCTTCGTCGGGCAGGGCGCACATGAATTCGACGAGTGGCGTGTCGAGGAGGGGGACGCGCACTTCGAGCGAGCGGGCCATGCTGACGGAGTCGGTGTCGCGGAGGAGCGTATTGGCCATGTAGGTGCGGAGTTCGAGCCAGGAGATGGCGGCGACGGGTTCGAATTCGCGAGACTGGTCGGCGACGCGTTCGAGCCAAGCTAGCCACGTGGGATCGAGAGTGACACCGTCGGCGGCGATGGTGCTCTTGCGAAAGCGCGGTTCGGTGAGGCGCTGCAACTCTGAAGGCGGAAAGAGCAGGCGGGTGAAGAAATAAGGATGCGGGAGCACGTTGGGCATGCGCCAGGCGTCGCTGGCTTTGCGCACCGCGTCGGCGGAGCCCTGCTTGCCCAACAGGCTGCACATGAGGGGCGTGCTGACGCGGCGAAACGCGGCGGGCACAAATCGCGAGAGAATTTCCATGCGCGCGAGCTTAGGCGTATCCGTAAAGGTGGAGTAGCCGGCGAACAGTTCGTCGCCGCCGAGGCCGGAGAGCGCCACTTTCAGGCCGACCCGGCGCGCGGCCCAGGAAACGAAGTAGGTGTTGACGCCGTCCATCGTTGGCTGATCGAGGGCGGAGACGGCTTCGTCGAGGCGGGCGAGCATGTCCGTGCCTTGCAGTGGAATTTCGGTGTGCTTGGTGCCGGTTGTTTCGGCGACGCGGCGCGCGAGAGGCGCTTCATCGTACGGCGTATCCGGAAACGAGAGCGTGAAACTCTGAATGCCTTTTTGCGCGCGCGCGGCGAAGGCGGCAATGGCGCTGGAGTCGAGGCCACTGGAAAGAAATAATCCCACCGGAACATCGGCGATGAGGTGAGCGCGCACGGCGTCTTCGAGCAGCGTGCGGACGTGAGGCACTGCGGTGGTGAAATTGCGGGGGCGGCGCATGTCGCGGGCCGCAGCGCTGCGGCGCGGATCCCACCAGGGGCGCGCGCGAGGAGTGCGGCGGCGGTCCGGAACGTGCAGCAGCAGGCGATGGCCGGGTGGCAGGGAAAAAACAGTTTCGACTAGGGTCAGCGGCTCGGAAATGCTGCCGAAGAGCAAGAAACTCGTGAGCGCATCGGAAGAGAGCGAGCGCGGAACGCAGCCGGAGGCGAGTAGGGCGCGAAGTTCGGAGGCAAACGCGAAGCCTTCCTCGGTTTGCGAATAGTAGAGCGGCTTGATGCCGAGCGGGTCGCGCGCCAGGAAAACGAGGGGCACGGTGGCGAAGTGCTTGCGCAGATCGAGCAAGGCAAACGCAAACATGCCGCGCAATTCGTCGAGCAAGTCTTCGCCCCACTCTTCCCACCCGTGCACAAGAATCTCCGTGTCGGATTTTGTCTGGAAGCGGTGGCCGGCGAGGGTCAGTCGTTCGCGTAGTTCGCGATAGTTGTAGAGTTCTCCGTTGAAGACGACGGCGACGTCGTGAGTTTCGTTCCAGACGGGCTGATGGCCTCCGGGGAGATCGATGATGCTGAGGCGGCGCATGCCGAGGGCGAGGCCGGGGACGCGGGAGTCTTCGACGAGGAAGCCTTCGTCATCCGGGCCGCGATGCAGCATGGCCTGCGCCATGGCTCGGACGCGGCGTTCGGCATCGTTGCTGGCGGGGGCGTAGGCAAAGCCGCAGATACCGCACACGCGCTATTTCATCCCCGGAGTTGAAAAGAAAGTGGCAGTGGCGCGCGTGAGGCTGGCACGCAGGCGGAGCCGCGTAATCCGCAGGCGATGATCGGCTAGCCAGGCCAGAACGAATCGCAGCAGCAGGAAAAAGATCAGCGCCCACACCGACAAGAAAAAGTAAGCGAAGGAGCGACGCTCGAGGAGCAGGCTCCAGTCCATCGATTCATCCCATCCGGGGAACACGGCGTCCAGCGCGCGGCGGAGGTTGGCGCCCAGGAACGGCAGTGCGCCGACGCGCAGGTGGGCAACGCTTTCGTAGGAGAAGGCGGTAATGTAGCCGGGAATCAGGGAACTCGCCTCCTGAAAGATTCGAGGATCCTGGAGATCAGTGCGGGTCAGGAGCCTCCCCTGCGCGTCTTTCATGAACGCGCGGTAAGTGGCGTCAACGATGACCCAGCGTCCGTCAATCCGAACCTCGGCAACCACGTGCTTGGCGGTATGATCCGGGCTGAGCAGGAGCAAGCGCCGCGCTTCGAGGCCGGAGCTCCGCGAAAGATTCAGGAAGGCGTTGGTGGCGCTGCCGCAGACTTCCAGAAGCTGGCGGTAATTCAGGGTGTCGGTGGGATCGTGAGCGGAAAGCGCGGAAGTGTCCACCGCTTCCAGGCGCGGCGGTCCGAAGCGCATCCAGGTGAGAATGCCTTCCGCTTTTTGCCGGGGAGTAGAGGCCTCGGGGATAATCGCGTCGGAAAAGCCATTTAGATATTGGCGAACGGAATGTTCCCAAATCCCCGTGTACAGAGTGGCAAGCAGGGAGAGGGCAAGAAGTGCATTAGTCGCCCACCAGAAAGACCGGAATACGCGATGGCTGCCCACAGATTTAAGGTCGACTCCCGAGTGCCTGATTCCCTTGAGACGCGGCGAGACCCGCCAGCTTTCTATACAAAGAGTCCATTTCGCGGATGGGCAAGCCCCAGTCTAATAGCTGCACGGCAGTGGCGCAACCATTCTTCAGTTGGGCATGGAGGGTTGGGTCGTTCAGAAGAGTTGATATCGTATCAGCGATGGAAGCTGCCGAATGTGGTACGGCGATGCCGGCGATGCCGGCGAGCAGAGGCGCGATGCCGCACTGTTCGGTGACGATCACCGGCGTGCCGGCGGCGACGGATTCTGCGGCGGTGTTGCCGAAATTTTCATTCTGTGATGGCAGGACGAAGATGTCAGCGTCGCGGTAAGCCGACCATTTGGAATCCCCCGTGAGCGGCCCGGAAAAATGAACGCGCGTGGCGACACCCAACTGTTGGGCCATCTGCTGAAGCCTGGAGCGCATGCCGGATTCGTCGGGACCAACGAAAGCGAGGTGCGCGGCGGGAGACGGAGGCGCAACTTGCGCGAAGGCCTGCAACAAAAGATCGGGGCTCTTTTTTTGCGAGAGGCGGCCGAGAAAAAGAATCAGGCGGGCGTCCGCCGGGAGGTTGAGCGACGCGCGAAAAGCACCACGGGCGGGCAGGGAAGCGGGCACGCTCACGCCGTTTCTCCGAAGAACGATTTTGTCCGCGGGGATTCCGCCGGCGATCAATTCGGATTTTTCCTGTTCGGCGGTGGCGATGACGGCCGCGGCGTTTTGCAGCAGGAGCTTGCCGAAAAAATGGTGATAGGCGCGTTTCAGGAAGAGATTGCGAACAATCGGCACGAACATGCCGATGGGTTCGACGACGTACGGAATTTTCAGCTTTTGCGCGGCCGCGGCGGTGCGCGGGCCGAGGAGATCGTAGAGGCCGAAGATGTGGACAATGGCGGAATTTTGCAGGCGGGCGCGGAGATAGCGGGGCAGGGCCGGATTCCAACTGGCCGCGTGGTAGCGAAACCAGTTGGGGAGGTAGATCGCTTTGACCCCCTGGACCTCGCGCTTCTTGCCGAACGGGCTGTTCTCCGCCGGTGGTTCGCCGGGAAGCTCAGCCAGCCGGCGTTCGAGGCCCCAATCCGCGGTGAGGACCGTGACGTCGTGGCCCAGTTGGGCGAGGCCTTCGGAAAGAGCGCGGACCTTTTCGGGCGGGCCGCCAAACTCAAAAAAGGGCGCGTAGCTCTGCGTGACGTTCAGGATTCGCATAGTTCGCGGAGGATTTTCTTGAAACACTTGGAAAATATGTTGAAGCGGTATTCGTTCTCCACGCGTTGCCGGCCGGCTTCCCCCATGCGGCGGGCATGTTCGGGATTCGAAAGCAAGGCGTCGATGGAGGTGGCGAGCTGTACCGTATCGCCATGGTTGACGACATATCCGGTGACGCCGTCCTGGATCACTTCCGGCGCGCCACCGTGCGCGCCGCCGATGACGGGTTTGCCGTGGGCCATCGCTTCGAGGTAGACGAAGCCGAAGCCTTCGCCGCGGCTGGGCAGCGCGAAAATCTCCGCGGCTTCGTAGCAGGCGGAGAGTTCTCGATACGAGATGTTCGTGAGGAAATGCACGTGGCGCTGCACGCCGGAGTCGCGAGCGACATGTTCGAGCCAGCCGCGGTCGTCGCCGGAACCCACGATGGCAAGCTGCAGGTCCGGCCAGCGAAGGAGCAGGCGCGACATGGCGAGAATCAGCGTGTCCATTCCTTTATAGCGTTCGGTGGCCAGCCAGCGGCCGACGGTGAGAATTACGCGGCCGGGCGGAAAATCCGCGGGGAGGGGAGAGGGAGAAGCGCCCGTGAATTTCGTTGCAAAATCCGGGTCGAGCGCCCAGGGCAAAACACGGACGCGATCGTGGGCGACGCCTTGCACGTTGATGAGGTGGTCCGCGGTGGCGCGGCTGGGAGAGAGGACCATCGTGGCCTGGCAGAGCGCACCGCGGCGGAGGGAGGGCAACGGCTCCCAGACTTCGATTCCGTGCGTGCACACGATGCTTTTCATTTTCGGCGCAAACAGGCGCATTGCGCGGGTAATCGGGGCGAGATTGGGATGCGCGGCAAGAACGAGTTTCGGGCGGCGGCGCGCGGCTCGCATGGCTTTGGCGGCGAACTTAAGCTTGCCGCGGTCCGCGCCGGTAAAGACGAACTCGCGATCTCCCACGCGCATGCGATGCAGTTCCTGCGTGTCGTTCAGGCTGAGGAAGCGGGATTCCATTTTGTGAGAAGCGGCGTACTCGCTCATCACGAAAGCGAGGTGGCGGCCTGCGCGTTGGATGCCGCCGGGTGCGTTCAGCTCGGGGAAGAGACCAATAAGCACGCGGTGAGTCTGCCAAACCCGAGAGGCGGAAGGCAAGAACTGGTTGCGGAGGAGTTGCGCGCACCGGCTTGCAGCGGCCACCTTCAGGTGGCCACGCCGGCCCTGTGGAGTGCGGGAGCTCCGCTTAAGCTTTTACCGGGCAGGCGTTTTCGCCCGAGTTGAATTTTGCAGAAACGTTTAGTCCTCAAAAGCGGCAGCAGAGCTGCCGCACTCCAAATAAGAGCGACGGAGCTGAAGGATCGAACTCTTGGCCACCTGAAGGTGGCCGCTACTGGAGGTAAAGCTTGAGATTTGGGGGTTAGCGCTGGGGCATCGCTAGCGCGGCGATTTCCTGGAGGCTGTCGACGTACAGGTCGGCTGGCTGAATGTTTCGATCATGCTGGCCGAAGCCGTAGCTCACGCCAATCGCGAACATTCCGGCGTTGCGGGCGGTTTTTATGTCCACGTCGGAATCGCCGACCATTGCCGATTCCCGCGGATCGACGCCGAGTTTTTTCAGGATGGCTAGCGCGCCGGCGGGGTCGGGCTTTTTCTTTTCGAAGGTGTCGCCGCCGTACACGGCGCGAAAATATTTCAGGAGGCCGAGGGCTTCGAGGATTTCGACGCTCATCTTCGCGGGCTTGTTCGTGAGCACGGCCATGGGGCGGTCCTGAAGGGCTTCGAGGCCTTCGCGTACGCCGGGGTAAGCGCGGGTCGCGTCGAGGTTGTGTTCGTTGTAGTACGCGAGAAAAATTTCCAGGCCGCGCTTGCGATCGGCCTCCGCGGTGTCGGGGCCGAGAGCATCGGCCACGAGCCGGGGCGCGCCGTGCCCGATGTAGCTTGCGACGGTGGCGAGGGGAAGAACTTCCCGCTGCATCTCCAGCAGCATGAAATTGACGGAGTTTACGAGGTCCAACTTCGAATCGATCAGCGTGCCATCCAGGTCAAAGAGAAAGGCGCGCATCGTGGAAAAGTTCGGGGTATCCATAGACAACTATTGTAATACGGCGCTTCACTCCGGTTCAGGAGGGCATGGGGAGCAGGTCAGCTTGCCTTTACCCGCGGTTAGTCCGAACTATTGTTTGTGGACTAGCGAGAAAAGGCCGGAAGGTCCTAATGGGAATTAAAAAGGGGCCTGGCCATCTCTTCCGGGGACGTCGTGTCCGGGTTCTCCGCCTTCCAACGCATGGCGGCGGTAATTCGGGTCCGTCCGCTCGGATGATCAAAGAAGATGAACTCCTCAGCCGGCCCCGGATCAAGTTTGCGATATTCTCCCAGCATCAGGTCAACGTTCGCTTCGCCGTCGGGTTGACGAGCGGAATTCAGTCCGTACATGTCCGCTTCGAACTCCATGGTTCTCGTGATGGTGTTGGTCACCGGGGTCAATAGAAAGAAATAAACGGACAGGCCGATAACCGCCAGGGGCAGGGCGGCGACGTCGGTCATCCCGCGGATTCCCCAGCTCTCTCCCCAGCGAATAAGGCCAAAACTGATGAACCAGCTGAGGAAGGCGAAGCCAATGACGGTCACGACGCCGTACATGACCACGCCCTTGTAGGCATGGTTGAGAACGTAGTGACCCATCTCGTGACCCATGGTGGTTTCAATCTCCGGGAGAGTGCAGCGGTTCAGGAGATTGTCGTTCAGCGAAATTCGCAGCGTTCCCGCGAACCCACTCACGTTGGCGCTGACCCGGTTTGATTGCCGGGAGGCGTCGAATTCGTAGACGTCCGTCGCAGGAATTCCATTGGCGCGCGCCATGCTGAGGATTGGGTCTTTAATTCGAAGATCCTGGAGCTTCGTGTAGGTATTGAAGAGAGGAAAGATGTAGACCGGTGCGATGAGGCCGACGAATGTCAGGAAAAGAATACTGACCACGGAACCCCACACCCACCAGCTTTTTCCCAGGCGCCGCACCAGCCCGAAAAGCAGCATGGTCAGAATTCCGCCGAGCACGAGGTTCACGACCAGCCCGATGGCCTGCTCCCGAATCCAGGGACCGAAGGTCTGATTCAGGAGGCCGTACTTGTGTTCGCGGAAGTAGCCTTCATAAACGGTGAGGGGGAAGGTGACCAGGGACGTGACGATGATGAATTGCACCCAATAAAGCGCCGTTTGGAGAGGGTGAAAACGGGTAAGGCGCTCCGCCAAATCCCGCATGCGCATGGACCAGCGGAACTTGAGGAGAGCCCACATTACGATTACGGTCGAGAGAAAGTCCCAGACGAGCAGCCAATAGCCGCCTTCGAAATAGGAATTGGAGCGGGCGCGTTCCGCGGGCGGCATCTTCGCCAGATAGAAATCGACAGCCGCGTTGACGTCGAATGATTTCGACGACGGCTGCGAAGCGGCAGCGGGCGGCGCGGAGGCGGGGTCGCCGGCGACTTTCTGTGCGCACGTGATGACCGCGAGGAAAGTGCAGAGCAATGCGAGTCGAGCAACAGATGCCGTTACGCGAACCATTTGTTCTCCTGCCCCAACCATCCGACGCCGTTTGCTTGTTTTGACTGCAAAACGATACCCGTGAAGGAATCCGGCGCGGCTTTCCGCGCGTTGCAAAGCCAGCCCGGGTGCCGCGGTTCAAGAAGTGAATCCCGAACCAATCAGTGTCAGGTGTTATAACACGGAAACTCCAGTTCATCCGGTTTATATATGTGCGGTTTGATCAGCCAGAGGATCGGTAACCGGGCCAGC
>Ga0210410_10006097_pt1 | contig 10487 bp, 12 predicted proteins | sample IncBWC4MmetaG_FD_161058 | JGI IMG/M metagenome (GOLD analysis project Ga0210410, IMG submission 161058) | Forest soil microbial communities from Barre Woods Harvard Forest LTER site, Petersham, Massachusetts, United States - Inc-BW-C-4-M | ecosystem: Environmental > Terrestrial > Soil >... | reverse complement strand
ATCCAAGCTCTGCTCGTGAAGGCTCGCGACACAGACAGCGAAGCAGTGTTTCTCGAAGTCCGCGAGTCTAATGCAGCTGCGCGCTCTCTCTACGAAAAAGCCGGATTCGCACTCGCAGGCCGCCGCAAGTCCTACTACACGAATCCATCAGAAGACGCGCTTCTCTACCGTCTGCGCCTTCCCTAAATTATTCTCAGAATGAGACATGCACCACTTTTAGGCATTGAACCAGCTTTTGGGCTGTGCTAGCCTGACCGCAGAATCCCGGTTTGGAGGTCTGCTGGATGCTGACTTCGAAGGACGAACTCCTGACCAACCACGAAGAATTCCGCAGGTTGGCCCAGGAACACTCGCAGTACTCGCAACGTCTCGATTCACTCACCCAAAAGCGATACCTCAGCGAAGACGAGAAGCTGGAAGAGGTCCGTCTGAAGAAGCTGAAACTGCGCCTGAAGGACCAGATGGAGTCCATCGAGCGCCAGTTTCGCATGCAGTACGGAGTCAACGTAGCGTAAGAATCTGGCCAACCTCTGCCCGGCGTAGCCGCTAAGGGAAGTACCTACCTTGAGCCCGGACCGCACAACTCAAATTTCCCGATAAAAACTGAGAGGTCCGGATCGCGGCTATTCGTGCGCCTGCACACGCCGTCGGGCCGCATAGGCCGCTACTTTCAGGCGGTTTCCGCACAGTTGCATGCTGCACCAGCGTCGTGTCCCCTTCTTGCTCGCGTCATGAAAGTGCAGCACACACTGATCGCATTTGCGTACACGACTGCGATCCGCAGTCGCGAACAACATCGCCGCGCTGTATGCCAGCGGGGCAAGCAAGTGTTCGGGTTGACGCGCGTCGAACCACAACTCGCTTGCGGACGCGCCCCGGTTCGTGATCAGCCGGGTGAGCATGGGATGGCTGGCCATAAGCTCGTTCAGCCGCTCTGCCGTGGACCGGTGAACTGTGCCGCCATTTTCCCAGGCCAGCACCTCCTTCCTCAGCCTCTCCCTTAGTTCTCGCACGTTTTCCACGATGTGCCGAGCTTGGGTGGAACCTCCCCACTGCCGCTCAAGCTTCGCCGCATCGCGCGCGCTCAGCAGATCCGCTGCTCGAAACCAGCGCAAGAGCGTCTTGAAATCACCCAGCAGTTCCATGGGTCTGCCATCCTGCACGGGACGCGTGTTAAGGAAGTCCAGAGCCAGTTGGTTGCCGACGAAGAGAAATCCGTCTTTCCAATCCGACGCACGAATTGTTTTGGGCCGTGCCATTCTAATTTGCTAAATTATAACACCGATAATGAATCGTTTTATAGGTTAGCAAATCCTATGCAGTGAACGCAATCAATAGCCCGGACGACCCGCCACCGGGAGTCGCCGGACTGAATCTTCCAAAGGGGACAAAATCATGACTACCTATCACCATGCCATCGTCGACGGCTCCAAGATTTTTTATCGCGAAGCCGGTTCGAAAACAGCTCCCACGATACTCCTGCTTCACGGCTTCCCGACGTCGTCGCACATGTTCCGCAATCTGATTCCTGCCCTGGCAGACCGTTACCACGTGGTCGCACCCGACCTGCCCGGCTTCGGATTCTCAGACGCACCCGATCGCAACCGGTTCCGTTACTCCTTTGAGCATCTGGCCGAGGTCATCGGCAAGTTCACCCAGACGATCGGTCTGGATCGCTTCGCGATTTACGTCTTCGACTACGGGGCGCCGTTAGGCCTGCGCCTTGCGTTGGCGCATCCCGAGCGGATCACCGCCATCATCTCGCAGAACGGCAATGCTTATGAAGAAGGCTTGAGCCAGGGCTGGAACCCGATTCAGAAGTACTGGAAGGAACCGACGAAGGAGAACCGCGCGGCGTTGCGAGACTTCCTCACACCGGAGGCGACCAAGTCTCAATACCTCTATGGCGTCCTCGACGAGGCCCTCGTGGCGCCGGAATCACACCAGCTCGACTCCGCCCTACTGGCCCGGCCGGGCAACGACGAGATCCAGCTTGATCTGTTTCTGGACTATGCCAGCAACGTTGCGCTCTATCCGAAGTTCCAGGAATACTTCCGCACAAAACAGCCGCCCTTGCTCGCCGTCTGGGGCAAGAGCGATCCGTTCTTTCTGCCTCCCGGGGCGGAAGCGTACAAGCGCGATATCCCGGACGCCGAGGTCCATTTCTACGACACCGGCCACTTCGCTCTGGAAACACACCATCAAGAAATCGCCACTGCCATTCGAGAGTTCCTGGGCCGCAAGCTGACGGAACAGACGAAGGCCGCCTGATCGCATGTTGTCGACGGACATCGGTCTTGCCGGATCTCAGTCAGTCCGATCTGAGTCAGTTCGATCTGAGTCAGACCCAAGAGTGAGCAGGATCGGTGTCCGTGTACTTTTCACAAACATACGGTTCCCTCCAAATCGTCCCGACCTGACCATGCCTGCTCTATAATTGAGGGCTCCATGGTCCGTGATGGCTACCTTTATGCCGCGCCTCTCGTCGCCGCCGCGATTCTGCTCGGCTGGCTCACCAACCCAGCATGGACGGTCATTCCTTGCCTCCTCGCGTTCTTCTTTCTGTGGTTCTTTCGCGATCCCGAGCGCGCTATCCCTCAGGATGCCGGAGCCGTGGTTTCTCCTGGCGACGGCAAGGTCACTGATGTCTCCACGGTCAACGTGGCGGGCCGACAGCAGATGCGGCTCAGCATTTTCCTCAGCGTGTTTAACGTTCACGTGAACCGCTCGCCGATCACTGGCATAATCCGCGACGTGCGCTACCAGCGCGGTAAATATTTGAACGCGATGAATAAGACTTCCGCCGACCTGAACGAACAGAACATCGTCACCGTCGAAAGTGACGGCGACGGGCAGACTGTAGTCTTCAAGCAGATTGCCGGGCTGCTGGCGCGGCGCATCGTCTTCCATCCCAAAGTAGGCGACCGCTTGGAGCGCGGCCAGCGCGTGGGGCTGATCAAATTTGGATCGCGCGTCGACGTAGTGCTCGATGCCTCCGCCCGCCCCAACGTGAAAGTCGGCGACCGCGTGAAGGGCGGCGCCAGCGTTCTTGCTTATCTGCAACCCCAGGGCGTGCTTGCGGCCGCCGGTGCATCGGCCACCGAGAAGGCGCCCGCCGAGAAGGCGCATTACGAGAAGGCGCATTAATGGATCAACCCATTCCCAGACCGCGGCGCCGCCGGTTCAGCAAGGGGATGTACATTCTCCCGTCGCTGTTCACCACCGCCAACGTGGCGCTGGGCTACTACGCCATTCTCGAAGTGATGCACGCCACGGCCAGTGACTACTGGCATCTCGACAATGCCGCCAAGGCGATCGGCTTTGCGGTGCTGTTCGACGGGCTCGACGGCCGCATCGCGCGCATGACCGGCACCAGCAGCGACTTCGGTCGCGAACTCGATTCTCTGGCCGATGCCATCACTTTCGGCGTCGCTCCCGCCGTGCTGGCCTGGACCTGGGGATTCAACCTGATGCCCACCGTCTTGCTGACGGAGTGGCACATTAAGTTGACTCAGCTGGGAGCGATCGCCAGCTTTCTTTTCTTGATGGCCGGAGCCAGCCGTCTGGCCCGGTTCAATATCACAAATAATCCCGAGCCTTCGAATCCCGGGCGCCCGGGAAAGAAATATTTTGTAGGCATGCCCATTCCTGCGGGCGCCGGCGTGATTGCGGCGATCGTGCATTTTGAGGGCGGCGATCCAGTCGTCAGTTGGTATACGGCACTGACTTGGTTCGCCATGGTGATCACCATCGGCTACCTCATGGTGAGCACCTGGCGTTTCTACAGTTTCAAGGACATTGATTTCCGTTCGCGGCATCCCTTTCGCCTGATTCTTTTCCTGGGCGCGGTGTTCGCCTCCATCTGGTTCTTCTCCCGCCAGGTGCTCTTTTTCATCGCCTTGCTGTATACGATCTCGGGAGTCTTCTGGCGCGTGCAGTGGATTTTCCGCCGTAAGAGTGGTCCCCCACCCACGCCTCACAAGGAGGTTTCGCAGGCGTCGTGAGCAAAACAGTATTGGCAAATCAGCATGAGTGAATCAGCATGAGCAAATCAGCATGACCGAATCAGTATGAGTGAGACCGTAAAGCCAGCGTCCGCCGCCCATCCCCTCGCCGCGCGCGGAAATCTGTACCGCGCCGCGATCGTCGGCGCCGCCTCGCTCAAGGGCAAGGAAGTTGCCGAGATGCTCAACGAGCGCAACTTTCCCGCCGCGGATGTCCGCCTGCTCGACGACGACGAGTCCATGGGTCAGCTTGAAGCGATGGGCGATGAGATCAGCTTTATCCAGCGCGTGCGCGCGGAGCAGTTTGAGCACGTCGACTTTACTTTCTACGCTTCGGACCAGGACTCCACCCGCAAGAGCTGGAAGGATGCGCGCGATGCCGGCAGCACCATCATCGACCTTTCCGCCGCACTAGAAAATGAGCCGGGAGCCAAGGTGCGGTCGTTGTGGATCGAGCGGGAACGAGGCCAAGTGGCTCCTCCGGAACTGCAACCTGGGCCATGCGTGACCGCGCACCCCATCTCCGTGGTGCTGGCTTTGCTGTTGTTGCGGGCGCGGAAGGCGGTCGCGATCCGGCGGGTGGTGGCCACGATTTTCGAACCGGCCTCTGAGCATGGACAGCGCGGCATGGACGAACTACACCAGCAGACCGTAAACCTGCTCTCGTTTCAGCCGCTCCCCAAGGAAGTTTTCGACGTGCAGGTTGCGTTCAACATGGTCGCTCGTTACGGGCAACAGGCGCAGCCCACCCTCGATTCGGTGGAGGCCCGCGTGCTCCGCCACTATCGCAAGATCGCCGGTGACGATGCTCCCCAGCCGTCGCTCCTGCTGCTGCAGGCTCCCATCTTCCACGCGTACGCTCTGGCGGTCTTTCTTGAGCTGGACAGTGCCGCTGATGTGTCGGCCCTGTCGCTTGTTCTGGCGGGCGATCACGTGGCGATCCCCGGCGCCGACGAAGAGTCTCCCAGCAACGTCAGCGCGGCAGGTCAGCCCGACGTTCAGCTCTGGTTGAAGCCCGACGCAGTGCAGCCCAACGGCATCTGGCTGTGGGCGTCCGCGGACAACCTCCGCATTGCCGCTCTGACCGCGGTGGAATGCGCGGAGAGCCTGGGCGCGACGCGGCCGACGGGAAAGATCCAATGAGCGCGGGACGTTGGCTGGTGCTGGCTCCGATACTTCTGCTATGCGGCTGCGGATACCACACTGCGGGCCATGTGGTGCAGCTTCCCGAAAGTGTAAAGACGATCGCCGTCCCGGCCTTCAAGAATGAGACCACCACCTATCGCATCGAACAAATGCTGACCTCGTCGGTGGTGCGCGAGTTTACGACGCGAACTCATTACCGCATTCTCAACGACCGCAGTGATGACGCGGACGCCACATTAGTCGGGACGGTACTCTCAACCTCGACTTCCCCCCTCGCCTATGACACGGCGACAGGACGCGCGGCCAGCGTCATGGTGGTGGTCAGCATGAGGGTCACTCTCGCCGACCGCAGCGGTAAGGTGCTCTACCAGAATCCGGCATACCTATTCCGCGAGCAGTACGAAGTCTCACAGGATCTGGCCAGCTTTTTCGAAGAGGATTCGCCCGCATTCCGCCGCCTCTCGCAGGATTTCGCCCGAACCCTGGTCTCTAACATTTTGGAGGGGTTCTAGTGCTAAAGTGCAAACAGTCGTTGGTCGCTAGTCGTTGGTCGTTAGCGAAAAACTGTCCGCACATGAGATTAAACGAAACGTTACGATGCACCGCCAACGACTAACGACTAGCGACGAACGACAAACGACCGTGAAAGCCTTTGCCCAAGCCGACCGCTTCGTCAGCGAACTGGAGTCGCGCAAACTGCGCGCGGCTTATGTGTTCGTAGGCGATGAGGCCTTCTTCCGCAAACGTTTTCGCGATGCGATTCTCGAGCATCTGGTTCCCGTCGACCTGCGCGATTTCAGCCTCTTCGAATTCGATCTTGGCGAGAACGATCTGGCCGAGGTTCTCGACCGCGCCCGCACACCCTCGCTCATGGCACCGTTCCAGGTTTTCTTCGTACGCGGCGTGAAGAATCTTTTTGGCCGTGGATCGAATGACGAGAAACTCGCTGCCATCGAAGAGTACTGCAAGAATCCGAATCCTGACGCGCTGATCGTGTTCGTCGCCGACCACATCAGCATTCCCGCCGATGTCCGCAAGATGGAAATGCAGGACAAGGAACGCTACCAACGCATCCGCGAAACCATGGGCCAGTACTGCGGCATCGTCGAACTGGCGCGCGTGGAAGAGGGCGAAGCTGTGCGCTGGATCAGCGAATATTGCACCAGCCGCGAGGTGAAGATCGAGCCTGACGGCGCCCGCGAACTGGTCGACGCCCTTGGCGGCGACATGATGATGGTCTCGAACGAACTGGAGAAGCTGATTCTCTACGTCGGCGAGAAGAAACGCGTCACACTGGGCGACGTTGAGACCATGGTGCTCGCGGCCAAGCAGCGATCTTTATACGAACTGACCGATGCGATATCGAGCAAAGACCGTGTGCGCTCGCTGGAAGTTCTCGATGCGATTCTGACCTCAGGTGAAGGCGAAGAAGCAGCGATTGGACACATCTACATGCTGGCCAAAACTTTCCGCCAGATGCTGGTGATTCTCGAGCGCAACGTCCGCGACCAGCGCATGCTGTGGGCCGCGCTGTGGCAGGGCTTCCGCGTGCCTCCCTTCGCCGCCGACGACATCATCAAACAAGCCCGTCGCTACAAAAACCGCCGCGAACTGACGCGCGCGATTCGCCTGGTCGCCAAAGCCGACCTCGCGCTGCGCTCCAATCCCGTGAGCAAGCGCATGGTGCTGGAACGCCTGGTGATGGATTTGACGACCGAGCCCAAACTCGAAACGCCAGGATGGATGCAGGAACAGCTCCCGGTATAAAAGTATCCCCAGATCTTTTCTAGTTCAGAAAATACTGCCGGTACAACGTATCTCTTTGCGCGGGGCGGAAACCTGCGTCGCGAATGATGCGGCGTAATTCTTCTTCGGTGGTGCAGTTGGTCACGCCGGCGGCGCGGACAACGTTTTCTTCCAGCATCACCGAGCCGACGTCGTTGCCGCCGAAGCGCAGGCCCATCTGGCAGACTTTCAGTCCCTGGGTCACCCAGCTCGATTGCACGTTGAGGAAGTTCGAGAGATAAATTCGCGAAATGGCCAGCACTTTCAAGTAGTCGACTGCGGTAGCTTCGTCCCAGTGGCGGCCGCCGAGGGCGGTGTGCTGCGGCTGAAAGCTCCAGGGGATGAACGCGGTGAAGCCGCCGGTTTCCTCCTGCAATTCGTACAGGCGCTGAAAGTGATTGACCAGGTTTTCGTAATTCTCGCCGACGCCAAACATCATGGTCGCGGTGGTGCGCATGCCGATCTGGTGCGCGGTGCGATGCACGTTGAGCCAGTCGTCAGTCAAGCACTTCAGGCGCGCAATCTTGTAGCGGACTTCGTCATCGAGCACTTCGGCGCCGCCGCCGGGGATCGAGTCGAGACCGGCATCGCGCAGGCGCAGGATCGTGTCGCGAACGCTCAGGCTGCTGTATTCAGCGATGGCAAGAATTTCCGATGCCGAATAGCAATGCAGATGAATCTGCGGGAAGCGATCTTTAATTCCGCGCAGCATCTTCTCGTGCCAGTCGATTTTCAAATCCGGATGCAGGCCGCCCTGCATCAGCACGCCGGTGCCGCCGAGTTCGACGGTCTCGCGAATCTTTTCGTAGATGGTGTCGAAGTCGAGAATGTAGCCTTCTTTTGCGGCCGGTCCCTTCAACGGGCGGTAGAACGCGCAGAAGGTACAGTACTCGGTGCAAAAATTTGTGTAGTTAATATTGCGGTCGATGATGTAGGTGACCGTCCCCTCAGGATGCAGCCGACGGCGCACCGCGTCGGCCTCCATCCCAATGCCGATCAGGTCATCGGAGTTGAACATGTCGAGCGCTTGCTGTTTGGTCAGGGACATAGTGGGATCGCAGAACCTGTTTCGATCAAATCTATTTTAATTGTAACGAAACTCGGATCAGAAAATTTGGTGAGCGGCGCGGAGACGGTCGCTTTCTCCTTCGTTCGTGCGTCCGGTCTTTACCAAATTCGGGGTATCCCCCTCCCCCCTCGAATCTTTGAAGTCATGGCGTTAGCAAGAAATTCCCCGCAAAATCCAGACGTCAAAGAACTTAGAGGTCAAAATCTTGATAACAAATGAGTTAGAGGCTGGATCGCGATCTCTGACAGCACCGCCTCTGCCTAGGCCATGATCTGCTGTTTGAAATCCTCAGTCAAGGTTGGACGTCACACCTTACGCTGTGGAAAAAGTGAGGGGGCGCCAGGGTGGGTGCCCAGGAATTGATCTCGCGTCAAAGGGTGCGCCGCCCTCCTTCTTCAAGTATGAAAAAGGCCAGTGAACGTCCCGTCTGTCGCCGAGTTCCTAGCTGACCTTGTCAGTCAGGGTTTGGGCTTGCCGAGGATCCAGTGGATTGGGGCGTAAATGCAAACCCAATGCCTAGTTCCTTGCGGATGGCCACCCTTGCGTTGGCAAACTTTTTGTTTCTTTCGTCATTGGTCTTTGTGTAGATCGCCCCGTCACTTTGGGTGATTTTAGCCGCACTGGTCCGCATTAAATCGCCAACCTCTGAAAACGCCAACATTAACTCTTTAGAACAGCTGATATGTACGAGCGCCTCGGCTTCCTCGAAGTATTTAATCGCATCGTGCCATCTGGTGACGTACTCATGCTCCAGTCTGATCCAGGTTGCATCATCATGACTTTTTTTCTCAGCTGTTTTACTCGCCCAGAATGTATTTAATGAAAGCAATCCATTCTCTATCGCGGACAATCTCTTTGTGGCCTCCAACAAGACTTCCCGTTTTAGTTCCCACTGCTTTTGGCGGTCCCAGACTTGATTTGAAATCTTAGTCTCTATCTCTTTCGTAGCTTGGGTCACCGCTTTGACCTGCTCGACCACGTTCTTGATATCTTCTTTCGTAGCAACGTTCTCGCCCTTTTTCTTCAGATATGAACCGAAATACGCCCCAAGTCCCGCAACGAAAGCCACCATCCCGAGTTTCACGAGCGCCAAGAGTATGTCCATGACCCGCAATTCTAGTCCCCTTCAAGAAGCGCGAGAAATGTATGGTCGGGTTCGGGTGCTCGATCCTTGCGCCCTTTGCGCAAGGTAGTAGGCCCGGTTATCTCATCGGCCCTTGCAACAGCAACCCAATAAATAGAAAAAGGGGCTTTTTCATGGAACGACCTTCAGGACGGCGACTGGATTCTCTTTGTCGGGGATGCTGCCTCGCAGGAGTGTGAGTTCGCCGGAGGCAAACATCTCCTTGATTTCATTCGCAACGAATGCCATCGAGCCAACGTGATTATTGCCGTCGAAGATGTAAAAGTCTTTCTCGAAATACTCACTGCCGGGTGCGCCTCGCAGGATAAACGCTCGGTGACCGTCCTTGGTTTGGGCAGTCGCCTCCAAATCGGGGGAGTGTTCTAACTCTGAGATGTTTGTCAGCATCTGTCTTCTCCAACACGTAGTATACTCACAAGTTTCTCCGGCTGAAAACCCATGTCATCACGGGGTTGGAGGGATAATGAGACTTCTTCTGGTTGTCGGATGGCTGATTCTCACGGCTTTACTCACTGGACAAGTCGAACACGCGCCGACAGTCGCGCAATGCCAAGCGGACCAACGGTTGTGGCTGGCTAAGATTGAAGCCGACGCAAATGGCGATAAGGGGGGTCTTCCAGCTATCTATGTGATCCGGGCGTGGGCTTTGGAGATGACCCAATGTAAAGACGTCGACCCTAGCAACCGCTTCAAGTACTACAACACTGAATCCGAAATATCCACGGAAGAGATGCTTCGGCTGAGACATTTCATAGACCGCCATGACTTGCTGGCGAAGTTCATCGAGGAAGACAGCGCAGGGAAGCGTTAGGGCGGGTAGCCCGCATCTCCCATTCGCGAAGTATCCTCAAGTGCGCTGGGTGCCCCATTTCTCGCGTCCTTTGCGAGAAGTGGGGCTTTTGATTCATAGCCGACAATAAGCCATGCTCATGCCAATGTTCATCCGTCACAGACAAGGCCTCGCATTTGTGCGTAAGGTTTCTTCACGCCCTGGGGCTTAAAGCGTTATTACGGCACGGGAAGTCTGCATTTCATTACCTGGAGCTGCTATCGACGCAAGCCGCTGCTTGGCAATACCGCGCGCCGCGATCTGGTACTTGCCGTCCTCGAGTTGATGCGCGTTCGCTATCGTTTTGTCGTGATTGGATACGTGGTCATGCCCGAACACGTACATCTACTGATTTCCGAACCTTTGATTGGCGATCCCTCGAAGATCATTCAAGCCGTGAAGTTAAGCGTCTCCCGTCGGCTGGCCATTAGCGGTGAATTCTCCGGGCGGTTCTGGCAGAGTCGTTTCTACGATTTCAATCTGTGGGGCCAGCGGAAAGAGGTGGAGAAG
>Ga0210410_10006096_pt1 | contig 10488 bp, 11 predicted proteins | sample IncBWC4MmetaG_FD_161058 | JGI IMG/M metagenome (GOLD analysis project Ga0210410, IMG submission 161058) | Forest soil microbial communities from Barre Woods Harvard Forest LTER site, Petersham, Massachusetts, United States - Inc-BW-C-4-M | ecosystem: Environmental > Terrestrial > Soil >... | reverse complement strand
ATGTGAACAGCTAGGCTGGTTTGAATGACAGGGATCATATAAGAAACCACCATATGAGGGAGATTGTCGTGAGCCCAGCCGCCCCGCAATTCATGTTCGACTTCGGCAGCCCCAATGCTTTCCTCAGCCACGAGGCGATCCCGGCGATCGAACAGCGCACCGGCGCGAAATTCGAATATGTGCCGATCCTGCTCGGCGGCATCTTCAAGGCCACCAACAACAAGTCGCCGGCCGAGACGCTTGCCGGCATCAAGAACAAGCGCGAATTTCACGAATTGGAGACGGAACGCTTCGTGAAGCGTTTCGGGGTGAAGCCCTACACGATGAATCCGTTCTTCCCCGTCAACACCCTCAATCTGATGCGCGCCGCGGTGGCCGCGCAATTGGAGGGCGTGTTCGAGAAATACGTCGACGCGGCGTTTCACCATATGTGGGTCGAGCCGAAGAAGATGGACGATATGGAGGTCGCCGCGAAGGCATTGACCGCTTCCGGCGTCGACGGCGCCAAGCTGCTGACCCGCGCGCAGGAACCCGAGGTGAAGGCAAAACTGATCGAGAATACGCAACAGGCGGTCGAGCGCGGCGCGTTCGGTTCACCAACCTTCTTCGTCGGCAAGGAAATGTTCTTCGGCAAGGAGCAGTTGCGCGAGGTCGAGGAAATGGTTTCGGCGAAGTAACCGTTAATCCTCATGGTGGGGAGCCGCGCGTCTTGCGCGGCGTCTCGAACCATGAGGCCGGTTCTGTCGCACATCCTTCGAGACGCGGCGAAAACGCCGCTCCTCGGGATGAGGGCTTGAGGGAGATCCTGGAATGGAAAAGCGCAACGCGACCTGTGCCGTGATCGGTGCCGGCGACTATATCGGCGGCGAGATCGCGAAGAAATTCGCCGCCGAGGGATTTACCGTATTCGCCGGCCGCCGCGACGGCGCCAAGCTCGAGCCGCTGGTCAAGGAGATCGAAGGCGCCGGCGGATCAATCGTGGCACGCGCCCTGGATGCGCGAAAAGAGGAAGAGGTCGCAGCCTTCCTCAACGACGCCGACAAGCATGCGCCGCTGGAGGTCTGCATCTTCAACGTCGGCGCCAACGTCAACTTCCCGATTCTGGAGACCACCGACCGCGTGTTCCGCAAGGTGTGGGAAATGGCCTGCTGGGCCGGTTTCCTGGCCGGGCGCGAATCGGCGCGGCTGATGCTGCCGCGGGGCGGGGGCAATATCTTCTTCACCGGCGCCACCGCGAGCTTGCGCGGCGGCAGCGGCTTTGCCGCCTTCGCGAGCGCCAAATTCGGCCTGCGCGCGGTGGCGCAATCGATGGCGCGCGAGCTGGGTGCGAAAAACATCCATGTCGCGCATCTGATCATCGATTCCGGCGTCGATACCGCCTGGGTCAGGGAGCGGCGGGAAAAACTCTGGGGCAAGGAAGCGCTCGACAACCCGGACCTGCTGATGCCGCCGGCATCGGTGGCGGCATCGTACTGGCAGCTCTATCAGCAGCCGCGCAGCGCCTGGACGTTCGAACTCGAGATTCGGCCGTTTGGCGAGAAGTGGTGAGGATGCGAATGGCGAATGGCGGCCAGCTGATATTCGTCCTTCCCTATTCGCCATTCGCCACTCACTATTCGCCATTGAAAAAATAACGAGCAGGATCCAAACAATGCGCGTTCTCGTGGTCGGTGCCGGCGCGATCGGCGGATATTTCGGTGGCAGACTGCTTCAGGCCGGTCGCGACGTGACGTTCCTGGTCCGCCCGCGGCGCGCCGCTGAACTCGCCGATGCCGGCCTCGTCATCAAGAGTCCCAATGGCGATGTCACCTTGGAGAATCCTCCGGCGGTGCAGGCGGACAAACTCGACGAGAAATTCGACGTCGTGCTGCTGAGCTGCAAGGCTTTCGACCTCGACGATGCGATAAAGTCCTTTGCGCCGGCGGTGGGGCCGCAGACCTCGATCATCCCGCTGCTCAACGGCATGCTGCATCTCGACGTACTCGACGGCAAGTTCGGCAGCGAGCGCGTGCTCGGAGGCCTTTGCGCGATCGCGGTGACGCTCAACGACAAGCGCGAGGTGGTCCAGCTGCAGCCGATGCAGTCGCTGACGTTCGGGGAACGCGACGGCAAAGTGTCGGACCGGGTCCGCGCCATCGCCGATGTCATGGCGAGCGGCAAGTTCGGCTCGGTGTCCAGCGAGACGATCCTGCAGGACATGTGGGAGAAGTGGGTGTTCCTCGCCTCGCTGGCGGCCTCGACCTGCCTGATGCGCGCTTCCGTCGGCCAAATCCTTAGCGCACCCGGGGGCAAGGATTTCCTCCTGGGCATGCTCGATGAATGCAGCGCGGTCGCCGAGGCCGAGGGCTATGCGCCCCGTGCGCCATTTCTGGAGCGAACCCGCGGCATGCTGACCGCGGAAGGCTCGCCGATGACCGCCTCGATGTTCCGCGACATCAAGGCGGGGGCGGCGGTCGAAGCCGACCACGTGATCGGCGATCTGATCCAGCGCGGCGACGCCGCCAAGGTGCCGGTGCCGAAACTGCGCACCGCCTACACCCATCTCAAGGCCTATGAGAAGCAGCGCGGGTGAGCTGAGCTGACGCGGCGCCTCTTCTCCCTCGCCCCGCTCTTGCGGGGTCGAGACGAGCGAAGCTCGCTCTGAGAGGGTTGGGGTGAGGGGCTGCCTCCGCAAATTCCGCAGCAGAAGTACGCCCGGTGAGTCCCCCTCACCCGAAATTCGCTACCGCGAATTTCGACCTCTCCCCGCAAGCGGGGCGAGGTTAAGAACGCCGCGCTCGCACCTACTGGAGATGCGCGAGATAATGCGCCAGCGCTTCGATTTCCTCGTTGCTGAGGGGATAGGCGACGTCGGTCATCGCAGCACCTGCGCCGCCGGATCGCACGCCCGATTTGTAGTCGTGCAGCGCCTTGACCAGATATTCCTCGCGCTGGCCGGCGAGTCGCGCCACGGCCTTGGTTCCGGCGAAGGTGTCGGTGTGGCATGACGCGCAGCGCCGCCCCACTGCGGCCTGGGCGCCCTTCTTGGACAGATCGGGATTGTCGTCGGGCGTTGTCGCCTTGGGCGGCGTGAGCGAGGCGAAATAGGCGCCGAGCGTGCGGACGTCTTCGTTGCCGATCTGCTCCGCGATCGGCTGCATCTGCTCGTTCTTGCGCGCGCCGCCGCGGAAGAACACGAGCTGCCACTGCAGGAACTGATCGGGCTGACCCGCCAGCGAGGGAATATTCTCGGTCTGCGAAATACCATTCTCGCCGTGGCAGCCGGCGCACATCTCGGCCTTTTCGTTGCCGCCGGCGGTGTCGGCGGCATGGGCGGCCGATCCGCAGATCAGTGCCACAAAGATCATACTGACGAACGCAATCCGCATCATCACTCCTCTCGGCCGTCATTGCCGGGCATAGCAGTCTGCATTACGCAGACTGCGTAAACTTGTCTGCGCTCCCGGCAATCCATCTTTTAAAAAGCGTTTTCATTATGATGGATGCCCCGATCATCCCCGATCAGGTCGGGGACAGGCGTCCGGGCATGACCAGCCCAACGGCACGGTACAACAATGAAAAACCGCGGCCACTCGTTCCCGAGCGGCCGCAGCTTCTGATCGTTCGAGCCTTACTTCTTGCTGTAGCTGATGCGATAGATCGCGCCGGCCCAGTCGTCGGCAACGAGGATCGAGCCGTCCTTGTCCAGAATGATATCGTCCGGACGGCCGAGATAGCCCTGGTCGCCTTCGATCCAGCCGGAAGCGAACACTTCCTGCTTGGGATTCTTGCCGTCGGGGCCGACGATCACGCGCATGATCCGGCCGCCCTGATATTTATGCCGGTTCCACGAGCCGTGTTCGGCGATCAGGATGCTGTTCTTGTACTCGGCGGGAAACTGGTCGCCGGTATAGAACTTCATGCCGAGCGGAGCCACATGGGCGCCGAGATTGAGCACCGGAGGGGTGAACTCCGAGCACTTGTGACCCATCGCAAACTTCGAATCCGGCAAATTGCCCTGGTGGCAGTAGGGATAGCCGAAATGCTCGCCGAGCTTCGAGATCATGTTGAGCTTGTCGCTCGGCAGATCGTCGCTGATCCAGTCGCGGGCGTTTTCCGTGAACCAGTATTTGCCGGAGCGCGGATCGACGTCGCCGCCGACGCTGTTGCGGACGCCGAGCGCCACCAGTTCGGCGTTGCCGGTCTTCGGATCGACGCGGCGGATCTGCGATACGCTGGTCGGGGGAATGCCGACGTTGAAGGGAGGTCCGAACGGAATGTAGAACGAGCCATCCTTGTCGACCGCGATATATTTCCAGCCATGCGCCGCGTAGGACGGCATGTCGTCATAGACCACCTTGCCGTCGCCGAGCTTGTCGAGATTGGCTTCGGCATTGTCGTATCTGATCAGCTTGTCGACCGCGATGACGTACAGCGCGCCATCCTTGAAGGCGAGGCCGGTGGGCATGTTGAGGCCCTTGAGGATGGTCTTAACCTCTTTCTTGCCGCCATTGTCCTTGATGGCGTAGACGTTGCCGAGGCCGAAGGAACCGACGAACAAGGTGCCCTTGTCGCCCCAGGCCATCTGCCGCGCGGCCAGCACGCCGGGCGCGTAGACTTCAATCTTGAAGCCCGGCGGCAGCTTGATCTTTTTCATCATGGCAGCGAGTTCCGCTTCCGACGCGCCGGTCGGCGGGCCCGACGGCGGTGCAAGGCCCTTCTGGGCTTCGGTCTCGTCGCCGAGGAACCAGTCGTCCGGCGGATGGGTCCAGAATTCCTTGGTTCCGGACTGATAGCTATGAAGAGATTTTTGCTGCGCGTTGGCCTGGCTGGCCCCCGCGACAACGACAATTGCTGCGAGCGCAAAAATGGATCGATTGAAGGCCGATTTCATCGCGTCACTCCCTATGCAGCCAAGCGGCTGCCCCTGTTACTTATTTTCAACGCTCTTGAGAGACGTCGTTTTGTGCTGTGAGATGGATCAAGCGGAGGGATGCTATCACATCCGTTGCGACTGAGAAGCGTTGCGATGCGACCTGGCGAGGCTTGAAGTCATTAGAAGAAATTTCTTCGTATCGTTTTCATTCGAGACGATTTTTTGCGATCAGTTGCGCTGCACTGCGGCATCCGGGATGGCGTCGCATACATTCATGCTAATTTGCTTAGGCTGAAGGCAGCCCGCCAGCGCTGAACCTGGAGTAAGGCCGTGCGTGTTTTCGTCTTGGGTGGGACCGGGTCAATCGGCGCTCCCACGGTGCGCGAACTCGTCAGGCGTGGGCATCATGTCTGGGCGTTGGCGCGGTCCGGCATTTCAGCGGCGAAACTCGGAGAATCTGGCGCGACACCCATCGCGGGTAATATCGCCTCGCCCGAGCGATGGCTCGGTGGACTTCCGCAGGTGGAAGCGGTCGTTCATGCAGCCTGCGATTTCAACACCGATATGGGGACGATCGAGGCTCGCCTACTCGACATGCTGTTGCAGTCGCTGGCGGCGCAGCCGAAAAAACCGCGCTTTATCTACACCGGCGGCTGCTGGCTGTTCGGCGCGACCGGCGACGAAGTTGCCACCGAGCAGGCGCCGTTTCGTCCGCTGCCTGCCTTCGCCTGGATGGTGCAACACCTCAAAAAAATCCTCGAAGCGACCGAAGTCGACGGCATCATCATCCACCCGGCAATGGTGTACGCGGCGGACGGCGGCGTCTTTTATCGCTTTGCCCGCGATGCGATTGAAAGCAGGGCGATCCGGGTGGTGGAAGACGAGGGGATACGCTGGCCGCTGGTGCACAGCGAAGACCTCGCGCATCTTTATGCACTGGCGCTTGAGCGTGCTCCGGCGCGATCGAGCTATATCGGCGCGGCCATCGATGGGCTCGCCGTCGGCCGTATCGCGCGGGCCTTTGCCAGGCGCTTTGGTGCACAGCATCAGGCGCTGCAAATCGTTTCCGCCAATGCAATAGCGGCCGAGCTCGGCGAATGGGCGAGGGGCTATGCGCTCGACCAGCGGCTGAGCGGCGCGAAAGCGCAGGCCGATCTCGGCTGGAGCCCAAAGCATCTGGATCCCGAACAGGACATCGCGGGGCTGCCATGATGCGGATCGCCCAAAAACGAAAAGCCCGCTTGTCAGCGGGCCTTCGTCAAACTCTGCAAAACCTGAGAGCATTTGGAGCGGGCGAAGGGGCTCGAACCCTCGACCCCGACCTTGGCAAGGTCGTGCTCTACCACTGAGCTACACCCGCGTCCGAAAGAGCTGGCGGCAATGACGCCGACAACGGGCAGAGCTATGCCAAAAGCCGCCCGTGAATGCAACAGCAGAGGCGAGCCCTTGGCCCGCCATCGGAAGCCTAAATTGGCCCGAAAACCACCGGTATGCCCGCCAAACGACGGTTTCCGCGTGTTTCGCCGGGAACCGGGCCGGGCGGCCTAGGGTCGCGCGCAGCGATTCGCCAGCCATCGCTGGGACCGATTGAAATTTGCCCGCCAACCGCCATCTGGGTGAGAAGATTTCTGAACCATCCCGGCGAGCGTGCTAGAACAGGCCCGATCCGCAAAACACCGGGCCAGCACACTGGACCAAGACATCAGGCGAGGATTCCCGTGACGATAGTAGAGCAGGGCAGCGGACCGACGCCCGATCTGATCAAGGAAACGACCACCCAGACGTTCGTGAAGGACGTCATCGAGGAGTCCAAGCGCCAGCCGGTGCTGATCGACTTCTGGGCACCCTGGTGTGGTCCCTGCCGCCAGCTGACGCCGCTCCTTGAAAAGGCGGTCCGTGCCGCCAAGGGCAAGGTCAAGCTGGTCAAGATGAACATCGACGAACATCCGGCGATCCCCGGCCAGATGGGAATCCAGTCGATTCCCGCCGTGATCGCGTTCGTCGACGGCCGGCCCGCCGACGGCTTCATGGGCGCCGTCCCGGAGAGCCAGATCACCGCGTTTATCAACAAGCTGACCGCCGGCGCGCCGGGCGAGCCCAATATCGAGGAAATCCTCAAAGAGGCCGAGGCCGTTCTCGCCGAAGGCGACCCCGCCACCGCGGCGCAGATTTATGCCGAGGTGCTGACGGCGGATGCCACCAATATCGCGGCGCTCGCGGGACTGGCGAAAACCTACGTGGCGACCGGCGCCATCGACCAGGCCAAGCAGACGCTGGCCATGGTGCCGGAATCGAAGCGCAACGATGCGGCGGTGAAGGCCGTGCAGGCCTCGATCGATCTTGCCGAGCAGGCCAAGTCGGTCGGCCCGGTCACTGAGCTGGAACAGAAAGTCGCCGCAAACCCGCTCGATCATCAGGCCCGTTTCGATCTGGCGACCGCGCTTAACGCCTCCGGCCAGCGCACCGAGGCCACGCAACAGCTGCTCGAAATCGTCAAGCGCGACCGCAAATGGAACGAGGACGGCGCGCGCAAGCAACTGGTGCAGTTCTTCGAGGCCTGGGGGCCGACCGACGAGGCCACCGTCGAGGGACGCAAGCGGCTGTCGACGATACTGTTTTCATAACCACCAGCGAACAGTTCGGACCGCCGATGCCGATCAATGCCGAATATCGCGGGCCCGGCGACCTTCCAGAGGTGATCCCGGTATTTCCGCTGCCCGGCGCGCTGCTGCTGCCGCGCGGCCAGATGCCGCTCAACATCTTCGAGACGCGCTATCTGGCGTTGGTGGACGATGCGTTGCGCGACGGCCATCGGCTGATCGGGATGATTCAGCCCGACGTGTCCCACACGCGGGACGAGGCCAGGCCGAGACTGTTTCGCGTCGGCTGCGCCGGACGCATCACCCAGCTCGCCGAATCCGGCGACGGCCGCTACATTCTCGAACTCACCGGCATCGCGCGCTTCAAGGTGATCGAGGAAATCACGGTGCTGACGGCGTACCGGCAATGCAAGGTGGATTTTTTTCCCTTCATCGACGATTTTACCGCGCGCAAGGGCGAGGAAGCGGTCGACCGTGAGGCGCTGCTGGCGGTGCTGACGGACTTTCTCAAGGCCAACGATCTCAAGGTGGACTGGGAAGGCGTCGAGAGCGCGCCCAACGAGGCCCTGGTCAATGCGCTGGCGATGATGTCGCCGTATGGGCCGCCGGAGAAGCAGGCGATGCTGGAAGCGCCCGACCTCAAGACCCGCGCGGAAATCCTGATCGCGGTCACCGAAATGGATCTCGCCAAGAAGCGCACCAGCGGGGATCCGCCGCTGCAGTAATATCCACCTTCGTCGTTCCGCGGAATGACGATGGAAACAGACCTCGTCAGGCGAGGGCGCGTTTGTTTGCCTGCGATCCGGTCAGCCGCATCAGCATGAACGTCGCCAGCAGCACGGCGGCGTAGACCAGGATCTGCATTTCGGTCGGCTGATCGGTGTATCCGATCAGGGTGTGCAGGGTCCGGCCGCCGATACCCGTTTCGGGGAGGAGCCAGCCGGTGTCCCAGACCACGGTGTCGAGCGAGGTGAGCCAATTGGCGCGCGCGAGGAAGGCCACCGCCTGCGTCGCCATGCCGGCCGCAAGCAGCGTGATCAGGGCGGTGGTGGTCGCGAACAACGCCCGCGGCGGAATCCGCATCAGGCCGAAATAGGTCAACAGGCAAACGCCGACGCCCAGCGCCAGACCGATGAAGCCCCCGATCGCAAGGCTGACGGCCGATCCGCCGTCGGAGGCGGCGACGCCATAGAGAAACAACGCGACCTCGCTGCCCTCACGCAGGACAGCGATGCCGACCACCACGGCCAGCGCCGGCAGCGACTTGCTGCCGTCGACGACCGCCTGGCCGGCCGCGCGCAACTCGCCGGCCATCTCGCGGCCATGATGCGCCATCCAGACATTGTGCCAGGTCAGCATGACGACGGCGACGGCCAGGATAGCCGCGTTGAACAGCTCCTGCCCCATGCCGGCAAAGAGCTGCGACAGCGCCCCGGTAAAGGCTGCGACGACGCAGGCCGCCAACGCGCCCGCCAGCACCCCGCCACCGATCCAGCGATTGCGGTGCGGGACCGAACCCGTCACCGCGAGCACGATGCCGACGATCAGCCCGGCTTCGAACACCTCGCGGAACACGATGATGAGGGCGGCCAGCACGTCAGGTCGACCTATTGCACGGTCAGGGCGCCGCGCGCCTTGTCGTTGAAGTCGTCGTAGAATTCATAGCGGCCAGCCTTCAACGCCCGCACATTGATGACGCCTTCGGTTCCGGCGGCAACCACTTTTTCGACCCGCAGCGACGTGCTCTCGAACTCCATGGCCTTGGCGTCGAGGTTTTTCACCCGGAACAAGATCGGCTTGTCGGCCGGCGCGCTGACCTGGTTCGGCTGGAACTGGCCGTTGGAATAAGTTACCCGGATCTCGGTCGCCTGTTGCGCCTGCGACGGAGCGGCCTGGAGCAGGGCGATGCCGCAGATTGCGGCAGCCAAGGTCAATCTCTTCATTATCGCCACGGCAAACACCTGTCATCCTTTCCGATATTGACGAAAATCAAAATTCCCAGGCGAACTTGAGGCGGGCGCGATGGCGCTGGAACTCCGCCAGATTGAACGAAACCGGATTGCCGATTTCGCGGCCCCAGACCTGGGCGTTCCAGGCTGCAGTCATGAACATCTTCGGCGTGATCTGGATATAGAGGGACGGCCCAAGCAGGACCGCGTCGCCGGTAAACGCCGAAAAATCGACGGCATCGTAATGCCGGAGGTACCAGACCTCACCACCCAACACGAGGTTCGACAGCACCCGAACCGCCAGCGCGGCCGAGCCGCCGACGGTTGCTTCCCGCACGGTGTCGCCAAACAGGGTCTGCGTATACTCGGGCTCGTAAAGCAAATTGAAGCCGGCATACAGGCGGTTTTTCACCAGTTCGAGATCGGCGTTGACGGCGGTTTCGAACTCGTAATTGTGCACGCGTTCGCCGCCGGTCTCGTCGATCAGCCGAACATTGGGCTCGAACGCCAGCGTCACCGAAAGCGGATTGTTGGAAGTGCGCTCGATCGCGAGATAGCGGAATTCGGCAAAGCCGCCGGCGAAAGCGATTTGGTTGCGGTCATCCAGATCGGTCATGCCTCGAATATTATGGGTCGCGCCCAGCGCTCCGAATTCGATCTGGACGAACTGCGACGGCGTGAATTCGTATTCGTATTTGGTCTCGGTCGCAGTGTAGTGGCCGTCGCGCTTGCCGAACCGGCCGACGGTGTCGATGGTGAATTCCTTCTCGCCCTCAAGGCCGATGCCGGAGCCGGTGGTAAATCCGAAAATGTACTTGGTCTCGATCTCGCGCCACGAACTGGCATCGTCGGCGCGTGCCGCGCCGCCTTGCCAGAAGGAAAAACAAGCCGCGGCGCCCAGCGCAATGGCGTGAAACCGCCCGGATTGAATAGCCCCTCGCATCCCTTTACGCACCACCGCACCCCCGATTGACGCCCACAGCTAGCGTCTTGCAGGCGGACGGGCAAAAAGACTCCCTCTAAACTAGAGGCATTCTAAGGGTGTTGCGCTGGATCAAGAATGCATCGGGCCAGAGCTAGTGTT
>Ga0210410_10006095_pt1 | contig 10488 bp, 8 predicted proteins | sample IncBWC4MmetaG_FD_161058 | JGI IMG/M metagenome (GOLD analysis project Ga0210410, IMG submission 161058) | Forest soil microbial communities from Barre Woods Harvard Forest LTER site, Petersham, Massachusetts, United States - Inc-BW-C-4-M | ecosystem: Environmental > Terrestrial > Soil >... | reverse complement strand
GTCACGCATTTTGCGTGCGCAACGGCATTTCTGGTCAGCCCGTGGCTCACCGGTCACGCGTACTCCCAGACCCTCACCATGAGGGATGCGCTCGGCCGGGCGCTTGCAGCTAACCCGCGGCTCACGGCGGCGGAGCGCGATGTGGGCATTGCTACCGGCCTTAAGGTCCAGGCCGGAGCCCTTCCGAATCCCAATCTCTCCTTCGAACTCGACAACGCTCTCGGATCGGGTCCCTTCAAAGGCCTGCAATCCGCCGAGACAACTTTGCAACTCAGTCAGCTCGTCGAACTAGGCGGCAAGCGAGAGGCTCGTCTGGCGGCTGGAGACGCCGCTATCGGAACGGCGGTTTGGCAGAGGCGGGCGACCCGCTTGGAGGTACTGTCAGAGACGGCGATCGCGTTCATCGCGGTCGTGAGCGCGCAAAGGCGTATCCAGCTCTTCGACGAGCAGATTTCGAGCCTCGAACAGCTCATTCCACTGCTGCAGAAGCGCGTTCAAGAGGGTGCTTCCTCCCCGGCGGAGACGTTGCGGGCGCAAGTGGCGGCCGACTTGTTCCGCGTCGATCGCGAACGCGCGAAGACACAACTGGCGACGGCGCGGCGCGATCTTGCGATCCTGATGGGCGACAGTATCCCACGTTTTGGTGCAGCGGCGGGGCGTCTCGCCGTTATTGGTCAGCCGCCGCCTTTCCAGTCCGTGGTTCAGGCAATCGAGGCCAATCCGCAACTCATGCGCTGGACGGCCGTCACCGCACAACGCAACGCCGACCTCATTCTGGCCCGTCTCAAGCGGATTCCCGACGTTCAAATCTCCGCGGGATGGCGCCATTTTCAGGAAACTGTCGAGTTTTCGGGAGGGCAGCCCCGCCAGTTTACCAATGACAACGCGGTTCGGTTGGGCGTCTCGGTGCCGCTACCGATCTTCGATCAAAACGCCGGCAATATTATCGCCGCCGAGGACGCCTTGGCGAAGACCGGCGCCGAGCGCGCGATCAATAAGCTTGTTCTGATCAGCGTTGCGGGCCGCGCCTACGATGCCGTGAACGGATCGCTGGCTGAACTTAAGCTGCTGCGGACGTCCGTCATTCCCAACGCGCGCGGCGCCTTGGAAACCATCCAGAGTGGCTACCTACAGGGCCGCTTCACGCTGCTCGAACTGCTCGATGTCAGAGGTTCGGTCCTGCAGGCGCTGCTCCGCGAGCAAGAGGCTCTACAGAACTTTCACATCGCCGTCGCGACGATCGAAGGCCTCGTCGCCAATCCATTTTCGCTCGCGCGCGAGAGCTCAAGATGACCGCATTGTTTCGATATTTGGTTTTCATCCTGGTTGCCGGGACACTCGTCTATGCCGGCTATCGGATGCTGGCACCAGCGACGACCAGGACAGTCGCGACGGAGAAGTCCGAAAAGGAAGAGCATTCGGAGGGCGTCGCGATGAGCGACGCCAAGGTCGCGGCCGCCGAGATCGAGCTTGCGAAGGCCGCGCCGGCAGTGCTGCACGACAGCTTACTGCTGAACGGAATGGTCCAGGCCAACCAGGAATCGCTCGTTCAGGTCACGCCCCGCTTTCCGGGCGTCGTTCGAGAGGTTCGCAAGCGAATTGGCGACCGCGTCGAAAAGGGCGACGTTCTTGCCATCGTCGAAAGCAATCAAAGCCTGACACCTTACGAATTGAAGGCCGCTCTCGCGGGCACGATCATCGACCGGCAAACCACGCTCGGCGAATACGTTTCCGAGCAGAAGCCGGCGTTCGTGATCGCCGACCTCTCGACCGTATGGGTCGATTTCTCCGTTTACCGGCGCGATCTTGGCCGCGTGAGGGTCGGCGATCAAATCCTGATTGATCCCGCGGACGGCGGACCGAAAATCGAGGCGAATATTTCGTATGTGTCGCCCGTCGGCAGCAGCGAGACCCAGAGCGCGCTCGCCAGAACCGTCGTACCGAATGGCGACAAGCGGCTGCGGCCGGGCCTGTTCGCCACCGGCCGATTGACCCTGTCGGCGAAGAAGGTGGCGGTCGCAGTGAAATCCTCGGCGTTGCAGAGCCTCGAAAACCGCACGGTGGTGTTCGTCCGAGACGGCGAGAAGTTCGAAGCCCGCGATGTCGAGATTGGCGAGCGCGACCCGGATTTCGTGGAAGTTACGTTCGGCGTGCTGGAAGGCGATCTATACGCGGCAAAGAACAGCTTCATCGTAAAGGCGGAACTGGCGAAGGGAGGGGCGGAAGACAATGATTGACGGCATCCTCTCCTTCGCCATCCGCCAGCGCTGGCTGGTGATGATCGGCGTCCTCGCCATGGCCGGCTTTGGCGCCCGGAATTTTGCGCGTCTCCCCATCGACGCGGTACCCGACATCACCAACGTTCAGGTCCAGATCAACAGTCGGGCGCCGGGTTACTCGCCGCTCGAGATCGAGCAGCGCATCACGTTTCCGATCGAAACCGCCATGGGCGGCCTGCCGCGCCTGGATAGCACGCGGTCGCTATCGCGCTACGGGCTCAGCCAGGTCACGGTGATCTTCAAGGACGGGACCGACATCTATTTCGCCAGGCAGTTGGTCAACGAACGGATCCAACAGGTCAGGGATCAGTTGCCGGCCGCTATCGAGACCGCGATGGGGCCGATCTCCACCGGGCTCGGCGAAATCTACATGTACACGATCGAAGCCAGGCCTGAGGCTCGCAAGGCGGGTGGAGAGAAATACAGTCCCACCGACTTGCGCACGATCCAGGACTGGATCGTCAGGCCGCAGCTGCGGACCGTTGCCGGTGTCAGCGAAGTCAACACGGTCGGGGGATTCGAGAGGCAATTCCATGTGCACCCCGATCCCGATCAACTGATGGCTTACAAGCTCAGCTTCCGCGATATCATGACGGCGCTCGCCTCGAACAATGCGAACGTCGGCGCGGGTTACATTGAGCGCAACGGCGAGCAGTATCTGGTCCGTACGCCGGGACAGGTCGCAAACCTCGACGAGATCAAGGAGATCGTGATCGGCTCGCGAAACGGCGTTCCGGTGCGGGTATCCGATATCGCCGATGTCGAGGAGGGCACGGATTTGCGAACCGGAGCGGCAACGCTGAACGGGAAAGAGGTGGTGCTCGGCACTGCCATGCTGCTGATCGGCGAGAACAGCCGAACCGTCGCGCAACGCGTCGCCGCAAAACTCAAGGAGATCGGACGCTCGTTGCCGGAGGGAGTCATTGCGCATACCGTCTACGATCGCACGCGCCTGGTTGAGGCGACGATCGCAACGGTGCAGAAGAATCTCTTCGAAGGCGCGCTGCTGGTGATCGTCGTGCTGTTCCTGACACTTGGAAACTTCAGGGCCGCAGTCGCGACCGCATGCGTCATTCCGCTGGCCATGCTGTTCGCCATCACCGGCATGGTGCAGGACAAGGTCAGCGCCAACCTCATGAGTCTCGGTGCCATCGACTTCGGCATCATCATCGATGGTGCCGTGATCATCGTCGAGAACTGCCTGCGACTGCTGGCGGCCGAGCAGCGCCGGCTCGGCCGCATCCTCACCCGCGCGGAACGCTTTGAAACCATTCTCGCCGGCTCGCGCGAGGTCATCCGCCCGAGCCTGTTCGGTACGTTCATCATTGCCGTCGTCTATTTGCCGATCCTGACGCTCACCGGCGTTGAAGGCAAAATGTTCACGCCGATGGCTCTGACCGTGCTGATGGCGTTGACCGGGGCCAGTATTCTGTCGATGACATTTGTGCCGGCGGCCGTGGCGCTCCTGGTCACGGGCAATATCTCCGAACATGAGAATTGGTTTATGCGCGGCGCCCGCCGAATCTATGCGCCTTTGCTGGCGGCCTCGATCCGCAATCGGTTCGGCGTCGCGGTGATTGCGGCCCTGCTGGTGGTCGTCTGTGGCATCGCGGCCTCGCGCATGGGCGGTGAGTTTATTCCCAGCCTCGACGAATTGGATGCCTCGGCGGAGGTGGTCCGCATCCCTAGCGTCAGCCTGACCCAATCGGTGGCGATGGAAGCAATGCTGGAGAAGCGATTGCTCAAGCTACCAGAGGTCAAGGAGGTGTTCGCCCGCACCGGCACGGCAGAGGTTGCGACCGACCCCATGCCGCAATCCACCTCGGACAACTACATCATGCTGAAGCCGAGAAAGGATTGGCCCGATCCCGGGAAGCCGAAGGCCACTGTCGTTGCGGAAATCCAGGAGGCGGCCGAAGACGTCCCCGGCAACGCGTATGGGTTCTCGCAGCCGATCCAGCAGCGCATGAACGAACTCATCTCGGGCGTGCGGAGCGATGTCGCCGTCAAGGTATTCGGCGACAATTTGGACGAACTGATCCAGGCCGCGAGCCGGGTCCAAGCGGTCCTGCAGAAGGTTGAGGGGGCCGCCGACGTTAAAGCTGAGCAAGCGGCAGGGTTGCCCGTGCTCACCGTCCAACTTAACCGCCAAACGTTATCGCGCTATGGAATCAACGTTGCCGACGTGCAGAATCTCGTGGAAATGGCCGTGGGCGGCAAGAACGCCGGCCGCCTGTTCGAAGGCGATCGTCGTTTCGACATCGTTGTTCGACTACCGGAGCATCTACGCTCGGATGTCGACGCGATCAGGTCGTTGCCGGTGCCGCTGCCTCCGATCGAGAACCAGGCCAAGGCGACTACAGCTCTTTGGGGCAATTCGCCGCTCGCTCAAATGCGCTACGTGCCGCTGTCCGAGCTTGCCCAGGTCGATCTAAAGCCGGGCCCCAATCTGATCAGCCGCGAGGATGGCAAACGGCGGATTGCGGTGACGGCAAATGTGAGGGGGCGCGATCTCAGTTCGTTCATCGCTGATGCGCAAAATCAGGTGATGGAAAAGGTGAAACTGCCGCCCGGCTATTGGATCGGATGGGGCGGCCAATTCGAACAGCTTATCTCTGCAGCACAACGCCTGATGATCGTCGTGCCGCTGGCATTGTTTCTGATCTTCCTGCTGCTCTTCATCAGCCTCGGATCGATGCCCGATGCCTTCCTCGTGTTCAGCGGTGTGCCGCTCGCCCTGACAGGAGGCATCCTGGCCCTCCTGCTGCGCGGCATTCCGCTTTCGATCAGCGCCGGCATCGGCTTCATCGCGCTGTCCGGGGTCGCCGTGCTCAACGGCCTGGTGATCATCACGTTCATCGAAAAGCTGCGCCGAGAAGGACGGGCGTTAGAGGATGCGGTCCGGGAAGGGGCGCTCACGCGGCTGCGACCGGTCCTGATGACCGCGCTCGTTGCCTCGCTCGGCTTCGTTCCGATGGCGATCGCAACCGGCGCCGGCGCGGAGGTGCAGCGACCGTTGGCGACCGTCGTCATTGGCGGGGTCATCTCGTCGACCATCCTCACCCTGTTGGTGCTGCCGGCGCTCTACGTCCTGTTCAGGCGGGAAGAGCCGTCCAACGCAGAATCGAACTCATCCGCCCGGGAAGGAGCAATGTCATGAAAAACGCGCTGTTGCTGATCGCAACCATATTGTTCGCCGCGCCGGTTTCCGCCGAGGACTACGAAAAGGGACCCAATGGCGGGCTGATGCTCGACGTCGCTGGCATCGATGCCGAACTCCTGACGTCAGGCAACACGGTCACTATCAACGTATTTGAAGCCTTCAAAGCGAAGCCGGTATCAACCAAGGGCTATGTGGGGGCCGTGCTCATTACCGGCGGATCGATCCGGGAAACGGTCACCCTTGCGCCCCAAGCCGAGAACTCGCTTAAGGGCGAGGCCAAGAATCCGATTCCCGCCGGCGCGACGATCACGCTCACGATCAAGACCGCGGAGGGCAAGTCGGGCCAGGTCAAATTCAAAAAATAAGCTGATGGTCGTGAGCTGCCGCATCCGACATTCGACAGCCGTCTGCGTGATGTGCGCGCTGGGATGGAATATGGTGGCCGCGGGAGAGCAGGACGCGCGGCTGCTCGGATCGTCGGACTCGGTGCTACGACATGCAGGCAGTTCATGACCGACGCGGCGACCGATCCGCAGGTGCGGAAGGACTATCTGGCGTGGGCCCAGGACTTCATGAGTGGAATCGTATTGAGCAGGCCGCCGGGGGTGGACGCAGGTCTCGATCTTAATCCTCCGACATTCGGCCTCATGGACCAATTGCGGTTCCTCGAAGACCACTGCGCGAGTGACGAGAGGGTCGATTTTTCCACGGCGGTCGAGGCGCTCTACAAGCGGCTACGGCTGGAAGGCAGGACGTGATGCGAGGTTGCGTGAGATGACGAAGACGGACACAGTCGAAGCAGTGCGCTACCGCGTCACGGGCATGGATTGCTCCGCCTGCGCGGCCAAAATCGAGAATGCGGCGCGTTCGATCGCGGGTGTGCAAGATGCGAAGGTTTCGATCGCATCCCGGGAGATGACGCTCCGAACGCAACGCGGGACGGCCCCGCTGGCCGAGCTTGAGCGCTCGATCACCGGCCTCGACTATAGACTTGCGCGCATCGACGAGGGTGACGACGACGAGAAGGTACCGGACCTCTCGTATGTGACGCCCGCCTACAGGCGGGCCCTTTGGATCGTCGTTCTCCTCAATGCCGGCTACGGCATCATCGAGATCGTCGGCGGCTTCATCGCCGGCTCGCAATCCGTGAAGGCCGATGCGCTCGACTTTATTGGCGATGGCGTGATCTCGTTCCTCGGACTGATCGCGGTAGGCTGGGGACTTGCGGCGCGCGCCAAGGCCGCTTTTGCACAGGGGATATTCCTGGGCGTTTTGGGAACGGGAGTCCTCGTCGTCACGGCCTATCGCGTGCTGGCGCAGCATCAGCCCGAAGCTCGGCTAATGGGGATTCTTGCCCTCATCGGGCTTGTCGTGAACGTGATCGCAGCCTTGGTGCTTCTTCCCCACCGGCAAGGGGATGCCAACGTGCGCGCGGTATGGCTGTTCAGCCGGAACGACGCCATCGGCAACGTCGCGGTCGTGACCGCGGCCCCTGGACGCAAACGCCGTGGCCTGACCTGGTCGTGGCGGTCGTCATTGCCGCTCTGTTTCTGCAGTCGTCCTTCTCCATAATTCGAGACGCACGAAACGACCTGAATGTCATGCGAGCCCGGCCCGCGAGTGGGCGATAGCGACCTGGGTGCTGATGAACATAGAAACCTCTGTCCGGTTGGGCCTCTCGCATGTCGCAGCGGGCTTCCGCGCATGAGGGCCTTACTGGTTCGGGAAGGGAAATGTATCGATTAGAATAGCCGCAATCATCTTCGTAGTCGCGTGCTGGTTCGGCACCGCCGAGGCACAAGAGCGTGCCATCACCGTTGCCTCGACGACGTCCACCGAGCAATCGGGCCTCTTCGGTTATCTGTTGCCGCAGTTCTCGAAAGCGGAGGGCATCGGCGTGAAGGTCGTCGCCGTGGGCACCGGCCAGGCGCTCGACATCGGCCGGCGGGGCGATGCCGACGTCGTCTTCGTCCATGATAGGCCCGCCGAAGATAAGTTCATGACTGAAGGGCAGGGCGTGAGGCGCTTCGACGGCATGTACAACGACTTCATCATCGTCGGACCGAAGAGCGATCCCGCACACATCGGCGGCGACAAGGACGTCGTCGATGCGCTGCGCAAAATCGCGACGGCAAAGGCGCCCTTTATCTCGCGGGGCGATCATTCAGGTACGCACGAAGCCGAACTGCGGCTGTGGAAGCAGACCGGCATCGATGTTGGCGCCGCGAAAGTTGGTTGGTATCGCGAGATCGGCCAGGGCATGGGACCGGCACTTAATATGGCGTCGTCGACGAATGCCTACCTGCTGTCCGATCGCGGCACTTGGCTGTCGTTCAAAAACCGGGGCGATCTGGCCATCCAGACCGAAGGGGACAAGCGGCTGTTCAACCAGTACGGCGTTATGCTGGTGAATCCGGCCAAGCATCCGAACGTGAAGGCGCAGGACGGGCAGGCCTTCATCGATTGGCTCATCTCGCCGAAGGGGCAGGAAACCATCGCCGCCTACAAGGTAGGCGGCGAGCAGCTATTTTTCCCCAACGCGTCCCACTAAATTAGCATCCGCCGCTGGCATTCCGATGGCTCGCGATGTCTTCCTTGTCGCCCGCCGCCCATGACGATCTGCAGCGCGTCATCGGGCGGCGCACCAAGCGGTTTGAAGTCGCTTCGACATCGCCGTCCTTTGCTGCCTTCGTGAACTTGCATCAGCTGAACTCCTGAAGAGACCCGTTTTGAGCGCCACAGGTCGAGCAAAGGAGTCCAATGAAACGTCCAACAAAACGTCCAACGCGCAAGATGGGCGGCTGACGTAAGTTATTGATATAAAGATAAAAAATAGAATCGAAATTTCGTGTCGGAGCGCTTCACCCGCTCTACGATTTTCCACGCCACTCTACGATTTTGTGCGATTTGGCACGCTCTTAAGCGCGCGTCTTCTCGCCGACGAGCCGTTTGAGATCAACCTCTCCTAGAAACCTATCCCGCTGTCTGCTTCTCCTTCGACGGAGGGGACGAGGTTCGCGGCGAGAAAGTCCACGAATGCTCTGAGCTTGGGAGCGAGATGCCGACTCGACGGCCACAGGACCCGAAGCGGTCCGGAGCGATCGGTGTAGTCGTCGAGCACAGTGACGAGCAGACCTTCACGAAGTTGCCTGCCTATGGCGAAGTCGGGCAGGTAGGCGATGCCCAGGCCTTGCTCGGCCAGATGGATCAGCGGCTCAAGCGTGCTTGCGACCGCCGTTTTCGGAAGTTCAATCTCGACGCCGGCTTGCTCGGGCGGCACGGGCCATTGCTCGAACTGTCTGCTGGTCGGAAACCTGTGGTGCAGGCAGGCATGAGCCTTGAGGTCATCAGGGGTTTTGGGAACACCTTTGGCCGCCAGATAGGCCGGCGCCGCCACCAGGCGCCGGAGATAGGTGCCCAAGGCGCGTGACATCAAGCGCGTGTCACCGGCATCGGCGAAGCGCACGACGGCGTCAAAACCCTCCTCGATCACATCGACGACGCGATCGCTGAAATCGAGATCCAGCATGATCTCGGGATAGGCCCGCATGAAAGCTGCGAGCGTCGGCATCATCAGCATGCCGGCCAATGGCAGGGCGACACGCAGCGTGCCGCGCGGGGCTTCGTGCGTCTGCGACAGTTCGAGCTCGGCCGCTTCGATTTCGGAAAAGATGCGCCGGCAGCGCTCGAGGAACAGGGCCCCTTCCGCAGTGAGTGCGATGCTGCGTGTGCTGCGATGGAGAAGGCGCACGCCGAGCCGTTCCTCCATCCGCGCCACTGACTTGCCGATCGCCGATGACGACACGCCGAGTTGCCGTCCCGCAACCGTGAAGCTTCGGGCTTCCGCCGCGTGAACGAAGGCATTGAGCGATCCCAGGCTGTCCATCGGTGAACCTCCATTTCGGACAATGGCGTCCGATATATTTGGAATTATGGCCTATTTTTCAAACGTCCGGGAGCGCGCATCTTGGGGCCAACGCCGCAACCGACCTCTCTCACAACACAGGGTTGGCGACGGCGGCCACAGAAATCTTTTCTTATCAAGGAGATAGTCATGTCCTCATCAGTCGTTCTCATCACTGGGGCCCTCACGGGCATCGGCCGCGCTGCGGCGGTCTCGTTCGCGAAAGCGGGCCATCGCGTTGTTGTTTCCGGGCGAAAGCCGGATGCCGGCGAGGCACTGGTTCGCGAGCTCCGCTCGCTCCGTGCGGAAGCCGAATTCGTCCAGGCCGATGTGCGCAAGGAAGACGATGTCCGTCGTCTCGTCGACCGCACGGTCGAGCACTTCGGGCGTCTCGATATCGCGGTGAATAATGCCGGGACCGAAGGCAAACCCGGCCCGATTACGGACCAGACCGCGGAAAGCTACGCCGCGACGTTCGACACCAATGTTCTCGGCGTACTCCTGAGCATGAAGCACGAAGCACGCGTCATGCAGGGACAGCGCAGCGGGGCCATCATCAACATCTCCTCGACCTATGGGCACGAGGGCGCGGCGGGGGCTCCCATCTATGTCGGCAGCAAGCACGCCGTCGAAGGCATCACCAAGTCGGTGGCGCTCGAGCTCGCGAAGTCGGGAATCCGTGTGAATGCCGTGGCACCTGGCCCGATCGACACCGGCATGTTGACCCGCTTCACGGGCACGCCGGAGAACAAGGCGGCTCTGACGACGACCGTTCCGATGGCCCGCCTCGGCCTCTCGGAGGAAATCGCCAACGCGATCGTCTTCATCGCGTCGGAGGGAGCCTCGTACATCACCGGCCATGTCCTCCACGTCGATGGCGGCAAGAGCCACTGACTCTGAGGGCTTTCTCGTTCGCGCTTCATCGATCCGGCTTGTTCACGGCAGTCGATTGTTGCGACCAAACCCGATTAGCGCGCAACGCATTTCAAATGGTGGGAGGAGCCCGATGGGCAACGTAGTGACGAAGCACAGCATTTCTTCCGAGCTGGCACAGAAGATGGTCGATCAAGCGGTGGCGAAAGCCAGACAAATGGGGGTCGCCGAGAACATCGCGATTCTCGACGACGGCGGCAATCTCAAGG
>Ga0210410_10006093_pt1 | contig 10489 bp, 7 predicted proteins | sample IncBWC4MmetaG_FD_161058 | JGI IMG/M metagenome (GOLD analysis project Ga0210410, IMG submission 161058) | Forest soil microbial communities from Barre Woods Harvard Forest LTER site, Petersham, Massachusetts, United States - Inc-BW-C-4-M | ecosystem: Environmental > Terrestrial > Soil >... | reverse complement strand
GGAACTGGCGCTGGTCGACGTCAAGGAGCTCGCCGGCATCGAGGGTTTCGACGAGGAGACCGCCAACGAGCTGCAGCGCCGCGCCCGGGAATATCTGGAGCGGCTGGAAGCCGAGCTCGAAGTCAAGCGCAAGGAACTCGGCGTCGAGGACGCCATGAAGGACGTGCCCGGCATCACCTCGAAGATGCTGGTCAAGCTCGGCGAGAACGACGTCAAGACCGTCGAGGACCTCGCCGGCTGCGCCACCGACGATCTGGTCGGCTGGACCGAGCGCAAGGAAGGCAGCGAGCCGGTCAAGCATGCCGGATTCCTCGACGGCGTCGAGATGTCCCGCGAGGACGCCGAGGCGCTGATCATGCAGGCCCGCGTCAAGGCCGGCTGGATCACCGAGGCCGATCTCGCCAAGCCGTCCGAGGAGACCGAGGTCTCCGAAGACCAGCCTGCCGCTTAAGGCCAGAGGAGATGGCCCACGCATGCTCGCAACGCTTGACCTCGAACTCGACAACGGGCCGCGGACCGAAAAGTCCGCGACGTTGCGGACGTGCGCGGTCAGCCGCGAGCAGCGGCCGGTCGACGAGCTGATCCGCTTTGTCGTCTCGCCCCAGGGCGAGGTGATCCCCGATATCAAACGCAAGCTGCCGGGCCGGGGCTTGTGGATTTCCGCATCGCGCCAGACGGTTGCGGAAGCGGTTCGGCGTCACCAGTTTTCCAGAGGCTTCAAGCGCGACGTCCGCGTCGCGGAAACCCTTGCCGCCGACACCGAAACCCTGCTGGCGCGCAGCGCGGGTGAGGCGCTGGCCATCGCCGCCAAGGCCGGCCAGGTGATATCAGGCTTCAGCAAGGTCGAGGCCGCCCTCGAGGGCAAGGACAGGATGGCGATTGCGGCCCTGATCCATGCCTGCGATGGGGCTGCCGACGGAATCCGCAAACTTCAGGCGCAGGCTCGGCAAAATGCCGGGATTAACCCTGAATCCCCGGACTTTCCGGCCGTCATCGCGCTGACTTCGGCAGAATTGGATTTGGCACTGGGGCGGTCAAATGTGGTACATGCTGCGCTGCTCGCGGGCCCGGCGAGCAAGACGTTCCTGTCGCGCAGCCTGACCCTGGTCCGATACCGGGCGGCCGACGCCGACAAGACTGCCGGAACCGCGGCCAGGAATTCGAGATAAATACGACTTTTATCAATCGACGGTGCGCGATGCGCACCACAAACCAGGACTGTTGAATGGCCGATACGACTAATCACGGCGACAAGAAGCTCGGCGTTCCGGGCAAAACGACCTTGTCGCTCAAGCCGCGCATCGAGACAGGCACTGTGCGCCAGAGCTTCCCGCACGGCCGCACCAAGCAGGTCGTTGTCGAGAAGCGTGGCAAGCGCCGCGTCGGCGGCGATGCGCCTGTCACCGAGGCCGCACATGCGCCCGAACCTGTGGCCGCAAAAAAGATCGCACCTGCGACCGCAAAGGCAGCGCTCGGACGTCCCGCGGCGAGCCCGGCTCCGGCCGCAGCTGCGCGCAACGCCTCCGGCGTCGTGCTGCGGACGCTGACCGAGGACGAGCATGCCGCGCGCGTCAGCGCGCTGGCCGACGCACGGGCGCGTGAAATCGAGGAGCGGCGCATTGCCGAAGAGGAAGCCAAGCGCCGCGCCAGCCGCGAAGGTGTCGAGCAGGCTGAGCGTGAAGCCGCCGAAGCCCGCCGCAAGGCCGAAGAAGAACGCCATCGCGCCGACGAGGAAGCCAAGCGCAAGGCCGAGTTCGAGGCCAAGAAGCGCTTTGGCGAGGCCGAAACCACCGCTGCGCCGCGTCAGCAACCGACGCCTGCCGCACGCACGCCGGCGGCCGTCCGCGCCCCGGGCATCGCCGCCGAGGCAGAGGAAGACGACGGTCCGCGCCTGATTCGCCGTGGCCCCGGCGGCGCCGTTCGCCCGGCCGCTGCCCCGAAAACCACTCACAAGCCCGGACCGCAGAAGCAACGCGGCCGCCTCACGGTCGTGACCGCGCTCAATGCCGACGAAGTGCGCGAGCGTTCGATCGCCTCGTTCCGCCGCCGTACCCAGCGTCTGAAGGGACATGCGTCCAACGAGCCCAAGGAGAAGCTGATCCGCGAAGTCACCATCCCTGAGATGATCACCATCCAGGAGCTCGCCAACCGCATGTCCGAGCGCGCGGTCGACGTCATTCGCATGCTGATGAAGCAGGGCGCGATGCACAAGATCACCGACGTGATCGACGCCGACACCGCCCAGCTCATCGCCGAGGAATTGGGCCACTCGGTGAAGCGCGTGGCCGCCTCCGACGTCGAGGAAGGCCTGTTCGACGTCGTCGACGACTCCACCGATACCGAGCCGCGTTCGCCGGTCGTGACCGTGATGGGCCACGTCGACCACGGCAAGACCTCGCTGCTCGACGCGCTGCGCCATGCCAACGTGGTGTCGGGCGAAGCCGGCGGCATCACCCAGTATATCGGCGCCTATCAGGTCACCTCGCCCGAAAGCGGCAAGAAGATCACCTTCATCGACACGCCCGGCCATGCCGCATTCACCGCGATGCGTGCGCGCGGCGCCAAGGTCACCGACATCGTGGTGCTGGTGGTCGCCGCCGACGACGGCGTGATGCCGCAGACGGTGGAAGCGATCAACCACGCCAAGGCGGCGAAGGTGCCGATGATCGTCGCGATCAACAAGATCGACAAGCCGGACGCAAAGCCGGAGCGCGTGCGCACCGAGCTGCTGCAGCACGAGGTGCAGGTGGAATCGCTCGGCGGCGACGTCGTCGACGTCGAAGTCTCCGCCAAGAACAAGACCAATCTCGACCGCCTGCTCGAAATGATCGCGCTGCAGGCCGACATCCTCGAACTGAAGACCAATTCGGAGCGTCCCGCCGAAGGCACCGTGATCGAGGCCAAGCTCGATCGCGGCCGTGGTCCGGTGGCGACCGTGCTGGTCCAGCGCGGCACGCTCAGGGTCGGCGACATCGTCGTGGCCGGCGCCGAGATGGGCCGCGTCCGCGCGCTGATTTCCGATCAGGGCGAAACCATCGAAGAAGCCGGCCCCTCCGTGCCGGTGGAAGTGCTCGGCTTCAACGGACCGCCGGAGGCGGGCGACCGCCTCGCCGTGGTCGAGAACGAAGCGCGCGCCCGCCAGATCACGAGCTATCGCGCGCACCAGAAGCGCGAGAACGCGGCGGCCTCGATCTCCGGAATGCGCGGCTCGCTCGAGCAGATGATGTCACAACTCAAGACCTCGGGCCGCAAGGAATTCCCGCTGGTCGTCAAGGCCGACGTGCAGGGCTCGCTGGAAGCCATTCTCGGCTCGCTGGAGAAGCTGGGCACCGAGGAAGTCGCCGCCCGCATCCTGCATGCCGGCGTCGGTGGCATCTCCGAATCCGACGTGACGCTCGCGGAAGGCTTCAACGCGGCGATCATCGGCTTCTCCGTTCGCGCCAACAAGGAGGCGGCCGCCGCCGCAAAACGCAACGGTATCGAAATCCGCTACTACAATATCATCTACGACCTTGTGGATGACGTGAAAAAGGCCATGAGCGGCCTGCTTGCGCCCACATTGCGCGAAACCATGCTCGGCAATGCCGAGATCCTGGAAATCTTCAATATTTCCAAGGTCGGCAAGGTTGCGGGCTGCCGGGTCACCGACGGCACCGTCGAACGCGGCGCCAATGTCCGGCTGATCCGCGACAACGTCGTCGTGCATGAAGGCAAACTCTCGACCCTGAAGCGGTTCAAGGACGAAGTGAGGGAAGTGCAGGCCGGCCAGGAATGCGGCATGGCCTTCGAGAATTATGGCGACATGCGCGTCGGCGACGTCATCGAATGTTATCGCGTGGAGACGATCCAGCGCTCGCTGTAAGTCCAATTCTTACGAAGCGTTTGGAATCTTTTCGAAACTTGAAATGAAGGCGTAATGGCCGGATTTATTTGCGGCCATCCGCGTCCCGCCTGATGAAACACGAAAGCCGCTAGTGGAGCGGATTTGACGTTCGCTACCATGTGCGGCGATTTTCTTATGCGAACGTCAAATCCAAAGCTCCACTAGTATCAACAATTTGCTAGTGGTCCTTGATTCTAACATTCGCAAACGTGGCTCCGCGGATGGGGAGCGAATGTTAGAATCGGACCACTAGTGCCCGCAAAAGATGCGGGCATTGCCGATTTGAAAGCCAACGATGCCGCGTCATCACATGAAGAATAATTCCGCGCTGGGCGGATCGCAGCGGCAATTGCGCGTCGGCGAAGCCGTGCGCCATGCTGTTGCCGATATTCTCGCGCATGGTCGCATACATGACGCCGATCTCGAGGGCCACATCATTACGGTGCCCGAGGTTCGGATGTCGCCGGACCTGAAGCTTGCAACCATTTATGTGATGCCGCTCGGCGGACGCGACACCGATATCGTGATCGCGGCTTTGGAGAGAAACAAGAAATTCCTGCGCGGCGAAGTCGCGCGGCGCGTTAACCTGAAATTTTCTCCCGATATCCGTTTCCGCGTCGACGATCGATTCGAGGAAGCGGAACGGATCGAGAAGTTATTGCGAACGCCTGCGGTGCAAAGAGACCTCGCACCAGATTCGGACGAAGACCGATGATTGCCACTCCCGCCAAGAGCGTGATCGAGCCGCAGAATGCGGATCAGCACGCAGTCCCGCAAAACAATTATTCGCAAGCGCGCGTTGAGGATCAGCGGAGCGACAATGATCCGCGCGGTGGAAAGCCGCAGCGGCAGAACAATCAGCCGCGTCGCGACAAGCGCGACGTCCATGGCTGGATCGTGCTCGACAAGCCGATCGGCATGACGTCGACGCAGGCGGTCGCCGTCGTGAAGCGGCTGTTCTCCGCCAAACGCGCCGGTCATGCCGGCACGCTCGATCCGCTCGCCTCCGGTGCATTGCCGATCGCGCTCGGCGAGGCCACCAAGACCGTTCCCTTGTGATGGACGGCCGCAAGCGCTACCGCTTCATGGTGCGCTGGGGCGAGGAGCGCGACACCGACGACACCGAGGGTCGGGTCGTGAAAAGCAGCGACATCCGGCCGACGGCGGAAGCCATCCGCGTCCTGCTGCCTCAGTTTACCGGTCTGATCGAACAAACCCCGCCGCGCTATTCCGCGATCAAGGTGCAGGGCGAGCGCGCCTATGATCTGGCGCGCGATGGCGAAGTCGTGGAACTGGCTCCGCGCCCGGTCGAGATTCACCAATTAACCCTGATAGAACAGATGGATAACGACCTGTCCGTGTTCAACGCCGAGTGCGGCAAGGGGACCTATGTCAGGGCGCTGGCCCGCGATATCGGCCGGATTCTCGGCTGTTTCGGCCATATTTGCGCGCTTCGGCGCACCTTGGTCGGCCCTTTCGGCGAGAACGACATGATTCCGCTGGAACAATTGGAGTCTTTGTGTAATAGAGCCGCGTCCGGCGAGGGCAGCCTCGCCGACGCGCTTTTGCCCGTTGAGACCGCGCTGGACGACATCCCGGCACTGGCCGTCACTCGGGCTGATGCGGCAAGGCTCCATCGGGGCCAGGCCGTTTTGTTGCGCGGACGGGATGCGCCCAATAGTAGCGGCACAGTCTATGTCACGGTGGCAGGCCGGCTTCTCGCGCTTGCTGAGATTGGCAATGGCGAACTCATCCCCAAGCGCGTGTTCAACCTGACCGGGCTGACTGCCAGCTCCGGTCGCAACGAAAGAGTTTGACGATGTCGATTACCGCTCAACGCAAGGCGGAAGTCATCAAGACAAGTGCCACCAAGGCTGGTGACACCGGTTCGCCGGAGGTTCAGGTCGCGATCCTGTCGGAACGCATCAATAACCTCACGGAACACTTCAAGGCGCATGTGAAGGACAATCACTCGCGTCGCGGTCTGCTGAAGCTGGTGTCGACGCGGCGTTCGCTGCTCGACTACCTGCGGAAAACGGACGAAGCGCGTTACAAGGCGCTGCTGGAGAAGCACAACATTCGTCGTTGAGCTTTTGGAGTACACGCGCGCCGCAAAGCGCGCGTTTTCGCACGATCGTTCGGCCGCCGCAGTTACGGCTCTCGAGACGGCTCGTGCGCAAGGGCATGAAACAGGAAACATCATGCCCGAAAGAGAGCGCTCCGTGGCAATCCGGCTGCTGGGCGTGACGGGCAAGGTGCCCGTGACTTGCGAAAGGATGGCCGCCATCCGAAATCCAGAAACCATGGCAGGATCGCCGGACGCTGATCGCCTTTTTCGATCAGCGTCCCGCCGTCTTGCGCATGGTTTTTGCTTTGGAGGCAGCCCTTCTTTCGCGAACCCATGAAAGAAGACTTACATGTTCAATATTCATTCAGTCGAAATCGACTGGGGTGGACGTCCCCTCAGGCTTGAAACCGGAAAGATCGCCCGCCAGGCCGACGGTGCCGTGCTGGCGACCTATGGCGAGACCGTGGTGCTTGCCACCGTCGTTGCGGCGAAAACGCCGCGTGAGGGCGTCGACTTCCTGCCGTTGACTGTCGACTATCAGGAGAAGACCTACGCCGCTGGGCGCATTCCCGGCGGCTATTTCAAGCGCGAGGGCCGGCCGACCGAGAAGGAAACCCTGGTTTCCCGCCTGATCGACCGCCCGATTCGTCCGCTGTTCGTCGACGGCTGGCGCAATGAGACCCAGGTGATCGTCACCGTTCTCTCGCACGATATGGAGAACGATCCGGATATCGTCGCGCTGGTGGCTTCGTCCGCGGCGCTGACCTTGTCGGGCGTGCCGTTCAAGGGCCCGATCGGCGCCGCCCGCGTCGGCTTCGCCAATGATGAGTTCATCCTCAATCCGACGCTCGACGAGATGACCGAAACCCAGCTCGATCTCGTCGTCGCCGGCACCGCCGACGCCGTGCTGATGGTGGAATCGGAAGCCAAGGAGCTCAACGAGGACATCATGCTCGGCGCCGTGATGTTCGGCCACCGCCACTTCCAGCCGGTGATCAACGCGATCATCGAACTCGCCGAGAAGGGCGCCAAGGAGCCGCGCGATATCCAGATCGCCGACAACAGCGCGATCGAAAAGGAGATGCTCGGACTGATCGAGCAGGAGCTGCGCAACGCCTATGCCATCCCGGTGAAGCAGGACCGCTACGCCGCGGTCGGCGCCGCCAAGGAAAAGGTGATGGCGCACTTCTTCCCGGAAGGGCAGGAGCCGAAATACGACAAGCTGAAGATCGCCGGCGTCTTCAAGGAGCTGGAAGCCAAGATCGTCCGCTGGAACATCCTGGATACCGGCAAGCGCATCGACGGCCGCGACGTCAAGACGGTGCGCAACATCGTCTGCGAAGTCGGCGTGCTGCCGCGCGCCCACGGTTCGGCGCTGTTCACCCGCGGCGAGACCCAGGGCCTGGTGGTGACCACGCTCGGCACCGGCGAGGACGAGCAGTACATCGACGCGCTGTCGGGGACGTACAAGGAAACGTTCCTGCTGCACTACAACTTCCCGCCCTACTCGGTCGGTGAAACCGGGCGTCTCGGCGGCACCAAGCGCCGCGAGATCGGCCATGGCAAGCTCGCCTGGCGCGCGATACGTCCCGTGCTGCCGCCGCATCACGAGTTCCCCTACACCATCCGCGTGGTGTCGGAGATCACGGAGTCGAACGGTTCGTCCTCGATGGCAACCGTCTGCGGCTCCTCGCTCGCGCTGATGGACGCCGGCGTGCCGCTGAAGCGGCCGACCGCCGGCATCGCCATGGGCCTGATCCTGGAAGGATCGCGCTACGCGGTGCTCTCGGACATCCTCGGCGATGAGGATCATCTCGGCGACATGGACTTCAAGGTCGCCGGCACCGATCACGGCATCACCTCGCTGCAGATGGACATCAAGATCGAAGGCATCACCGAGGAGATCATGCGCGTTGCCCTGGCCCAGGCCAAGGACGGGCGCATCCATATCCTCGGCGAGATGTCCAAGGCCCTGACCGCGGCGCGCGCCGAGCTTGGCGAATACGCTCCGCGCATCGAGACCTTCAAGATCCCGACCGACAAGATCCGCGAAGTGATCGGCACCGGCGGCAAGGTGATCCGCGAGATCGTCGAGAAGACCGGCGCCAAGATCAACATCGAGGACGACGGCACCGTGAAGGTCGCCTCCAACGACGGCGAAGCCATGAAGGCCGCGATCAAGTGGATCAAGTCGATCACCTCGGAGCCCGAGGTCGGCCAGATCTACGAGGGCACCGTGGTCAAGGTGATGGAGTTCGGCGCCTTCGTGAACTTCTTCGGCGCCAAGGACGGCCTCGTCCATATCAGCCAGCTCGCGGCCAACCGCGTGCAGAAGACCTCCGACGTCGTCAAGGAAGGCGACAAGGTCAAGGTCAAGCTGCTCGGCTTCGACGATCGCGGCAAGACGCGGCTGTCGATGAAGGCGGTCGATCAGACGACCGGCGAGGACCTCGAAGCCCGGCAGAAGACGGACGCGCCCGCGCCGCGCGAAGCCGCCGGCGAGTAGGCTTTCCGACAGTCACCAAATCAAAGAGCGGCCTTTCGGCCGCCCTTTTTGTTTTTCGTGCTGGCGATCTCAGGCCGCGACGTCGAAGCGATCCGCGTTCATCACCTTGGTCCACGCGGCGACGAAGTCTTTGGCGAATTTCTCCTTCGCGTCCGCGCACGCATAGACCTCCGCGAAGGCCCGCAGCTGCGAATGCGAACCGAAGATCAGGTCGACGCGGGTGCCGGTCCACTTGGCCGCATTCGTCTTCCGATCGCGGCCTGCGTAGGTGCCGTCGGCGGCCGGCTGCCAGACCGTGCCCATGTCGAGCAGGTTGACGAAGAAGTCGTTGCTCAGCGTCCCCGGCTTGTTGGTGAGGACGCCGTGCTTCGACTTGCCGACATTGGCGCCGAGCACGCGCAGGCCGCCGACGAGAGCCGTCATCTCCGGTCCCGTCAGCCGCAGCAATTGCGCCCGGTCCACCAAGGCCTCCTCAGGCGCCATGAACTGGTGCATCTTGCCGATATAGTTGCGGAAGCCATCGGCACGCGGTTCAAGCGGTGCAAAGGACTCGACGTCGGTTTGATCCTGCGACGCATCCATGCGCCCCGGTGTGAAGGGAACCTTCACGTCGATCCCGGCGTCTTTTGCGGCTTTTTCGACCGCCGCACAGCCGCCGAGAACGATCAGGTCGGCGAGCGAAACCTTCTTGCCGGACTCCTTCTGGATCGTTTCGAGCTTCTGCAGGACGGCCCTCAGTTCCGCCGGCTGGTTGACCTCCCAGTCCTTCTGCGGGCTCAGGCGAATGCGCGCGCCGTTGGCGCCACCGCGCTTGTCCGAGCCACGGAACGTGGAGGCCGACGCCCATGCGGTCGAGACAAGCTGGGACACCGACAGGCCGGAGGCAAGAATCTTCGCCTTCAGCGCGGCGATGTCCTGCTCGGCGATCAGCGGATGATCCGCAGCTGGAATCGGATCCTGCCAGATCAGCGTCTCCTTCGGCACGAGCGGGCCGAGGTAGCGCGCAATCGGACCCATGTCGCGGTGCGTGAGCTTGAACCAGGCACGCGCGAATGCGTCGGCGAACTGGTCCGGGTGCTCGTAGAAGCGCCGCGAAATCTTCTCATAGGCCGGATCGAGACGCAGCGACAGATCGGTGGTCAGCATCGTCGGCACATGCTTTTTCGACTTGTCGTAGGCGTCCGGGATCGTGGCTTCGGCGCTTTTGGCTCGCCACTGCTTGGCTCCGGCCGGGCTCTTGCTTAGCTCCCATTCGTTCTCGAACAGGTTCTTGAAGAACAGGTTGCTCCACTTTGTCGGCGTCTGCGTCCAGGTGACTTCCGGGCCGCCGGTGATGGCGTCGGCGCCGATGCCGGTGCCATGCTTGCTCTTCCACCCCAGGCCCTGATCTTCAAGCGCACCGCTTTCCGGCTCCGCTCCCACCAGCGAGGGATCGCCGGCACCGTGGGTCTTGCCGAACGAGTGGCCGCCGGCGATCAGCGCAACGGTTTCTTCGTCGTTCATTGCCATGCGGAAGAAGGTTTCGCGGATGTCCTTGGCTGCGGCGACCGGGTCCGGATTGCCGTTCGGGCCTTCCGGATTGACGTAAATGAGGCCCATCTGCACCGCCCCGAGCGGTTCGGCGAGCTGGCGTTCGCCGCTGTAGCGTTCGTCACCGAGCCACGTGCCTTCGGGACCCCAGTACAATTCTTCCGGCTCCCAGACATCGGCGCGGCCGCCGGCGAAGCCGAACGTCTTGAAGCCCATCGATTCCAGCGCGACGTTGCCGGCGAGAACCATCAGGTCGGCCCACGACAGCTTCCTGCCGTACTTCTGCTTGATGGGCCACAACAGCCGGCGCGCCTTGTCGAGGTTGGCGTTGTCGGGCCAACTGTTCAGCGGCGCGAAGCGCTGCTGACCGGCCCCGGCGCCGCCGCGGCCATCCGTGATGCGGTAGGTGCCGGCGCTGTGCCACGCCATGCGGATCATGAGGCCGCCATAGTGGCCGAAGTCGGCCGGCCACCATTCCTGCGAGCTGGTCATCAACGCATTG
>Ga0210410_10006092_pt1 | contig 10489 bp, 7 predicted proteins | sample IncBWC4MmetaG_FD_161058 | JGI IMG/M metagenome (GOLD analysis project Ga0210410, IMG submission 161058) | Forest soil microbial communities from Barre Woods Harvard Forest LTER site, Petersham, Massachusetts, United States - Inc-BW-C-4-M | ecosystem: Environmental > Terrestrial > Soil >... | reverse complement strand
ACGCGCGAAGAAATCGACTGGGCCTTCACCCGCATCGCCAAAGTCCTCCCGTAGCGGCCACCTTCAGGTGGCCCCTCTTGCCTTTGTAGCGGCCGCCTTCCGAGGTGCGGTGTTTGCACCCCGGGGGCTTCTGCGGGGCGGGCGCCTTTGCTCATGGACCGCCGGTCGCCTTCTTCTTCCGAAACTGCAGCAATTTCTTCACTTCCGCAATCACTTCCCCATCCCCACTCTTCACATCCACGCTGAACTCCCGATCAATCTTCTCTACCGTCTTCAACGCCTCTCGAATCTCCGCAATCTGCTCGTCCGTAATCCGAAACTGCGCGAACACCGTCCCCCGCCCCGGCCTGCGAAACCGGATCGCCGCCGATTTATCCCAAACAATATAGTCTCGCCCCAGAATCTCGATAAACATCACCATGTAAAACGGATCCGTGATCGAATAAAGCGATCCGCCGTAATGCGTCCCAACGTAATTCGCATTCCAGCGCCGCAGCTTCATTTCCACGTCAACCTCTTTCCAGTCCGGCTGGATGCGCGTAATGCGGATGCCCGCCCCCATCAGCGGCGGCCAGAGGTTGAACATCAACTTCAGATTTTGTTTGAAGAGTCGCTTGAGCAAGAGCACCTCGGCGCCCGGCGCGCGAGGTTCCATCCTGCCACAGCTGCAGCGAACCAGCCAGAACGTCAAACGTTCCGGGGCCCTTTCCAATCGAGCACCGCAGGGACGCGCGTTCCGTCACGCGCGTCCCTGCCCACCGCGCGGAGAAAACTTAGTTCTGTCCGGCAGCTTTCCGCGAAACCTGCGCCGAGGGGTAGCGGCTCCTGATTTGCAGCAGATCGTGCCGGCTCGCGTTTTCCGCGTCCGTGAATGCCGCGTCGCGTTCATCGCGCGGATTCTTCTTGAAGTCCGCTTTGGCCTGAGCGGTGATGTACGAACCGTTCGGCTGCTTCTGGTGCCAGCGGCCATCCTGCGGGTCCACCCACGAAATGTAGCAGCCCGCCGGGACTTCCAGCGCCGAGTGTAACTGGTTCAAAAAATCGTACGAACTTCCCGCCGGCGCATTCAGGTCGTAGAACTCCGGCGTAATGAAGTACGAAAGGGAAACGCCGTTGATCTGGTAGCTGAACACTTCCACCGGGTCGCCCACTTCCACAAGATATTGCACCTGGTGACCGTCCGACGCCGGGTCAATATCTTTGTCGCTCATCAATTTCTTTCCGAGTGGATCCACCAGCATCTCCAGTAGTTCGTGGCTCGCGGTGATGCTCCAATCCGCCCCGGCCTGCACTTCGGCAAACGGCTTGCCGTGATTGTCCAGGTGAACGCCAAGCCCGGCATCGGATTTATCTAGAATGCGAATCGGCCAGGCGCCGTGCGGAATGGCCTGATTCCGGTCGATGGCCTGCACCAGAGCGTGCACGCCCCAGATGGGCGTGAAGTCACGATCTACCTGCGTTTGTAAAGCCTGTGCTACCAAGTCGAGCTGACCGAGGGTGAGATTCAATTTGGATTGATCCTGCAGTACCACATGCCTGGTTTTCATGGGGACCTCCTCGACGAGGCTGAGCCTCGGATTGAAATAGGTGCTCACCCTACGTCCGCGTAAACCACAATGCAAGACATGAAATAGTAATAGGACTATTTTTTCGACTGAAATCCCGAAACGGCAGGGTCGCCTAGAGTCTTGGTTCTTTTTCGGCACAGAAAAAATCTGGAAGAGGCCAAACAGGAACAAATTCGAGGGCTTGCTGGCTTAGTCGGCGGCGGGAACCGTCCGGCGCAGCTTTGGCGCAGGCTTTTCGAAATTCAATACGCTGGTCACAAACTGGCTCAGCGTGCCGCCCAGATGGCCGAACACGCGCTGCTTGAGCGAAGTGTAGTCCTGCGTGCCGCAAAAAAGATCGCTGAGCAATTGCCTAAACACCGCGTTGCGTTGCAGAAATTGCACCATGCGCGTCGTAACCGAGCAGCCCAGGAACGACCCGCGATAAAAACGGCGTACAATCCTCGCCGCAAATTCCAGTTCCAGCGAAAACGATGCCCGCACCCTCGAAGGATACAGCTCCGGACAACCCTCCGCGATCGATCGGCCCAGCAATTCGCCCGAGCGCATCGCATAAAACAGCCCTTCGCCCGTCAGCGGGTCCACCCATGCGGCCGCATCGCCGCACATCGCCCAATTCCTGCCGATCACCGCGCGGTCCGCAAGCGTGCCCACCTGCGGCGAAGGCAAAACATGGCTGTAAAACTTGGCATTGTCCGTCCCAAAGTTTTCCGCCGCCGCAAACGTGTGCAGGTGCGAGCGGAGTTCGTTGCTTGTGTGCGCCGCCATGCTGCCGCAAATCCCCAGCGAAATGTGATCCACGCGCGGAAACGACCAGATGTAGCCCTCGAACTCCGGCAGAAACTTGATGATGATCTCTTCGGCGGTTTGCGGCACGAAGTAGCCTTGCGTCATTTCCAGTTCATCGGCGGAAAGCGCGCGCGTGCCGGGAAGCATCTGGTTGCGCGCACCAGCGGCAAGCACCACAAAGTCTACCGTGCGCCATTCGCCTTCGACGCAATACCGTGGCTTGTCCGTGGAGGTGTCGATCTGTTGCACGCGGCGCTGGTGCACTTCGCAGCCCGCCTCGCGCGCCCGGTCCAGCAGAAATCCATTCAGCACCCGCCGCGAATAGATCACGATGGGATGCTTCAGGTCCAGCTTGGCGCGCTGGTTCTCCGCGCTGATGATCTCCACGTTGCGAATCAGTTTCTTGGGATGGGAATTGTCCAGCAGGAAAGGGAAGTGTTCCGTCGCTTTATAAGTCAGCCCGCCGCCGCACGGTTTTTCCCATGCCAGCCGTTCATCAAAAATGTTTACGGTGTTACCCGCACGCGCAAGTTGTTCCCCGCACATGGCGCCCGAAGGTCCGCCACCGATGATGACAATGTCAGCCATTTGTTCGGTCTAGATGAACTATGTTCGCGTCTCCGGCACAGGTGGGACAGGGCAAATCACTGGGCGGCCGGCGGCTCCTAGGACACTGGAAAGAGCACCAGGCTGAATCCCGCTAAAAGTATAGCACCGAAGACGGCGGCGGCCGTGGCGGAAGCCGTGCGCTGGCGTACCAATCGTGCACCCAGCCGCATGAACACAAAGAAGAGCATGAAATAGGGCATCAGCAGCACCACCAGGATCTGGCCGCTATGCAGCACGAACGTGCCGAACACCAGCACCAGCCACGCCAGCAGAATTGCCAGGTAATCAATTCCCAGCCGTTTTCGAGGCTCGGTAACCGGGCCAAGCAAAATCTCCAGCGCGTAAAGAAATACAAACGCCCCGGCAAAAAAGAGCGGGAAACGCTCCCACCTCTGCAACGTCAGCCACGCGCCCGTTACCGTCAGGTCGAACCAACCCGTAACCAGCAGGTGCAGAATCAGCGCTCCCGCCGCCGCGCCCAGCAACACGCCCGGCTTGGCCGACAATTTCCGCAATGCCGGTTTGGGGTGCAGCAGCAATAGAATTGCGCCCGTCAATAGAAAGAAGCTGGCCAGATAGTCGCCTTCAAACAATCTTATCGCCCGCAGCGGATTGAAATGGCGAAGCAATAAGACCACGGCGAGAGAAACCACCACCATCTCGGCCAGAATCCGGAGCGTTTCGCGCAAATTGGAATTTACGGCCGCCTCTTCGGGAGCGGCCGCCGTCAGTTCCCGCAAAAATGGGCCGGAGAGAAACAGAATGCCCAGAAAGCCGAGCAGCCCTCCGCCGAAATAGAGCAAGCTGGGAAGACTCGCCGGGTTGGGTATGTTCAGCACTCGCGCCGCCCACGCCTGCGCCATCTTCGCCGCCCCCGGAGAAAACAGCACGCTCACATGCGTTTGTCCCGGCAACGCATGAAACTGAATCGTTGGGTCCGTGCCTCCCGCCACCAGGTCCGCGGCGTTCGCGGCCAATCCCTGCGGCTCAAATTGCCCGGCGGTGATCAGCGTGTTGGGCAAGATAGCCGGTGGATTCTGGAATAACAATTTGTCCGGCGTCACGCCATGCTTTGCTTGCAATGGCGCAGGAGAGAGCGCAATCACTCCCGCCGGTCGAAACTCCGGCGCCAGGAGCAACGCGATCGCTCCTCCCATCGAATGACCTGCCAGAATCGTGCGATTCGGCACGATCAGTCCGCGTGCCGCCAATCCGCGTAGCAAAGAGCGCCCGCAGTCCTCCGCGTTCGCCGGAGTGAACGGCCCGGCTGTGCGACCGTGCCCAGGAAGATCCGGGACGTATACCGTCAGCCCCAACTCGGCAAAGCTACGCGCCAGATACGTCATGATGTACTTGTTCGCTGCCAGTCCGTGGAACAGCACCACCGCTCCTGGATTCCCCTGGGGCGCCGCGTCCCGCTTCTGAATGATGTTCATGTCCACCCGGCATGCGCCCGCAACCGCGTTGACGCGCTTTTCCGTGTACCCTCGCGTTCCCGCGTAAGTCCACAGCGCCCCAATAATTAGCAGGGCGATCCCGGCCAGCGCCTGCCAGATCGGTTTGCGCTTCATGAGCTCAACTCGCTGCCCAAGCGGCCTTCGCAAGCGGCATGATAGAATGGGATTTCACACGGATTGGCGTTGACGCCGTCGCAAGCGAGCATGGAGACCCTTTGCATCCCGCAGTTCTGAAACTTGACGAACTCATTTTGCAGTTTGGCCCGGGGAAACGCAACGGGCGGCGCGTGGTCTTCACCAACGGATGTTTCGACCTTTTGCATCCCGGCCACATCAAACTCCTGGAAGCGGCCCGCGAAATGGGCGATGCCCTGGTCGTCGGCATCAATAGCGACGACAGCGTCCGCACCTTGAAAGGCCCAAGCCGTCCCATAATTCCCGATCAAGAACGCGCGGAAGTGCTAGCCAATCTCGAATGTGTGGACGCGGTGATCGTCTTCAATGAATTGACGCCGCAAAAAACCGTCGCGGCCCTGCTCCCCGACATTCTCGTAAAAGGCGGCGACTGGCCGGGGAATCAGATCGTGGGGCGCGAAGAAGTGGAAGCCGCCGGAGGCAAAGTGGCCTTGATCGATGTTGTCGAGGGCCATTCGACCACCGAAATTCTGCGCCGAATGCAATCCATGTAGCGGCCGACCTTTAGGTCGGCAAGCCCAAGCGTCTCGCCGCCAGCGGCGAACCTTGGCACGGTGAAAAAAAAGTTTTGCCAGCAGCATGATACTGCCCGCGGTTAGAGAACGATTGGATCGACTGCTGCGCCACCCCTCCCTGGATGGCGCGCTGGGAGAACTACGCGCGGGCGCGGGCCTTGTCGGGCTTTCCGGGCTACAGGACGCCGCCAAAGCTCTGTGCGCGGCGTACATCACCCATGAACTGCGCCGCCCCGCCTTTTTTCTAGCCGAAAGCAATCGTCGCGCCGAGGAACTCGCCGAAACGGTCCGCTTCTTCAGCCAGATTTTCCCCGGAGCCACGGGCGGAGTCGCCGTCCTCCCCGCGTTCGACAATCTGCCCTGGGATTCGCAAGCCCCGCACGCCGACATTCTGGAGCGCCGCGCCGCCACTCTCTATCGCCTGGCCAACGGCGAAGTGTCGCTCGTGATCGCCCCGATGGCAGCCGCGCTGTGGCGCTACCAGGATCCCTACGTCTATCTGACGCTCTCGCAAATTCTCGCCAAAGATTCCGAAGTTTCCCACGAATCCCTCATCAAGCACCTCGGCAGCATCGGCTACGCACGAACCGAAATGGTGGACCTTCCGGGTCAGTTTGCAATCCGCGGCGGCATCATCGACGTTTTTTCTCCCGAAGCTTTGCGCCCCGTGCGCATAGAACTCCTCGGCGACACGGTCGAGTCCGTCCGTGAATTCGATCCGCGCACGCAGCGCTCGATCGCGCCCGTTAACAAGACAACTATCCTGCCTCTCGCCGAATGGAGCGTCCCCGCACCCGGCAGCCGCGAAGCCGAAGAATGGGAGCCGGGACGCTGGATGGGCGCAACCTCCGATGCCGGCGGCAGCGCTCTGTTTGAACTTGCCGAAAGCTCCTTGAAACCGATTGTTTTTCTCGACGAACCTCTGGCGCTCCGCGAAGCCGCGAAGAAATTGCAGGAAGCGGCCACCGAGAATTACGAACGCCACGGCCACGCGAATTCGCCTGAAGTTTCGCATTACTTCTGGAGTGAAGCGGATTGGGAACGCGCGCTGGTCAAAACATCGCGCGTGGAAATCGAGCAACTGAATCTTGCCCAGAATGGCGGCCAGCGCTTCGAGCTGAGTTCGCGGCCCAACACGCGTTTTCACGGCGACGTTGTTGCCTGCGTCGGCGACGTTAAATCCCAACTGGCCTCAGGCGGCACGGTTTACCTCACCGCGGCCAGCCTCGGCGAACTCGAGCGCTACGCCGATATCTGCCGCGAATACGAAGTCCCCTATGTGTTGGGCGAAACGGAAGAGGCCGCCGCGGGCTTCACCGCCGAAAGCGCCACCGAAAGCGCCGCCCTCGTCTTGGTGCGCGCCCCGTTCGCTCAAGGCGTTTCATTTCCCGACGCCAAGGTCACAATCTATGGCAACGCCGATCTTTTCGACGTAACGCCGTCCGTTGAGCGCCCCAGCCGCAAGATTCGCACCAGCGGATTCTTCGCTGATTTTGCGGAGTTGAAGCCCGGCGACTACGTGGTGCACGTGGATCACGGCATCGGCCAGTTCGAAGGGTTGCGGCTGATCGAATCCGAAGGCCGCCGCGGCGAATTCATGCTATTGCGTTACGCCGATGACGCGCGGCTCTACGTCCCCCTCGAACGTATGGACCTGGTCCAAAGCTATCGCGTCGTCGAAGGCACCGAGCCGACTCTGGACAAGTTGGGCGGCACGGCCTGGGCCACGCGCAAGACCCGCGTCCGGAAATCGCTCGAAGACATGGCCGACCAGTTGCTCGCGCTCTACGCCGAGCGCAAAACCGCCGAGGGCTTTGCCTTTTCTCCCGACGGTGCCTGGCAGCGCGAATTCGAAGACGCTTTCGAGTTTGAAGAAACCGCCGATCAGCGCACCGCCATCGCCGACATCAAGAAAGATCTCGAAAAGGCCACGCCGATGGACCGTCTGCTCTGCGGCGACGTCGGCTACGGCAAAACGGAAGTGGCCATGCGCGCCGCATTCAAAGCCGTGGCCGATGGCAAGCAGATCGCCGTGCTGACGCCGACAACGGTCCTCGCCTTCCAGCATTTTGAAACCTTCAAGAAGCGCTTTGCCGCTTTCCCCACGCGCATCGAAATGCTCAGCCGTTTCCGCACCGCCGCCGAACAAAAAGTAATCCTCGCCGACCTGGAAGCAGGAAAAGTGGACATCGTCATCGGCACCCACCGCCTGCTTTCCAAGGACATCAAATTTCAGGATCTCGGATTGCTGATCGTGGACGAAGAGCAGCGCTTCGGCGTCGCTCACAAGGAACGCCTGAAAGAGATGCGCAAAAACGTCCACGCTCTCGCCCTCTCCGCGACTCCCATTCCGCGCACGCTGCACATGTCGCTCGTCGGCCTTCGCGATATGTCGCTGATCGAAACGCCGCCACGCGACCGCTTGGCGATTCAAACCTCCGTCGCTCCCTTCGGCGAAGAATTGGTCAAGCGCGCGATTGAAAACGAAATGGCCCGCGACGGCCAGGTGTATTTCATCCACAATCGCGTCGAATCCATCTATTCGCTCGCCTCGCTGGTTACGAAACTCGTTCCGAAGGCCCGTGTCGTTGTCGGCCACGGCCAAATGGGCGAAAAGGAACTGGAAGCGGTGATGCTGAAATTCATCCGCGATGAAGCCGATGTTCTCGTCGCCACCACCATCGTCGAAAACGGCCTGGACATCCCCCGCGCCAACACTATCCTTATCAATCGCGCCGACCGCCTCGGCCTCGCCGAGCTCTACCAATTGCGCGGCCGCGTCGGCCGCTCGCACCACCGCGCCTACGCCTACCTCCTGGTGCCAACCGAGAAAATCCTCTCTGACATCGCCCGCAAACGCCTCGCCGCCATGAAAGAGTTCAGCGAACTCGGCGCCGGCTTCCGCATCGCCGCTCTCGACCTGGAACTCCGCGGCGCGGGTAACCTCCTCGGACGTCAGCAGCACGGCCACATCGAATCCATCGGCTTCGATCTCTACGTCCAGATGCTCGAAGGCGCTGTCGCCAAGCTCAAGGGCGAAGAGTCCATGCCCGAGCTGCGCACCACCCTCAGCCTCGGCATGGACGTCCGCATCCCTCAGGAGTACATCCCCAGCGAAAACCTCCGTTTGCGCACGTACAAACGAATCTCCTCCATCGCCACCGAAGCCGAAAAGCAGGACGTCCACAAGGAATTGGAAGACCGCTTCGGCGCCATGCCCAAATCCGTAGAAAACCTTTTGGAGTACGCCATGCTCAAATCCATCAGCGAGAAGTTGCGCATCGCGTCGGTGGAGCGGCAAGGAACGCGGGTCGCGCTGAGGTTCCACCCTGAAACGCAACTCGACCCCGCCGCCGTCGTCAAGGTTGTGCGCTCCCGGAAGGGCATCAAGCTGGACCCCAGCGGCGTGCTCTGGATGGAACTTCAGCGCGGCGAATCGGTGCCCGGCGCGCTGAGAAACGTATTGCTCGGTTTGCGCGGAGAAGGCTAAACTCATTTAATGGTGAAAATGATGAAGAAGACTGTATTGCTCGCCGGCTTGCTGTTTGCCCTGCCCCTGCTGGCGCAGAATCCGCCGGCCAACCCGCCGGCCGCTCCCCCCTCAAATCCCACGCCACAGGAGAATCCGCCGGCGCAGAAGCCGCCCTCCCTTGAAGCTCCCCAGATGGCCGCGCCAGAGCCGGAGAAGGAACAGCCGAAGAAACCGGCCACGCCCGCCGCCAAGCCCGGGAAGCCCGCCAAGCCAGCGCTGACCGGGGAAGGGAAAGTGGTCGAAGAGATTGTCGCCCGCGTGAACAACGAAATTATCACCACTTCCGAACTGGAAAAAGCGCGCGCGGCCGGCGCCGAAGACGCCCAGCAGGAATGCAGCGGCCGGTGTACCCCCGAGCAATTGCAGGTCGCCATCGAAGACCGCCAGAAATTTGCCCTGCGCGATTTGATTGACCAATCGCTGCTGGCGCAACGCGGCAAGGACATGGGCGTCAACGTCGAGGGCGAGGTCGTCAAGCAACTGGACACGATCCGCATCCAGAACAAGCTGGACAGCATGGAAAAACTGGAATCCGCGGTCACCAAGGAAGGCCTGAACTGGGACGATTTCAAGAACAATATCCGCAACAAATTGCTGACCCAGGAAGTCATCCGCCGCGAAGTTGGCTCGCACATCACGATTGGCCACGATGAAACGACGAAGTATTACCAGGATCATAAAAAAGAATTCGTGAAGCCGGAGCAGGTGGCGCTGCGGGCAATCGAGATCAGCACGGACGGGAAGAAGGAGTCCGAACTCCCCGACCTGAAGAAGAAGGCCGACGACCTGCTGAAGCGCATCAAGGACGGCGAGGATTTCGCGGTCCTGGCGAAGCGCTTTTCCGACGGCAGCACCGCGCAGCAGGGCGGCTTCCTCGGCGTCTACAAGCGCGGTGAGCTCTCGAAGCAGCTGGAAGACCAGGTTTTTGCGATGAAGAAAAATCAGCTTACCGACGTGATTGAAACGAAGCAGGGATTTCTGATCCTGCAGGTATTGGAACGCTACGAAGAAGGGGAGCAGCCGTTCGATAAAGTGGAAAATGAAATCATGGACCACCTCTATAGCGAGCGGATGGAACCCGCGCTGCGCGAATACCTGAAAACGCTGCGGGAGCAAAGTTACGTAGTGGTCAAGCCCGGCTACCAGGACATGGCCGGCGGCGGCAATTCCGAAATTGAGGAAGTCAGCGCCACGCCGGAGGCTGAAAAAGCGAAGAAGTCCCACAAGAAGTATCTGCTGTTCGGAAAGAAAACGAGCGGGTAAGCCGAGTGAAAAAACTTTTTGTTAAAGACCTCGAACCAGATCCATCCATCACCGGGTTTTTCCTCGTTCACGAAAAAGAAGTCCGCAACACCGCCAATGGCAAGCCTTATCTCCGGATGGAACTTGGCGACCGCACCGGCACCGTGGAAGCGCGGATGTGGGACCAGTTTGACGCGCTGGCCAGGCAAGTGAACCGCGACGATTTCATCAAGGTCCAGGGCCGCGTCGAGCTCTACCGCAACAAGCCGCAACTTACCTTGCAGCAGTTCCGCGTGGCGACACCCGAGGAGATCGATCTGGGCGACTTCCTGCCGCACACCCCCTACGACGTCGAAAAACTTTACGAGCAGGTTTTAGGATTTATCGAGGGGATGAAAAATCCCTGGCTCAAGAAATTGAACTCAAAGATCCTGACCGACCCGAAAAATGTCGCGCGGTTCAAGCGCGCGCCCGCCGCAAAGGTGATGCACCACGCCTACATCGGCGGACTGATCGAGCACGTGGTCGGATTGTGCGGCCTGGCGCAGCAGATTGCGGCTCACTATTCCGAGCTGGATGTGG
>Ga0210410_10006091_pt1 | contig 10490 bp, 7 predicted proteins | sample IncBWC4MmetaG_FD_161058 | JGI IMG/M metagenome (GOLD analysis project Ga0210410, IMG submission 161058) | Forest soil microbial communities from Barre Woods Harvard Forest LTER site, Petersham, Massachusetts, United States - Inc-BW-C-4-M | ecosystem: Environmental > Terrestrial > Soil >... | reverse complement strand
GATTCATCCCGGATACGGGTTTCTTTCTGAGAATGCGAAGTTTGCGCAGGCGTGCGGGGATGCCGGTGTCACGTTCATTGGTCCGAGCCCCGCCTCGATGGAAATGATGGGATCGAAAACGCGGGCGCGGCAGGAAATGGAAAAGGCCGGAGTCCCGTTCGTTCCCGGTACATCCCGCGGGCTGGCATCGGCCGAGCAAGCGACAAAGGTGGCAGCCGGGATCGGATATCCCGTTATGTTGAAAGCTGCTGCCGGGGGCGGCGGAAAAGGCATGCGTCTGGTACATGCTCCGGATGAGTTGAAGCCAGCCCTGGAAGCTGCCCAGAGCGAAGCCCAGCGCGCCTTTGGCGACGGCGAAGTTTACATCGAAAAAGCAATTGTCAGTCCACGTCACATCGAAATGCAGGTGCTGGCGGACGAGCATGGCAACACCGTGTACCTGGGCGAGCGCGAGTGTTCCATCCAGCGGCGGCATCAGAAGGTGCTGGAGGAGTCACCATCTCCCATCGTGGACTCTGACATGCGGCAGCGCATGGGCGAGGTTGCGGTTCGAGTGTCTCGGGCAGCGGGTTACACCAACGCGGGGACGGTGGAATTCCTGGTTGACCAGGACAAGAATTTCTTTTTCCTCGAAATGAACACGCGGCTGCAGGTGGAGCATCCTGTAACCGAACTGATCACCGGATTGGACCTGGTACATCTCCAGATTCGGGTCGCCGCCGGCGAGAAGCTGCCGTTCCGGCAAGAGGACGTCCGCATCCGCGGGCACGCCATTGAGTGCCGCATTTACGCGGAGGATCCTGACAACAACTATTTTCCGAGTCCGGGGAAGATCACGTTGTTGCTGTCGCCAGCGGGACCGGGAATCCGCCAGGATAGTGGCATGTATGAAGGCTGGACGGTGCCTATCGATTACGATCCGCTGCTGGCCAAACTGATCGGTTACGGCACCGACCGGAGGCAGGCGATCTCGCGTTTGACCCGCGCACTGCATGAGTATTTTGTGGGCGGCATCAAGACCAATCTTTCACTGTTTCGCCGCATTTTGAGCAATGCGGATTTTCAGGCGGGAAAGCTCGACACAGGCTACTTGGACCGATTACTGAAAGCAAAGCCTCCCGAAGTTCGCGGCGGAGATGCGGAAGTCGCAGCCATCGCCGCTGGGATATTTGCGGTCGTGGATCAGGCATCGGCTGCCGCCAGCAACGGAAACTTATCTTCAAATCCCGGGAACAGGGCCCTAAGCGCGACGTCGAGTTGGAAGAGGGCCGCACGCTTAGAGGGGTTGGAGTAAGAGGAACCAGTCAGTTTCTTTTATGGTCTATCACGTCACCATCGACGGCAAAGATTACCGGCTCGAACTGGAGCGAGCAGATGCCGGTTGGCTATGCCGGTTGGATGGTCGCGAGATCCAGGTGGACGCGGTGCTTGCCCGGCGCGATGTGCTTTCGGTTCTGATCGCGGGCAAAGCCTACGAGATTAAGCGCGAATGTACGGCGACGGACACGCATCTGTGGGTCGGCAGCGTCCGCTATCTCGCGGAATTGCGTGATCCAAGATCGCTGCGTAGCCGCAAAGGCTCTGCGGCGGACGACAGAGGACCGAAAAAACTGATCGCGCCCATGCCCGGCAAAGTGGTGCGTGTACTGATTGGCGAACGGCAAGCGGTCGAGGCCGGACAAAGCATTCTGGTCATCGAAGCCATGAAAATGCAGAATGAACTCAGGTCACCCAAAACCGGGACGGTACAAAAAATCGTGGCCGCTGAAGGTGCGAATGTAAACGCCGGGGATGTGTTAGCGATCGTTGAGTAAGCAAGACCGTGGCTCCCAGCCTCTCTGGCCTCGCTTTCACTAAATGCCAAGCGCCAAGTGCTAAATGCTGTTATTTGGCGGCCCCGTTCCCATCCAGCACCCGCTGCGCGTAATAATTCTCCACCTTCGCCTGGTCCCGCAGCACTTCGTAGTAGGCGGCCTTCAGGAGTTGTTCGCGGCGGTCGCGGAGTTGGGAGCGGATCGCCTCCTGCACCCGCGGATCTGACAATTCGCGTTGTCCCGCAGTTTCCTTGGCGATCAGTTTCACGATGCGGAAGCCTACTATCTGCTTGGTCATCGGATTCATGACCGTGATGACTGTGCTGTATTGGCCGGGTTTCAACTTGGTCACTGTATCGCGAGTCACCGGGTCAGTGTTCTTCAATGCGGATTCCGGGGTAAAGCCCAGGTCGCCGCCATTCCCCGAGGTTTCCGTATCTTCGGAATAGTTCATGGCTAGCGTGCCGAAGTCATCGCCGCTGTCTAGGCGATTGACCAGCATCTGAATTTTCTTCCGGGCGTCAGCCTCGTTTTGCGCCTTATCATTCTTCAGATTGTGGACTTGGGGATTGGCCACAGTGGTTACGAAAATCTGGGACAGATGGTACTGCGGTTCTACCAGGTTGAATTCCGATTTATGGGCGTTGTAATAGTTTGAAATATCCTGGTCGGAAATGTTGATCTTCGACGTCACCTCTTTGTTCAGAACCTTGTCGACGGTGAGGGATCGCCGCAAATCGCGCTTGAAGTCGTCAAGCGTGATTTTCTTTTCCTTCATGCGGGCGTCGAATTCTTCTTTCGTGTATGGTGATTTGATTTCGTTGACCTTGCGTTCGACCTCGTCGTCGGTGGCCAAAAGTCCGAGCTTCTCCGCCCGGCGCATCAAAATCTCATTTTCAATCAACTCACGCAGGATGCTGAGGCGCAGGCTGGTAGCTTGCTCTCCGGCCGGGGGTTGCTGGGAACCCGCAGTCTGGTTTTCGTAGTACTTCTCGACGTCGACGCGGTAGATCTTGCGGCCATCGACGGTGGCGGCAACATCGTCGCCTGCCATTCTGGCTCCGCAGCCGATACCAGCCAAAAGAAGTGAAACCGCCGCCAGGGCGGTCAGGACAGGACGAAGTGGCGAATTGGTTTTCAATGGATCCCCTTGGCACTAATTGCTGGACGCTTGCGACTTGGCCGGAACTGAGGCCTCGGAGTGCGACGGCGGCGGTGACGGCACTCCCGCCTGCTCCAAGGCGCGGTCGAGGGCCGCACGCATTTCAAAAATGGAAATCGCTCCATCCATTTCCTGCCCGTTGACAAACAGGGTAGGCGTGGCGCTTACGCCTACGCCCTCGGCCTCAACTTTCGATGCTTTGATCGAATCTTCATTCTGCGCCTTGACGCAGGCCTGAAGCTTGGCCAGGTCGAGATTGTGCTTCTGCCCCTGCTCGGTGGTCAACCGGTCCAGCATAGCGAACTGACCATCGCGCCCTTTTTCCGAACTGACCTCCCGCTGATTGGCATGAACGTGGTCCGCGAAATCCCAGTAGGCGTCGGTGTTTTGCGCTGCCAGACAATTCGCGTCCACCGCCGCGTGCGTGGCCCACGGATGAATCTCTGTCAGGGGGTAGTCCTTATAGACGAATTGCACGCGGTCCCCGTATTCCTTCAGCAGTGTGGGGAACAGCGTCTGGTGCATGCGAGAGCAGAAGGGGCACTGGAAGTCGTCGAAGTTGACCACCACCACTTTGGCGTCCTTGTTGCCACGCGTGGGGCGACCGCTCAAGTTGATCTTGCTCATGGTCTCGGCGTAGGGATCTTTCGTCAGGTCCAGCATGGTCATTCGGGCCAGCGTCTTGTTGTCCTTGGAAAGGAGGAACTCGTAGGTCTGCTTCTTCTGGTCGCCGCCCTCCATGGTGATAGTGATGGCACTGTAGTTTGCGAAGTCGCTGGGCCGAAGCGGGCCCACCGTGATCTTCACAGTCGGGGGAATGGTGTACGTAGCGCGCACTTGTCGCTCGATTTTCAGCACGAGGTCGGGAGACGCGGACTGAGCCGAACAGCCCAGGCAAACCAGCACGAGAACAAGGATTGAACGTCGTAATAGAGTCACAAGAAACCGCCTGTACATTGGAAGTAAGCAAGATTATCTCATACGGAACGGACCGGAAGGGCTAGCCATGCGGGTGTGGCGCGTGCACCGGTCAAGCCCGGCGGGAGAGTTGTTCCGCCGGTAATAGCGAGTTCATCGAGCCGGACCGGAACCCCTCAAGGTCCAGAGTCACGAACTTGAAACCAAGGGCCTTGAAAATGCGAGTGAATTCTGCCGCCACCTCAGAACTCAAGGCGCGAGGCAGTTCGTCCTGGGCAATTTCAATGCGGACAATTTCCCCATGGTGACGCACCCGGAACTGCCGGAAACCGAGCTGGCGCAGCGCGTCCTCACCCTGCTCGACCGTATGGAGGGCCTCCCGCGTAACCGGTCGCCCATACTCGATGCGGGATGACAGGCAAGCCGAAGCGGGCTTGTCCCACACCCGCAAGCCGGCGCTGTGTGCCAGTTCTCGGATCTCCTGTTTGGTCAATCCAGCTTCCAACAGAGGAGCGCCAACGTGATGCTGGCGGGCGGCAATCTGCCCGGGGCGGAACTCGCTCTGGTCATCCACATTGACGCCGTACGCGATGGAGCCGAACCCGCGAGCGGCGCGGAACGCTTCCATCACCGTGAAAAGCTCGTCCTTGCAATGAAAACAGCGGGAGCCGTCGTTGCGCACATATTCGGCATGGTCGAGTTCGCTGGTGGCGATGATTTCGAGCGGAATCGCTTGCTCGCGAGCGAAGGCAACGGCGTCGTCGAGCTGAGCGCGGGCCAGGCTGGGAGAATCCGCGATCACCGCGAGCATGTCCGCGCCCAGGGCCTGGTGCGCGGCCCAGGCGAGGAAAGCCGAATCCACCCCGCCGGAATAAGCGACGAGAGTTCGACCCAGGCTGCGGATATTGGCGTCGAGCGCTGCGCGCTTGGAGGCGGTCGTATCCGCAAGGTGCATGTAGACATCCTAATACGCAAAGCTCCTTGCGGGTAGCGGCGCAACGAACTCACGTCCTGCTTTCGTATTGGCGAAAAGCAGAATCTCGATCCCCGGGAAGTCATGCCGCTCGACCGGGGAGTAGAAACTTCCCAGCAACTTGGAAAGTTCAACCGACCTCGAATCGGGCAGCCCCGACTGAGTTTCTGCGTATGTGAGCACGAGCCAGGCGCGAGAGTAGTTGGGAAGCAAGCGCTCCAACTCCGTGTCGTTGGGCTTCTCGACAAAATCTAGGAATGTAAGGTGATCGCTGTGGTGCGGATAAAGCGTAGCCGGAGCGGCTGACGCGGGGCCCAGCACGGAACGATACAAATCGAAAGGCATTCGGCCCATCGGGACGTGAAACAGCAAGCCATCACCGGGCTCGGCGTGGGTCAGCAGGTAGCTGGTTGCAGCGCGCCAGTCGTCGCGTTGAATGTCCAAGTCCCGCTTGTAATATCCCATGGTTCCCCGGAACGAAAGAACCAGGAAGAACAAAGCGGCGGGTACTATCAACCAGGCGCGACCAAGGCGGGCCACTCCGTAAGCCACAAGCAGCAGAAGGGCGGGCAGACAGAAGATAAAATAACGCGGGACAAACAACGGCTTGGCGAATGACAGCCCCAAGACAAGCAGGATTGGAAAAACCAGCCAGAGCACAAGAAAACGGTAACGCCAGGATTCCCACGTCACCCGCCGCGCCCTTCGCAAACCCGGAAGGAGCGCCGTAAGGCAGGCGGCCACGAATGCCCCCAGCAACAACGGCCCGCCGTTCCCGGCAAGGTGTAGCGCAAACACCCACAAATCCTTGGGCCCCGGACGCTGCACCCAACGCAAGGGACCTATGCCAGTGGTGGCGACGAAGGCTACAGCCGGCGAAACCAAAAGCGCAATCCAGCGCCAGTCGTTTCTGGTGCTTCGAATCTGCGCGGCGGCCTGTTCGCGATCCAGAAAGCTCAAAGAGACCCACTGCGCAATCACCAGCAGCCCTGAAAAAAATTGAGCGTAAACCGCCAGCACACTGCTGACCACATACAGTGCGCGGTTGCGCCCCGACGGCTTGTCCAGGCACTTCAAGAAATACAGACTCGAGAGCACGCACAGCAGCACCATCAGCGAATAGCTGCGAGCCTCCTGCGAGTATTGGACGTGATAAGCGTTGACTGTGAGTAGCGCTGCCGCGATCAGACCAACTCGTGAATCAAACAGACGGCGTCCGAGGAGATAAATAGCTGGGACAGACGCAATCGCAAAGAGAACGGAAAGAGTCCGAATGAAATACTCGCTGCCTCCGAAGTGCAGCCAGTAGTGAAGCAGAAGGTAGTACAAGGACATATTGGCTTCGCGCCGCCAGAGAATGCGCGCAAAGTTGTACCAATCAAGTCGCGCGATGGCGACGCTGACACCCTCGTCAAACCAGAAAGACTTTGCGGCCAGCGAATGCAAGCGCAGCACCGCAGCCAAGCCTGTGATGAGGGCAAGCAAACCCAGGTCCAGCGCCGAAACGAACCGAGGCGAGCGAGGGATAGGTGATTCCGTCGTTTTTCCTTTGTGTACCTTCGTGTCCTTTGTGGTTAAAGCCACTTCCGATTCAAAACAGTTTTTCCGCCCGTCTCAAATTCCCGAGCGACCCCAGATTAGCCAGTGCGAATGTGAAACGATACTGGTTCTCGTTCCGGACCGAGCCCAGCGCGAACCGCCGGAATTCCACGCTGACTCCGCAGCAATCCCAGTTATACGTGGTCTGCACCGCGGCGTACTGCAAAAACCCGAGCCTCGCATCGAAGCCAACATTGGTTGCGGCACTGAGCCCCTGTTTATTGGGATGGCCGTAACCCAGCAGAAGCCGGAACTGGTTGAAAAGCTGGGGCGAGAAAATGACGTTCGCGCCCGTAGTCTCCCCCGGAACCTGAAGATAGGCATCGCCGCCGCCGACCGTAAATGGGCCGACACGATAGTTGGCCAGAATCGTACTCGCGTTGACTCCACCCCGCACGAAATCGTAGTCGACATCCCACTCGACATCGGTTCGGGCGCTGGCCTGAACCCGTAGCCGCGAAATGAGGGGTGAGAGGTGGCGGGGCGTAGTCAGGAACGAAATGCCGGTTAAATCCACAGTATTGGAAAAGACATTGCTGCGTCCCGCCACCAGCGCGCCTGCGAAATTCGGATCGACGAAGTATTTCTGTGTGAGCTCCCAGGTCACGACCTCCCGCACTTGCGAGCCGGTGTTGCAAGGCGCCTCGACAGCCTCTCCCTGCCGTTCCCATGGGATGTGGCTGGACACTGGCGCTCCACCGATAAACAGCGAAGGCATTCCAGGTTTCCCGCAGTCTTCCGGCTGCCCTGACCTGCGCTTCGCGTAGAGGCGATTCAGCAGGCTGTATTCGACTTCGTTCGTGTTGGTAAGAATGTCGCGTTCGTCAAAACGCAAAATGCTTGCGAAATTGTCGACCCCGGTCACATAGCGGTAAACCACGCGGGGTTCAATGACGTGTTTCCACTTGCGCCCCATAAACTCGCCGGCAAAGATTCGGCTTAAGGCAGGGGGCCGAACCTCGACAGTGCCCTCCAAGGCCCGGCGGTTGATCGGATCGGATTCCGCCTTTCTCCCGCCGACCGCGAGTTGCTGGGTATAACTCGTATCCCGAAGCGAGAGTTCCGGACGCAACGACCATCCGGCGAACTTCAGCGGCAGAGACAGGCTGGGATTCAGGTCAAAGCGCCCGACTAAGGAATTGGTAGTGAAACCAGGCTCGCTACGGTAGACACCCTCGGCCGCAGCTTCATACGACCAGTAGAGAGGTAATTGGCCAATTTGGCGGTCGACGCTGGATACTTCGAAGCTGGGAGCATGAAGAATGGTGATCACATCCCCGGCGGTCGTGCTTTCAAAGTCCTGATAGCGCTGCATGGAGGCGTTATAGAAAAACCCGCGCGTCGTGTTCGAGAGAAAAGCCTCGGATCTTACTTCGGAGTTCACGGCCTGGGTGAATACATCATTAAAGGCCAGACGGAAGACGAATGAGCTGAGGTAGTCGACGTTGGCGACTCCGCGGAAATTGTGGCCGAATGCGCCTTCCGCATTCAGGCGCGCCTCTTCACCGCCCTGATTGACCGGCGGTTTGCCAGTGCCGCGGTCGAGCACGCTGAAAAAATTAAGATCCACAAAAGACGAATCGCTGGGCCGAGCCCGAAATTCACCCTGCGGCGCCCATCCCCTTGCGGAGAAATACTCCGCCCCAATGTGGGCATCCATGGTGCGATTGATGGCCCAGAACAGCGATTCACCCAGGATCGTTCCTTTAACAGAGGAGGTCCCGATGTTGGGGATAAGGAACCCAGACTGCCGCGGCAGGCGCTCTGCGGGCAGTGTGGCGAACGGAAAATAGAGAATCGGGATGCCTTTGATTCCGAATGTGCTGTGGTAGATTCTGGCCGTGCCGCCGACGTTGACGACAATCTTGTGGGCATCGAACTGCCATTTGGGACGAGGCAACTCGCAGGTCGTCACCGTGCCGTCGTAGACCATGTAGTGATCAGGAGCAGTTTTCTCGACCACCTTCCCAGTGAAGAAAAACGGATTAGAGGAAGTCAGCATGAGCCGGGTTCCGTGCATGCGCACGCCAATGCTGCCGGTGACGTTCTCGAATCGCCCTATTTCAGCGCGGACGTTGTAGGTGCCATGACCGGCATGGATGTGCTCGTCATTGGGGCCGCCCTCGAGCACAACGTGGCCGTCGGCTGTTGCCTGGCCCGTGTCGGCGTTGTACTCGACTTCGTCGGCGCGCAGGATGTAGACGCCGTAATGAATCTCAGCCTGGCCATGCAGCTTGTAGATGGGTCCGATCTTTTCCTGGGTAATGGCGCTGATGGTGACATCTTCCTCCCGCAACGCGGAAGGGGTGTTCGGCAGGTTTTGAGCCGGGCGGGGCATCGTGGCGGGAAGCAACTGGCTGGTAACTAAGGAATGCGCGAGTAGCAGATGACAAACCAACGCCGCCGTGATAAGGAATCGAGTGCGGGAAGTCATCGCAAAGCGCACGAACTCCCCGAGTGTGAGGTCATCCACGCTGGGGTATCGTGAAGTTAGCACGGCGCTGGCCCGAGAGGCAAAGTGGCGGGCCTGTGCGTCCGGCCCAAGAACTTCCAGACATGAAACCCAGATTTGAACCCGATGTCGATTCCGGTGTGCGGCTGCCTCCCGCCGTCCGGCTGATCGACCCTGAAGCATACGATGCCAGCGAACAGCACTTTGCCGCCAGCGTCGAAGAAAAGCCTGTGCCCCCCCGGTTCGTGCCGGATGACACGTTGCAGCAACCCTCCAGCCAGCCGACCTCGGGAGAGGGGTCGCGCCAAGCTGGGGGAGACGATATGCCCGCGGCAGATTCTGTCCCAGCCGAAGGAATTGACTTGGGAACCGAACGAAAGCTGGAAACCGTAGCGCAGAACGCTCCAATCCATCCAGAACTCCTTGAAGCTCCAGATTCCGATTCCTGGCGCCGCGAGCTCGCCGATCGGGTAAACCATTACCGGGCACGCCGGCGTCCGCGTGCGCCGCGTTATCCGTCTTTGCAGCTGAAGTTCGATCCTCCCGAGGGGTCGTGGACCACCGACTCGGCTGCGAGCCCGCCTTCGCCCACCGTAGCCCCCAACCGTCTCGCAGTCGCGATGAAGGATATTCGTCCCGTTCCTCTCGAAACGCAGCCTGTTACCTCGACAACGAATGAGAGAACTGATCGGTTGAGCGTGGCCGAGACCGGCGCCAAGATTATCGAGTTCCCTCGCTCCCCGGAGGCGCCCCTGCCGCTGGTCGATGAACTCGCCGAGCCGGTCGTGGCTCGGCCTCGCATCCTGGAAGTGCCGGAACTTTTACTTCCTCCACCCGCGCTCGGCGGAATCCTGATGGATCCCGTGGAAGAACAAGCGCAAGAACGGCGGCCCGGATTCGAACTTCCGCTGCAAGCGGCTCCCCTGTCGAGGCGCGTCTGGGCGGGCGTCATCGACGGTCTATTGGTGATTTCCGCATTGGCAGTGTTCGCCTACATTTTTTTCCGGATTACCTCGATGGTGCCGCCACTACAGCAAGCGGCGGGAATTTCGATGAGCCTGACAGCTCTATTTTGGGCCGCCTATCAATACCTCCTGCTGGTGTATACAGGAACGACTCCAGGACTGAAGCTGGCGCGACTGCAATTGAGCCGGTTTGATGGCTCCGCCGTTCCCAGAAGAATCCGGAGGTTTCGAGTACTGGCTTCCATGCTATCCGGGCTGTCGCTCGCACTGGGGTACGCGTGGTGCTTCCTGGACGAGGATCGGCTCTGCTGGCATGACCGCATCACGCGAACCTACATGGCGCCCAAACCACCTCCAGGACAAAACACGTAGCGGCGGGCGCCTCGTCCGCCCGCCGCCAGTTGCCGCAGCCCAACGACGAGTATCGGCGACCTGGTCTTTCTGCGGCCACGGTCTCCCTACTGTGCTAAATTCTTAGACTTACGCTTTCCGGCAATTTTTGAATGTCTTCAACCATCCCAAGCATCCGGCGTCCCGCGGTAAAGGTCTTCGTCGCTACCACGGTGATGCTGACCTTCATCTCTTTCTGGCGAGCGTCGGCTATTGT
>Ga0210410_10006089_pt1 | contig 10492 bp, 7 predicted proteins | sample IncBWC4MmetaG_FD_161058 | JGI IMG/M metagenome (GOLD analysis project Ga0210410, IMG submission 161058) | Forest soil microbial communities from Barre Woods Harvard Forest LTER site, Petersham, Massachusetts, United States - Inc-BW-C-4-M | ecosystem: Environmental > Terrestrial > Soil >... | reverse complement strand
ATTTGTACTAAAATTAAAAAACAAAAACAAAAACAAAAATAATTAATTAGTAACAATGGAAAAAATTATTAAATTATTCTATTCTATTAAACTTTTAGACAAATTATAGAATAGTTTAACATTTTTTTTAATAAAAATTTTATTCTCTTTTGGATTCGAACCAAAATTAACACTTTAGAAGAATGCAGTTCTACCATTGAACTAAGAGAATTCTTATAATTAAATTATTTTTACTTTACATTTAACCTAATTATAATTTTACAAATAATAAAACATATAATTAATAGATTTCTTAAAACACAAACCAAAAATAAAAACAAAAAAGAATATAAATAGATTTTAATTAATTTAGAGTTAAGAGGGAATTGAACCCTTAATTTTATAGATTTTGCAGATCTACTACAGAAACCATCTGTAAACTCAACTCTAATTTATATAAATTTTACAACAATTTCAGATTTACTTATCGTTTTGGTTTTATTATTTTTAAATATTTAAATTTTATTATCTCTTTTTTACTTAAATAAACAAACTTTTAAAGATATCTCCTCATCTAAATTATATATAACTTTTAACTATAAATTTACTATTTTTCTTTATATTTAAGATTTATAATATTAATCGTAATCAAAAGATATCAAAATAGTACAAAATTAGAAAATTAAATATATTAAAAATGGGGGTAATATAAATTAAAAACAAAAAATTTTTGTTTTATAGTTTTAATAAATTATTTAATTTATTTTTTATTTAATGATATGAATATAGGAGCAATCATAGATAATAATAAAATAATACTACAAATTATTAATAATATAGCAGCATATGTATAAATTAATTGTCCTATAGCTTCAATTTGACTAAATGAAATAAATGTAGTATCTGCAATATTAGATTGATAAGTAGTATGAATATTATTAACAAAATTTAATTCATTATTATTTCAAATAAATAAATTAAAATTAGTTATAGTATCAAAAATAAAATTTAAACCAGATACATTATTAAAACTAAATGGTAAAATATTAAACAATTCAAACATGAATAATGAAGCAACTACAAAAGCTAAAGGTAAATTTTTAGTATATTGTTTTCCAGTATCTATTATATCTGTTAATGATATATTAATCATCATAATTACAAATAAAAATAATACAGTTATAGCACCTACATATACAATTATATATGATAAACCAAGAAAACCTATTCCAGATAATATTAAATAACCTGCTGCATTTACAAATACAGAAATTAAATATACTACTGATATTACAGGATTTTGAGAAGTAATAACTAATACACTAGATATTATTGTTGTAAAACTTAATATATTTATTAATATATATTTCATTTAAAAAATAATAAAAATAAAGCCTATATTATTAATATTCGATCTAAATTTTGAACGAAAAAGGCTGTAAACATTAAATTTTTATAAATTTATAAAAATAATTGAATTTATTAAAATTTAACGTAGGTTTAACCTAAAAATATAATACTCTAATTAAAGAATATTTTGAATTATTATTATAAATTTTTATAATAAACTTAAATTTATTTTATATAAATAAACTTATTAAAATGTAATAATTTTTGTTTTTGTTTATAATTTAAAAATCTAATGTGATTAATTAACGAAAACTGAATAGTAAATATTCTCTTTTATTATTAGTGACTTGAAAAGTGATAATTCATTGTTAATAGAAATATTTCCATCAGAATTGTTTTAACTTATTTAGTGTGTATCTAACACACATTTAATTGTTATAATTACCAATAATAAAGGAAAAATACTAATAAGCAAAACCTTATAAAATAAAAATGCTAAAAAAAAACATGAAAAAGACCTTACCTCTCCAAAATTAAAATTAGGCGCATAATAAATCCCATTAATTTCCAAAGAAAAAAGGGGGTAAATCATTTAATTGATAACCTCTTTTTATTAATAGAATATTGAAGAATCGAACTTCTTTAAAAACTTCTCTTAAGTTTAAAGTTAAAACCATTTAACTTAATATCCTTATTTTTAAAATAAAGGGGAGGAGGGCAAACAGAAAATTAAACAAATTTATTTTTTGCTTCATAATCTATTTCAACTGATTTATATTTAAATATTATTCTGAAATCATTAAACTTTGGAATATTATATAATTTCATAGTATCAATACATTTATTATGAATATATTCTGTTATTAACAGAGGGTTACTCTTAATAGAGATTAAGATTGAAGGAGATAGAATAATATAAGGTTCATTAGGATCATTATTAGCAGAAATTAAAGGAAACAAATTATAAAATGAAAAATTTAAATAAATTTACAAAAGCTGAATTAATCAGCAAATTTAAGAAATTAGAAATTAAAAATTCTAATGTTAATAATTCTAACACTAACACTACTTTATTCTCTAAAATTTTAGATTTTATTCTTTATTTTAAAACTTTAATCTTCAAAGTTACTTTAATCTCTATATTAATTAAATGAATTAAGAAATACTCTTTATTTAATAAAATCTTTAGATTTGCTAATTGAATAATCTTATCTATATTTGGTATAAGTCTTATCGACAATTTTCCATTTGATTTCACTAAAGAAATTAGATATATTTTAAGTGGAATTATTACTTATTTTTCTAATACTCATTTCTATTCGTTCATTGCATCTATCTTTTCAACTAAAGAAGATACCAGTAAAATCTCAATCAGAGAAAAACCTATGAGTTGAGAAGATTCAAGAAATGAATCTGAAATTAAACAAAGTAAAAGAAATTCTAAAATCTCTGAATGATTAAATCCTGAACCTGAAGTTAAAGAAGAATCTAGTAATAAAAAATATTATGCTATTGCTGCTTTATTAATTTTAGCCTGTTTAAGTTGATATTATTATGATGAAATTAGAACGGTTACTCCAGCTATTACTAATTATTTTCGAAGACCTAGATCAGGAAATGATGGTACTGGAACAAATAATACAGGAATGGATAGAGGAAATATTCAACCCTCATTAGATAATAGACCAAATATCGCAGATAGATTGAAAAATTTAGTTAATAAAACTGAATCTGAACAATCTCAAATCGAATTACAAGATAATACTCAAAATATTGCTTCTAAAACAGATAATATTGCTTCAACTTCTAAATTAGATAATAGTCCTCCTTCTGATAATTCTATGAATCATTATTTCAGTAAACCCGTTGAACAACAAATGACTGGTTTAAGAAATATAACTGGTCAAGATTTAGAAAATGAAACTAAATCAGTTGTAAATGAAATTAGTCAATTCATGAATTATCACGATAAAGCTAGTTTCCCTAAAGATGTGGCTGTTAGTGCTGGAATATATAAGTTATTAAAAGATAGATTACAAAAATTAATGGATAAAAACACCCTGTTTTGAGGTGAAATAAGTGATGATGATAAAGTAATGGAAAAATTAAATAGATTCGAAGATCTAGAAAGTCAATTTATTACTCCACATAATTCACCAGTAGTTGAAAATAACAATTTAGATAGTAATAATCAAAATAATAATAATAATAATACTCAAAATATATTAGATAATCAAAGTGATACTTATGAAGAAGTAGCTGTAGCTAATATTGAAAGTAGAATGGCTTGATCTGATAGAGCTACACCTTCAGTACATTCACAAGAAATTAATTCTCAATTAGCCACTTCTTCTGTACATTCATTAGAAATCTCTCCAGATCAACCTCAGACATCTGTTATTGAACAAACTGAATTAGAAAGTCAAGATGTTATAGTACAACCGGTTAAACCTAAATATACTTTTGCTAACTTATTGGATTCAATTAGAGCGAGAAGAGATGATTCTCATGTGATAGGAAGTCCATCTAATAATATATCTAATTTAGTTGATAATGCTGATAATTTAGATGATACTGAATTATTAGAAGCTGTTAAAGGAACATTAAAAGAAAATGTTGGATTAAAATTAGATATTACTGATGCAAAACCTCAAGTTTCTCCTCAAGATCTACCTAAAATTGAGGTTGATTCAAGTAATTCTTCAATGGAACAATATTTCCCTAAACCTGTGGTTGGAAGTGAGGATGTTAAATCTAGATTTTCTAATTTATTTGGACAAATTAATAACAGAAGAAATGATTCTGATGTAGTTGGATCCCCTAACATTAGTCAAATTGGTTTACAACCTAGTTCAACTAGATTATCACCTTTAAATACTAAACCTAGTATTTCTAATTTATTAGAAGATACTCAAGCATTATTTGATGATGATGATGATGATTTAATAACTTCAACTGTTGATAAAGGTAAAGCTAAAGAAGTGGATGATAACTTTTTATCAAATATAAGTGACTCTTGAGATAAAGTTGAAACTAATGTTCAATATGGTGATTATCCATATAATATTATTGTAGATTTAAAATATGATGATCTATGAACTAGAATTTCTAAATATAGATTTGTTATGAATACTGGTCAAATTATTGATTATGATTATGTAGCTAGTAATGATTTAAGAAGTAGAAGTTTCGATCTAAGTAGTAGAATTGAGTTAAATAATAACTCTATAGTTGATCTAAAAGAAATCATTGTATTAGATTTAAATCATAGAGGAAATTCAGTTTGAAAGAATAGTAAATATTCTAATTAATCTGATGTAGTAATATTTCATTGAAGAGGGACATTTTCTGTCTTAACAATACCTTTTTATAATTAATTAGGGTTATATTTTAATCCCCATCTAGTCGTAAATATCGGAGAAAAAAAAAAATGAAAATAATAATGACTTTCGAACAAAAATTACAACAATTGAAAACTAAAATGTTTGATTTAATTTCTGTTAAAGAAATTACGTTTTAAAAGATTTAGATAGTAGAATTACTATTAATAAAAATGGTAAATTCTGTTATCATAAATGCTTAGAAATTGATAGTAATACCATCTTAAAATTTACACAAAAATTAGAGGAAAATAAGATTTATACTTTAATCCCGTTTATTTCGGTTAATAATAACCCTGATGAACCTTATATTGTGAGAGTTCCTCCAAAACAAATATACAGGTTGAATAATTAACCACACAACTACTCTAGCCAAAGTGCAACTGACTGAGTATAAATGACAGAAATATGAAAAATAAAAATGAATTTAATCTTTTTAATAATTATTTGAGTATTAATTACTTACAATATTAGTGGAATTTTTTCAACCATACCACTAATATTAGCAATTTTGAATGTAGGAATTTCTACAATCAATTTAATATTTTATCCAGATTCTTTTACTTATAAAGTAATTAGAATTCTCTCTATACTTTACATCGGAATCATAATATTGATTCAAATTAAACATTTAATTGATTTTTTGATACAATGACTATAAGTAATATTACATTTTTAGATAGATTATATCCAAATAATCTAGCCATATTTAACAATCCTTCAATAATTAGATTATATTTCAATGATTATATTGAAATAACTCAATTTCTAAGTTCATTACAACATGATAAAGTATATGTTCTAACCTTTGATTTTGTAGTATCTTGATTGATGTTCGAAGAAGATTCTCCTGTTTAAATCTATCTAAACCTATTTTAGTGACTAGAAATAGTAATCCAAGATTAATAACTAATTTTATTAAATCTCAAATTGATTTAGCTTGTTTATCCTACAACATCGAGCAAATTGATAACTTGAATGATAAAACTGAAACAGCAGGAGTATTAATAAAATACAGAGAAATAAATATTTTCTAAAACTAGATTTTTATACTTAAAATAATAGATGTATAATATCTAGTTTCTTTTATAGATTTACCCCCTTTCTGAATTTTTATTTTAAAATAAAATTTTAATTTTTAAAATAAAATAAAATGTGAAATTTTACAACAAATACAACTACAAGTTTTAATTCTAATTGAATGGAATTTATTTATTTATTTATCCATTTAAAATCAAATTAGTACTAAAGATTTAATTAAAAACTTTATAATTATTTTGAACTCAAAAAATTAAAACAGAATTAATATCTAAAGATAAAGTTTTTGCTATTCAATTTAAATTAAAATTTAGAGAAGGAGTAATTAGATCTATCTCTAAAGTACAAAAAGTTGATAGTACAGATTTAGATTCATTAATTGAATTATTTAATTCTTACTGAGAAATAAGAAATAAAATCTGATGAATATCAATTAGCTGAAAGTTTAGAAAGAATATTTAAGTATAATTTATTTAAAGATGAAAATCTTACTAAAAAAACAAAAATATACCAACCAAACTTATTAAAAAGTGACGATAAATCATTATTTAATTTTAAAGGATATAAATTACCTAATACAATGGATTTAACACTTTGAGGAGACTATATTTTTATTTTTATTAATTGATTTTCCTTCAGCTATTGTCTTTAAACTAAATTCAAAAGCAATTTATTCTATAACTTTATTTGATAATTATCAACTAGTTAAATTAAAAATAGATAAAAAAGTGATAATTAAATTTAAAGATACTATAATTGATCTTAATAATTTAAGTTCCTTCAATAGAATTATAGCTTCTCAAGAATATATATTTGAAAATGGAAATTTATTACTTAAAAAATTTACTTATAAAACTAAAATTTTAAGATCCATTTGTCTATCTATAATTAGATCTTCTAAATTTATTACTATGGACTTAGAAACAAGATTAGTTAATAATACAATGGTTCCTTATGCAATAGGTATTTATGATGGAATTGAATCGTTTTCATTTTTTAACAGATTTTAATAATCCAGAAAAAATGATGATAAATGCTATTGAACATTAAAACAAAATGTTTTAATTAAAAAGATTAAAAATTTGAACAATTTTAAACATCAAGTCTATTTTATAAATTAGTAATGCTAAACTAAATAATTCACAGTTACTTACATTTGCATCCTATTAAGAAATGTTCTTTTTCTTATAAAAATTAAAATAATTTCTTTTTCTTAAAAATATATTATGGATTAATATATTAAAAAGAAATATTATAAAAAAATAATAGAAATAATAATTAAGATAGTATCTAGGGGTTAGTTTCTTGCTTTATATACATTCAGCGCTTATCTAATATGTTTGTGGCTACCCAACTATGCCTGTTTAATTAATTAATAATTAAATTCAACAATTGGTACACTAGAGAAACACAGCCTATTGATCCTTTCGTACTAGAAGGTCTTTCCCTTTTTACTATTTATTTCTTCAGAAGATAGGGACCATACTGACTCACGTCGTATTAAACCCAACTCGCGTACCCTTTTAATCGGCGAACAGCCGAACCCTTCCAAGCTTCTTCACCCGGAGGATAGGATGAGTCGACATCGAGGTGCCAAACAGCCGGGACAATGTGTACTCTCACCGGCTATCAGCCTGTTATCCCTAGCGTAACTTTTATCGATTGATCCCCGTCTATTCCATTTTATAGCGAGGGGTCACTATGCCCTACTTACGTATCTGTTCGACTTCTAAGTCTTTCAGTTAGGTATGCTTTCCGCCATTATACACTTCAAAACCTTTCACTAGTTTATTGATCTCCATTCAATTTCTAGCTATACCTTATAATAATAAAACTAATTTATTAAGTTTTATTTTTATTTAACTCTTTTTTTATATTTAAAATACTAGAGAATTATTTTTTTTTTTGTTTTTGTTTGTATATTATAATAAATAATTATAATATTATAAATTTTAATTTAAATCTTTGGATGTACTTTGCTACTTTTTTAAAGACGACCGCCCCAGTCAAACTACCAATTAGTCATTTATCCCTTAAATTTCAATTTATAAGGTAAACAAAGATTTAATTCAAATTATAAGGTTTTCCAATTTTGTCTATCGACAACCCTAATTACTATTAATTGATTTAAAATCAATGTAATAACTAACTATAGTAAAGCTGCATAGGGTCTTCCCGTCCCTCTGAAGACAGCGAGCATCTGCACTCGCAATTCAATTTCACTGAGCAAGTTGTAGAGACAGTGAGACCATCGTTACATTATTGATACAAGACCACATTTAATGGCCAATTTATTTTGCTACCTTAGGATCCTCATAGTTAAGACCGCTATTAACCAGATTTTCGATTAGTAACTTTAAAATTACCTCTCTTATATTAATGGCATTGAGCAAATTTCATCCAGAATACTATTATCTTAATCATTGCTCTGAATTGTGTTTTTAGTAAACAGTCGTGGCCTCCGATTTTATTATACTATATAACTATTTAAATTATGGCTAATTTAAATTTTATATGGTTTCTCTTATTGTCAAACTTATGAGAACAACTTGCCGAGTTCCTTAACAACTTTTAGCTCTACGCCTTAGTATACTCTACTTACGAACCTGTGTCGGTTTAGGGTACGGTAGTATATTAATTTATTATTAATAATAATAATTAATAAATAAATTATATATTTAAATTTCCTGATCTATTATAATTTCCATAAAGATTTTCAATATATTACTCATCAGTCAAAACTTTGGTTTTGAACCTTAGAGGCCGCATTAACATAAGGTGGTTTAACCTTTCCTTATAACCCTTTCGTATTCGGCGAGAAGTATTATAACTTCTTTTACGTTACTCATGTCAGCATTATCTCTTCAGTTATTTACAAACAATGAAACACTGTTTATCATCAATTATACTGAATGTTCTACTACCTAATTTATAAACATAATTTTAATTATATTTATAATTAACAGGATATCGGTTGATTATTTAAGACCCGTTAAATTTTTGGCGCAATAGTCTAAGGGCTGCTACGTTGTTACAACGGTCATTAAAAGATAGCGACTACCAGGCTCACTTTACAGCTGCATTCAATCTATTACTTCCTTTAATTTCACTTAATAATCATTCGGGACCTTGATCCATGTTCTCGGCTGTTTCCGTTTTGACTATTCAACTTATCATGAATAGTCTGAATATCTATTATCAATTTATGTAATTCCGAGTTTCGTTTCCATTGGTAAGATTTTCGAGATCCCCTCAACCTAAACTTTTAATATAAATATATTATTAGTTGGGAATTACCGTGCTGTACCTCCATAAATTTATTAATAGATGTCATACTAAAATATGTTTCGTAGAAAACCAGCTATCACCAGTTCAGATTGGCATTTCACCGCTTTCCAAAACTCTTCGGAGAATTTTGCAACATTCAACCGTTCGATCCATTATAATCTGGTTTTGGAAAGATCAACTGGCTTCGGGTCTAATAATAGTAACTATCCCAGAATTATATTTGTAAATAAATTACTTATATTATAATATAAATTTTATTTTATAAGGAATTTATTCTATTTTATTGTAGTAAAATATTTAAAAATACATTAATTTTATTATACAAATAATTTAGTCGCTTTCGCTAAGGCTAATTAACCTTGCTACTATCATTAACTTACTGACCCATTATGCAAAAGGTACGTCGTCATTTTTATTTTAAAACTTCGACTGCTTATAGAATTACTAATTCAAGACTTTTTCATTTCGTTATACAACGAACTATTTCAACTTTTCCTTTACAGTACTTTTCACTATCGCTAAATTTATTATACTTAGCCTTAGAGGATGGTTCCCCTATATTCCGACAAGTTTTCTCTCATCGTACTTATTTTTAAGAAAAATTTTTTATTTTACAGGACTAAATACCTACTTTGGTAATTATTTATTTAAATAATTATAATATAATAATTAAATTATAATTAATGACATTCCAACTTCATTCTTTAATAATTAATTTTATATTATTTCAAATATTTTTTTTTCTTTAGGCTAATCCGATTTCACTCACCATTACTTTCGAAGTCTCGGTTGATTTCCTTTCCTTTCCTTAATACAATGTTTTGCTTCAGGAAGTATTAATATTTAAGGTTTCCCTTAGGATCGCCACAATTTCCTTACTATTAATATAATTATATTAATTAGTTTGTGGCTTTTGGTTCAGACCTCCTTTTTAATAAATTTGCTAGTTATCCTTAATAATTCCTTTAAAATACTTTGATGTTTGTACTAAATTGTCATCTATACTTTTAATTTTTTAATTTAATTTAAAACTATCTAATTTATAATTTTTATTATAATACTTTACTTATATATTATTAATTTAAACGAAAATATTATAAATTTTTAACTTAATTTTTATTCTTTAAATTTAATACTAATAATTAAATTTTAGCTGAAAAAAGGAATTGAACCTTTATTTTACCGTCATGAATGGTAAGTTTTAACCATTTAAACTATTTCAGCTTAATTAATCAAATTAGATAATTAAATTATTTTTATTAATCAATAATAATTTAATTAATCAAATGAGTTAGAAAAAACAAAAAAAAATTTTTTATATCTACAAAACTAATTATGTTCATATTATTTTTTAATACATAATTTAATTATTTGGTATTTAAAGATAATTATGATTAAAATATAGCTGATTTTCTCTAAAGATTAATAAGTCTAAGTATAGGACTTAAAGATATCTC
>Ga0210410_10006086_pt1 | contig 10497 bp, 11 predicted proteins | sample IncBWC4MmetaG_FD_161058 | JGI IMG/M metagenome (GOLD analysis project Ga0210410, IMG submission 161058) | Forest soil microbial communities from Barre Woods Harvard Forest LTER site, Petersham, Massachusetts, United States - Inc-BW-C-4-M | ecosystem: Environmental > Terrestrial > Soil >... | reverse complement strand
TTCCGATTATGATAAGGCTACCGGCAACAAGATCGACCTGAGTGTGATCCCCTTTGCGCCGTACCGCCAAAAGGCAGTCGCGGCGATCCAGAGCGGCGTCGTGCCGGATATCATGGAGACCGGCGACCTCGAGTTTGCGTCGTTGCAGTCCTGGGACGACAAGCTCCTCGATGTCGGCGACATCGTCGAAACCCAGAAAAAGGATTTCGCTCCGATCGCCATCGAATCCTGCTTCCTCTATAATGGCGTAACCAAAAAGCGCGCCTATACTGTGGTGCCATTGAGGATCACCGGTTGGCCATTCCATATCTGGCGGCCGCTGGTCGAGAAGGCCGGCTATAAGATCTCAGATCTTCCGGACACTTGGGATGCCTTTCTCGATTTCTTCATGCCGGTGCAGGACAAGTTGCGCGCCCAGGGCATGCGCAACATCTATGCCTACGGCTATCAGCTGACCGCCAACGGCGTCGACCCGATCGCCACCTTCAACGCGTTCCTGATCGCCTATGGCGGGAAGGACCTCGTCACGCCCGACGGCAGGCTCAACGCCGGTGACCCGCAGGTGCGCGAGGCGGCGGCCAAGGCGATCGAAAAGCTGACCACCCCGTTCAAGAAGGGCTATGTCCCGCCGGGCGTCGTCAACTGGAACGATGCCGACGACAACAACGCCTTCCACGCCAAGCTGATGGTGATGGATTTCGACGGCACGATCTCGACCGAGGTCGCGATCTACGACAAGAAAGAGGATTACGATGCCATCGAAACCCGCGGCCTGCCGCTCGGCAACGACCGCAAGCCCCTGCCGGCGCAAGTCATCACCAATGGCGCCGTGATCCCCAAGGGGGCGAAAAACATCGCTGCGGCCAAAGAGTTTCTGCGCTATGTGGTGCAGCCGAACGCGCTGAACGAGTGGCTAAAAGGCGGGCTCGGCCGGTTTGTGGTGCCGATCCGCGAAATCGTCCAGAGCGACCCGTTCTGGCTCAAAGAGGACCCGCATCGCAAGGCCTATACTGAACTGACCTTGCTCGGTCCGATAATGCCGATCTTCGAGACCTACAACCCGGCGATCGCCGAGGTTAACGGCGAGCACCTCTTCAGCGTCGCCGAGTTCGACGTCATGAACAACGGAATGGCGCCTGAGCAAGCGGTCGACAAGGCGTTCAAGCGGGCCGAGACGATTTTCGCAAAATACCCGATCCAGCAGGCTTAGGGGGCGACCCATGACCACCGTATCGGCTATTGAGCTCGGCCGCCCGGCCGCCCGGCGGCAATCGCTGTGGCGTTATTGGAGGGGCGGACTGCGGGGCTCAGAGTTCACCTGGGCCGTCGCGTTTATTGTGCCCTATGTCGCGGTGTTTCTGGCGTTCGTGGTTTATCCCGCCTTATACGGGCTGTGGATGGGCAGCAACCCATCCTTGTACGCCGAGGTGTTCTCCGATCCGATCTATTTGAACACCGTCGTCAACACGATGGTCTTTCTGGCTTTCGGGGTAAACGTAAAGCTCTTTCTGGCGCTGATGCTGTCGGGCTTTTTTATGCGCCCGGGCTGGTGGACGAAAGCCCTGCTGCTGATTTTTGTGCTGCCCTGGGCAGTGCCGGCACTGCCGACCTTCATCTCGATCCACTGGATGCTGAACGGCGAATGGGGCTTGGTAAATAATTTCTTGTGGATCGTGTTTGGCGCCGAAGGCCCGTCTTGGCTCAATTCGCGCTGGCTCGCGCTCGGTTCGGCGATCTTCTCGCATGTCTGGAAATGGACGCCGTTCTGGACCGTAATACTGCTCGCCGGCCGGATGTCGATCCCGCAGGAGATCTATGATGCGGCGAAAGTCGATGGTGCGACCGGGCTGAAGAGATTCACCCACGTTACCTTCCCATTGCTCGCCAATCTCTACCTAGTCCTGACCTTGCTCGCGACGATCTTCTTGCTTGGCGATTTCAACTCGGTCTATTTCGTGACCGGCGGCGGCCCGGCCAACTCGACGCATCTCTTGGCGACGCTCGGCGTCGTCCGCGACATGCTGGAGCTCGGCAAGCCGCAACTCGGTGTCGCGGCGGTCATGTCGGCGCTGCCGCTGCTGATCCCGCTCGTCATCATCCTGATGCGCAAGCTGAAGACTTCGGAGGCGCAGCTGTGAGCACGATATCCGCTGACACCCGGGCCGGGGTGGCGATCGCCGCCGCTGCATCCGCCGCGGCCTGGCCCGCCGAGCGGATGCGGCGCACTGCCCGGCGCTGGCGCTATCTTAGCAATGCCGGAGCCGCGCTGCTCAGCGCTCTCCTGTTGCTGTGGACGCTTACGCCGATCTACAACATCATCATGGTGGCGCTCGAGTCCGAGGGCGACGTGGCAGTAACAACTATCTGGCCGTTGCGGCCGTCGGCCGAGAGCTTCTGGGTCGTCCTCACCGAAGGCCATTGGTATCTAGAGGCTTTCTGGCACCAGTTTGGCAACAGCGTGTTTCTGGCCGCGATGGTGACGCTGTTCGTGCTGGTGATCGGCACCTTGACCACCTTCTCGATCGGCCGGATGCGCATCCGCAACGGCTGGGTCATCACCAACGCGGCATTGTTGACCTATGTGATCCCGGCGTCGTTCCTGGCGATCCCGTTCTATCTGATTATGCACCGCTATGGTCTGCAGAACAACCCGTGGTCGGTGATCGCGGTGCTGGTGACCTTCGCCACGCCCTATGCGATCTTCATCTTCCTGGAATACGGTCGAAGCATCCCGCTAGAATTAGACGAGTCGGCGCGGATCGACGGCGCCTCGCCAGTTCAGATCTATTTCCGCATCTACCTGCCCCTGATGGCGCCGGCATTGGTCGCGGTCGGCACCTATGCGCTGCTGCTGGCGTGGAACGAATACCTCTACCAGTTCCTGCTGCTGTCGAACGACCGGAGCATGACCGTCGCGGTGGCGCTCGGCAAATTCCTCAACAGCGACGTGGCGCCATGGAACTACATGATGGCGACTGCGATCGTCTACGCCCTGCCGCCGATCGCGACCTATTACATGTTCCGCGGCCGCATGAGCTCCGGTCTGACGATGGGCGGCGTCAAGGGCTGAGGTTCCTGACGGCTGGACGGGCTCACTCTTCGGATACATACGTCCACCACACTCCGGCTGGGCAAATTCGATCGCGCGCACCAGCCTCACGGTCGCGCCCTATAACCAAAGCGTGAAATTGCGGCGGATCGGGATCGACGTCGGCGGCACGAACACGGACGCGGTGCTGCTCGAGGACGGGCGCGTCATCTATGCGGTCAAGACCCCGACGACCCTCGATGTGACGAGCGGTATCGTGACCGCGCTCGGTTCACTCGCCGGGCATGCCGAGGTAGCGCGAGCGGCAATCGACGGCGTCGTGATCGGCACGACGCATTTTGTCAATGCCGTCGTCCAGCGCCGCGATCTCGCGCGCGTCGCCGCGGTGCGCATCGGGCTGCCGGCGAGCGCGTCACTGCCGCCGTTCTGCGACTGGCCGGCCGATCTCGCCGAGCGCGTCCGCGGCGCCGTCTTCATGCTCGAAGGCGGACATGATTACAACGGTCGGCCGATCGTGCCATTCGACGAGGCCGGCATGCGGCGGGCGGCACGCCAAATCCGTGAGGACGGCATCCACGCGGTGGCCATTGCCGCGATCTTTTCGCCGCTCGATCCCGGTTGTGAGGAGCGGGCCCGCGCCATCCTTCGCGACGAGTGCCCGGATGCCGCGGTCACCGTCTCGCACGACCTCGGCCGCATCGGGCTTCTCGAACGCGAGAATGCTGCGCTTCTCAATGCCGCGCTGATCGATCTTGCCCGCTCGACGGTCGCAGGTTTTGTCGCAGCGATAGCCAAGAGCGGGATCGCCGCCCCGCTTTACCTGACGCAGAACGACGGGACCGTGATGCCGGCCGAGTTCGCTGCTGTGCTGCCGGTGATGAGCTTCGCCTCCGGCGCGACCAATTCGATGCGCGGCGCCGCCTTTCTGTCGGGTCTGACGGACGCGATGGTCATCGATGTCGGCGGCACGACGACCGATGTCGGCGAGCTCCGTCGTGGATTTCCGCGCGAGGCGAACTCGGTCGTCGAGGTAGGAGGCGTGCGCACCCTGTTCCGCATGCCGGATCTGCTGTCGATCGGACTCGGCGGCGGCAGTCTCGTTCAGGCCGACCCGCTAACGGTCGGACCGGCAAGCGTCGGCTACAGGTTGATCGAGGAGGGGCTCGTCTTCGGCGGCAACGCCGTGACCGCGACCGATCTGGCCGTTGCCGACGGCGTTTGCGCGCATCGGCGACCGCCGAGGGGTCGCGCATTTGCCGCACGAGCTCGTGCATGCCGCGCTCGCCAAGGTGCACTCGACCATCGCGGATTCGGTCGATCGGATGAAGACGGACGCTCGCGATCTGCCGCTGATCGCGGTCGGCGGCGGCGCATTCCTGGTGCCGGACCATGTCGACGGCATCTCGCAGGTGGTCCGCGTGCCCCATGGCGACTTCGCCAACGCCGTCGGCGCCGCGATCGCCCAAATCAGCGGTGAAACCGACCAAGTCTATCGCGACCTCAGCCGCGACGAAGCGATCGCGGCTGCCGAAGCGCAAGCAAAAGGGCGCGCGGTCGCCGCCGGCGCGGATCGCGCTACCCTGCAGACGGTCGACGTCGAAGACATGCCGCTCGCCTACCTGCCCGGCAATGCGCTGAGGGTCCGGGTGCGCGTGGCAGGGCAGATCGCGGGGAAGACCAGTCAGAACGGGTCGAGCTCGGTGTCCCAATAAAGGTAGTCGCGCCAGCTCTCGTGCAGGTAGTTGGGCGGGAACGCGCGGCCGTTCTCCTGCAGCATATATGTCGTCGGCTGCACCGGCCGATGCCGCGGATACATGCGGCTCTCGCGCGGCAGGCGGTTGCCCTTCCACAGATTGCAGGTGGCGCAGGCGGTCACGACGTTGGTCCAAATGGTGCGCCCGCCGCGCGAGCGGGGCACAAGGTGGTCGAAGGTCAGCTCGTGCGAGGGGTAGGGTTCGCCGCAATACTGGCAGGTAAACCGGTCCCGCAGAAACACGTTGAACCGGGTGAACGCCGGGTGGCGGGCGGCGGGGACGTATTCCTTCAACGAGACGACGCTCGGCAGCTGCATCTCCAGCGAGGGGCTGCGGACGCAGACGTCGTAGTGATCGATGATGTTGACGCGATCGAGGAATACCGCCTTGATCGCATCCTGCCACGACCATAATGACAGCGGAAAGTAGCTGAGCGGCCGAAAATCTGCGTTCAACACCAGAGCCGGGCAATTGTCCAGACTTACCGTCACGAAACACCAGTCCCGCTAACAGACGCTCGCGGGCCGGCATAGCACGCGAATGTGACGGCTTGATAACGAATTAACTGCGCCCGAGCAAGATCTTGCGACCGAATACCGGAGTTACCGGGTCGGGACCGGTCTTTCCCCATGATAGTCATAGAAACCGCGGTTCGCCTTTCGGCCGAGCCAGCCGGCCTCGACATATTTGACGAGCAAGGGGCAGGGCCGATACTTGCTGTCGGCGAGCCCTTCATAGAGCACCTGCATGACCGACAAACAGGTGTCCAGCCCGATGAAATCTGCGAGCTCAAGCGGCCCCATCGGGTGATTGGCGCCGAGCTTCATCGCCGTATCGATCGCCTCGACAGAGCCGACGCCCTCGTAGAGCGTGTAGACCGCCTCGTTGATCATCGGCAACAGGATGCGGTTGACGATAAAGGCCGGAAAGTCCTCGGCCGCGACCGGGGTCTTGCCGAGCTTCACGGCGAGCTCACGCGTCACCGCAAAGGTGTCTTCGTCGGTGGCGATGCCGCGAATCAGCTCGACCAGGCTCATCACCGGCACCGGGTTCATGAAATGCATGCCGATAAACTTGCCGGGCCGGTCGGTCGAGGAAGCCAGCCTGGTAATCGAGATCGACGACGTGTTGGTGGCGATCAACGCGTCGGGCTTCAAGTTGGGCGTCAGCTTCTTGAAGATCTCGCGCTTGATCTCTTCTTTCTCAGTTGCCGCCTCGATCACCATGTCGCAATCTGCGAATTGCGTGTAATCGAGCCCCATCTGGATGCGCCGGAGCGCCGCGTCCTTGTCCTCTTCCCGAATCTTGCCGCGGGCGACCTGGCGCGAAAGGTTGCGCTCGATTGCTTCTCGGCCGCGCTGCAGCGCCTCATCGTTGACATCGGTCACGCGGACATCGATGCCGGCAAGTGCGCAAACATGGGCGATGCCGCCGCCCATCTGCCCCGCGCCAATGATCCCGATGCGGCGCAGCCGGTCGCCCGACCCGCGAGACGCAGACACCGGAGCCGCGCTCACTGGCGGCGCTCGAGTTCGTCTGCGAGCTCGGGGAGGATCTTGAACAAATCGCCGACTAGGCCGTAATCCGCAATCTGAAATATCGGCGCTTCCTCGTCTTTGTTTATCGCGACGATGACTTTTGAGTCCTTCATCCCGGCGAGATGCTGTATGGCGCCGGAGATGCCGACAGCGATGTAAAGTTCGGGCGCAACGATTTTGCCTGTCTGACCCACCTGGTAGTCATTGGGGACAAAACCGGCGTCGACGGCTGCGCGCGAGGCACCGACTGCTGCCCCGAGCTTGTCGGCGACCTTCTCCAAGAGATGGAAATTCTCCCCGGATTGCATGCCCCGGCCGCCCGAGATGACAATCCGCGCGCTTGTCAGCTCAGGCCGCTCCGATTTCGACAGCTCGGCTCCGACAAACTCCGAGAGTCCGGTCGCACCCGTCGACTGGACCGGCTCGATCGCCGCCGAGCCGCCCGTCGCCTCGACCGGCGGGAATGCGGTCGCGCGCACTGTGATGACCTTGACCGGATCGTTGGACTGCACTGTCGCAAGCGCATTGCCGGCATAAATCGGGCGTACAAAAGTGTCTGGCGAAACGATCGCACTGATGTCAGAGACCTGCATTACATCGAGCAATGCCGCTACCCTCGGCATTAGGTTTTTGCCAAAGGTCGTCGCCGTCGCCAGCAGATGCGAATAATTCTCGGCGAGCTTGACGACGAGCGGCGCCACATCCTCGGCGAGCCCATGCTCGTACGCGGGATCGTCGGCGAGCAGCACCTTCCTGGCTCCGGCAACCTTGGCGGCGGCGTCGGCAATGCCGCGGCAATCCTTGCCGGTCACCAGGATGTCGACTTCCCCAGCTGCGATTTCGCTTGCGGCGGCAACCGCGTTGAGGGTCGCGGGCTTCAACGCCCTGTTGTCATGTTCGGCGACGACCAGAGCAGCCATCAGATCACCCGCGCCTCTGTCTTCAGCTTGTCGACGAGTTCGGCGACCGAGCTCACCTTATGGCCGCCTTGCCGCTTTGCCGGCTCCTCGACTTTGAGCACGACGAGGCGCGGCGTCACGTCGACCCCGAGCGCCTCGGGCGTCGTTGTCGCGATCGGCTTCTTTTTCGCCCTCATGATATTGGGAAGAGAAGCGTAGCGCGGCTCGTTGAGCCGCAAATCCGTCGTGATCACCGCCGGCAATTTGATCGAGACGGTCTCAAGCCCGCCATCGACCTCGCGCGTCACGTCGGCGTGACCGTCGCTGATCTTGACCTTCGAGGCGAAGGTCGCCTGTGGCCAGCCGAGCAGAGCCGACAACATCTGGCCGGTCTGGTTGCAATCGTCGTCGATCGCCTGCTTGCCGATGATCACGATCTCGGGATTTTCCTGCAGGATCACGGCTTTCAAGAGTTTGGCGACGGCGAGCGGCTGCAATTCGGCATCGGTCTGTACCAGGATGCCGCGATCGGCGCCCATCGCCAGCGCGGTGCGGATCGTCTCTTGGCATTGCGGGGCGCCGAGCGACACCGCGATGATCTCGCTGACGATCCCGGCCTCGCGTAGGCGGAGCGCCTCCTCGACGGCGATCTCGTCGAACGGGTTCATCGACATTTTGACGTTGGCGGTCTCGACCCCGGTCTTGTCCGCCTTTACGCGGATCTTGACGTTGTAGTCGATGACCCGCTTGACCGCGACCAGCGCTTTCATGGCATCCTCGCCGTTGTTCCGGCGGCACGCGCAACCCCGCCGGCGGGGTCATGATTTGTGCACGGGCCCAGAGCGAAGGCAAGGCCCTCCATCGCGAGGCGATTCATTTGAGGCCCCGGTCGACATCCATCGGGAGCTGCACACGTCTACAACTATCGAGTGTGTATACGATCGGCCTCCGCTGTACCTGCAGCGGGTCTGCAGCGCAAACTCTTCTTCAAGTTGTAAACACCGCGGCGCTCAACGGTTGGCGCCGGGGCGCCACAGCACATCGCGCGCGCCGCTCTCGTTGACCTGGCGGCCGAGCACGAAGAGGTGGTCCGAGAGGCGGTTCAGGTATTTGAGCGCCTCGGGGTTCACCGGCTCGGTCCGGGCGAGCTCGCTGACCAGCCGCTCGGCCCGCCGCGTCACCGTACGAGCGAGGTGGAGGTGGGCGGCGGCCGGCGTGCCGCCCGGCAGGATGAACGAGTCGAGCGGGCGTAACGTCGCGTTCATCGCGTCTATCTCTCGTTCCAGACGCTCGACCTGCGGAGCGGTGATGCGTAGTGCCCCGGCTGCGCGACGACCGTCTTCCGGGGTGCACAGATCGGCGCCAAGGTCGAAGAGGTCATTCTGGATACGATCGAGCATTGTGTCCGCCGCCGGATTAGCATGCAGCCGGGCGATCCCGATCGCCGCATTGGCCTCGTCGACGGTCCCATAAGCGGCGACGCGCAATGCATGCTTCGGCGCGCGCGTGCCGTCGCCGAGCGAGGTTTCGCCGGCATCGCCGCCGCGCGTATAGATCCGGGTCAGCCGAACCATCTTCCACCTTGACCTACGAGGGCTAATGCCGGGCCAGCAGCATCAGCATCGCCAGAAGCACCAGCGCCAACGCCTGCATGATGACGCGCGACTGCATCAGCTTGTTCGAGCGGCGCGGGTCGCCGCCGCGCAGCAATGTCGCGACGCCAAATCCCAGCACGGTCAAGGTGCCGAGCATGGCCAGAACAAGCAGAATCGTTAGAAACACGGTCATTCTGGAAATATGGGCGCTTCAGCCGGTCGGGGCCAGAGGCCGGTCTGACCCGGCCTGCTCGCTGCGCGCGAAAATTGGTCGCCGCTTCGCCCTATCGCCTATTCTGATGCGATCCGTCGCGTTTCGGAGGATATCCGGCAATGGACAAACCAGTTTACCGATTTACGCTCGCGATCGGCGCGGCGCTGATGGCCGCGGCATGTGCGAATTCCGAAACAGCGGTTTCCGAAAAAGAGGACATGCTCGAAACCGCGGGGTTCGTGCCAAAGAAAGCCAAGACTGCAGCGCGTATGGCGAGCCTGAAATCGCTGCCGCCCCACCAGTTCGTAGCGAGAACCATCAACGGCAGACCGAGCTATCTGTACGCCGATCCGGTCGTGTGCGGATGCGTCTATGTCGGCGATCAGAGGGCCTACGATCAATATCGGCAGCAGATGTCGACGCGGCAAACCGCGACGGACCAGGAGATCCGCGCGATCCTGAGCACCGCACCGCTGCCTGGCGAAGAGGGTCTCCTGTAGGCGCCGGCCGGACGCGCTGAGCGCGTTTACCTTCCCGCATCAAAGGGGTAGACTATATATACGTAGGCGGGTCGCGGCTCTCTCGTGACCAGAGGCCGTCAAGCGCGCTGCCACGAGTGGCCCGCGGCCCTCGAACCGAAGGTTCGGGAGGAACGGTCATGACGATACGAAATCCGGTCGAATGGGGAGTGGACCAGTTTCGCCACGCGGTCTTGGCTTTTGAGTCCGCGGGCCGGGTCGGGCGCCGGACTCTGGATACCCTGCACTCGCCGCCACCGGCGGTCCGCCGGATCGCGGTCAGCGATCTGGGCGATGTCTTCACCAGGGGTTTCGACGACTTTACGGCGTTTCGGACCGACGTCATTTTTGTCTGCGTGATCTACCCGCTCATTGGGCTCGTGCTGGCGCGGTTGGCCTTCGGGTACGACTTGCTGCCCCTGATATTTCCGCTCGCCTCCGGCTTTGCGCTGCTCGGCCCGTTCGCGGCGGTCGGTCTCTACGAAATGAGCCGCCGCCGCGAAGCAGGCATGGCGGCGGGCTGGGCCGATGCACTCGCAGTGATGCGCTCGCCCTCCTTTGGAGCAATCGTGCTCCTCGGGCTGGTGCTGATGGCTATATTTCTGCTGTGGTTGCTCGCCGCCTGGGCAATCTACATCGTCACGCTCGGCCCCGCGCCACCGATCTCGGTCACCTCGTTCCTCCGCGACGTGTTCACCACGGATGCCGGCTGGACGATGATTGCCGTCGGTGTGAGTGTCGGTTTCCTCTTCGCCTTGCTGGCGATGGCGATCAGCGTGGTGTCGTTTCCGCTGCTGCTTGATCGCGAGGTGGGGGTCGACACGGCTGTTCTGACATCGATCCGTGCCGTCATCGCCAACCCAGCGCCGATGGCCGCCTGGGGACTGATCGTCGCCGGAGGTCTGGTGATCGCGTCGATACCCCTTTTCC
>Ga0210410_10006085_pt1 | contig 10498 bp, 11 predicted proteins | sample IncBWC4MmetaG_FD_161058 | JGI IMG/M metagenome (GOLD analysis project Ga0210410, IMG submission 161058) | Forest soil microbial communities from Barre Woods Harvard Forest LTER site, Petersham, Massachusetts, United States - Inc-BW-C-4-M | ecosystem: Environmental > Terrestrial > Soil >... | reverse complement strand
AGCCATCTCTGGTCCGGCGGGACCGGGTATCACAACAATGCAAATGGAGCACTGACATGGATGCGGCGAGCGAAATACGGCAGCTGATCGATCGCTATGTCACAGCTGGCGGCAAAGGCGATCTGCAGGGCGTTCTGGATACCTTGACCGACGATGTCGTCTTCCTGCCGCCCAACGACACGCCAAAAGTCGGCAAGGAAGAATTGCGCCGCTGGCTGCAGCCGTTTCAGGAACACTATACCAGCAAGGACATCGCGCAATCGCGCGAGCTCCGTGTCGCCGGCGACATTGCCTATGAATGGGGCCTGTTTCAGGAAACGTTTACGCCGAAGGACCCGGCGAGTGGCAGCAAGCCCATCAGCCTGGATGGAAAATTTCTGCGTGTTTATCATCGGCAGCCGGACGGCTCGTGGCGACTTGCGCGCGCATGCTGGAACAGCAATCTTCCGGCAGATTCCTGATTGTTGCTGCGCAGGCCGAGAGCCGGCGTCATCGCTTGCCGGCGGCCTGCGAACGATTTTTCCTCGATGCGTGCGGCTGGTGTTGCGAGATGCCGCGGAAGCGCCGCGAGTGATTTCAAATCTGTCGTTTCAGAGATCAACCGCACGGCAAGTTGAGCGTCCGCGTCCCCGCCTCAAATCTGCGCGGCGACCTTTTCCAGCCCGATCAGGCGGGCGAGCGTGCGCACTTCCTGCTTCTGGTCTTCGCGCAGCTGAAACAACAGCGGCATCGCGGCCGATTTCAGCTGCTGTACTTCGGGAGCGTCGGGATCGATCGGCACGCCGGTCGCATGCGGATCGACCTGGCGCGCGGAGTGAATCCTGCGGGCCACGGCGCGCAGCGCATTTTCCACCGCCGGCCAGTAAGATTCCTGGTCGGACGAAAGCCTCAGCCGCTCCTTGATGCCGGCGATCTGCACGTCGCTGAGCAGCGCGTAGGATTTCTGCGGGGCCGGTTTGCTGGCGAGTTTCGGTTTCGGCGGCACGGCAGTGAGCGCCGCGGGCGCCGCGATCTTCGCCGCCTCGAGGTCGGCGGGGGTGCTGGAAGCATAGGCCTGCCGCAGCGGCTCGCTCAGCGCCGAGGTCTGCGGCGGTTCGAACGACGCCAGCGCCAGCCGCGCGACCTTGAGCCGGTCCTGCTTGCTTTCACGGTTGGCGACGGGACTTTTGACAACGGCGGCAACCATCGCCGCCCCGGCCGCCGGCACGCTGTCGCGGCCGAGAATGCTGGTGGCGGCGGCGCCGGCGATCAGCAAACACGTCAGCGCAACGATGGTAACTATTCTCGTCAAGCAGCTCTCCGTTTCGGCCGGTCAACCATTGTCACTTTCCCGATAACTGGGCGGTAATTAAGGCCTAACCATGCCACCGCGGCGGGGTTGGCGAATTTTCCCGCTTTACCAATGGCTTAGAACGCAAAAAATCAGGCCGCGATCGAGAGATCGTAGGCTTGCTGGATGTCGGCGACGATATCGGACGCCTCCCAAAGCGCATCGGGCGCGACCGAGCGCAGGCTGATGGTCCAGTTGCCGCCCCTGCTGGTGCGGGGCATGCTGACGATGTCGAATTGCACATCGCGGCACAGCGGATGCCGCTCAAGGGCATAGGCGACCCGGGCCCTGATCGCCGCGGTGGTGGCCGGGGTCTTTGCAAAGAGTGTCTCGAAATCCATGTCGCATTCCCTTGAACAGCGGTCCCATGGCGCAGCCGCCATGGCCGGAGGTGCACGGCCTCAGGACTGGATTGTCGGGGCGGGATGGTTAATGACGCGTTAAGGATCGCCAACGCCGTTATCGGAGTTGCGTGGCGCTGTATTCCGCGACGGTGTCGACAACGAGCCCGTCGACCGAAAGCACTTCAGTCACGCCCGAGGTGGAATGCCCTGCCAGAACGGCCAAACCATTTCTACCGCTGCTCGATCACGAGGCTCTGCACGGCGCGGCCGAAATAGCCGCTGGCGTCGGCGAGCCGCGCCGTGGCGAGGCCGGCGCCATCGGGACCGATCCAGGATTCCGCGTCGACCAAAATCCACTCGCCTAGCGGTTGCCGCGCGAAGCTGACTGACAGGTCGGCGTTGATGAAGGTCCACTGTCGGAAATCCAGCGCGGCCGAGGTGCCGTTGCAGAAGTCGGCCGCGACCACGGCGCGCATCGCTTGCGAGACCGCAAAACCCTCGACCAGGGGCCGGTCGACCCGATACCAGATCGCCCCCGGACCGGGCACGCCGAATTGGCCGCGGGCGGCGCGCAACGACATGCCCGTCACGAAAGTACTGTTCGAGAAGTTCGCGGGATCGGGTTGCGACCGATCGGGTCCGGGAAGCTCGACCGGCAGGTCGGCGACCTCGGGCGGCAATTGCAGCGGCTGCGTCTTGATCTTGAGGATGGTGGCGCCGACCACGACGACGCCTTCGGCCAGCAGCCGGACCGCGCAGAGCTGGATCTTGCGGCCTTGTCGCAGCACCTCACTCTGGATCGTCAGCGGCGCCAGCGGCACCGGGCGCATCAGATCGATGGTGACGCGCGCGATCCGCATCGGCTCTGGTGTTGGAATCGCTTCGGCCGCCCACACAGCCAGGGCCGCCGGCGCCGAGCCGTGCTGCATCCCGGCATCCCAGGGACCGGCCGCATTTGGACTGGTGACGGCGCGATTGCCGTCGACGCGATAGATGGCGTCCATCAGACGTCGGCCATCTACTATTCCCTGACCACGCGCACCGCGCCTCGCGCGGCGCTGGTGGTGAGCGCCGCATAGGCCTTGAGCGCCATCGAAACTTTCCGGCTGCGTTTCGCAGGCTTCCAGGCGTCGGCCTTCCTCGCCAGCATCGCCTCCCGGCGTCGCGCCAGAACGGCTTCGTCGACCACCAGGCTGATGGAACGCCGGGGAATATCGATTTCGATGCGGTCGCCTTCCTCGACCAGTCCGATCAAACCGCCTTCCGCGGCTTCGGGCGAGACGTGACCGATCGACAGACCCGAGGTGCCGCCAGAGAATCGGCCATCGGTAATCAGGGCGCAGCTTTTGCCAAAACCTTTCGATTTGAGATAGCTGGTCGGATAGAGCATCTCCTGCATGCCGGGACCGCCGCGCGGACCTTCATACCGGATCACGACGATATCGCCGGCATGAATCCGGTTGGTCAGAATGCCTTCGACCGCGGCATCCTGGCTCTCGAAAATTCGCGCCGGCCCTGCAAATTTCAGGATGCTTGCATCGACGCCCGCCGTTTTCACGATACAGCCGTCGACGGCCAGATTGCCGGACAGCACCGCGAGCCCGCCGTCTTTGGAAAAAGCGTGCTCGGCATCGCGGATGCAACCCGCGGCGCGGTCGGTATCGATCTCGTCAAAGCGCCGCTCCTGGCTGAATGCGACCTGGGTCGGCACGCCGCCGGGCGCGGCCCTGTAGAAGGTGCGCACATTCTCGCTCTTGGTTCGCCTGATATCCCACCGGTTCAGCGCGTCCTCGAGCGACTTGCTGTGCACCGTCGGCAGTTCGCGATTGATCAGCCTGGCGCGGTCGAGTTCTCCGAGAATGGCCATCACGCCGCCGGCGCGGTGCACGTCCTCGAGATGCACGTCCGGGACCGAGGGAGCCACCTTGCACAACACCGGTACCCTGCGCGACAGCCGGTCGATATCCTGCATGGTGAAGGGGATCTCGCCTTCATAGGCGGCCGCCAGCAGATGCAGCACGGTGTTGGTCGATCCGCCCATGGCGATGTCCAGCGTCATCGCATTTTCGAACGCCTTGAAGCTCGCGATCGCCCGCGGCAGCGCGGTCGCGTCGTCCTGCTCGTAATAGCGGCGCGCCAGATCGACGATCAGATGGCCGGCCTCGACGAACAGGCCTTTTCGATCGGCATGGGTCGCGAGCACGGAGCCGTTGCCGGGCAGCGCCAGGCCCAGGGCCTCGGTCAGGCAATTCATGGAGTTGGCCGTGAACATGCCCGAGCAGGACCCGCAGGTCGGACAGGCCGACCGTTCGATGGTCTCGACCTCGGCGTCGGACACGGTGTCGTCGGCGGCCGCGACCATGGCGTCGACCAGATCGAGCGAGCGGATCTTGCCCTTGATGTTGACCTTGCCGGATTCCATCGGCCCGCCCGAGACGAACACGGTCGGGATGTTGATCCGCAACGCGGCCATCAGCATGCCCGGCGTGATCTTGTCGCAATTGGAGATACAGACCATGGCGTCGGCGCAGTGCGCGTTGACCATGTATTCGACGCTGTCGGCAATCAGTTCGCGTGACGGCAGGCTGTAGAGCATGCCGTCATGCCCCATGGCGATGCCGTCGTCGACCGCGATGGTGTTGAATTCCCTGGCGACGCCGCCGGCCTGCTCGATTTCGCGCGCGACCAGTTGGCCGAGATCCTTGAGGTGGACGTGGCCGGGCACGAACTGCGTGAACGAGTTGACCACGGCAATGATCGGCTTGCCGAAGTCCTCGTTTTTCATGCCGGTCGCGCGCCAGAGGCCGCGGGCGCCCGCCATGTTGCGGCCGTGAGTAGTGGTGCGGGAACGGTAGACTGGCATGGATTTCCTCTAGGCTTTCAGGTTTTGGGACCGTTGCTCCGGTTCGACGGTTTGTAACGGACGGGCTTCCTCCGTTCCATAGTCAATTTCGAGAAGTCACGCGTCGCGCCCATAGGAAATCCGTGGCCCACCATCGGGGTCGCGCGCCGTCGCTAGGCATCAACTGCCTTGTCTTTCCCGTACTGCAGCACCTGGACTTTCTCCAGCGTGACGAGGCCGCTGTCCATCATGCCATCGAGAACAGGCAGGAATTCATTGATCTTCTCTTCGGAGTCCACGATCTCGATGACCAGCGGCAAATCCAGGGAAAGTCGAAGAATCTTGTCGGTGTGGATCAGGCTCGACTTGCCGAAACCCATCGGGCCACGCAGCACGGTGGCGCCAGCCAGGTGCATTTCGCGCGCCTTCATGACGATGGCTTCATAGAGCGGACCACCGTCGAACTTGTCGTTTTCACCGGTGAAAATCCGCAGCAGCACGGCTTGTTTCGGTATTTGCATTTTTGAATCCCCTACAGACGATTGACGCGGGCGCCAAGCGCATGACCGGCCCATACGCTGATTAACCAGGTCATGATCGAGACGAATATATAAGCCAATGCGGTCTGGATGTTGCCGGACTGCACAAGCCGCAGGGTCTCGAGACTGAACGCGGAAAACGTGGTGTAGCCTCCACAGAAGCCAACCATGACGAACAGCCTTTGCCGCGGACTGACGAACACCCTGCCGTCGGGGCCGGTCAGTGCCGCATAAAACCCGATCACGAGCGAGCCCGTCACGTTGACGAACAAGGTACCCCAGGGAAAGCGGTCACCAAATTCGCTCACGGACAGAACGGAAACCAGAAAACGCGCCACTGCGCCGACCATGCTTCCGAGCGCCACGGAAATATAGGAGCCTGTCTTGTCCCAGAATGCTTGCCACCAAATGGAACGGCGTGGAGGGCGAAGCGGATTGTTCTCGACCTGTTTGTCCGCCGGCGCGTTCGGTGAAAAATTGTCCTGCATTGTTGAGCGCGCCTTTACCCGAAAGCGTGGAGGCCGGCTGCAAAGCCGGCAGCGACGGCGAGAAGGCAAAGAGAAAGCGAGAGCACGATATTGCCGGCGGCACGCATCATTTCGCCGTCCCGGGCGAGTGCCAGAGTTTGAAGACTGAAGGATGATACCGTGGTGTAGGTTCCAAGGATGCCAATCGCCGCGAACTGCCACGGTCTCAGGTCCGCGAAAATCCCATGGGTGGCGGCCGATGCAGCGAGAATGCCAAGCAGAAAGGCGCCGCTCACATTGACGACGACCGTTCCCCAGGGAAATGTCTCGCCGACACGCCGCGCCACAAGTCCGGACAGCCAGAATCTCGCTGTCCCGCCGAGCACGCTGCCCAGGGCAACCCAGATCACACCGTCGATCGTATCCACCGCATGCCTCGACTTGTTTTCACAATTCCCCGTCCGCCCACCATCTCCGGTTTGCGCACAACGCAATAACTTGACTTCGCGTTGAGATGGAGCCTGAGCGGATGCAAATTGCCATGACCTAACCCCCGCATTCTCGACGCGGCAGGAGTCATCAGCCCTTGTCAGGCGGTTTTGGGGAACCCCATCCCCTTGGACATGAAAATACTAGACGATGTCAAACCCGTGATCAATATCAGCCGGCGGCGCCCAGACCTTTTCGGTGGGCAACATCCGCCGGCACGTTGGCTCAACGGGCCGGGAATGCACAAACCCGGTGGAGTTATGCTGAATGACCATCATGCTATTGGTCCGCCACGGTCACGTCGAAGGCATCAAGCCGGAACGTTTCCGGGGTCGCGCCGACCTCGCTTTGACGGAAACGGGACGACGGCAGGCCGAATTGCTGGCGCGCCGGATCGCGTCGCATTGGAGGCCGAGCGCGGTCTTGACCAGTCCGCTGCAGAGATGCGTCGCAACGGGCGCGGCCATCGCCGGGGCTTGCGGCATTCCGTCCGCGCCGCTGACCGAACTCATCGATCTCGATTATGGCGCGTGGCAGTCGCTGACCTATGACGATGCCCGCGCCAAGAATCCCGATTTATTCGCTGCCTGGTTTGCCACGCCCGATCTGGTTGAATTTCCGAACGGAGAGTCGCTTCCCGATGTCGCGGCCCGTACCGCGAACGTGTTGCGGTTTGCTCTCGCACGCGAAACGGCGGACACGCTGGTCCTGGTGGGCCATGACAGCGTCAACCGGGTGTTGCTGACTCAGGTGCTGGAAATGCCGCTGTCGGCCTATTGGCGGTTAGCTCAAAACCCATGCTGCATCAACGAAATCGAAATCACCGGCCGTTCATTTCAGCTGCGCCGAATGAACGATACCGCGCATCTGGACGCCGGCATCGATTAGCCAAAGCCCGCCGCATTCATAAGACGCCGCGAGATTATTTTGTCGAGTTTGTGGCGGTCCGCTTTTTCGACGCCGGCGGCTAACGCCTATGAACAATGTATCTCGCGCGAATTTCAGCGTCGCTCGAAAGCTGTTGTCAGGCAAAAACTAACCCCAATTCGGTCGAGGTTCGGACTTATTAATGTCTCGCGCCGGTTCCATCACATCACGGTGACCTCATCGGCCCGATTGCCGGAGCGGTCATTTCCGCCGTCGTGAATGACGGGCATTTGCCGGGGGACAGAGGCAATGGAAGCGGTGGGGACGGCGCGGTCTTGCGAATTCATTCGCTGGCCGACGCGGCTGACGCGCGATGCGGATTTGGCATCGAACTGTTTGATTCAAATTATCCAGCCGAACTTTGCATCTCGTTTGCGCCGTTCCCGGATTTTTCCGGGCCGCGGTCGTCACCGCTTTGAACTTTTGTCCAATACAGCGAGAGGAAACACCCACAGGTCAGTTGCCGCGGCGCCAACCGGCGACCGCGGTGCAATTCCCAAGCGTTATGAGGAGTGGCGTATGAGTAGCCTGAGTGAACACGAGCACGACAATCTCGATCCCAACGATCCCACCTACTACGCACCGCGCTGGTTGCGCGAGCGATCGGAACTGCGACTATCCCCTTCGTCGGAAGACATATCCGAGCCGTTCAGGAGCCCGATCGCTCCTCCCGCCTCGCTCGATCACCAGCTCGAGAACGCGGTTTCCGATGCCTTGTGGCATCCGCTCGACCCCGAAATCATCCACGAACCTCCCGGGCTCGCGCGTGAACTGGATCGGCGCGACGCGCTGATCAGCGTCGTCGGCCGCTTCACCGCGGCGGTCGGCGTGTCGGCGATCGTGGCGCTGTTCTTTGTCTTCATGGTGCCGGCGTCACGGCAGGCGGAAGCCGGGTCAACCGTGGCCGGAATCATGAAGTCGATCAAATCCGTCCTGCTTCAGCCCGGCCAGCGCAACGACGGATCGAAGCCCGCGATCGCCGAGTTTCAGACCATCCTGGCGTCGGCCCAGACCAGCCCGCCGGCGACCCACGAACAATCCGAGCAGCTGTTGCAGCAATTCCTGCAATGGCGTCAGAAACCCAACCCGATCGAAACATCGCAATAGTGCGAACGACAAATCAACGAGGGGAGCAAGCAAAAATGTCTGATCAAGAGTCCAATGCGGCCTTGGTTCGGAGTTTGCGATGACCCCCCGTTGGATTGCCGTTCTGTTCGCTGCCTTGCTCGCGAGCGCCGCGGGCGCGGCACCTGCCAGCAACACCGAGCTTGTCCGCGACCTGGCCGGCCGCGTCGGGCCGATCGTCGGTTCGGCGCTGGCCTGCACCGACATCGCGCGGCCGCGTATTCAGGCCATCGTCGACAAGTTCGCAGCCGTCATCAAGGAGGCCTCCTCCAACGAGGCCGAACGCGACGACCTGACGCAATTGCTCAATCGCACCGTCGCGGACGGCCGCAACGCCGTGACGGCCGGAAAGACGGATTGCAGGCTGGCAGAACGCCAGCTTGCCGATCTCGAGCGGTCGATCTCCGGGCCGGGGCCCGCGCTGTCGGGCGTGCTGGGGCCATCCTCCGCCGCCGCGGCCACATCGGCGGCACCGGTTCCGACAGGCCCTCCGGTGCGCGGCGTCACCGCGACCGAAATCCGGTTCGGGATCGCCGCGCCGTTTTCCGGACCGGCCAAGGAACTCGGGCATCAGATGAAGCTCGGGATCGATACCGCTTTCGACCGGGTCAACGACGCCGGCGGCGTGGAAGGCCGGCAGTTGCGGCTGATCGCCGCCGACGACGGTTACGAGCCGGCGCGGACGCTCGATGCCATGAAGCAGCTCTACGAGAAGGACCAGGTATTCGGCTTCGTCGGCAATGTCGGAACGCCCACGGCGGCGGTCGCTTTGCCCTACGCGCTCGAGCGGCGGACGCTGTTCTTCGGCGCCTTCACCGGCGCGAATGTGCTGCGCAACGATCCGCCCGATCGCTACGTCTTCAACTATCGTGCGAGCTACGCGGAGGAAACCGACGCCGTCGTGCACTATTTGATAAAGCTGCGGCGGCTGCAGCCGAGACAGATCGCGGTGTTCGCGCAGCAGGATGCCTATGGCGATGCCGGCTTCGCAGGCGTCGCCAAGGCGTTTCGCACGCTCGGCGCCAACGACGGCGCCATCGTGCGGCTCAACTACAAACGAAACACCGTCGATGTGGACGACGCCGTCAATCAGCTGAAATCGCAGAAGCCGGCGATCAAGGCCGTGGTCATGGTTGCTGCCTATCGCGCCGCCGCGAAGTTCATCGAAAAGACGCGCGACCTCTATCCCGGCATGATCTACACCAACGTGTCGTTCGTGGGCAGCACCGCGCTTGCCGAGGAGTTGACGCTGCTGGGGCCGCGCTTTGCCACCGGCGTGATCGTGACGCAGGTGGTGCCGGCGGTGGCCGGCTATTCGAGCATGGTGCTCGAATACAAGAACGCGCTGGCCAAGTATTTTCCCGGCGAGGCGCCGGACTACGTGTCGCTCGAAGGCTACGTTGCCGCCAACGTCCTGATCCAGGGGCTGAAGCGGACCGGCCCGCAACTCGATACCGAGCGGCTGATCGACAACCTCGAGAGCACGCGCAATCTCGATCTGGGTCTCGGAACGCCGCTCAATTTCGGCCGCGCCGAGCACCAGGCCTCCCACAAGATATGGGGAACGGCGATCGACGAGAACGGACGGTATCAGCCGATCGAACTCGAATAGACGCTGATATCATAGGGTGCGGCAGGCGTTCTCGCGATGCCCCGCATCACAGCTTGGGATCGACGGCCTCGTCGTATTCTCGTTTGAACCGCGCGATCAATTCAGCGGCCGGCAGGATCTTGCCGATGCTGCCGACGCCCTGCCCGCTGCCCCAGATTTCCTTCCAGGCCTTCGGCTTGGCGCGCTCGCCCGAGGCGTCGGTGCCGAAACTCATTTTCGTCGCGTCGGACTCCGGAAGATTGTCGGGGTCCATGCCCGCCGCCACGATCGATGGCTTCAGGTAGTTGCCATGCACGCCGGTGAACAGGTTGGAATAGACGATGTCTTCCGCGGTCGAGGTGGTGATCATCTGCTTGTAGCCCTCGACCGCATTGGCCTCGGATGTGGCGATGAAGGCGGAGCCGATATAGGCGAAGTCGGCCCCCAATAGCCGCGCCGCGCGGATGGCGCGGCCATTGCCGATGGCGCCCGACAGCGCGATCGGCCCGTCGAACCACTGCCGCGTCTCCGCCACGAAGGCGAACGGCGATATCTCGCCGGCGTGGCCGCCGGCACCGGCGGATACCAGGATCAGGCCGTCGGCGCCCTTCTCGATCGCCTTGTGCGCGAATTTCTGGTTGATCACGTCGTGGAACACGATGCCGCCCCAGCCATGCGCGGCCTGATTGAGTTCCTCGCGGGCGCCGAGCGAGGTGATGATGATGGGCACCTTGTGCTTCTCGCACAGCGCGAGATCCTGTTCGAGCCGATTGTTCGACCGGTGCACGATCTGGTTGACCGCGAACGGCGCCGACGGCGCTTGCGGGTGCGCCTTGTCGTAGGC
>Ga0210410_10006084_pt1 | contig 10499 bp, 7 predicted proteins | sample IncBWC4MmetaG_FD_161058 | JGI IMG/M metagenome (GOLD analysis project Ga0210410, IMG submission 161058) | Forest soil microbial communities from Barre Woods Harvard Forest LTER site, Petersham, Massachusetts, United States - Inc-BW-C-4-M | ecosystem: Environmental > Terrestrial > Soil >... | reverse complement strand
CGGTCGCCGAGCAGGAAAAAGTCGACATCCGGCTGCATACCATCATTTACGAGCTTGCCGACGAGATCAAGAAAGCCATGACCGGAATGCTCGAGCCGGTGTTCAAAGAAGTCTACAAAGGCCGGGCGCAGGTGCGCGACGTGTTCCGCATCTCCAAAGTCGGAACCGTGGCGGGCTGCATGGTGCAGGACGGCTCGATTACGCGTGACAGCGAAGTCCGTCTGCTGCGCGATAACGTGGTGATCCATACAGGTAAGGTGATCGGGCTCAAGCGCTTCAAGAATGACGCGAAAGAAGTGCAGGCGGGCTTTGAATGCGGCATTTCGCTCGCGAACTACAACGACATCAAGCCGGGCGACATCATCGAAGCCTTCGCCACCGAGCGCATGGCCACGGAAGCATTCGTCTAGTGCGCCAGTAGACCCAGATGCCATGCGTCGGCGTGTTGATGTTCGAGCTAAGGCTCGAAGAATCGCATTCGCTCAAAGACAAGCGCCATTACGTCAAGAGTTTGAAGGACCGGCTGCGCTCGAAGTTCAACGTCGCCGTCGCTGAGATCGATCATCAAGACCTCTGGCAGCGCGGCGTGGTTGCGGTTGTAACCGTTTCAGGCGATCGGGCGCATGCCGAGCAGGTGCTGCAAAACGTCGAACGGGATGCAGCAGGCCTGTTAGGTCCCGTCCTGGTCGGAGTTACAACTGAATGGCTCGCGTAACGTGGCATTTCCTGCATGTAGTTTTTACACAAACGGCATCAATGCAACCGTAAGTCGCTGATTCTAGCTGTTGGCGGAAGACTTGCACTGCCTCATGCATGATTCGCCGAACAAATCTAGCTTTCGCGATGGTATTGATCGCGACTTTTCATTTGACGGCCCAGGTGCCGAACCCGACGCAGAACCAGCGTTCGGCGGAACAGACGACTCCGATGCCGATTTTCCGGATCGAAGTGGTCTCGCGCACTACGCCGGCCGTGAACTACCGTCATCGCGGTGGTTCCACGAAGATCGATTTTCAGGGGACGCCGGCCATGCCGCAAGGCAAAGGAACGGCAACCGTCGAGAGTGTGCGCGGCGTGATTCACGTCACCGCCGAACTGAAGAACATGGCCGCGCCTTCCAGTTTCGGTCCAGAGTATCTGACGTATGTGCTATGGGCGGTATCGCCCGATGGCCGTCCAGTTAACATGGGCGAGCTTACTCTGAGCGACTACGGCATGGGATCGACCAGCAAGATCGAAACCACGAGCGACATTCAGACCTTTGGAATGATCGTGACCGCGGAGCCGTATTATTCGGTCACGCAGCCGAGTGACGTGGTGGTCATGGAGAATGTGGTACGCAAGGACACGCTCGGCGTCGTGGAGGACATCAGCGCACGATACGAGCTGCTTACGCGCGGCACCTACACAAGTCACGGCCGGGCCTCCGGATTTAAGCCGATTTTAGTCAGCAAAAAGGATCCGTTCGAGTTGTATGAAGCCGAAAACGCGGTGCAGCTGGCGCGCATTGCAGGCGCGGGTAAGTACGCAGCCGAGAGCTTTCAGAAAGCCAACGACGCGCTGGATCAGGCTCTGCGCTATCAGACGCAAAAGCCGGGACAAAAACCGGTCATCACCATGGCGCGCGAAGCGGTGCTGCGGGCAGAGGATGCTCGCGTGATCGCGATTCGCGCGGAGAAGAACGAATTTGAAGCGAACGAGCGCGCGGCTGCGCTGGCGCGCGAGAACGCGGAACGCGCCAAGGCGGAAAAAGCGCAACAGCAGGCTGAAGTAGAGGCGCGGCAGCGCGCGCAGGCTGAATCCGAGCGGGCATCGGCCGAAAGAGCCAAAGCTGAGGCACAGTCGGCGGCGCAGATCGCTCAACAGGAGCGCCTGGCTGCGGAACGCGCCAAACGTGAGGCCGACGAAGCTCGGCAGGCCGCGATCGCGCAACAGCAACTGTCTGCCGCGGATGCGGAACGGTCGCGCCAGCTTGCAGCCAGTGCGGACGCGGCCCGCATGAATGCGGATGCGGCGCGCCTGAAAGCCGAGCAGGACCAGGCCGAGTTGCGGCGCCAACTCCTCCAGCAGTTCAACACGATCCTTCAGACCACCGAGACGGCTCGCGGCCTGATTGTCAACATGTCCGACGTGCTGTTCGACACGGCCCGCTATACGCTGAAGCCGGGCGCCCGGGAGAAGCTAGCGAAAGTATCCGGCATAATTCTGGGCCATCCCGGACTGAAGATTGAAGTCGAAGGCCACACCGATAGTGTGGGCGGCGACGAATACAACATGAAACTCTCCGAGAATCGCGCGAATGCGGTTCGAGAATTCCTGGTTTCGCAGGGGCTTCGCCCGGACGGCATTACCGCGCAAGGATTCGGAAAGACCAAGCCAGTGGCGGATAACGGCACGGCGGCGGGACGGCAGATGAACCGGCGCGTGGAACTGGTCGTTTCCGGCGAAATCCTGGGCACCAAGGTCAGCACGGTTCGAACCGGCTCGGGTGATCGCTAAGAATTCATCGCATTGAAACGCCGCTTGAAACCCCCTCGTGATAACGTGTCACCAGGGGGTTTTCTCGATGCGCAATCTCTGTCTGCTTGCATTTATAGTCGCGCCTTGTTTCGCGCAGTTCGAAAGTAGCGAAGTGCTGGGAACGGTACGGGACGCTTCTGGTTCGGTGATCGCCAAGGCTACCGTAACGCTGATCAACAACGATACGGCAGCTCAGGCCAAGACGACTTCAGACGACAGCGGGACGTACACATTTCCGAACGTGAAGGTCGGACATTACAAAGTCACCGCGGAGGCGCCCGGCTTTTCCAAGGCGATGGCTTCGGATGTGACCGTCGACGTCAACGCACGCCAGCGCGTCGATCTTACGCTCCAGGTGGGCGCCGTCACGGAATCCGTGGAAGTGACCGGCGCGGCATCCGCGCTCGAAACCGATTCCAGCGCGCATGGGCAGGTGATCTCAGAGGCGGCGGTGGAGCTGCCGCTCAATGGACGCAACTACGCGGATCTGGCGCTTCTTTCGACCAACACCATTAAATCTCCCATCGCCGTTTCGTTTTCACCCAGCGGCACCCCGCGCGAAGGCGCGTTCAACGTGAACGGGATGCGCAGCACGTACAACAACTTCTTGTTGGATGGGCTGGATAACAACGCCTACGGCACCAGCAACCAGGGCTATTCGGCGCAAGCGGTGCAGCCGTCGCCGGACGCGCTGGCCGAATTCAAGGTGATTACCAGCAACTACAGCGCGGAATATGGACGCGTGGGGGGCGCAGTCGTCAACGCAGTGATGAAGTCCGGAACCAACCGGATCCACGGGACGGTGTACGAGTTTCTGCGCAACACGTCGCTCAACGCGGGAGGCTACGAATTCTCCCAGCCGTTCGTCAAGCCGCCGCTGCAGCGCAACCAGTTCGGAGCCAGCATCGGCGGGCCGGTAATCAAGAACCGCCTGTTCTTTTTCGGCGATTACGAAGGTTACCGCCAGCTTCAACACTTCAACAACTTCGATTCGATCCCGACGGTGAACGATCGCAATTCCCTGCCGGTGAGCGTGGTGAATCCGCTGAACGGAACGGTGTATGCCGCGAACACGCCGATTCCGGTTTCCAAGCTGAATCCCCTGGCGGCCGCTGTTTTGGGCGCTCTGCCGACGCCGAATGGCGCCGGGCGATCCAACAATTACCAGGCCCTGCTGCTGATTCGCGACTACAGCGATAAATACGATGCGAAGATGGACGGCCAGATCAACGACCGCATGACGGCTTTCCTGCGCTGGAGCCAGCGCAAAGACGTCCAGTATTACCAGCCGAGCATGTCCGGATTCGCGGGCGGCGACGGCAACGGGTTTATTCACGCCATCGATCAGAACGCGTCGCTCGGCTATACGTGGACGGTCACGTCGACATCCTTCTTCGAAGCGCGCTTAGGTTTTACCCATGTGCTCGGCGGAAAAGCTCCACCCTACGTCGGCGGGGCGAGCCTTCAGGACTTGTTCGGAATTCAGGGGCTGCCGACCAGTTCGAATCTCGCCGGCGGACTGAATACGCAGAGCGTCAGCGGATTCACCGCGTTCGGACGCCAGACCAGCAATCCGCAGTTCCAGAATCCGACTTCGTGGGATCCGAAACTGAACTACTCCAAAATCCTCGGGCGCCATTCCTTGAAGGCCGGCTACGAGTATCTGACTATTCGTACCGAAATTCTGGATACGAATCCGCTGTACGGCCAGGATCAGTACACCGGCCAGTTCAGCAAACCCACCTGCACGCAGCTGGGGCTTCCGTCGACCTGCGCGGTGCCGTCCGACGCAACCAGTTACAATCTGGCGGATTTCATGTTCGGGACGCCCAGCATCATCAGCCAAGGAAGCTACAAGGTTGTAAACCTGCGCCAGTTCGTTCACTCGCTGTATGTCCAGGACGATTTTCGCGTGACGCCAAAGCTCACCGTGAACGCGGGACTGCGCTGGGAATTCGCTTCGCCGTTGTACGAGCGCGACAACAGCTACTCGAATTTCGACCCGACTACCAACAGTATGAAGATGGCCAGCGGCGGCGACTTGTACAACCGCAGCCTGGTGCATCCCGACTACAAGGATTACGGACCGCGGCTCGGGCTGGCATACAGCATCAACCAGAAGACAGTGGTGCGTGCCGGCTATGGGATCAGCTATACGTTCTTCAACCGACCGGGAAGCGCGCTCGAAGGAATCAACGCTCCGCAGGCGCTGTTCGGCGTGCTGAATCAATCCATCCCGTCGGGAGGAACGCCCCCGCCGGGATTCCTCACCACGCAGAACAGTTTCACCACCGGCATCGCCAATCCGTCGGCGTTCAATCCGGTGAATTCGAATGTCGTCTACATTCCCCCGGACATGAAGTGGCCTTATGTTCAGAACTGGTTCCTGTCGGTGCAGCGCGAGCTGGCCAAGAACACCGTGATTGAGATCGCTTACAACGGAAACCACAGCCTGCGTCTTCCGATTCTGGCGGATTACAACCAGTCGGCTCCCAACGCGCAGACGGCCACCTGCAACTCTAGCGTCACGCCGGCCGTTACTTCCGGCTGTCTGGGCGTTCAGGCGCGCCGACCGATTCCGACGTTCGGGCCAATCACTTGGGTCGATCCTGCGGGCGACAATCACTACAACGGATTCTCGGCGCGCGTCGAGCACAGGTTCACGCATGGCCTGTATTTCCTGAACTCGTTCACCTGGGGCAACGCGATGGGCAATTCGGAGCAGGCGCTGGAGTATTACGCGGGCTACTACGAGGCGAATCCGCAGAACATCCACAACCTGGCCGCTGAAAAAGGACCGTCGAGCTTTGACGTGAAACTGAATAATGTGACCAGCGTCGTGTACATGCTCCCGGTCGGAAAAGGCCGCAAGTTTGGATCGTCGATGAATCCGGTGCTGGACGCAATCGCCGGCGGATGGGAACTGAGCAGCATCAACACCGCCCATACGGGGACGCCGCTCGACGTGGCTTACGCGCCGTCGACCATCCAGGACGTCACCGGACTTTCCAACGATTATCGCGGCCAAGCGTTCCAACGGCCCAACGTATCCGGCAGCGCCGCCAGTCAGAGCACTCCGCAGATGATCAACACGTTCTATGCGGGCTACACGTTCACCGTCCCGCCGGCCACCTCTCCCTTCGGCAACCTGGGCCGCAATTCTTTCCGCGCCCCGAGTTTCGAACAATGGGACTTGGCCGTGGACAAGAACTTCCGTATCCGTGAGAGTGTCAAGCTCCAGTTCCGGTCGGAGTTCTTCAATATCCTGAACCACACCAATTTTGGAATCCCGGATTCGAAGATCACCGATTCCGCGTTCGGAACCATTCGCAGCACATATCCGTCGCGGCAGATCCAGTTCGCGCTAAAGCTGCTGTTCTAACATCGTGGAGCAAGCTTTTAGCTTGCAGCGACGGCTTCAGCCGGCGTCGGGATCCGGCCGCTGTCGCTCGCGGTTCTGTGCCGCCGTCAATTACCGAGTGTCCATACAGAACCGAGAGCGACAGCGACCGGATCCAGACTCTTGCGCATCCTCTTCGACCCGCGTCGCCACCTCGGCTAAAGCCGAGGCTTCAAGCTAAAGCTTGCTCCACAAACAGTTAGACTTCGCGACGCTTGGTGCGGCGCAGCAATTCCTTTGCCCTCGCGATAGCCTTGTTTTCCGCTTCTTCGCGCGTCGCTCCGGTGGTTCGCGCCAGTCCCGCGCCTGGCGAGACATTGTCCGCCTTGCAATGATAGGTCTCGCCGATCTGGTAGCTGGTCAGGTTCACCGGCCAGCCGTCGATTTCAATTTTCCGCTCCGCGAAATTCTCGACCTTCATGCTTTCGCCGCTACGCTCCCTCGTTCCACTGGAACTCCCACCAGGTTGCCCCATTCGGTCCACGATCCGTCGTAGTTCAGCACCTTGTCGTACCCCAGCAAGTACTTCAGCACGAACCACGTGTGACTCGATCGCTCGCCGATGCGGCAATAGGCGATCACCGGCTTCGTTCCGTCGACTCCTTCACCGCCGTACAGCGACTTCAACTCGTCAGCGGATTTGAAAGTGCCATCCTCGTTGCAGGCTTTGCCCCACGGAATGTTGCGAGCGTGTGGAATATGGCCGCCACGCTGGCAGGTTTCGGGCAATCCCGGAGGCGCCAGAATCTCGCCGGTGAATTCCTGGGGACTGCGGACGTCGACCATCAAATGCGACCGTGCTTGTAGCGCCGACTGCACCTGGTCCAGAAACGCACGCAGCGAATTGTCGGGACCCGTGGCATGATACGTCGCGACTACAGGTGCGGGAACATCGATCGAAACCTCGCGGCCTTCCGACAGCCACTTCTTGCGTCCACCGTTCATGATTTGAACATCGTTGTGGCCGTACATTTTCATTTGCCACAACGCCCATGCCGCGAACCAGTTGTTGTTGTCGCCATAGAGGATCACCTTGGTGGTGTTAGAAACTCCCGAATCCGCCATCAGCTTTTCGAACTGATGCTTATTCAGGATGTCGCGGCGGACCGTATCGGAGAGTTGCGTGTTCCAGGCCCACGCGATCGCGCCCGGGACATGGCCTTCTTTATAGGAATTGGTATCGACGTCCACTTCGACCACGCGGACGTTGGCGTCTTTGGAGTGTTGGGCGACCCAATCTGTCGACACCAGGGCTTCAGGATGCGCGTAATCTGCCATAGTGGTTTTCCTCTGGTCGCATTATTCCACGTTTACTGCGCACGGGTGAACCCTATGCATATATGTCTGTGCGAGTGATCAAAGGGATGCCAGTTCTGTCGTGAGGGCTATGGCAACCTAGACGTGTTCAGTTTGAAAAGAGCCACACGCTTAGCATCCGCAACGAAATTGTCGTCCGGATCAGCGAGAAAACTAGATCCATGTCGGGACAGATCGGCCGCGAAGTGGCGAAATCCATCGACAGGATCGTCCGAAAAACCCGGGTACTGAGTCGACCATCGCTCGCCTGTCACAGCCCACATGTACTCTTCATGGGAAAGAGAAACTTCGCCGACGTGATATCTGACAAGGCCAAGGGTGTGCCGAAAGTGAATCTCAAGCTTGCGATTTCCGCGAATCCACTCTGCAGATGCGTACGCCCCACCGCTACCTTTGCCCGACTCTTGATTGGATTGCTTAAACCCATGCGCTTCCATAAGCGGGCAGAGAATTCGCATCCCTACTTCGAGAGTCTCAGCGATATCTGCAGACATCAGGCGAGATCAAACTTCTCGTGATGCAACTGAGGATCGCTCTTTACTAGCACCGGTCTCCGGAGGACTTCTTCCAACTCCTCCAGATACTTGTTCTGGTGCGATTTCAAAACCTTCGCGACATCCGGATGCACGCGCAGCATGACATCCTTGCCTTCCACGCTCGATGCCATTTTGCGAGCTTCCGTCAGAATTTCGCTGACCACCGTCTGCACGCTCTTGATGTAGCCGGCGCCGTCGCAGTGCGGGCATGGAGAGCAGAGCGTGCGCTCCAGCGATTGCTTCACGCGTTTCCGCGTGATCGCCACCAATCCGAAATCGTTGAACTGGAGAATTTTGTACGGCGCCCGATCCACCCGCATGGCTTCTTCGAGCGTCTGCATCACCTTCTGGCGATTCTTGCGCTCATCCATGTCGATGAAGTCGATCACGATGATTCCGCCCAGATCGCGCAGACGGATCTGGCGGACGATTTCCTTGATCGCCTCCGTATTGGTCTTGACGATGGTGTCTTCCAGGCGATTGGTTTTGCCGACGTACTTTCCAGTGTTGACGTCGATCGCCACCAGAGCCTCAGTCTGATTGATCACGATGAAGCCGCCGGATTTCAGCCAGACTTTCGGCCGCAGCGCCTTTTCCAGTTCGGCGGTCACGCTGAATGCATCAAAGATCGGAGCCTCGCGCGTGTACAGTTTAACTTTGCCGACCAGCGCCGGCTGGAAGCGTTCCACGAACCGGAGCACGCTTTCGTAGGTGTCTTCGTTGTCGATCCAGATCGCCTTGAAACTGTCCGCCAGTTGATCGCGAAGAATACGCTGGACGATGTCCAGATCGTGATGCAGCAGCATCGGCGCGGGGCGTTTGTCGGCCTTGGTCTTGATGTCCTGCCACAGGTTGTAGAGAAAAGCCATGTCCCCGGCGATCTCTTCTTCGGTGCGGCCTTCCGCCGCTGTACGTGTGATGAACCCTCCTACCGGTCCGGGCCGCCGTCCTTGCAGGATGCGTTTCAGGCGAAGACGCTCTTCATCGCTCCCGATCTTCCGCGACACGCCCATGTGCTCAAGCGTCGGCATGTACACAACGTAACGTCCTGGTAAGGCGATGTGCGAGGTGATGCGCGCGCCCTTCTGGCCCAGCGGTTCCTTCGCAATCTGAACGATGATTTCCTGTCCTTCTTTGAGCAGATCCGAAATCGAAACCTGCTGTACTACGGGACGCGTCACGGTGCGCTCACGGTCGCCCGTCGGCGCTGGCCGGCGATCTTGCTCCTGCTGCCCTGGGCGTCCGCCGCGCCGACGCGGGCGTCTCGATACGCGATGCGGATAACGTCCACCACGCTCGCGGACCGCGGCCGTGCCGCTCTCGGTTCCCGCCGTTGGCGCGCCTTCAACTTCCGTCGCGCCCTCCACGTCGACGGCTTCTTCGGAGCCTTCCTCCTCGGTGCCTTCGACGTCGATGCCTTCGACTTCGATCCCTTCGGCGTGGCTCAGGATCATTTCCTGAATGTCGCGATCCTCTTCCTCATCGAGCATGGGCGCGACCACAGGCCCGCCTTCGGCTGCGGCTTCCTCATCTTCCGCTTGTTCCGCGCCGGGTCCTTCGGCCGGTTCTTCCGGAGGAACTGGAGCAACGGCCTGTTCCGCAGGCGTCTCGGGTAAAGGCGGCGGAAGCTGGTGTGTAGGCGCATCGGGCAGCGCGTTCTCCGGCACGTAGTGAACCGGTTCGTCGTATTGGTTCTCGACGTCTTCTTCTACAGACAGGGTGGGCGCTCCGTTCAACGCAGGCGCGGCTGCTTCGGAAGCGCCTCGATACTTTGCCAGCGATTCGCCCGGCAGAATGATTGGCGTGGTCTCTTCGGCTACCGATTCTCCTTCTGGCCGTGCGACGAGTTCGGGCTCAGCGGCGCGCTGCGGAGGACCCTCGTGAGCGTACTTGGCGTCCGGGAATCCCCGGCCCCGATTGCGGCGTCTTCGCGAACGGCGTCCCCGGCGATCGTCGCCGCGTTCTTCTCCACGCGGAGGCCGTTGCTCGCCGGTTTGGGCCGCGGTTTCCGCAGCTGGCGCCGACGGCGTCTCTGCCGCCGCAGGCGGTGCGGCTTGCTGCTGCTGTTGTTGTTGCTGCGGTGGACGGCGATCCCGTCCCGACCGATCCTCGCGCGGTGGACGTTCTTCGCGCAAGGGACGCTCGTCGCCCGTCACTCGATCGAAGTCGTCGTGTTCCTCCAGAAAATCCGAAACGTACAGGAACGTGTCCCGCTCCAGTCCCAGATCGACGAATGCAGATTGCATCCCCGGCAGGACGCGGGTCACGCGGCCTTTGTGGATGCTGCCCGCCAGCGAATACTCGTTGGCGCGCTGGAAATAAACTTCGACCAGCTGATCGTCTTCAATCAGCGCCACCCGGGTTTCATGCCGGTTGGACGCGATCACTAATTCTTTGCTCATTGCACAGCCTCTCCCCTCGCGAACTGCGAGGCTGACGGCGTGTGCCCTTAGAGGGTGGACTTGTTCCGGAAGCGGCTCGGGTTGGTGGCTGATCGTCCTTTACGTCCAGATCGTACATCCCGGAGTGGAGTTCCGTCCTCCTCAAACACCCCGGCGCAACAACCTGCTCGATCAGCACGCGAAACCAGCTTAACCAAGAGCGTTCTTTAAACTGGAGCCCGTTCACTTGCGGCGCTCTTCGCCAACACTCTTAAATGTTCAGCGGCTTCGAAAAATCGTCTACCGAAATCGCTTCTTGTCCCCGCACTCATAGAGCCGCAGGAC
>Ga0210410_10006083_pt1 | contig 10499 bp, 4 predicted proteins | sample IncBWC4MmetaG_FD_161058 | JGI IMG/M metagenome (GOLD analysis project Ga0210410, IMG submission 161058) | Forest soil microbial communities from Barre Woods Harvard Forest LTER site, Petersham, Massachusetts, United States - Inc-BW-C-4-M | ecosystem: Environmental > Terrestrial > Soil >... | reverse complement strand
GAAGTGCGGTTCATCCGTCGCCTCCGAGGAAGCCCGAATATACAACCGCAGCGCGGCGCGCACAACGTTCAAAGCATTATTCGTTCCGCAGAGCGGTCATGGGGTCGACGCGAGTGGCGCGCCGGGCTGGAATCCAACACGCGAGTATCGCAGCCGCGAGCAAGACGAACGCCGAAACGCCAAACGTAGGCCCGTCAAGTGGGCTCAAGTTGAAAAGGAATGACGTTAACAATCGCGTAAGCCAATACGATGCGGTTAAACCAACCCCGATGCCAATTGCAGCGAATCGCAGACCTTCGGTTAGGAGCAGGCGAAGGATGTCGCGTGGCATCGCACCCAGCGACATCCGGATTGCGATCTCACCTGTACGCCGGGCTACTGAATAAGCGAGCACACCGTACGTGCCTATTGCGGCCAATATCAAAGCGAGCAGACCAAACGTTGCAGAAAGATGCGCCATCGTCCGTTCGCTGGTGAGCCGTTCGTTCACTTGTGTCACCTGACTCTTGATGCTGGTAATCATCAGATTTGGCGCCGCCGTTTCAATGGCGGATCGCACGGTGGCCGTGACCGAATCAGCGTCTCCGGACGTTCTTAACTCGAACGCCGCTCCGGTGCGGCTTGGAACATAAACTGTAGGATGAATTTCGGAGCGCACCGTCTGAAGCTTTACGTCGCCGACTATTCCAACAATCTCCAACGTTCGACGGATGCCGCCGATTCCTGCTTGTGGAATGTGATCCCCGATCGGGCTGCGCGAGGAGTAAAATTGTTTCGCCAAAGTTTGGTTGACCCAGGCAGCGGTGGCATCGTGCGCAAAATCTTCAAACTGAATGCTTCGACCAACCGTGATGGGAATCCCCATCGTTTCAAAAAAGTGCGGGCCAACGCGGAGAACATCTACTTGAAACGCGGAAACATCATCACGGCTCGCCAGAGAAATTCTTGTGCCCTCTCGATATCCAGCTAACAACGGTTCGGTTGACCAAGTGACTGAAACAACTCCCGGAATTGCAGCCAGATGGTGCTGAAGTTCAAAGTTGCCGACGTCTTGGTCAGGGGTACGTGCACCATTCGGACTCTCGGTACTGTTAGGCCCGATGGCCGCGCCTGCGGAAGTCGCCACTTTTGTGGTTGGCGGTTGCTCTTTCGGGGCCAGCAGCGCGGTAAGCAAGTGCTGTTTTTGAAATCCCGGATCGACCGTTTCCAATTTGATCAGCGTCCGAAGAAAAAGTCCGGCGCCTATCAAAAGAATTAGCGCGAGCGCCATTTGTACGCTGACGAGTGATTGCCCAAGCCTACTGCGCGATCCGAGGGCAAACTTGCTAGTTGAGTTGCCTGACTTCAGAGCGGCGGCGGGAGCAATGTTGGAAACAATCAGGGCAGGCATGACGCCGAATAAAATTGCGGAGATGATCGCGATTAAAGCTGCGGACGCGAATACTGCGATGTTGAGGCTGGTCTCCACCGCAACACCGCCGCGAACGCCTGCAAACAATACGGCAGCCAACACGCGCGACGACCAGATCGCGAAGAGAAGACCTGCGGTGCCTCCGAGCAGCGCGAGCACAGCGCTTTCGGCGAGAAATTGTCGAAATAGCCGCGCACGGCTGGCTCCGACGGCTAATCGCACGGCGATTTCATTTCGTCGCGCCGATGAACGCACGAGGAGCAGGTTCGCGATATTCGCGCAGGCGATCAAGAGAACGAGAGCTGCGATGCCCATCAGAACTTCGATGGAAGTTGAGAAACGACTACGAAGTCCGGCCAGTCCCCGCGCCGCACTCATAACCGCGATATCCGGTCGAGTATCGGGACTGATCGGGGTTTCTCTATCAACAGCCAAGGATCCGCGGAACAATTCGCCCAACTCGGCGCGAACGCGCTCTGCTGAAGCGCCGGGTTTGAGTCTTACAATGATAGAGAGCCAGATCGTGTGCGTATCCGATCCGCCCCACCAACCGCGCCCCCATTGAGTGTCGCTATGGAAGGGGACGTAGATATCCGGGAAAGCAACTGGTTGCAAACCGAAAAAGGTTTTTTCCGCGACACCTACGATCGTAAAGGGCATGCCCTGAAGAATTATGGTGCGGCCAATGGCGTCTGCGGAGCCGCTGAATTTCGTTTGCCAATAATTGAAGCTGATGACCGCGACGGACGCACCAACGCGTCCTTCGTCGGTGGCAGCGATCATGCGGCCAGCGGCGGGGAGCACGCCGAGCGCTGAAAAGAATTCTCCGCTCACGAACTGCGTCAGCGCCGTGTCAAATGCGCCGTCGAGATTTGTCTTAACGCGTCCGGGCCCTCCGAAGGCGATGATTTCCCGCGACGAGTGCGCCTGCTTGCGGAACAAATCAAACTGCGAATAGCTGAACGAACAATCTTTGTACGCCGCGGGCAGTTGATCCGCGTCACAACCAACAAAGCCGCTGACGCCGTTCCATTCAATTGGCTTCTGCGAAGTCCAATACAGTCGGACGAGTTGCTCGGGATTCTTCACTGGGAGTTGCCGAATCATCACTGCATTCAACAAGCTGAAAATCGCGGTGTTCGTTCCAATGCCGAGAGCAAGGGTGAGGACGGCGACGGCTGTAAAGCCTGGATTTTTCCGGAACATGCGCAGGCCAAAACGGACGTCTTGCCAGAGTTGCTCGAGGAATTGTGTGCCACGTTCGTCGCGGCATTCTTCTTTGGCGAGTGCGACCGCACCGAATTCCCGCAGCGCGGATTGGCGCGCGGCTTCGGGGGACATTCCAGCGCGAATGTTCGATTCGATTTGCGATTCGAGGTGGAAGCGGAGTTCGGAGTCGAGTTCGGATTCTGCTTTCTTTCGGCGGAAGAGGGCGCGAATCGAGTGCGCTACCGAATGCCAGAGAGAATTTTGTGATGACATTTTCTCCTCCGTAACTTTTTCGAGCAGCGTCACTATTGTCGCCCGAACAGTTTTATTCGCGCGGCGGGCGGGTCACAGACCCGCCCCTACGTTTCGGCGGTCGAAGCAGCGCCGATAAGTTCCGTGTGCCCGCCCCTACGTTTCCACATTCACTAGTATCATTCATTTCTCAAAGCCGTCATTGGGTCGACTTGCGTGGCGCGGCGGGCGGGAATATAGCAGGCCAGGACCGCTACGCCGGTCAAGATGAGCGAGACGGCTGCGAATGTTGTTGGATCTCCGGTGCCCACGCCATAAAGCAAGTGCGAGAAGCTGGAGAGAACGCGCGCGAGAATTAGCGCGGCGACTGTGCCGATGGCGAGGCCGGTAATGGCGAGTCGAAGCCCTTGTCTAATGACCATGCGAAAAACATTTCGCTTTTCCGCGCCGAGCGCCATGCGAATACCGATTTCGTTGGTGCGGAGAGTTACCGAATACGAGATGACGCCGTAGATTCCGATAGAGGCCAGCAGAAGTGCGAGCACCGCGAACGCGCCGAGAAGAAGCATTGGAAAGCGTTGCGACGACATGGAATGCGACACGACTTCTTGAATGGTTCGAATGTTGAAGACTGGCTGTCCACTGCCCATTGACTGAACGGCGTTTCGGACTTCGGGAGTTATCGCCGCGGCGTTGAGGGGAGTGTGGACCACGATGACCTGGTCTTTAAATATCGACATGATTGGCGCGGGCAGCTGGTAGAAAGAACCGTAAGCCTGATTCTGCGTATAAAAATTCGGGCGATCCAATCCCCAGTGGGTAACATGGCCCACAACGCCTATGACGCGCGCCGTGCCCCAAATGTTGATGGTCATGGTCTGGCCGACGGGATCTTTGTCAGGAAAATAAGTGTGCGCGAGGGCGCTATCAATCACGATGACTTGCGCGGAGTTGACGGTATCTCCTTCGTTGAAAAAACGTCCTTCCAAAAGCGGAATTCCCATCGATTTCAAATAGTCCGCGCCAGTCCAAAACATCAGCAGACGCGGAGCTTCCGCTGTTGAAGTAAGTTTTTGCGGGCCGATCCAAAAAGGTGTGCCGTTGTCTTCGCCGCTGAGCGGAACGATGTTGGTGAAGTCGGCGGCCTGCACGCCGGGAATTTCGCGAATGCGTTCGATTAATTGGCGATAGGCGACGCCTATGTTCGCGGGATTCGCGTTCACCGAAGGCGGAAGTCCAACCTTGAATGTGATGACGTGTTGCGTGTCGAAACCGGGATTGATATTCCAAAGGTGGCGAATGGTGCGGAAAAGAAGTCCGGCGCTGACGAGCAGCACGAGAGTCAGCGCCATTTGAACTATTACCAGAGAGGTTTGCGCGCGATGATGTGTGCTGGTCGAGCCGCGGCCAGCTTCTTTTAACGCGCCTTGAAGATCGGTTTTTGAACTTTTCAGGGCTGGTGCGAGGCCAAATAGAATTCCGACGGCGATCGAAACAGCAAACGTGAATAACAGAACGGGCGTATTAACACCGATACTCTCGCTGCGCGGCAAGCTTCCCGGAAACGCCGCGAGTAATTGGCTGACTCCCCATTTTGCGATCACCAGGCCCAGCGCTCCACCGGAAAACGAGAGAATCACGCTTTCGGTGAGCAATTGCCGAATCACGCGAGCGCGGCTGGCGCCAAGCGCGGCGCGAATGGCGAATTCACGCGAGCGAGTGGTGGCGCGCGCCAGCAAAAGACTGGCGACATTCGCGCAGGCAATCAGCAAAACCAGTCCTGCGGCGCCAAGCACCATAAAAAGAGTACCGCTGGAGTTTCCGACAATTTCCTGTTGGAGCGGAACGGCCACGGAGCCGATGCCTTTGTCGGTGGCGGGATAAAGCGCGTCCAGATTATTCTGGACTGCGGTCATTTCCGTTTGCACTTGAGGAGTAGTGACGCCGGAATTCAGGCGCGCGACGACTGCAAACGAATGGGCGGTACGATTACTTATGATTGTTGGAGGGCCTTGTCCAACAGGTGTAAAAACATCTGGATGGCCTACGATGAAGCGAAACTCTGACGGAAGAATTCCGACGACGGTGTAATCAGCTCCGTCCAGGGTCACGGACTTGCCGAGCGCGGAAGGACTCGCGCCGAAGCGATTTTTCCACAGGCGATCGCTAATAATAATGGCTGGCGGTCCGCCATGACGGTCTTCGTCAGCGGAAAATTCGCGGCCGAGGGCGAGCTTTGCGCCCAGCATACGGAAAAAGTTTGCGGAAATTGGCGCGCCGTCGAGATGCTCGGCGGTTCCGGGGCTGGTGAGATTATAATCCTGCGAAGTGAACGCTCCCATTTCTTGGAATGACTGAGCATCGCGCTGCCAATCCTGAAAGTCAGGATATGAAGTATCCATTTCCGGAGCGTGATAATTGCTTTCCCACACTGCAACGAGGCGATCCGGCTGATAGTAAGGCAGTGGTGCGAGCACAACGCCTTCTACCACGCTGAAGACGGCGGTGTTTGCGCCGATACCGAGAGCGAGCGTGAGAATCGCGACGGCGGTGAAGCCGGGATTCTTGCGCAACATGCGCGCGCCGAAGCGGACGTCCTGCCAGAGTTGTTCGAGGAATTGCGTACCACGTTCGTCGCGGCATTCTTCTTTGGCGAGTGCGACCGCGCCGAATTCGCGCAGCGCGGATTGGCGGGCAGATTCGGGAGACATTCCGGCGCGAATGTTGGATTCGATTTGGGATTCGAGGTGGAACCGGAGTTCGGAGTCGAGTTCGGATTCTATTTTGTGGCGATGAAGTAATGCGCGCATCGAATATGAAAATTTGCGCCAGGTGGAATTGTGAGAAGGCATCTACTCCTCCACTATTTGATGCAGAACTGTTCCTCGCGCAGCGACGCTATTCATACCGCAGCGCAACAATCGGATCGATGCGCGTAGCTCGAATCGCCGGCAGATAACACGCAATCGCCGCCACGAACAGTAGCACCACGGCGACGCCCGCAAAGGTAAACAAGTCGTGCGCCTGAATTCCGTAAAGCAGACTGGCGATAACACGACTGATGGCGAAAGCGGCCAGCAGCCCGGCGCCGATTCCCGCAAGAGCAATGGTCATGCCTTCGCGCGCCACCAAGCGCACCACATCGCTTCGCTGCGCCCCGAGAGCCACGCGGACGCCGATCTCACGCGTTCTTTGATTTACGGAATAGGAAAGCACGCCGTAAATTCCAATGGCGGCGATCAAGAGCGCGACCAGCGAAAATATTTCCAGGAGCACGCTATTCAAACGCGGCTGCGCGGCGCTGGTGGAGATCCATTCCTGCATGGACCGTACATTTGCCATCGGCAAATCCGAATCCACTTCGCGGAGTTTTTGCCGCACGCCGGCGATCGCAGAGTTTGGAGTTCCATCCGTCCGCACGACTACATCCATCAGCGGCGTCTGGCGAAACGCCGCGGACATATATGCAGCCTCCTTGGGTTCCTGATTTAGCGCCGTATTGCGCACGTCGCCAACGACGCCAACCACCACAAACTGTTTGCCGCTGCCGACAATACGGATGGTTCGCCCGACCGGGTCGTCCGAACCCCACAAAGTTTCCTCCGTCTTCTTACTGATCACCATCACCGGCGCTGAATTGGAATCGTCATGCTCGTCGAAGAATCGGCCGCGCAAAAGGGAGATCTCCATCGTCTGGAAATATCCGGGGCTCACCAGTCGCCAGTCAACCGGAATTGCATCGCCGACGGGCAATTTGGACTGTCCCACCGGCGCCATCGGAGTTGTGTTGTAATTTCCGCCACCAAATGGAAGGCCGCTGGAGACCGCCGCGCCGTGAACTCCGGGCACGGACTGCAGCGCATCGATCACCGTTTTATAGAGCGTCCAGGTTTTTACCGGCCCCTGATATTTTGCCGCGGGCGGAGAAAGCTGGAAGGTCAGCAAATGTTCCGGCTGATAGCCGAGCGTCACCGCTCGCATGCGGAACAAGCTTTGCATCAAAAGGCCCGCGCCGACGAGCAGCACGGTTGCCAGCGCAAGTTCACTGGCGATCAGCGCTTTCCGGAATGCGGGGCGGGCGCCGGCCGATCCGCTTCTGCCGCCCTGTTTCAAAATTTTATTTAGATCAGATTTCGCGGTTTGCAACGCCGGCGCCAGCCCGAACAAAATTCCCGTGCACAATGAAATTCCAAGCGCGAAAAACATTACCGTGGAATCCACGTTTACATCGCTGACCGGAAGCAGACCAGCGGGCAGCGAAGTGCCCATTGCGCGCACGACCCAATACGCCGCGAACACTCCGGCGATACCGCCCAGCAATGACAGCAGAGTGCTTTCGGTGAGCAGTTGGCGAAGCAGTCTCCTACTCCCCGCGCCCAGCGCCAATCGCACAGCGATTTCCTGTTGACGGCCCGCTGCCCGTGCGAGCAAAAGATTCGCCATGTTCGCGCAGGCGATGAGCAACACAAACATTACCGCGCAGAGAAGCACGATCAGCACGGTTCGCAGTTGATCGCCCACGATCCATTTCGGGAAGGTGGAAAGCTCCACGCCCCAGTCCTTCACTTCCGGAAATTGCTGGCCGACGCGGCGGGAGACGGCGTTCATTTCCGCTTTCGCTTGAGCCAGGGTCACGCCGGACTTCAGCCGCGCCACCGCGAGGGTCACGTGATTCAGGCGATTTTCCGTGGTGGCGTCAATGGTGAGCGGCACATTCACGTCGCTGTTGGTCAGCACGGCAAGCGCGGGTGGCGTGATTCCGACAACGGTGTACGCGGTTCCGCTAAGCGTGATTGTTTTTCCGATGAGCGCCGGGTCGCCTCCAAATCGCCGCTTCCAAAGGCCTTCGCTCAACATTACGACCGGAGCGCTGCCCGGTTTTTCTTCGCCGTCACGGAATCCGCGGCCCATCACGGGCTGAATTTGAAGCAAAAGCATCAGCGAAGGGCTGATCGAAGTGGCGTTAAATTGTTCCGGATCTCCTGTTCCTGTAAGGTTCAGGCTGACGAAGCCGATTATTCCCAACTGATCAAAGCATTGCGCTTGTTCCTTCCACGAAACGTAATTCGGCACGGACGACGAAAATTGCGACAGGTGCAGCTTATTGTTCGTCTCAAAAATGCGAACCAGCCGGTCCGGCTGCGCGAAGGGCAGCGGACGGATGAGCACTGCATTCACCACGCTGAAGATGGCCGTGTTCGCGCCGATGCCCAACGCCAGCGTGAGTATTGCAATTGCGGTGAAGCCGGGATTCTTGCGGAGCATGCGCAGAGCGAAGCGCACGTCCTGCCACAAATCCTCAAACCAGCGCGCAGGGCGCGTATCGCGGCATTCTTCCTTGGCCAGATCCACGCTTCCGAATTCGCGGCGAGCTATGAGTTCGGCGTCTTCGCGCGTCATCCCCGCGCGCATACTGGCTTCGATCCGTTGCATAAAGTCAAAGCGCAGTTCCGCCTCTAGCTCCTGCTCGGACCGTTTCGCGTGAAGCAAATCGCGCGTCCATACTCGAAATTTCGTGCTCAGGCTCATAGTAATAAAGACTCCAATGCGGGCAATTTATTCTCCGACGTCAAATTGAATTTAACGGCATCCGGCGATCAATCAATCCGCAAAGCATTCATCGGATTCACCCGAGTGGCGCGGCGCGCGGGAATGTAGCAAGCAAGAAGCGCGACAAGCACCAATGCGAATGCCACGGCACCGAACGCGAATGGATCGGTTGCGCTGATTCCGAACAACAAACTGGACATGAGGCGCGTCATCGCGAAGGCGGCCGCAATTCCAATCGTCATACCGAGCAAGGCCACGCTCAATCCTCGCTTCATCACCAGCGTCATCACGTCGCGCGCCTGCGCGCCCAGCGCGATGCGGACGCCCATCTCGTGAATACGCTGGCTGACGGAATAGGACATCACGCCATAAATTCCAACCGCCGCAAGCAGAAGCGCCGCTCCGGCGAACACGCTGAGCAAAACCATGTACAAACGCCGGCGAGCAAGCGAGTCGGAAATAAGTTGATCCATGGTCGCAATTTTGGAAATGGGAAGATTTCGATCCACCGACCAGATGCGTTCTTTTATCGGCGCGATCAGTCGATTCGGATCGCCTTCGGTGCGAACCACAAAAGCGTTGAAGTTTTGCGGGAACTGAAAATATGGCCAGTAAATCATGGGATAAGTATCCGCGGCGATGCCGCTGGTCTTCACGTCTCCCACAATTCCGACAATTTCGCCGGTCAGCGGCGGTCCCCAATTCTTCATGGTCGCGCGCTTCCCAATGGGACTTTCATTCGGCCAGAATTCTTTGGCCATAGTTTGATTGATGATCATTACGCGCGCGGATTGCTGATTGTCATTCTCGGTAAATTCGCGGCCGGTGATAAGTGGAATTCCGACCGCGCGGAAATAACCGGAGTCCACCACGCCGATATCCGCGATGGGCGCCATGTTCGGCGGAGATGCGGAGCGTCCCTGAATCTCGAAATCCGTGGCCGGGCCGCCGGTGGTTGGAAGAGTGATGCCCACGCCAGCGGAGCGAACACCGGGTATCGCGCGAATCTGTTCCAGCATTTGATGAAGCACGGCGGCGGCCTTCGGATCGTATGGAGGGAATTGCGCGGGCGAAAGAAAAACTCGCACGGTCAGAGATTTTCGGAATTGAATCCGGGATTGACATTCAGCAAGCGCACGAAACTGCGGCCCAATAATCCGGCGCCAATCAGAAGCAGGATGGCCAGCGCAAATTGCAGCGCCACAAGAGGTTGACTGATTCCGACACGGCGGCCGCCCGCTGCACTCGGCGCGCGCTCTTTCAGCGACGCGTTTAAATCGAGTTTCAATCCCGCCAAGGCCGGCGCGATGCCGAAAATAATTCCCGTGAAAAGAGAAATCAGCAGAGTGAACGCCAGTACGCGCCAGTCCAACGTGATTTCTCCGAAGCGGGGGAAATCTCCGTTCAGCGCAACAATGAATCGCAAACTCCACCAGGCGATTCCGCATCCCAGCGCTCCGCCGATCGACGCGATCATCACGCTTTCCGTGAGCAGTTGGCATACAAGACGCGCGCGGCCCGCGCCCAACGCGAGTCGCGTGGCAATTTCTTTCTTGCGAGTTGCACCGCGCGCCAGAAGCAAATTCGCTACGTTGGCGCAGCCAATCAGTAAGAGCAAGGCAGCTGCAATCAACATGATTAACAACGCGGGGCGTACGGGCGCGACGACGCTTTCCTTCAGCGGAACCGGAGTGATGGCGAGGCCAGGCATCATGCCGGGATTTTCATTTTCAATTTGCGCGGCAATGGCAGACGATTCGGCTCGCGCAGCGGCCACGGATTTTCCGCTGCCCAGATTCGCAACCACCGTCAACAAACGTGAAGCCCGGTTGTCATGCAGCCCTCCGCCGGGAACCAGCGGACACCACATTTCGGCCCGATCGGGAAAATCAAAATCCGCGGGCATCACGCCGATGATCGAAAAGCGCTGGCCATTTACGTCCGTCGTTTTGTTCAGGATTTCGCGGTCGGCGCCGAAACGGCTTTGCCACAGGGCGAAACTTAGAACGGCGACATGATTATCTCCGCCAGCCTGATCGTCCGCCGCGCCAATCGTCCTTCCAAGAAGCGGCTGCGT
>Ga0210410_10006081_pt1 | contig 10499 bp, 8 predicted proteins | sample IncBWC4MmetaG_FD_161058 | JGI IMG/M metagenome (GOLD analysis project Ga0210410, IMG submission 161058) | Forest soil microbial communities from Barre Woods Harvard Forest LTER site, Petersham, Massachusetts, United States - Inc-BW-C-4-M | ecosystem: Environmental > Terrestrial > Soil >... | reverse complement strand
CGAACAGGTAAGTCAGATGCCTGTTCCACCGATTCGTCCGAGCACGATTCCGATCGCATAAGTAACAACTCCTTCGATGGCTCCCACAAACGTCATTTCAAATCCACTGGACCACCAAGAACGGATGGTAATGAGAGATTTCGCGGCACCTACAGCGAAATGTGCCAAGAGGGAAACGACGGCGGCCACAACGACAGCGGGGTAACCAGTCAAGAAAAAAAACGGAACGATCGGAATCAGTGCCCCCACGGCTGTTGAAAGAGCTCCCGAAACAGCAGAGGTCCAGGGTTTGCGGAGCCCCTCTTCTGTGGTGCTCAATCGTTCTCGTGCAAGTGCGCGGACAAGTTGCGTTTTATCGAGGGCAACTTGGTCGACAAAACGGTGGGCGTCTTCCTCGGACAACCCGCGGACTTGATAGCTGAGCGATAGAACCTCCCGCGCCTCGGGCTCGTTGTATTCGACCGCTTCGCGCTCGCGCGAGTACTCTGCCTCATAGATTTCCCGCTCGCTCTTGGCAGCGAGATATGCGCCGGAGCCCATGGAGAGCGCGCTCGCAATCATGCCAACCACGCCTGCGAGCACAACGACTTTGCTGTTGCCCAGCGTGGCTCCAGAAACTCCGGAGACGATGCCAAAGATGGCCCCTAGGCCGTCGTTGATTCCGTAGATAGCATCCCCGATCCAGCCTGCCGCTTTGGGACCTCCCGCCCGCCTCGCAGCCAGAAGCTCGTCGAGCGCATTTCTCGCCTGGTCAGGGGAAGATGGTGAATGCGGACGTCGATTACGAATCAGGTTATTAAGTATCTGATAATGCTCCCGTTCGTCTCGGAGTACCTGCCGAAGGACGACAACGCTTGGCTGGTCGCCGATATCCTCGAGCTGCTTGGCGTACTTGGCGATGTCCTGGGTTTCGTCTAGCTCCAGGCGACGCAGCACCATGTTCATCCCACCGATGCGATTTGCAAGGTTGTCGGCTTCACCGGTTCTGGGCCCGTCATAGGTAAGCCGAGCACCTCCCAAGACGCTGTGGCGCCCAGCCCAAAGATCTGCGTGTCGCTGTTCTGCATCGGCAAGGGTGCGAAAAGCCGTGCTCCGTTGCGGGTCTGTCTCTCGTTGTGCCAAGGCTGCGTAGGTCTCATACCCGCGCATCTCGGCTTGCCAATTACTCTCCAAAATGCGAAGGATTCGTTTGCGTTCTTGTGGATTCAGGTCCGAGTCGACGACCGCTAAGTTTGTGCTCATTACCTTGTTCTTTCCTGAGGTTGATTTGTGAAATTCTCTCTCGCTCTACTAAGAACCTAGCCTTGGATTCGGGTTTTGATTTCCTGTGGTATTTCCTCCTACCTTGGACAACAGGCGATGCAGCCTGAATGCCATCGTGGTGCACGAGCGAGAATTTCATGAAGTTATGGAAAACAAGTGCCTTAAGCAGAAGGGACGGAAACTGAGTACCAGGCCTCAGGTGCGAAGAGTCCAACGCATTGAATGGTTGTCAGCGCGTTGACAGGATGTTTTTTTAGCAAAAAGGAATCTGAATCTAGAATGCCCGTGCAAGGCCTTGATAACGCTAGAGGGTGCAATCCAATTTCCATTACACTGACAGTGTCCAAGGGATTCGACAGGCAACTCTCACCAACGGAGGCTCAAGTCTTCGCTGTATAACTCCATATCCTTCTTGCTGCCAACATCTTGCATGAGTACTCGGATCCCTTCGAGAAACGGTACGACATGTGCTTCTCACCAATGTGGGAGTTGAATCGAAGTCGTAGCTCAGCCTAAGGCGATTCATCGTGGAACTAATCACGCAGGAAAACGAAGAGCTTGGATTTGTCGGGATCGGCTAAATGGGCCGGCCGATCGCGCGGAGGTTGCTCGAATCCCGGTTCAAGCTGACAGCCACCTGGATTCGCCATCGATATATGGGGACGCCAATCATGTCGGCTGCAACGCAGGTGGCGCTGGGAGGAGCCTTGGTCTTTGGACTGGAGTGCTGATTGGCAGTTCTTGAAAGTGGGCAAGGCGAGTCATTTTCGGTCTCGATAGCCTTTTGTGATCATCAAAGTGTAGAAGGCGGATGGCGAATGAGATACGAAGCGACCGCGGTTGGCGACAGAGTTGGGGCATTGAAGGAGGCCTGGCACTTGAATGCCGTCCCCGAATCACCAGTGCGCAGATTCCCCCTAGGGTTTCTGACGGGCGCACTCATCGTGTCGCTTGTCGTGCTTCTTGGTCGCCCTTTGCTTCTTTCCGCACAGACACTCCACTATGCGAAAAGTCCGGATGTGAGGAATGGAGAGAAAGTCTACAAGGGTGGCTGCATCGCGTGTCACGGGAGCGAGGGGAAGGGTGCTCCCATGGCGAGTACGGTTTTCAGGCGGCCAGATACGTTTCCGGACTTTACGGACTGCGCTGGGACGACGCCTGAGCCGAACGGCAATTGGAAGGCAGTGATCGTGCATGGCGGGCCATCGCGTGGGCTCTCGCAGATTATGCCTGCGTTTGGGGATCTGCTGACGGACGAGGAGATCAACGATGTGATCGCGTACATGCGGGGATTCTGCAAAAATGTCCACCACGATCCGCTGGGCGAGTTGAATCTGCCACGGGCATTGGTAACGGAGAAGGCGTTTCCCGAGAACGAGATTGTGATTTCCACGGCGGCGAGTGCTTCGGGGGCGCCGGCGTGGACTACAGACATCATTGATGAACGAACGATCATTGACGCCCGGACCCAGCTTGAAACCGATGTCCCAGTCAACTATGCGGACCAGGCGCACAACTGGACGGCGGGTTTTGGGGACATTACGCTGGCGCTGAAGCGAGAGATGTTTTCTAGTCTCCGGACGGGCTCGATCCTGAGTCTGCAGAGCGGTATTTTGCTGCCGACCGGGGACAGCAAGCGAGGTTTCGGCGCGGGGACGACGCAGTTCGAGCCTTTTGCAGCGTTCGATCAGCTATTCAAGACGAACACGTTTTTGCAAACCCAGTTGGGGGCGGACCTGCCGGTGGATACAAGTGTGGCTCCGCGCAGCATGTTCTGGCGGGTGGCGGTAGGGCAGGCGATGGCTCCGGACCACATGCTGGGACGGCTGTTTTCACCTATGGTCGAGTTTTTGGCGGTACGTGACTTCAAGCCGGGGGCGACCACCAATTGGGATGTTCTGCCGGAGATGCAGATCACCATAAGCAGGCGACAACACGTCCGGATAGGCTTTGGAGTGAGGGAGCCGTTCACCAATACAAACGGACGAACGCCGCAGGTGCTGTTCTATCTGCTTTGGGACCGGGCGGATGGGAAGTTATGGAATGGTTGGCGATGAGACTCCGTCTGGGCAGTGCGGTTGTTCTAGGGCTCGCAGTAGTCGGGGTTCCGGCAATGCTGCGCGGCCAGTCGCAGACGGAGAACGCGAAGGGCGACAAGACGCCCCCTGGAACTTTTTTTCGCACATCGGAACGGTGTGTGGCTTGTCATAACGGGCTCAAGACGAGTTCGGGCGAGGATATTTCGATCGGATTCGAGTGGAGCGCAAGCATTATGGCTAACGCGTCTCGCGATCCTTATTGGCAAGGAAGCGTGCGGCGGGAGTCAATGGATCATCCGGAGTCGAAGCAGGCGATTGAGGACGAGTGCTCGATCTGCCATATGCCGGCCGTCCGGTTGGCGGACCGAGATGCGGGAAGGCACACTCAGGTCTTTTCGCGTCTTCCATTGCAAAAGTTTCCCAATGGGGACCGCGCGGCAGCAGATGGGGTCACCTGCTCGGTTTGTCACCAGATCGAGAAGACGGGGCTGGGAACGGACGCGACCTTCGTTGGGAACGCGGTGATCGCGAAACCGGTTCACAACGACCTGCGGCCCGAGTATGGACCCTTCGACATCGACAAAGGGCACCAGACCGTGATGCATTCCTCGACGGCGACGTACTTCCCGACCAGGGGCGACCATATGCGCGATGCGGGTCTCTGCGCGAGCTGCCATACGCTATTCACTGCGGCGCTTGGGCCGAAGGGAGAGAAGCTCGCGAAGTTCCCGGAGCAGATGCCCTTCCAGGAGTGGCAGCATAGCGACTACGCGTCGAAGCAGACCTGCCAGGACTGCCATATGCCTGTGGTGAACGAGGCTGTAGCGGTGACGGCGCTGTTCGGCCCGCCACGCGAGAGCATGCATCGGCACGTGTTTGTCGGATCGAATTTCGTCATGGAAGCGATGCTGCAAGATCATCGCGATGAATTGGCGACAGAGGCGCAGCCCGAGGAGATGGATGCGGCGATGAAGCGCACGTACGAGTTTTTGAAGACGCAAGCGGCGAAAGTGACGATTACGCGGGTGGACGCGACGCTAAATGGGCTTGCCGTGGATGTGCATGTGGAGAATCTGGGCGGGCATAAGCTGCCTACGGCTTATCCCTCGCGGCGGGCGTGGCTACATGTTGCGGTGAGGGACGGCAATGGGCGTGTGGTGTTTGAGTCGGGTGCGCTCAATCCGGACGGGTCGATTACAGGCAACGACAACGACGAAGACCCTCTGAAGTTCGAGCCGCATTATCGCGAGATTACGAGTTCACAGGAAGTGGAAATTTACGAACCGATCCTGAAGGATTCGGAGGGGAAGGTTACGACCGGTCTGCTCCATGCGGTCGGGTACTTGAAGGACAATCGGCTTTTACCGCACGGCTTCGATAAGGCCACCGCAAACAAGGATATCGCGGTGACAGGCGAGGCGGCCAACGATCCGGGATTCACAGACAGCGGAAGCTCGGTGCGGTATGTGGTCTCGACCGGGAGCGCGACGGGACCATTCAAAGTGGAGGCGGAACTTTGGTTTCAACCCATCGGATTTCGGTGGGCGCACAATCTAGCGCTTTACAAGGCGGAGGAACCGCAACGAATGGTGCGGTATTACGAAGCGGCGGCCCGGAGGTCGGCTGTGATGCTGGCTAAGGCAGAGGCTACCCGGTAAGGACCAAACGGGAAAGATCGGATAGTTGGGGAACTGGGTCTCGACACAGGCAAAGTTGACGAAGGGCAATCGGCGGCACTCCGCATCGAAAACCATCATCTCAGCGGGATGCGCCCTTCCCGCGGCGACGCAGCTCCTTGAAATCGGCCACTAGTTCTTCCTCGTCAACATCCGCGAGTGCACTGGCAAGACGGTCCGCTGCTTCCTTCAGTTCGGACATATGGGCTGTCTTGGGACGCTTTCGACGCGTGGGAACGTAAACACCGAGAGTCTCGCCGCGCCGAGTGACAGCAACTGGAGTGTCCGATTCCAAGAAACTGGCGATCCGTTCGCGGAACTCGCGCACGCCGACTTTGATCGTGGTCATAGGGATGCTCCTCACCTGAGTGTACACCCATGTGTACGCATTCGCAAGCGTGCCAAGATTCGCGGGATTCGCGTAGTGGGTCAGCTCCGTGAGGTCGACGCAGCGTCATGTAAAAGGCTCACTATACCGTGACGCGGTCGCCATACACTTGCTGATTTGCTCTTTCCATTGCCTCACACATTTGCTCGACCATGCCGAGTTGATACCGGCGCTTGGTCTCGGGGCTGGTGTGTCGCATGGCCCTTTGAATCACAGCGTCAGGCGCAACCCAACGTAGCCGCGTACAAAAAGCATGCCGTAAGTTGCAGATCGGAGAATGCGGCACGCCTGCTTGCCTCAGTGTGGCCCGCCACGCGGTTTTTTGCGCTGCGAATTGGCTGTCCAGGCTGGCGCGGGCTCGCAAAGATGCAAGGCAAATCAGAACCTGACCCCTCTTTCCACTTGAGCAAAACCTGGTACGCCAGGTCGGTAAGCCGAAGAGGCTCGGAGGAACCGGGTGTTCTTACGTCGCTGCCAAAGCGAATGAGGCGACGCTCCCAATCCACTTGGTCCCAACGCAACCGGAATCCTTCGCTGTAGGTTCTTCCCCCAGTTTGGACGAGCAAAATAATGCCAACGCGGAGGAGGGGAGCGGCCGCTTTCAAAATGCGGTTCACTTGGTCCAGCGTGGAAATTGCGGTGAGGAGCGAAGCTTAGTTAGCGACTGACTAGCCGGATCTGGGCCTCGCGTGCGTTCCTGGGCATAGCAACCCTACAACTCAAGCGCTTACTTGGGCACTCGGCCACTACTCTTCACCTGCGCTGGGCAAACCCAGTCGCTGGTCCAGGTCGGCAAATCTCCGGTCGTGGTGCAGGGTTCGGAAATCGGGAACTGGGTTCAAAAGAATCAAGCCGCCGTCGCGGTTGCGATACGCTTTCTCTAGCCAAGCGAACGCTTGATCGTTTTCTCCAAGCGCAGCATAAATCTTCGCCACTTCGATGGCCAGATCTTCGCGGCCCTTGGCACCGTTCAGCAAATCGCGGAGGATGGCTCGCGATTTGTCCTTTTGACTGATAAGCGCATACGTCCGGGCGAGGTCCGATAACACCCAGGTATTCCCCTTACTGATGTCAACGGCCCTGCGTAACTCTGCGATCGCTGTCTGATAATTCTGTTTTCCAACATATGCTTCCGCGAGATAAATGTGTACCAACAGAAATGTTTGATCTATCTCCAGCGCCCTTAGAGATTGCTGTATGGCCTCATCGTAGTGTCCCGCATAGACCAATAATTGGACGGTGTCAGCTTTAATGATCATTGACAGCGGGTCGGCCTGCTGCGCCCGGCGCTCTTGCTCGAGGGCGGCCGCGGGCTCGCCCTGGGCCATCAGCCATATCGCGTACCACTGATGAGCGGTGGAATAGTTCGGATTTAGTTCGAGGGCGCGTTTAAACTCTTTCTCGGAACCCGGCCAGTCCCACTCATACTGCATTTTGACAAACGCGAGAGATGTGTGGGCTTCAGCAAGAGATTCATCAAGCTTCAATGCGGTGAGAGCTGCCTCCCGGGCTTTAGGCATGGCTTCTCTGCGTGGAATGGTGGCGTTCGACAGCGAACCGAGGAGTGCATAGGTATCGGCCAATCCCGCATAGGCATGGGCATATTTCGGATCCAGAACGATTGCATGATTAAAATATGCAATGGCCTTTACAAAGGCGTCCGAAGTGCGTTTGTTCCAGAAGAAACGTCCTTTCAAGTATTCGCCATACGCTTCGACATTGCCAGTCCCGGCCGAGGGCTGCGGCGCAGCAGAGTGTTCACTTCCTGGCGATTGCAGTTGCAGAGTTAAGGACCGGCTCATGGTGTACTCAAGTGCCAGCAGGTCGCGAGGCGAAAGTTCGAAGCGGGCAGTCCAAAGTGTCCGATCGTCGGCCGTTTCCACCAGACGTACGTCCACGCTCAGGCGGTCGCCGTTTTTTAGAACGGCGCCCTCCACGAGGGCATCCACGCGCAAATCCTGAGCAATTTTTCTAGCTGGGTCGCTCTTGGCATATCGTGCGGCAGAACTCCCGGAAATCACACGTAATCCTGAGATCTGTGCAACGTCCGTTAAGAGAGCGTCTGAGATGCCTTCGGCAAGGTATTCCTGCTGCGGATCACCTGTGAGATTTGCAAAAGGCAAGACTGCCAACGTCTGAATGCGGGGCGTGCGCTGGCGCCGGTATCGCCACCAAGAGCCGGCCACAAGTCCAAGCGCCAAGACGAGGGTGATCGTGGCCCAAAGGAAGCGCGCCAGAAACTTGGGCGTGGTCTCCGCGTGCGGAGTCTCGGCAGCCCCGCTGCGCTCGGGAGCCGGCCCCGCCGGATAGGCTTGTACCGGAGCTGTGAAGCGATATCCCACACCAGCCACGGTTTCGATCTGATTTTGGCCAGGCTGATGTTCGCCCAGCGTTTTCCGAAGGGTGAAAATATTCTGCGCGATCGTGGCCTCTTCGACAAAGACATCGCCCCAGACGAGCCGCTTGAGCTCCTCGCGGGTGACTACCCGCCCCGCGTTTGACACCAGGACGCCCAGGGTATCCAGCGCTTTGCGTGTGAGCGTGATGGGTTGATTGCGATGCAGGAGCCGCCGCTTCTCAAGGTCGAGCCAGAACGAACCGAAATAGAATTGTTTCGTGTCCTGCATGCTCATTGGAGGTTGATGAGCGCGATGATACACCGGTTGTCGAAAGAACAGGAAAAAGAAATCGTTTTCCGTAAATGTGCAAAGCTGTTGTAACTCCGCAATCCGCAATTCACTCGGCAGATTGTATTTGATTAGAATGATTCAAAATTTGAAAGCGTTCGGCCGTGTGAGGCTCTGACAGAGTGGGTTCCCCGGTGTGCTTCAAACAGGATTTGACGCATATCAAATGACCATTTTGGAGCGCTTTGGTAGCGGTGATGCACAACCTCCTATAACCCTCCGGGCATATCTGTTCGGGGCAAAGGAGAACCCAGACATGAATTCCTTCAAGCGGTGTGCGCTAAGGGCCAGCTCAGTGGCCTTGCTAGCCGCTGCCATGGGAACGTGCTTGCCAATGAACGCTCTAGCCGACGATATTGCAGGTAGTTTTTCGATCGCTTCGAATCCGAACGGGGCGTGGAGTTACGGATCCCTTTCGGGTTCGACCTTTACTCCCTTTACTGTCAGCAGCCCGGCCGTCGGTTCTGGCTTCTGGACAACGAGCTCTGGTTTCCCGGTTGTAGTAGGCAACAACACGGGTGCGACCGTATTTTATAGTACATGGGCTGGGCCCACGGATACGCTCATTCTGCACCCTGACAACACCGGCATAGCGAGCGACGTTCGATGGAAGGCTCCGTCTGCAGGAATGTATTCAATCGGCGGGTTGTTTGAGGGGGTTGATTATCAAGGCCCCACGACTACGGACGTCCACATTCTGCTGAACGGGTCGTCCTTGTTCAGTGACAATATCAGCAGCTATCTTGTCCCTTCGAAATTCACAATTCTGAAAAGTTTGAGTTCCGGTGACACTATCGACTTTGCCGTAGGGTACGGTGTGGACGGCAACTACTTCTTCGACAGCACTGGTCTCTCGGGATCAATTACCAAGGAGAATTCCTCGGCGGTCCCTGAGCCCTCCACCCTGTTCCTGCTGGGGAGTGGCTTGGCCGCGATCAGCTTGCGACGAAAGAGGAAATCCGCCGGCCTGATATCGACATAGTTGACGTCTGAGATTCCCTGTGAATGCTGAAGGCTCGCCGGAACCTCTTGGCTTAGCACTGTGCCTACGTTCGAAAATCGGAGGAACTTCGTGAGATGGTTCTTAGGAAGGCTACTACTCTGTTTGTCATTCTTCTTCCTATTGTTCACCTCCCGTGCGGTGGCGGATGCGTTGCCGGTGGGGGCGGTTTCGTTTGATCAGTTGATCGCAGGGAATTCGGGGACTCTCTATGGTCTGGACGTTTTCAACGGCACGCAGGCGGGGGGAGGCAGTCCCGTAACAACTTTTCTCACATTCTCCAATCTCAATTTAACCGTGATTCTCTCAAGTGGGGCGTCGGAGAGTTTAGCATTGACCCCAACCGATGCTTTTGGGGATTTCTCAACCGGCAGCCTTTTCGCGGCCGGAGACGTTTCTTCCGCAATGTTGACCGGAACGTTCTTACCAACCAGCGTAATTCTTGCCGACGGCAGCGCAGCAAATATCCAGGACAGCTTTACCGCGGCATTGATCGGCTCAAGCGGAACTCTGTCAGATGGCGATTTCGCTGTCATTAATGCGAACACCGTCGTTCAAGTGGTCCCCGAACCGGGCACGCTGCTTTTGCTGGGCTTTCCACTATTCTGCCTGGCGCTGTTTGAGTGTGTGAACCGGCGCATGCGAGTTCCCGCGCGTCTGGGTCAAGACTTGGCACGCTGACTCGGGAAGCCTCCTGGCACTAGCAACACTGGAACCACACGGGTTTGGAGTCGGGAGTACAAGACTTGACATTCATTAATTAAATGGATCGGCGTGCTGATTCCTTGCAGGGGAATCGTTGCGTTCACGGGGGGAGAAATGCATCTTTCATCGCGACGGTTTGCAATCGTTAACTGCGCATACCGGGCTTTCTTATGCTCCATCCTGAGTTTGCTGCTGCTGCCCGGCCCGGATGGGCTGCTTCAAGTGGCGCAGGCCCGTGGGCTATCGCTTCCCGCAATCGACCAGGCTGGCGTTTCCGGAGCATCGCGTGGGGCGATTTCCGGCGCCCTAAACCGTGAAGCCCTCCCTCCTTCTGCTACTACAACTGCCATGGCGATGGCTGCGCCCGTACCCGCTGTCCAGGTCCAACTCACTGCTTCGACAACGCCCAGTCAGGGACAAGCGGGTGTAAACCTGATTTATGTGACTGGCACTGGATTTCCTGCAGGCACCATCTCTTCCGCGAGCGTTACCGTTTCCTTCGCCACCAGTTGTGGCGGAGCTGTGCTCGCAAGTGTAAATCCGTCGGCAATCCAGAATCTTTATGGAACGACGCGCCGGGCACAGGTGCTCATTCCGGGCACTCTCGCTGCAACTACATACTATCTGTCACTGAGTGGAACCACGTCTTCGGGAACAGCGTTTGCCAGTTCGACTTGTTCTACGGTCCAGGTCACACCGAGTGTAGGACCGGCTTCAAAGCTGGTGTTCAGCACGCAGCCG
>Ga0210410_10006079_pt1 | contig 10502 bp, 10 predicted proteins | sample IncBWC4MmetaG_FD_161058 | JGI IMG/M metagenome (GOLD analysis project Ga0210410, IMG submission 161058) | Forest soil microbial communities from Barre Woods Harvard Forest LTER site, Petersham, Massachusetts, United States - Inc-BW-C-4-M | ecosystem: Environmental > Terrestrial > Soil >... | reverse complement strand
GAGGTAAAAGCTGCCAGATGTGTTGATTCTATTGGAGTTAAAATATTTTATGAGGGCGTGACCGACAGTTTCGAGAGGCATGTTTTTTGGAGTACAGCGCGCAAGGTACTGTATGCTAAGATGGAATCGCCTGCGAAAAGCGGGGACGTAGTTCAGTTGGTTAGAACGCCGGCCTGTCACGTCGGAGGTCGCGGGTTCGAGCCCCGTCGTCCCCGCCAAGTCTCCTCCTGTCTTTTTGCGATTCTTTGTCGTCCAACCATGTAAATAGGGGCTAAAATGCTGGGACTGTAGGCTCCGCGTTTTTGTTGATCAAGTCGGCGATCACGTCGTATCCCCAATTGTGCTTCGGCGATGCTTTAGGTATTCGACAACTGAATCAGTGTTTACCGGAGACATGAGAAGTTCAGGCGAAGTTGTACAATACAAACTGCCACGACCTTTGGTGTGGCCCACTCGGAAGACTGGGTCCACGCGGAGATCTCTGCAAGTGCGAACTCTGAGACGCGTTACCCCAACACCCGAACAGTTACCAATCATTTCGAGAACTCGTGCCGGCGTGGAGATCATCGTGGGTTCAGCGGGTAGTGGCAAGACTACGACTGCGCTTCTGCGTTTGAGGTCTCTGGTGGGGCTTCACCTCAGCCGACGAGAGCGGCTTGGTGATCCTTCGCCTGTGCGCGTGCTCGTCCTGACCTACAACAGAACCTTGCGTGGGTACATCGATGCCCTAATCCAGGAGGAAGCGCAGCACTTCGCCGATGCGGAACTCGTGGTTTCTACTTTCGGAAATTGGTCTAGGTCTGCCTTGGGCAATCCGCGTGTGCTCGACGACGATTCCGTCAGAGCGAACATCGTCTCACTCGGTCGTAATCTCGGATTGTCGAATGAATTCCTTGTCGATGAGGCCGATTATCTCCTCGGCAGATTCATGCCCGAGGATTTCGCCCGATATGCCACTTCACCACGCGTTGGGCGTGGTCGGACGCCTCGGCTCGACGGGTTGATGCGTCAGCGAATTCTGGATGGAGTTATCAGCCCGTATCTTGAATGGAAGGCAAATAAGGGGTTTCGAGACTGGAACGACTTGGCGGTTCACATTGCCGCAAACGATCTCGGGGAAGCTTTTGACGTCGTGATTGCTGACGAGACGCAGGATTTCTCTGCCAATCAAATCCGCGCAGTCATCCGTCAGCTTGCCGGTACGTATAATGTCACATTTGTGCTTGACGCCGCGCAACGTATTTATGCACGTGGCTTCACTTGGGCCGAGGTCGGCATCACACTTCGTCCCGAGAATGTTCACCGCCTCGTCATTAACTACAGAAATACGGTTGAAATCGCCCGATTCGCTGCTCCGCTGGTGCAAGGTCTCCCCCTGGAGGATGACGGCTCCATTCCGGACTTCAACGCTTGCCGACGGCATGGTCCCCTGCCGATTGTCCTAAAAGGCCGGTTCAGCCACCAAGTCGGGTATGTGATGAACTATCTCCGCCAGATTGACCTCACGCAAGAATCAGTCGCGTTCCTTCATCCGAAGGGCGGAGGGTGGTTCGATTTCACGCGAAATGCTCTCGTACAAGCAGGGTACGCATATGCAGACATTACACGGCGATCAGAATGGCCTACAGGTGATGAGAACATTGCTCTAAGCACTCTTCATTCTGCGAAGGGTTTGGAGTTTGATCACGTTATAATTCTGGGCCTGAACGCTGAAACCATGGCCCATGGTGATGATGACGAAGATGACCGGTTGAACATGCATCGGCGTCTGCTGGCAATGGCCATCGGGAGAGCACGAATCTCGGTCGTGCTCGGCTATAAAGCCGGAGAAGCTTCCAGACTCATCGAGTTTCTCGATCCTGAGACCTACACCGAGGTGAACGTATGAGTGTCCGGGGTGTGATACAGACTCGCAACATCGAAGAAGTTGTACACTTCACTTGGCACCGAGGTTTGGTGGGTGCATTGCACTGTGGGTTCCTAAAGTCACGACTTAGACTCCCAAATACCGAAGAGCTAGAGTTCATCTATGAGCCAAACGCAGCATATCGCAAGGATGTTGCCTGGCTTGACTACGTGAACCTCTCAATCTCCCGAATCAATTGTGAGTTCTTTGGGCACTCGTGCCGTTGGCGTCGAGACCAGGACCTCTGGTGGTGCATATTGAGTTTCGACCGAGTGATTCTCAACCATTCGGGTGTCTGGTTCACAACGACGAACAACATTTATCCTGCGACCCGGAGAGGAACCGGAAGTGCCGGATTGCAAGCGCTTTTTGCCGAACGGGTCCTTGGACGCTACAGCGTCGTGCTTCAGCGTCACAGCGGAATGCCTCTCCATTTCACGACTTGTGAACAAGCAGAAGTCCTTTATCCGGGTGAACTATCGTTGGAATTCCTTCGACGCATTTACGTTTCAACTGGGGAAGATCACGACGAGGTCAAAGCGCAGTTGGCGGCCTTCCGCTGGCGCCCAGTAGACGTCATCATAGCTCCTGATCGGTTCGGTGGGCATACGGGATAGTGATGGAGACTAGTCAAATCCGCCTCGTCAATTCCGCGCTCTGGGCAGCCTCGGCCGATGCGTTAGGCTTCATGTCTGAATTGACTGACCTCACGGGTCTCCGAAAGCGTGTGCATGCTGACAAGGTGTCTGCGCCAATTGAATGGAATCGTCTCGTCGGAGGCCGATACGGGGCTTATGCAAAACTTCCCGCAGGGTGCTATTCCGACGACACCCAGCTTCGGCTTTCGACTTCGCGCGCAATTCGGGGCAACGGATACTTTGACGTTGAATCATTTGCCAAGATCGAACTTCCCGTATGGTTATGTTATTCGCTTGGAGCGGGAGTTGGTACGAAGGCAGCAGCCGGTAATCTGGCAAATGCATCGGTGAGCTGGTTTAGTAACTTCTATCGAGGTAAGGAAAGGTCCTATTTCGATTCGGGTGGTAATGGCGCGGCTATGAGAATCCAGCCACACGTGTGGGCAGCTAAGCACCTGCAAGACCCTCGAAGTTATTTGACAGATGTCGTGCGAAATTCGGTGTGTACTCACGGGAGTTTGCGTGCGATTCTTGGAGCTGTCTTCCATGCGATGATCTTGGCGAAGACGATCAATAGTGGTGAGATCCAAACGCCTCAGCAGTGGCGCGAAGTTCTTCACGAATCCCGATTGATAATTGACCTCGTTCGGTCTGATAGGGAACTCTCATCGTTTTGGCTTCCTGTCTGGGAACAGAAGACAGGGAAGACTTTCCCCGCAGAAGTGAACGGCGTCCTCGAAGAGTGTGCTCGGGACGTAGCTAGCCTCGAAAGGAAGAACATAACCGACGAAGGACTTTACCGTACGGCTGTTGAATCTATCGGCGGTCTTGATCCCAGTTCGCGAGGATCAGGAGTGACAACGGCTCTAATTGCCGCTGCGCTGTCTTGGGGTTATCGTAATCGACCTCCAAGCGACGCGATAAATGTCGCGGCAAATTTACTCGGCAGCGACACCGATACAATCGGAACCATGACCGGGGCGATCCTTGGTTCAATCGCTGATGACGGGCCTGTCGGACCGCTCTTGGACCGAATGTATATTGAAGCTGAAGTCATCCGACTTCATAGTATTAGCCAGGGTAAAGAATCGGCATCTTTTGGTTATCCCGACTTGATGCGGTGGTCGCCGCCCAAGAACCAGACTAGTGCCGTTGGGACTGTCGACAATCAAATTGTAGTCGCAGGACTCGGCGCCGCCACGCCGATAGGCGACGGCCTTCGGGGACAAGGCCAGGAGCGAGCTCTATGGCGGTGGCTCCGCATGGAGTTCGGCCAAACGATCATAGCAAAAATGCGAAGCGATCTCCCACAGCTACCACGCTATGCTGTAGCTGGTGTGACACAAACAGAGAACAAGGTGAAAGCCATGACATCGAAGGCCCAACAGAATTCCCTCTTTTCTCCTGATGCCGAGCCGGGGTCTACCCTCCAGAAAACGAAACCTACGCTCGACCAGATGACGAACGATGGGATAAAAAGCGGTTTCGACCCCGCAATGATTGGTAAGCACATTATCGAACTCTCTTCCCAACCGGACGGAATCGAGCAGTGCGTTGCTTACGTTGCAATCATAAGCAAGGCGAGAAAAGCACGTCTTGATCGTGGAACATAAATACCGGGGGCGCAGCACGAATCGGCTGCCCGAAGGCTGCGCCACGATGTGACGCTGAAAGGCCGCTCCCACGACAAACGCCACAGTAGCTGCTACAGTTGCCATTGATCCGCGCCTGCGACAATATCGCTCGCGTATACTAAAGCCAGGAGATCCCGCGTGACCGCCACCTTCGTTACTAAGATTGAACTGGACGATCGGGGCATCGCCTGGATCGCCGGCAGGAAAGTGAAGGTCATCGAGGTTGTTCTGGACAAGATCGCCTGCGGGTCGAGTCCGGAAGAGATCCATTTTCAACACCCGAATCTCTCATTGGCTCAAATCCACGGCGCATTAACCTACTACTATGAAAACCAGGATAAAGTCGATGAGCAGATCAGACGCGGATTGGAAGAATCCGATAAGCTTGCCGCCCATCTCTCCGACGCTGAATTCCGGCGCAAGTTGGGTAATCTGAAGCGATCCTTTTGAGCGTTGCGCTATACATGGACGCGCACATACGACGTGCGGTGACGCCCGCTTTGCGCTTGCGCTCGATAGACGTGTTAACGGCGCAGGAAGACGGCGCGGCGGAACTGGGCGATGACCGTTTATTGCAGCGGGCGACGGAACTTGGTCGGGTCCTCGTCTCGCAAGATGAGGATCTGCACCGCGAGGGAGCACGATGGCTGAGTGAACATAAGGACTTCTCCGGCATCATCTACGCACATCAACTTCGGGTCACGATTGGCCAGATGGTGCAGGATCTTGAACTGATCGCCGCGGCATCATCCAATGAAGAATGGTCTGGGAAAATCGAATACCTGCCACTGGGATGAAGCCCCAGGAAAGCGTCGTGCGGCTCTTTCAGCGGCCGTTTGAACAACCCCCGTGGCTCGTTGTGTGTGACGATGGAGAGAAATATGAACTTCGGAAGACCTTCTTTGGTAAAGAGAAAATCGTGACGGTTTGAATGGGCCGGCCGATGGTCCTGCTCAAGCCACTCGCAGTCTCGCAGTCGATCGCTGTCCGCGTTTTCCTTTGACCGTAATTTCAATGTCCCGTCCGAGGAGAAGCAGGAACCGCATCAGACGCTCGATCGAGAAGCCGGACAGCTTGCCCTGCTTGAGGGCCGAAACCTTGGGCTGATCGATTCCGAGAATCGCCGCCGCCTGGCTCTGCGTGAGCCGTCGCCGCTGGATCTCCGCGATGATCTTTGCGGCCAACTCGGCTTTCGCTAACAGATCATCTGCCTGTGGAAGGTTCAGGTCCGCAAAGACGTTCCCGGAACTCGGTGTAGATTCTCGATTGGGCATCTTCATTCTCCTCACTTCCCGGCCAACTTGCGAGCAAGTTGGAACCGCTGCCGGATCAGATCTAATTCTCGTTGCGGAGTCGCGATTCCGGACGTCGCCTTCTTCTGGAAAGCATGAAGCACATAAACCGCTTCCCTGAACTGTGCCACGTACACCGCACGATACGTTCCGCCCGGATCGTCTGCGCGCACCTGCCAAACCGTTTCCCTAAAACCGTGCAACATCTTCGCGGTTTCATGCTTCTGCCCGATCTGCGCTTGGTACAACGCGAAACCGAGCTTCTGTCGAACCGGGGGCGGGAAGCCCGTCAGCCGATCAAGCGAGTCGACAAGCCAAACCAACTTACGCGGGTGTTCCGGCTTTCCGGCACTACAATTCATTGTATGCCAAAACTGGCATAAGGCGATTGTCGAGAACTGTAGCACGTACTGTAGCAGCTCCCGAAACGGCTCGTTGTGATTCGCGGAACGAACTGAAAATGGAGCGATATGTCCAAAACCCGCGTTTGCGCCCTCTTCCTGTCACGTCGGAGGTCGCGGGTTCGAGCCCCGTCGTCCCCGCCAATTCTTTCAATCACTTCCAGGTTTTCGATATAGGCACTTTCGTCGTATTTTCGCGGGCGCGACAGTAGCAGCTACAGTTTTCTTCTCAACGTTCTGATCCACTGACATTTATTAAGTCGCCATATCGGTAGCCTGTTCTGCCGTGCCACGGCGCCAATCCGAACATCGAAGCCGAAAGGACGATTAGAAGACGAATCTCAGCGTCAATTCCAACCGGCGCGGATAGTTGGCTTGCGTGGACGCGATGATCATTCCGAAGCTTGTCGAAGTTGGTGTCGTATTGGCATTCGGCAATAACGGATGGTTCAATGAGTTCAGTGCTGCCACCTTGAACTGCAGCGTTTTCCCCTCCCGGATCTTCACGCCTTTCACCAACTGCAAGTCGACGTTGTTCGGAGCGTCGCCGCGGACGGTCGAGAATCTAAGCGGAAACGTGCGCACGTTCGAAGCAAGTTGTTTGGCCGCAGCGGTTTCAAACCCAGTAGTGTTGAACCAGTGCGCTGGAGACTGTTGATCCCCTGGAATGGCAATGGGGGCCGTGCCGTAATAAATGACGTTTCCAAAACCCAGCGGGAAGCCGCTCTGGCAGGTCCAGATGCCCGAGATCTGCCAGCCTCCGATGAACTTCGCAGCCACCCCGCTCCAGTTCGACCCGGGACGGCTGTGTTTCCCGAAGGGAAGCTCGAGGATGCCGCTCACCGATATACGGTGCGGAGCATCCAGGTCTGAGATCACCCGAACCGGCTGCGGGTCCGCCGCATTCAGCAGTTCGGTAGCCTGCATGAACTTGGAGAACGTGTAGTTTGCCAGGACGCTGAACCCCTTCGAGAATCTTCTCTCCAGCTTCAGTTGCAGCGAGTGATACCAGGAGTAGCCCTCATACGACGTGGAACTGACACCGCTGAACTCAGGGTACGGGGTTAGCAACTGCTGCCGCGAGATCGTGGTGGAGGTGAAACTCGATGTGGCGCCGTCCGGCAGCAGACCGAGGAAAGGGTTCGGCAGATTGGCGCTGAGATAGTTGATCGCCGTAGTGTCGCGCGCCGGCGAGGTACTCAGGTACTGGTTTGAGACCGCATTCAGGTTGCGGTTGATCTCCAAGTGGGTACCCCGGTTGCCCACGTAGTCGGCCTCTGCGAGGACGCCCTTGAATACGTGTTGCAGCCCAATTTCCCAGCGCTGCATCTGGGGCTCCAGAGGGCGTTGGTTGAAAAACGTGACGCTGGAGCCAACCAGTGTCTGCGGTCCCTGGCCAGCCCCCACGGGTAGCAGCAGACCGTTAGGAAAGGGATTCGACAATGTGTTCAGGAAGGTGATCCCGTTGTCCTGGCTGGGGACGAAAGGGGTCTGACGGCTGAATCCGCTTTGGATCACGTCGAGTCGGCGCACTCCCAGAAAGCCGTAGAAGATCCCATAGCCGCCGCGCAACACCGTGTTCCTGGACAGTTGGTAGGCCAGGCCGAATCTCGGCATCAGGTTCGTTTTGGGTGTCTGGTATAGGCTTCTGGGCGAACCGTTGAGGCCCTCGAACGTTAGGCCGCCAGTCGATTGGAACGCGTTCGCGGCAACCTCCGGGGTTGAATTCTTCGCATAGTTAGCCTGGGCAGCCGCGGAAAATGGCTGGACATACCCGAAGTCGAAGCCTGCCACGCTCCTGTTGTACCGCTCTGTCATCGGTTGCTCGAATTCCCAGCGCAGGCCGAGATTCAAGGTCAGATTGCGGACCAGCTTCCAGTCGTCCTGGTAAAAGAAACCCCAGGCTGGAGATTGTTCTGCGAACGACGAAGCCACAGTGACCGAACTGCTGGAACTGGGTAATCCGAGGAGCAGGGCGGCGACGGACTGGCCCAGACTGCCGGGCGCGGCTGGTGAATTGTCGAGCGGGCCGCGCGTCCATGTGGAGTCGAACGTGAAGGCGCCGCTCTGATTCGCGTTGAAACTCGTAATATTGCGGCGGTAGGAGCGAAACTCCATCCCTGCCCGCATGGCATGACTACCATGAACGTGCGTCAACGTGGCGGTCGCCGCATGCGTGTCGTCCGCCCAGAAGTAGCCGCCGCTGGCGCCGGTTCCCTGATAGCCTGTAACGCTGACCTGCGGGAAACGCCGGACACTCGGCGGGATCAGGTCGTTGAAGGCTTTGGGCAGTCCCAGGGACGTCAGATCGAATCCCTGCGCGGCGGGTTCCTGGTCGTTGAGCCGGATGAAGCGATTGTAGCTGTACTTAACGTCGATGACCGTGGCCGGCGAGACGGTGTAAACATCGTCGACAACAGCGGTGCGGGAAAGAAATTCAAAGATATTGTTAGTCGAAAGATTATGGAAGTAATCGTCGTAGGACGGGTCCGTCCGGTTGTACATGCTGAAGCGTCCGAAAATTCTCTGTTTTTCACTAACTATGTGATCCACACGCTCGGTCTGGTTGAAATAGCGTATGGGTTCGGTCAGATCTGACTGTAACAGGTTGTTCGTGCCATCCACTCCTCCCGGTCCGGTCGGGGATGGAAAATAGCGGAGGATCGCGCTCGCCACAGGGTTGATCAATGACGCGGGAATCTTATTCTCGGGAAACGGCTGCTCTTGATAGCGCCCACCGGCTATGGCAGACCGGGTGAAGGGATTGTAGATCTGGTAGCTCGAATTCACCGCCAGAAGAGCGGAAAAGTCTCCGGCTTTCATGGCCGGGGTCGGCACTGTGGGGATGCCGTCGTTCCTGGGCCGCGTGTCACGTATGCCTTCATAGCCCCACATAAAGAATGTTCGGTTCCTGCCGTTATAGATGCGAGGCATATAGATAGGGCCGCTCACAGAGCCGCCCCAGCGGTTGTAAACGATATCGGCGCGCGGTGTCCCCACGGCATTGGCGAAGAAGTCGTTGGCCCAAAGGCTGGGCCGGGTCACCGACTCGTAGGCGCTGCCATGCAGGACATTGGTTCCAGAGCGGATGCTCACGTTCGTAACCCCACCCATCGTCTGTCCGAAACTGGCGTCGAATGTCGCCGTCTGGACAGTGAGTTCGGCCACAATATCCGTCGGCGGGATGTAGGAAGCAATCACCACGTTGGTGCCGCCCTTGGCCGTGGTTGGCGCTCCGTCGATGGTGATGTCGCCGAGATTCCCACGGGTCCCGTCCGTGGCGTATCCGGTGCTGGTAGTCGGCGCGTACGGTTGGTCCTGTCTGGCATTGCCCACGAACGTTGCCCCGCCTGCAAGTCCTAAGAGGGCGAAAGGATTACCCAGGGAGATGGGTAGATCGGCAACGCCCCGCGCGTCGATCACGGTGCTCGCCGAGGCGCTCCCGGTGCTCAGCAGCGGCACTTGCGAGGTGATGGTAACGCTCTCCTTGGCGTCACCGATTTCGAGACTAAGGGTCACCTCCAGCCGATCGTTGATCCGCAATTCGATGGCGTCGCGCCGGGTTCTTTTGAAGCCCGGTGCGATGGCTTCGATGGCATATATCCCCGGAATCAGATACGGTGCCTGGAAATAGCCACCCTGGTTACTCTTTAGCGAAAGCCTTGTTCCCATCGCGATGTTGAAAACGTCCAGATCTGCGTTTGGGATGACGCTACCGGATGCATCCACGATCAAGCCCACGATGGTACCGCGGGCTTCCTGCGACCAGCCGACAGTGCCAGCCAGCAGGAATAGGATCGCATAAAGCGATAAAATGCGAATCGTCATAGATTTCCTCTAATTCCAACCTGGAATCCTCACTGAAAGAAAATGTAACCCGGAATTTCCATCTTGGATCCCCGGACCAGTTGGGCGAGATCTCTTGGAAAGCCAGTCTCGGCGAAGCAGAATATGGTGGACACAAACGTCGCGAAGATAAGCGCCCTGAAACCCATACAGACCGCAAACTGGATTCTATCGTAAGCGCCAGGTGAACGCCACGGGTGGTTTCGGTAACGCTCATCTATGCGCCGGCAGTCGAGTTGTCGGCGACGTTATCTGGTGTTATCGGTAGCCACTCCGTGTTCGCTTGATACCCTCGCTTATTTTATCCCATGCAAACGCCTTTCAAGCGCCCTCGTGCGACTCTCGGGAAGATGGCCAGCGATTTCTTGGGCGCCGTGGCAAGCCTGCGCTGGTGGCGACGTCGGTGGAATCCGCGGAAGCGCCCAAGCCGGAGCACGGGGCGGCGTTCCTCGAAACTTCTTTGACTATCTCTGCCAGCGCGTGCCCGAGGGCAAGTAACGTCAGCCCACCAGTAGCCTCCATCCGCGCTCCTTCGCTCGCAGGAACTGAGCCCCACGACGCAACAACCAGAGTAAAATAAAATTATGGAGAAAGTAGTCCGCGTCTTCGACAGTTTTGAGGAAGCCGATACCGCCGACGCCCTTTCCCGCGCTCAACTGACTCCGCAGCAGCGGGCCGGCATATTCTTCGAACTGCGAGAGCGAGCCCACCCCGATGCCTTTAAGCAGGGATTTGCGAGAGTTTATCGAGTGCTTGAACTCGAACGAAGTTGAGTATTTGATCGT
>Ga0210410_10006078_pt1 | contig 10502 bp, 8 predicted proteins | sample IncBWC4MmetaG_FD_161058 | JGI IMG/M metagenome (GOLD analysis project Ga0210410, IMG submission 161058) | Forest soil microbial communities from Barre Woods Harvard Forest LTER site, Petersham, Massachusetts, United States - Inc-BW-C-4-M | ecosystem: Environmental > Terrestrial > Soil >... | reverse complement strand
ATTTCGTGTGGACAGTGCGCGGAACTACAGCGGTGAAGTTCGCGCGGAAATCGAGAGACACATTCAGGAAGCGGGAGGAGTGCAGTGGCAGCGACAGGTCTAGAGGAAAAATATGATGCGGTACGCCAGCTTATTGCCGTCGGCAAAGAGCGCGGGTACCTGCTGTATGACGAAGTAAACGATTCTCTTCCTGCGGAAGTGCATTCTTCGGAAGAGATCGATGACCTTCTGACCACGTTTGAACGCAACGGCATCGAGATTTATGAGGATGCGGCGTCGGCGAAAGCGGCGCGCGCGGTCGAAGTGTCTTCCGACCACGGCGACCGCGATGCGGTGGTGAAGGATGACGGGCACGCGGAAGAGGGCAGCGACCTGGATTTGACGCCGGGTTCGCTGGAAAAGACCAACGATCCGGTGCGCATGTACCTGCGGGAAATGGGTACGGTGCCACTGCTGACGCGCGAAGGCGAAGTGACGATCGCAAAGCGCATCGAGCGCGGACAATTGGTGGTGATGAAGGCGATCACCCGGTCGCCGATCGTGATCAAGGAACTCATCGCCGTCGGTGACGATCTGCGCAAGGGCGCGCGGTCGATCAAGGAAATCGTCCAGTTTGACGACGAAGAGTTGACCGAAGAGAAAATCGCCAACAAGACCAAGCAGACGCTGAAGTACATCGAGAAGATCGCGAAACTTTACGAACTGGCGCTGAAGCAAGCGGTGAAGCTGGACCATACCGCGAAGGCGAAGAAGAAGCAGTACGTTCGCGCAAAGTGGGAAGTGGCGCGGACGCGCATCGCCATTTCGCTGGAAATCCGAGACATTGACTTCAACCCCTTTGAAAAGAAGCGGCTGATTGACAAGATGCGCGGCACGGTCGAGCGTTTGCAGTCGCTCGAACGCGAAGCCGGGCGGCTGGAGCGGCGCGCGGACGTGTCCAAGGGCGAGAACGCGGCCGAAGCGCGGCGCGAACTGCGCACCCGGCGATCGGAGCTGAAAGACATTGAAGAGGCCAGCGAAGTCGGGCTGACCGAACTGAAGCGCACGCTGACGATCATTCATCGCGGCGAAGCGGAAGCCGAGCAGGCCAAGAAGGAATTGATCGAGGCCAACCTGCGCCTCGTTGTTTCGATCGCAAAGAAATACACGAACCGCGGCTTGCAGTTCCTGGATCTGATCCAGGAAGGCAACATTGGCTTGATGAAGGCCGTGGATAAATTCGAATGGCGGCGCGGCTACAAGTTTTCCACCTACGCGACGTGGTGGATTCGCCAGGCCATCACCCGCGCGATTGCCGACCAGGCGCGCACCATCCGCATTCCGGTGCACATGATCGAAACGATCAACAAACTGGTGCGCACCAGCCGCCAGTTGGTGCAGGAGCTTGGGCGCGAACCGACCAGCGAAGAGATCGCCAAGCGCATGGACATTCCGGTGTCCAAGGTGCGCAAGATCCTGAAGATCGCCCAGGAGCCGATTTCGCTGGAGACCCCGATCGGGGAAGAGGAAGATTCGCATCTTGGGGATTTCATCGAAGACAAGGCCGTCGTTTCGCCTTCTGATGCGGTGATCAACCTGAACCTGAAGGAGCAGACTTCTTCGGTGTTGAAGACGCTGACGCCACGCGAAGAAAAAGTGATCAAGATGCGATTTGGACTGGACGATGGCAGCGAGCATACGCTCGAGGAGGTTGGCCAGTCTTTTGCGGTTACGCGCGAGCGCATCCGGCAGATCGAAGCGAAGGCGCTGCGCAAGCTGCGGCACCCGTCGCGTTCCCGCAAGTTGCGCGCGTTTTTGGAAGGCCCTTCACGGGATTATTTGTAGGAAGAGCCGAAATCCGAAAGCGAAACGCCCCGAGAGATCGGGGCGTTTTTATTATGTGCCGAGCAGGGTCGAAAAACACCTTCCAGCTGGATTGCTCGAATGGGAATTCTGCAGTTCGACCCGGTAGCCGAGTTTTCGGAGTTGCCGGATCATTCTCGCACTTCGTGCTTACCTCGATTGTGTGCTGACCGCGGGACCATGTTCCTCGTAACGGACTCCGTGGTCGAGGATTACGGCCTCTGGAAAATTTTGCGAAGGAGTTGTTTGTGGCGGGCGGGAAGCATACTAAAATGACCGAACCAGCTTAAGACAAACATGAAACCAGTACAAAAGATTTTAGCTGTGGTGTTGGCCGTACTCCTGGCGGCGAGCATATTCGGATTGCTGCGAACGGGGCAGACTGCCGAAACCCCGCCCGCGGGAAGCGTGGGAAGCGGCGCTCGGACGGCGCAGGCGCCGCTGGTGGACCAATCACCTTTGCTGACTGCGCAGCGTCTGGCGAAAATGCCGGCGAGCCCGGAGGAACAGCCCTTCGCCCAGGAAGCCCTGAGGCTTGCCGACCTCCAGATGGATCTGGCCTATGCGGCGGCGGAGCGCGATGCGGAAGACCACCCGCCGGTGTTAAGCGCACAGGCAAAAGAGATTCAGGCGCGTCTGAAAACTGCCGAAGACAGTCTCGATGCCGACAACGCTTTAGTAGCGCGCTTGACGGCCGACGATGCGAAGGCTACCGGAGCCAGGAAGGATGCGTTGCACGACCAGCTCGTCCTGGCGACGGCTCATCAAGAAGAGCATCAGGATGAAGTGGACGATGCCAAGGGGGATCTCGAGCGCGCAGGAGGCGACCCGAAGAGCCGCATTGAGGCCATGATGCAGGAGCACAAAGCGTCTTCGGAAGCCACGGATGCATTGCGCGTGAACGTCACAGGCACGGTGGACCAGGCTGGATTAATTCATCGATTCCAGCAATGGATGACGCTCCATCAAAAACAACTGGTCTTGTGGCAAGCGAAACAAGCGGCGGAGTCGGCAGCGGCATCGCTTTCGGCGAGACACAATGAAGTCGAAGCGGAGCTGAATGCCGGGAAAAACAGTTCAGCGCAAGCGAGCGGTCCGGCAAACACAAGTCAAGGAACGGGAAACGGCGCTGGGCAATCGAAACTGAGCCACGACGATGCCGCGGCGCTGGTGAAAGCGGCGAAGCGGCGATCCGGCCAGCAGAAAGCTATGGCGTCGTTCGACAAGAGGATGGACGACCAGAAACAGCTCGCCGATAACTACGGGAAGTGGATCCAGGTAATCGCCGGGAATCAGAAAGCGGTCGTTCACCGCGCACTGATTGGTCTGATCGTCATTCTTGGCATTCTCTTGATAGGCGTCTTTTTCGATACCTGGCTGGAAATACTGCTGGGGAAGACGGCACTGGACCGGCGGCAAGTGGAGACATTGCGAACCGTGACGCGCGTCTCGATCCAGATTCTCGCCGTGCTGCTTATATTGCTGGTGATTCTCGGGCCACCGAGTCAACTGGGCACATTTCTTGGGCTCGCGGGCGCGGGACTGACTGTTGCCTTGAAGGATTTCATTGTTGGCTTCCTCGGTTGGTTTGTGCTGATGAGAAAAAACGGAATCCGGCTCGGCGATTGGGTGGAGATTAACGGAGTGACCGGCGAAGTTGTCGAGCTCGGGATGTTTCATACGGTGCTGCTGGAGACCGGGAACTGGACAGACTCCGGGCATCCGACCGGGCGGCGCGTGACGTTCACCAACAGCTTCGCGATTGAAGGACACTATTTTAATTTTTCCACCACCGGGCAGTGGTTGTGGGACGAACTCACCGTCGTGCTGCCGACCGGGAAGGATCCCTACCCCATCGTCGAAGCGATCCGCAAGCAAGTGGAAGAAGAAACGCGGGAAAGTGGCCAGCAGGCGGAGCAGGAATGGCGGCGCGCGGCGGGTTCACGGGACATGAGCGGGTTTTCCGCGTTGCCAGCTATCAGCGTGAAGCCGGTGCTGGGCGGCGTGGAAGTTGCAGTGCGTTACATCACAAAGGCCAACGAGCGGTTTGCATTGCGTTCGAAATTGAACCAGGCGGCCGTGCAACTATTGGGCGGAAAAGAAGAAACCTGGCCGGAGCGGAAATAGGCGGAAATTTATTCGTCGCCGTCCTGGCGGCGAACTTCCTCGCTGGTCATTCCGTATAACGGCGGCGTCGGCGCGCCGAGCATCGAGAGATACAGGTAGATCTGCCCACGATGGTGGATTTCGTGCTCGACCATCAGCCGCAGCCACTTCCACTTGGTGATTCGGGCGTCGCCCGGCGTTTTGCATTTGGTCTGCAAATCGGCGTCACTGAGGCGCGAGAATATCTCCAGCGATTCCTTGTGCAGGCGTTCCATCAGCGCCAGGACATTTTCGTAACCGTCGGCTAATTCCTTTCCGTGGCTCTTGTACTGGCTGGGCTTTCCCTGCAGATTTTCTCCCCACATATAGCGTTCGGTGACCGCGATGTGCCTGAGCAGATCGCCGAGCGTGAATTTTCCTGGAGCGTAGCTCCAATCCAGCTTGTCGGGCGGGATGCAGCGGGCCACGCGAATGGTGCGTTCGCGGACGTTGCCGAAATAGTGGAGAAAGGGCTTGATGGTTTGGATTTCCATGAGAGCCTCACTGGCGTGAACGCGCAAAACGGCGGGAAAAGTCTAACGCAGAAAGGCGCGGGCGCGCGAGGCGGAGAGCGTGGCGCCGGCATACATCAGGGCGAGGAGAAAAAAGCCCGTGGCGATGCTGAAGCGCTGCGCGAGCCAGCCGAGCGAAAAGCTCATGGCGAGCTGCAGGACGGTGGCGATGATGGCGAAGGCGGATTGCGTGCGGCCCATGAAGTGGCGCGGCACGATAGACATCAACGAAGATTGTGCGACGATCCCGCCGAGGGCGCGGAAAAATCCGAAGCAGCCTTGCAGGATTGCGGCACCCAGAAGGAATGTGACGAACGGCACGGCGAGGTGGCCGAGCGCCAGCCCTACCATCGCTGCAACATAAAGAGGAAGGCGGACCCGCTGCGGCAGTTGGCTGGTGATCAGGCCGCCTGCGATTGCGCCAATCGCCCAACCTGCTTCGATGAAGCCGAATCCGCGCGAGCCGGAATGGAGCACGTCGTTGGCCAGTGCGACCACCACCACGTTTCCGCTGACGACGCTGGCCATCAGGATCGCGTGCGTCACGCCCAGTGCGAGCACCACCGGCTGGCTGCGCAGGTAAGCGAAGCCTTCCTTCATGTCGGCGGCGTAGATCCCGAGGGAAGTTCCGGCTTCGGCGATTTCGGGGTTTTCGCCGCTGCCGAGGGCTTGTGACGCTGTGTTTGTGGATTCGGAATATTCGCGGGGATACTGGCGGTGATCGCGCGGGGAAACGTAGCCGCTGCGCAGGCGGTAGAGGCAATAGGCAGAGACGAAATAGGTGAGCCCGTCGATCAGCAGAATTCCGGCGATGCCCATGTTGTCGTAGAAAAAGCCGACGAAGGTGCCGGCGAGGAGCATGCCACTCTGCACGCCCACGAGGACAGATGCGTTCGCGCCAGTGAACTGGCTGGGCGGCACCACTTCCTGCACCAGCGCGTTCACGTTGGCCCAGTACATCGCGGAGCCCGTGCCGGTGATCAGTGTCATGAAATAGAGGTGCCAGATTTCGAGGTGGCCGCGCCACGCGATGTAGGCGATGGCGAGCACTGCGACGCCGCGCGAGAGATCGAGCAGCACACCGAGGTAGCGGCGGTCGAGGCGGTCAATTAGCACGCCGCCGAGAAACGGCACGACGAGGCCGGGGAGGGTGACGACGATGACCTGCCAGCTCACGGCGACCGTCGAGTGCGTGGCCGACATGATGTACCAGCTCACACCGATGAAGTTCATTCCGCTGCCGAACAGCGAGACGAACATGGCCGTGAAAAAATAGCGGAACCCGCGCTGCTGCCAGAGCAGCGACCAGTCGACTCGATGCGTAACAGCGGTGGCCATGCAGCCTATCAGTTTACTATCGGAACAGGTCTGGGCAGATTAGAGGTGTGACGGATAGAAAACTATCTATGGTTCCAGCGATGTTCCATCTCGAGGCGGATCCAATCCGTCGAGCTGTAGGCTACATGCTTCGAAAAATCCTCATGGTTGCAAAACACCAGGACCGGCATGTCTTTCAAATAATAGCCAGCCACGCACCGGACAACTATGATATTTTCCCTGCGAGCGACGCGTAGCACTCTCAGCAGCAATTCGCGACATCCCTGTGGTGGAGGAATCCCTGATGGCTACCATTCCTGCGCCTGTGGCCGAGCCTCAGACCGCAATCTCCCCTTTCGGCCGGATCATCGGCGTATTTTTTTCGCCTAAGGAAACCTTCGAGGACATTGTCCGCAAACCCGATTGGATTTTGCCTGCAGCCCTGATTGTCCTATTCAGTCTTGTGGCGATCATTGCGCTGAACAGCCACTTCAGTTGGCGCGACTACATCAGTCAGCAGATAGAGCGAAGCCCGCGAGCCGCCCAACTCTCCGCCGAACAGAAGGAACAAGAGGTGGCGGTGAGTGCAAAGCTTTCGCCTATATTCGCCTACGTTTTCGGGCTGCTGGTACCGATCTGTGGTTTGCTCGTCATCGCGCTGGTGCTGTGGGGCGCCTTCAGTATCATGGTCGGCGCAGGAACAAACTTTAAAACGTCTTTGGCCATCGTTTCGCACGCCGTTATCCCTGCCTCGATCGTCGGCACAATTCTCTTTGTCAGCGTGTTGTTCCTCAAGCCAGTCGGGTTGTTCGATCTGGACAATCCCGTCGCCACCAACGTGACGGCACTGCTCCCCGACGATGCCTCAAAAGGGCTCGTCGCGCTCGGCAAAAACATCGATCTGCTCGAGCTGTGGAAGCTGATTCTTCTCTCGATCGGTTTGCAGCCGTGTACCCCAAAAAGCTCCGGGGCGCCAAATCGTTCATCATCGTTCTCGGAGTGTTCCTCCTTTATGTGGTTCTTCGCGTGGGAATCGCGTTCGCCTTCTCCTGATACACTAACCAGGTGAATTTTTCCTTCGAGGTTTTGGAAAATGATCCGACCGGCGCGCGGCGCGGACAGCTAAAAACGCCGCACGGAGTGATCGAAACGCCAGTGTTCATGCCGGTGGGCACAGCGGCGACCGTGAAGGGTCTGACGCAGGAAGCACTGGAAACCCTGGGCGCAAAGATCATCCTTGCCAATACTTATCATTTGTATCTGCGGCCGGGGCATGCGCTGGTCCGCAAGCTGGGTGGCCTGCACAAATTCATGTCATGGAACGGCGCGATTCTCACCGATTCCGGCGGCTACCAGGTGTTCAGCCTGGCGGAATTGCGAAAGATCACCGATGAAGGTGTGCGGTTTCGCTCGCACCTTGACGGCTCGGAGCATCTCCTCACCCCCGAAAAGGCGGCGGAAATCCAACTTGCGCTTGGTTCCGACATCGCGATGGTCCTCGACGAATGCATCGAGACGCCGGCGCCGCGAACGATCGCCGAAGCGGCGCTCAAGCGCACCACGGACTGGGCGAGGCGCGCGCGGGAATATTTTCTCGAACAAGCGCAGCAAAATGGAGAGCCTCGGCAGTGGCAGTTCGGCATCGTGCAGGGAGCCACGTTTCCGGACCTTCGAAGAGCAAGCGCGCGGCAACTGCTGGAGCTGGATTTTCCAGGCTACGCAGTCGGCGGCCTGGCCGTCGGCGAACCGCACGAAACCACTTGTGAGATGACTGCGGAAGTGACCGCGCTGCTGCCAAATGAGCGGCCGCGCTACCTGATGGGTGTCGGGCGGCCGGAACAAATTCCCGATTATGTGGCGCGCGGGATTGACATGATGGATTGCGTGCTGCCGACACGAGCGGCACGGCATGCTTGTCTCTACACGAGCGAAGGCCGCGTGCTTATCAAAAACGCGCGCTACATCCTAGACCAGCGCCCGATCGATCCGCGTTGCGCTTGCGCGGTCTGCCGGCGCTACACGCGCGCTTATCTTCGGCATCTTTTCGCCGCGGGAGAAATCACCGCGGCGATCCTCGCGACCCATCACAATGTCCACTTTTACCTTGACATAATGCGGCAAATCCGAGAGGCTATCAGTTTTGGACAACTTGCAAATTTCGCGACAGGGCTGCGCGCGCGCTATGCGGCGGGCCCAGCCTGAAGCGAGCCGCCCGGAACGCGTGTAAAGCGTTGGAGGGCGCGGGCAACCCGCACAAGTCGAGTCTCAGCAGGAGAATCGAGCGGGAAGGGAAGCGGGAACTTACCCGCTAGAGGATGGTATTCTCTCCTTCCGCTTCGGGCTGCGGGCCGCGATTGTGCCGACAGGTCCAACAGGTAAAACTCGGAAAGGCAAGGAACAATTCAGAACATGAATCTGGCAGCACTGATTTTCTGGCAAGCCGGCGGAGCCGCGGGGCTCGGCGGTTATCTGATTCCCCTGGGCCTCATGTTCGGAATCATGTATTTCCTGGTGATTCTGCCGCAGCAGCGGCAGCGCAAGAAGGTGCAGGAGATGCTGGCGGCTGTGAAGAACGGCGACAAGGTCATCACCACCGCGGGCATCTACGGCACGATCAATGGCATGGACGGCGATACGGTCATTCTGAAGATCGCCGATAATGTAAAAATCCGCGTTGCGCGGGCAGCGATTGCTCAGGTGGAGGCATCCGACGATGCGAAATAACTCCATGAGCCACTCGATTCCGCGCTTGATCTCTTAACCATGAACCCTAATCTGAAGTGGAAAGCCCTGTTCATCCTCGCAGTCATTCTGTTGTGCATCTATGCCGTCATCGGCTATCCGAACCTCCCCACGTCGCTCACCGCGGTCAAGGATAATTTCGAGCACCAGATCAAGCTCGGCCTGGACCTGCAGGGTGGCACGCACCTGATCCTCCAGGTTCAGGTCGAGGAAGCCATCGCCCAGGAGACCGACCAGACGGTGGATCGCCTGACCACGGCGTTGCGCGCCAAGAATATCCGCTACGACGAAGTGCGCCGCGCCGACGATACGCACCTCGTCGTGCGCAATATTCCCTCCGACCAGCTCTCGTCGTTTCGCGATGTGATCCACGAACAATACGAAGGGGTCTGGGAACTTTCGCCTGCGCCGGGCGAACCCAGCTCCTACCTGCTGACGTTGCGTCCGAGCGAGATTGCCCGCATCCAGGAAGTCACGATGAGCCAGTCGCTCGAAACCATTGAGCGCCGCATCAACGCCCTGGGCCTGACGGAACCCACCATTCAGTTGCATGGCCGCAAGGACAACGAAATTCTGGTGCAACTGCCCGGCGAAGGCGATCCGGAACGCGCCAAGGCGGTGATTCAGGCTGGCGGCCAACTGGAATTGATGTTGTTGGTGGACCCCACGCCGTATCCCTCCCAGGCGGAAGGGCTGGCGCGACATGGCGGCATTCTCCCACCAGGAACTGAATTGCTGAAGGAGCGGCCGGAATCGCACATCCGACAGAATCCCAACGATACATCGGAAAACTGGTATCTGGTGCAGCGGCCCCCCGTGGTAACCGGACGCGATCTCCGCAGCGCCACGGAAAACCGCAATTCGGATATGCCCGGTCAGTGGCAGATTAACTTCGTCCTCTCCAATGAGGCGGCAAAGCGTTTCGGCCCTTTCACCGAACAGAACCGCGGCCGGCAGATGGCCATCGTTCTCGAACATCAGGTTTACTCGGCCCCCACGATTCAGAGCAGGATTGAGGACCAAGGCCGAATTGACGGCAACTTCAGTCAGGATGCCGCGCACGATCTAGCGTTGGTGCTGCGGGCCGGCGCATTGCCAGCCTCGATCAAATACCTCGAGGAGCGCACGGTCGGTCCTTCGCTCGGAGCCGACTCCATCCGCCACGGTGTGCAAGCGTCCATTCTGAGCTTGCTTGTAGTGATGGTCTTCATGGTGTTCTACTACCGGTTGTCGGGCGTGAACGCGGTGCTCGCGCTGATCATCAACCTGGTGATTCTGTTGGCGGCGTTGGCCATGTTCGGCGCTGTTTTGACCCTGCCAGGCATTGCGGGCGTGATTCTGACCATCGGTATGGGCGTGGATTCCAACGTTCTGGTCTTTGAACGCATCCGTGAGGAACTTCGCAATGGCAAGTCAGCCGCCGCCGCGGTGGACGCGGGGTTCTCGAAGGCGTTTCTGACCATCATTGACACCCACGTAACCACTGTGGTCTCTGCCTTTTTCCTGTTCATTTTTGGAACGGGCCCGATCAAGGGCTTCGCTATCACCCTAACCATCGGTTTGATCGCCAACGTTTTTACCGCGATCTATGTTTCCAAGACGATTTTCCAATACCACCTGGGCAAGATGGATCGCCAGGCCGAGCTGAGCATCTAGGTATAGCCATAAAGTTCCGGTACTACTCCATCTTTTGGGGGCTGGGAACAAACAGAGACATGGTGGAGTCTAAAGAAGGGAAGCGCGAAACGGCATGATCGAGCTCTTTAAACAGCCCAATCTCGACTGGATGGGTAAGGCGAAGTATTTCTTCGCCTTGAGCGGTACCTTGCTGCTCATCGGCTGGGCGGCAATTTTCCTTAAGGGCGGCATCAAGTACGGCATCGATTTTCGGGGTGGCACCGACGTGGACGTACGTTTCGCCAAAGCGCCCGAGGTCGAGCCACT
>Ga0210410_10006075_pt1 | contig 10505 bp, 14 predicted proteins | sample IncBWC4MmetaG_FD_161058 | JGI IMG/M metagenome (GOLD analysis project Ga0210410, IMG submission 161058) | Forest soil microbial communities from Barre Woods Harvard Forest LTER site, Petersham, Massachusetts, United States - Inc-BW-C-4-M | ecosystem: Environmental > Terrestrial > Soil >... | reverse complement strand
GGCGTGAACAGCATCGCGAACGGGGACTTCGCGACCGCGACCGGCAAGTCCAGCAATGCCACCGGCGTCAGCGCGACCGCGCTGGGAGCGTTCAGTTCGGCGAACGGCACGTTTGCCACCGCGCTCGGCGAAAGCAGCGTCGCCAATGGAGCCCAGGCGACCGCGACGGGTGTAAGCAGCAATGCCACCGGCGCCAACGCGACCGCGCTCGGCGTGAACAGCATCGCGAACGGCGACTTCGCGACTGCGACCGGCAAGTCCAGCAACGCCACCGGCGTCAGCGCGACCGCGCTGGGAGCGTTCAGCTCGGCCAACGGCACCTTTGCCATCGCGCTCGGCGAGAGCAGCGTCGCCAATGGCGCCCAGGCCACCGCGACCGGCGTGAGCAGTAATGCAAACGGTGCCTTCGCGACCGCGATGGGGGTAAACAGCTTCGCCAATGGCGACACCGCGAGCGCGTTCGGGCAAGGCAGCTTCGCCAATGGCGCTGGCACCACCGCGATCGGACAGGGCAGCACGGCGGGCACCACCGGCGCGACCGCAGTCGGTCAGGGCGCAACCGCAGCCTTCGCCAATTCAGCGGCCTTCGGCGCCGGTGCGACCGCGACGGCGCCGAACCAGATGGCATTCGGCACCGCCTCGAACACCTACAAGCTGTCGGGCATCACCTCGGCGGTGAGTCTTGCCGCGCAATCCGGCCCGACCTCGCTCGTGACAACGGATGCCGCCGGCCATCTCGCGGCGGCGAGTTTCGGTGGGCAGGACATTTCTGCGCTCCAGACCAATGTCTCAACGCTGCAGGGCAACGTCGCCACCCTGCAGACGCAGATGAGGCAGGCGTTCGAGGGAACGGCCGTCGCGATCGCCATGGGCGGCTCGGCGCTGCCGTCGGACAAGAAGTTCGCGATTTCCACCAATTGGGGAACCTTCCGCGGGCAAAATGCGATGAGCCTGGGGGGCCAGATTCGATTAAGCCAATATGTCGTTCTTAACGGCGGCGTCGCCGCCGGCTTTGCGCAGGGTGGCGTCGGCGGCCGGGCCGGACTGACCGTCGCGTGGTGATGGCCACGTGGTGACTGGAAAGCAACGCCGCTGGCGGGAGCTGGTTTTGGCGGCCGCGCTGGCAGCGGCTGTGTCCGCCGGTCATGCCGAAACGCCGGCGCCGGCGCCAAAACCCGCGCAGATCGACCGCAACGGCGTCCTGATCCTGATCCGCACCACGCTGCTGGCGCTGGACCACGCCAACAAGACCGGCAATTACACCGTCTTGCGCGACCTCGGCGCGCCCGGTTTTCAATCCAATACGGCCGCGCGTCTCGGCGAGATCTTCGCGAAGCTGCGCAACGACAATCTCGATCTCTCCGGCGTCGCCGTGATCGATCCGCAACTCAATCTGCTGCCGCAGATCGAGCCCAACGGGCTGATGCATATGGCCGGCTTCTTTCCCTCGGTGCCCAGCCAGGTCAATTTCGATCTGTCGTTTGCGCCGGTCAACGGGCAATGGCGGCTGTTCGGCATTTCGGTCTCGATCGGGCAGAGCGGACCCGCCGCGCCCGAGTCGCCCCAGCCGCCGCCACCGGTTGCGCAAAAACAGCCCGCCGCGCCGAAGCCCGCGGCGGCTGCCAAACCGGCGGCGGCGCCGAGCAAGCCCGTCGACACCCAGCCGCCGAAATAGCCTTACCAGGCACGCAGGACGAACCACCGAAAATGCTGCCCGATGACGCCCTGAAATCGATGAAGGTGATGTTCGCGACGCCGTGCTACATCTCGGCCGTAAGCATGCACTATGTCACCAGCATCTTCGAGCTCACCCACCATTGCAACCGGTTCGGGCTGCAATGCATCCTGCACATGCATTCGGAAAGCCTGATCACCCGCTCGCGCAACAAGATGGTGCTCAAGTTCCTGTCCGACGAAACGCTCACCCATCTGTTCTGGATCGATTCGGACATCACCTTCACGCCGCAGTCGGTCTGCCGTCTGCTCCTGATCGACCGCGACGTCACCGCCGGCGTCTACCCCATGAAGAATTTCAACTGGCCCGCCGAAGGCTTGCCAGCCGGCACCACCAAACAGCAGTTCGAGGATCGCTACACGGAATATCCGTTCAATCCGATCGGCCATGGCGCCGAGCAGGTCAGCACCTATGCCGATGCCGACGGATTTGTGGAGGTCGCGGAGGCGCCGACAGGTTTCATGTGCATCAAGCGGGACGTGTTTCGGCTGATGATGGAGAAATACCCCGCGCTGAACTACGTGCCGGACGGACCGCCCAACCCGCAGGCGTGTCTGCACTGGCTGTTCTTCGACTGCATGGTCGATCCGGATTCCGGCCGTTATCTGTCGGAAGATTATGCGTTCTGCCGCCGCTGGCGCGACATCGGCGGCAAGATCTGGGTCGATCTGCAATGCAAACTGATGCATCTCGGCCAGCACAATTTCCGCGGCGACCTCGCCGAGAGCCTGGGTCTGCAGGGCCGCTGGTGATCGCGGTTTAGCTAGCCAAGAACCCGGAATTTGATTTGGGCAAGGCTATCGCCGACTTCTTCCGCGGGTCCTGGCCGGAAGCGGAGCCGTTCGGACATCATCGCGAGATGGCGGCGCAGTTCGCCGTCGCTTTCCCTAAGATGGTAGCGAATTTCGCGGCGCTCAATCGTCGTGATCAGGGGATCTGCGATCCGCCGCCACGCGACCGCCTGCCAGTCCTTCAGCTCCCGTATTTTGCGGCTCAAGATATCAGGCTCAGTCATGTCCGTCGGCCCGCCCAGGAGAAGGTGCGGTTCGAACCGTAATGCTGATTCCTAAATAATCGTTAACCAAGCATGGATGCGTGCTGCGGCTGGCTCCGTCGTTCTGCGGGGCATTGGTCCCTTTCCCCTATGCCCGCCAACAGCCTGCACCCGCCAAGCCTGCGCAACCGGAAGCGGACGCCGCTCAAATCCCGAGCGCGGCCAGCGTCTCGGCGACGTCGGCGGGCGAGGTGACGTGGATCGCGGTCAGCCCGCGGGCGCGGGCGCCTTCGACGTTCTCGGCGAGATCGTCGAAGAATACGATGCGGGGGGCGGGAACGCCGATCGCCTGGACCACATGGTCGAAGGCCTCGGCGTCCGGCTTCCGCAGTCCGATGCTTGACGACAAAAACAGTTCACGGAAATGGCCGAGCACATCGGCATGGGCGACCGAGAAATGTTCGACATGGGCGCTATTGGTGTTGGAGAAGACATAGAGCGGCAGCCGTTGCGCGGCGCGCGTCAACAGAGCAGAGATGCCGGGCATTTCGCCGGCAAAGATCGCATTCCACCCCTCGAGGAACTGAGCGTCCGAGATACCGATACCGAGCGAGGCGCGAAGCGCGGCAAAGAATTCGGCGTCGCTGACCTTTCCGGTCTCGTGACCCCTGTAGATTTCGTCCCGCGAAAACCGATCCCTCAGCTGCACTGCCTCGCAGCCGGCATGGCCGGCCCAGCAAGCAAGCGCCTTGCCGAAGTCGATATCGAACACGACCTGGCCGAGATCGAACAACAAGGCATCGGCGGAACCCGGAGAAAGCAGGGGTTTTGTCATGGCGGCGGTTTACGAAAAACGGCAGCGGCAGGCAACGGGCGGCAGGCCACGCCGACTTTGGCCAGCGAAGGCAGTGTCCTGCGTTCGGCGGTGGTACGTCGTTTATGTCGATAGTTCCGAGCCGGCGCACAACCTTTTGCGCTTGTCACATTTGGCCGCCGCCGGCGTCCGAGTCCGCTATTTCCGCTCCGCGATGTCGGCGGCAAAAACCCGCAGGAAGATCGCGCGCCGGGCGGTCTCCCGGTTGTTGCAATAGGCGATCATCGGATTGGCCATCGTGCCCTGGAAATAATCGTACCAGAACCCGCAGGTCAGGTCGCGGGTCTGGATCCATGATCGCTGCATCTCGCGCAGCTTGGCCTGGTTGTCCGGCTCGAGTGCGTTCATCATGGTCTTGTAGGAATCGTTGATGATCTGGTCCCAGACCAGCCGCTCGCGATCCAGGCAGTCGATCTGGCGCCTCGCGTTCACGGCGGTTTCATCGCCGCCCATGCAGGGCTTCGCCACGGCCATCAGGCAGGCCGCCTCGTCGGCTTCCTGCGATCCGCTCCTCTTGTCCTGCTTGCGCAGGCAGTCGCCGATCGCAGCGATATCCTTTGCCGCGGGAGCGTCCGCCCGCGCAGGAAGCGGGCCGGCAACGATCAGTATGAGCGCGAGCAACGACAACGGTCGACGGAATTGCATGTGCCTTGGACCCTGCGGCGAACGTGAATTATAGCGCTTTCGAGCGACGCCGATACCGGTTTGCGTGGAGACAGCGCGTCAGAAGGGGCGACCGGATTCCGCGGCCGAAAGGAAGCTCGAATTTTCAGGTCTATCTCCTGAAACCGAAAATCGGTTTCATTCGTAGCTACGGCCGTCGATGTCACAACGACAGGCCGCCATGCTCCCCACGAAGGCCCAGCAACAAGCGATCGAAGCGAAGCTCAACTTTGTCTTGGGCGCAGACACCTATGATCGGTTGTTTCTCGGTTTTGTTTGCGGCGCCGTGGACCATGCGATAGTCGACGTCTTTGTGCAAAATGAGGATATGGCGGCGATTGTCGGTTCGGAATATAGCTGGCACGTCGCTGTCGTCGTCGAGAGCGTCTTGAAGAAGCCCGTCAAGCGCGTGAACGTTCTGCCGAAAAATGCCTCACAAGCGCGATAATTCAGCGCAAGCCGCTCCATGGCTGGCTGACCCGACGGCCGACGCGCCGGAAGTGAGCGGCGCGCAGTCGAATTGGCGCGATGGACCCGTTACGGAAGTGGCCGCACTCAGCGGACGACGGCGCGCCCACATAGCCCGAGGTACCATATGTGATGTTCCATGCGAGGAACATTGCGCCGAACATTTCCCGTTTGACAAATGCATAATTCGAAAGTTATACATCGATCCATAGCTAACAGGTTATTGGTCCCAATTGCCCAAGACTCACGATGAACTCTTTCGAACCCTCGCCGATCCAACCCGGCGGGCGCTGTTCGAGCGACTGTGCCGCGAAGGCGAGCAGACCGTCGGAGCTCTGACGGCCCGGGCCGGGGTCTCGCAACCCGCCGTCTCGAAGCATCTGGGGGTTCTGAAGCAAGCCGGGTTGGTGCGCGACCGCCACGTAGGTCGCCAGACGCACTACAGCGCACAACTTGGCGCCCTGGCTCCGCTGATCGACTGGACGAGCCAAATGGCCGGCATCTGGGAGGATCGCTTCGACCGTCTTGAAGACCTGCTGAAAAGGATGGACCAATGAACGAAACATCGGCCGAAACACGCTTCGTCGTTGTCGAACGGGAGGTGCCTTTTCCACCCGAAAAGCTTTGGCGCGCGCTGACGCAACCGCACCTCATCGAGGAGTGGCTCATGAAGAACGACTTCGAGGCGGTCGTGGGACACCGTTTCAATCTGCGCGGAGACTGGGGCGGCGTGCTGGACTGCGAGGTTCTCGCCGTCGAGCCGAATAAAACCCTGTCCTACACCTGGAATTTTACGCACGAAGATGCCGCCTACGATCTAAGGAGCGTGGTGACTTTCACGCTCACGCCAACGCGCATGGGCACCCACCTGCGCATGGAGCAATCTGGCTTCCGGCCGGATCAGAAACAGGCCTTCGGGGGTGCCAGGGCCGGGTGGCAGCAGTTCTTCGCGAAGCTGGACCAGGTCCTGGCGCGAACGGAGTGAGTCACGCGGTTGCAAAGAAGGCCGCCGCCCGGCGGCTCGCCTACAGGAGGTCCCATTGAAATGGAACACATGGATCAGGCAGATTCACCGCTGGCTGTCCCTTGCTTTTACGGTGGCCGTCATCGTCAACGTCGTCGCCCTGCTACAACAGGAACAAGCCGTCTGGGTTGGGCTGCTGGCGCTGCTTCCGCTCGCCGCGCTCCTGGTCACCGGCCTGTACTTGTTCGTGCTGCCGTATGCCGCGAAATGGCGCAGCGGATGATGTAGTGGCAGCCACTAACTGATGGCCGGCGATAACCAGGCGAATGGCGAGCGGCGAACCATGAAGAGAACGACGAAAATGGCGACGAGCGGCCCCAAAGAAGGCAAAGCAACAGGCTCCGCATCCCAACTGATCGATGCGAGAATCAAGGAGCTGGGTGATTGGCGAGGTGAGACCCTTGCGCGGGTCCGAACTCTCATCAAGCAGGCCGTCCCCTCTGCGGTCGAGGAGTGGAAATGGCGAGGCGTCCCGGTGTGGTATCACGATGGGATGATCTGCACCGGCGAAACCTACAAGAGCGTCGTGAAGCTGACCTTCGCCAGGGGCGCCTCGCTCAACGATCCCACGGGGCTCTTCAATTCCAGTCTCGAAGGCAACACCAGGCGCGCCATCGACATCCATGAGGGTGACCGGATCGATGAAAAGGCGTTGAAGGCGCTCATTCGCGCCGCGGTTACCTTGAACAAGTCCAAAGCACAGGGCTGACGGGCCCGGCAGCTTTTTGGCACGAAGCTGCCGATCCCGATATCTGCAGTCCGGTCGCCATCGGAGCGAAATCGGAAGTGATCCGAAAGGCCCGGTTCGGGAGCGATGACCCGTTTCGGACATCGGTATCGTGGACAGCGGCCCGCAGGACCACTACGCTTGCCGCATTCACAATCCTCAGTGGGAAATGAAAAACGAGGGTCGATTATGTCTGCATATTTTGTTGTTCAAGCCACTATTACGGATGAACCCCGATATCAAAAGTACCGCGAGGCGGTCGTTCCGTTCATCGCCACGTTTGGCGGCAAATTCGCCGCGAGAGGCGCAAAGGTGGAAGTACTCGAAGGCGAGCATGATACGCGATCGGTCGTCATGTTCGAGTTTCCCACGATGGAGGCTATCCACGCCTTCTGGAATTCTCCGGACTATGTGCCGATCAAAAAGCTGCGCGAGGGTGTCGCCACCATAAATGTCTGGGCGTTTCCGGGCGTCTGAACATCAGCGGACCGCCTGTGGCTGCCACTACCAGCGTTGCTTTCGCTCGTAGAGCTAGTCGGCAGTGGGCTTCCGTGGCCAGTGGCTATCTTCGCTTCGGACGGTATTGCGGAAACAGCATTGCCGGTCACGCGGGCGCCGCCCGCTATGCCTCGCGTTTCCGATGCGGATCGTACTTCGAGAGCACGTCTTTGAGGTAATCCCGGCTTTTCCATTCGGGTGGCGGCGGCTCGTATCCGGGTCGAGGAACGAACGGGTTCGCCGGTACAGCCGCGGAAGTGCCCATCAGGTCTGGAACGTAGCGCGGGCAGTTCGGGAAGATCTCGCATTGGACACGCACGACGACTTTCGCGCCATGGTGCCCGGCAAGCGTTTCCGCGCTGTCGTGGATCGTTGCTTTGCCTCGGACGCGCGTGCGAAACGTCTTGCCGTCGAGGCGCACGAACAGCAGCCCGACGTTCGGGTTGCGGTGAATATTGCCGAGTGTGCGGTACATGTTGTTGCCGTCGTACTCGGGGTACTCGAGCGTGTCGGGCGCTGTGATCCTGACGAAGCCGGGATCGCCCGAACGCATCGAACAATCGACGTTGTCCTGATAGCTCGTCGCGATGAAAAAGAATTGCGCCTCTTCGATGAGCCTGCGGTCCTGCTCCCAGAACTCGAAGTGGAGGCGATGCTTCTCGAGGCCGTCGGCTACACGACGGCCGTCGAAGCGGTCCTGCAGTTCACGCATGCCGTCGTGGTAGAAGGGGGCGCGGTCGATCGGGTCGGTCATGGGGGCCTCGACACTGACTTGCGGCATGTCGCGCTTCATAGCAGACCGCCGCCCCAGGCGCGACAGGCCAGAAGCGCCCGGTTTTGTCCAAACCCTCACTCAAAATTGAGGATTCCGGCGCGTTAAAGGTTGACGCAATCAGCTTCTACAACCTGGCGACGCCTGTGCGGCGAACAGCCGAGGGGTGCCGCGCGAGAAATCCGCCGCACAGCTTGGTGCTTCATATCGCGCTTAACGAAAGTTTTAATGGTGACGGTACGGTTTTCTCTTATCTAAGCGGTGTCCGCAGAACATTCGTGAAACTACGGCAATGGCATCTGCGTCTGCGTTCGCGAACCGATCTGGCAGTCATTACTGCCTTGTCATGAAGCGGCGGATGTCGCGGACCGCGCGAGTGGATGAGGAAAATCATGCAACAGTCTCCCGATCGTAAGGATGTAGCCGCCCCGGATGATTTGAGTGTCGTTTTGGGGTTTACGCAGATGCTGTCTGGCGGCGGCAACGTGTATGAGGTGTCACGCCTCGCAACCGATCATGGCTGGCTCGACGCGGGTGGTCAGCTCACCGCTGCCGGAAACCAGCTTGCTCGCGCGCTCCAGCAACAAAGCGGAACGCGAACGATATTTCGTGCTTGGTGAGTCCTTGCCCTCCGCTTCAGTCGGTCATCCACCACACTTGTGCGTGATGGAAAGGTCCCAGTGGCCCCTTCCAAACGAAGGCCGAACCGAGTCGTGTGGCGTGGATCGGCGCGGCGGAGTGAACCCACCCGGATTATTGATTTCAGAGAATTGATTTCAGAGACTTGGCTTGCCGATCGGCGTCGGACCCCCAACGCCGATGCATAATCAAGAGTTCTGCACCAGAAGATTTCGGACCTCGTGCGATGTCCGATTCTGTTCCGCAGTGCGCCTTAACGCAGACATGGGGAAGGGCGGTGCGAGATGCTCGGCCGTCGTGCATCCGCGATGGAAGTCGCTGCCGACTCCCCCTCAATACCGGTACGGCTCGATGTCGAGTAACGGGAACGCGCTGAACACATGCGGCAGGTTGGTCGGGGCCGCCTGGTGCAGATAGGATTTGTCGAGTTCGCCGAAATTCCGTAACCCGAGCAAGCCGAGGCAGCGGATCACTTCGTCTTCCAACAGCTCCAGCATGCGCCGCACGCCTTCCTCGCCTTTGGCGGCCAGGGCCCAGCATTGCAGGCGGCCGATGCCGACGAGATCGGCGCCCATCGCGATCGCCTTGACGATGTCGCTGCCGCGGCAGAAGCCGCCGTCGACCATGATTTTGGCGCGGCCCTTCACCGCGTCAACGATTTCGGGCAGCACATGCATGGCGCCGCGGCCGTGGTCGAGCTGGCGGCCGCCATGGTTCGACACGTAGATCCAGTCGACGCCGTGATCGACCGCGATCTGCGCATCCTCCGCGGTTGCGATGCCCTTGATGACCAGCGGTATCCCAGACTTGTCCTTGATCAGCTTCACCGTGCGCCATTCCAGCCCTTTCTGGAAATCGCCGCCGGTGGCGCGCACGCGGCTGGCGCGGACATAGCGTTTGGCGATGTCGCGTTCCCGGCGGCTGTAATGGGCGGTGTCGACGGTCAGGCAGAACGCGGCGTAGTTGCCGGCGGCCGCGCGGCGGACCACATCCTCGACAAAGGCGTCGCCGTCGCGGACATAGAGCTGATACATCCGCAGCGCATCGGGCGCGGCTTCGGCGGTCTTTTCCAGGCCCGGCTCCGACACCGAGCTCAGCATGTGGGCGGCACCAAAAGTGCCGGCGGCGCGGGCGACACTGGCACCGGCGCCGGGCTCGAACAGTTCGAGTGCGCCGACCGGCGCGATCACCACCGGCAGCCGCATCCGGCGGCCGAAATGCTCGACCGAGGCGTCGACCTTCGCCACGTTGCGCAGCACCCGCGGCCGGAACGCGATCTCGTCAAGCGCCATGCGGTTGCGGCGCATGGTGGTCTCGGTCTCGGCGGCGCCGACGATGTAGTCCCAGGAATTCTGGTTGAGGTTGGCGCGCGCCCTGCGGATCAGTTCGTGCAGGTTCTGGAATTCCTCGCCGCTGGCGCCGAGTTCGACCGATGGCGGTGGGATGCGGGTCGCTTCGTTCATCATGTCCTCCCCGGGAGATGCTTGCAGTTTTCGTTAGCCATTCGCCTATCGTTTCCGGAGCTTCCGCGCCATCCTGAAATTTGCTATGGCAGGTATCAACGGGAAGCGCGCAGAAATCCCGGTTTCCATAAAGGGGGAGCGAATACCATGACAAGATTGGCCGTATGGGCGACGTTTGGCCTGAGCCTGCTGGGCGCGGGCACCGCGAACGCGCAGAGCATGACCCTTACCAGCGCCGACATCAAGGAAGGCGGCACCATCGCCAGTGAACAGGTGTTCAAGGGGTTTGGCTGCACCGGCAGCAACCTTTCGCCGGCGCTGAACTGGAACGGGGCGCCCTCGGGCACCAAGAGCTTCGCGCTGAGCGTGTATGATCCGGATGCGCCGACCGGCAGCGGCTGGTGGCACTGGGTCGTATTCAACATTCCACCAGCCACGACGTCATTGCCCAAGGGGGCGGGCGGTGCGAAGGCGAAGCTGATGCCGAAGGGCGCGATCCAGAGCCGGACCGATTTCGGTGCGGACGGCTATGGTGGCCCGTGCCCGCCAGCCGGCGACAAGCCGCACCGTTACCAGATCACGGTTTTTGCGGTCGACGTCGACAAGTTGCCGGATGCCAAGAACGACATGGCCTCAGCGGCATTGGTC
>Ga0210410_10006073_pt1 | contig 10506 bp, 11 predicted proteins | sample IncBWC4MmetaG_FD_161058 | JGI IMG/M metagenome (GOLD analysis project Ga0210410, IMG submission 161058) | Forest soil microbial communities from Barre Woods Harvard Forest LTER site, Petersham, Massachusetts, United States - Inc-BW-C-4-M | ecosystem: Environmental > Terrestrial > Soil >... | reverse complement strand
TTCTTGCCGTTCTAGTCGTGCGCCGGAGGTTGGTATTTGGCTACCGGACTGACCTAAGCGTTGGATTCGGCACCGCCGCTAGACAGCATTCTCCAAAAGCAGATTCTCCAGGATAGACTGTTCCCGAATACCGAGTTAGAATGTGAAACCACTTGAGCTCCGCCACGGAAAAAGGCGTCCAGGGAGTCGTTCCACGGGGAAACTTGTTCGGAGGGTACAAGTGCAGTCAAAAAGTGACCTCGCTCGCGAATACGAATCGTTCCGGTTTGGTACCACTGGCTTGGGACTTCTTGTGCACGATCAGATGGACGATGAGGTCTTTTGTCCGGCGTCAATTAGATTTACCGCTCGTATTGCCTCAACTAAGAATCTTACTTTGCGAGGCAGCCAATCACCCAAGAATTGATTCTTGAACAACCCAGAACGGGTTGTCTCGTCCAGTTCGTTGAGTACCACTTCAACTCTTCGCACACGCGACGCGCCGTTAGGAACAAAGAATTCTATCAGTGAGGGCGGCCGCTGGTCGAACGGGTGCTGTTCTGCTGATGGAAGCCTTCTTGGCAGTCGCGTTTGTTTGCTGCAAAATAGGTCTTGGTTGGTGAAGCGGAGACGGGCAATGCTGGAGAGCAACCCGCCAAGGAATAACCAACTGGAGAGTCATCGGAGTGATGAGCCAGGGCGCGCCTGCAAAGGCGCGCCCTTTCCCTACTACATCATTTCGATACATCTCCCAATACCTCAAAAACTCATGCTGCTATAGAAGACCGCTACAGATGCAACACACTGGCATTCCAGGTTGAACCCTCCGGGACTCACTCCCGGTTACAGGAGGCTGTGAGGAGCGATTCAGCAGATTATCTCAATCGTCGGGTCCACGCGTTGCGCAATCACCGGACTCACCAGGCTAGTTGGCACGATTACCGCGCCACACGGCATCCCGGTACGCTCCCGGCATTGCCTGACACGCCGCTGCAATGTCCGCAGATGCCCGCTGTTGAATTGGCCTGGATACTGCTCCTGTAGGCTCAGCAACAACGTCTTCGCGCACAGGCCTGGCTCGGCGTCCAGCCGCTGCTTGATCTCCTCATACACGAGCACGAACGGATCGGAGCGCGTGCGCCAGGTGTGCTTCACCAGATGATGTTTGCTTCCATTGCCGCTCCGTCGATAGTCCCGCTTCTCCCGGTGCGGCCGCCGATCTGCCGATTCCCGCTGGGAGCGTTGTTCGGACATTTCTGTCTCGGGAGCGCTCGCTGGCAGACCGATCGGTGCAGTGGATGGCTCTGCGCCTCTCCAATCCGGTGGCCGCCAGGCATACTGCCAAAGCGAGTCTTGATAGCGCTCCAACTGCCGCAGTAATGCCACTGGATCGAGCTGTTGATACTGCCGTTGAAGTTCAAGCTTGATCTCTTCGGCAACATCCGGAGAATCGAGAACCCGCTGATAAGGCGTATGCGCGGTCGCGTACTTCTTGATGACCTTGCTCCCTCTCCGCTCCTTGGAAATCAGCTTCAACGACGGCTGAAAGAAGTTCAGGTATAGACGAAAGACGCCGTAGAGTGCGGCCAACTGATCGCGAGCGGCGAGGCCCTCGAACCGGTCGTAACCCACTATGCGTCGGACCAGCGCTCCGTTCTTCTGTTCAACGTGACACTGATCGTTTTTCTTGTAAGGCCGGCAGCGAGTGAAGGTGATGTTCTCTTCGTTGCAGTACTTCAATAACTGATAGTTGATGAACTCGCTTCCGTTGTCTGTATCCAGTCCTAGAAGCGGGAAAGGCAGCAACCTTCTAGCCTGCCTAAGGGCATCCCCGACCTGCTGTTGATCGTGAGACAGGAGCGCAAGACATTCGGTCCAAGTGGTTGCTATGTCGGTTAGCACCAGCGTGCTTAAGAATGAGCCGTGTGCTGACGTGCCGCAGTGAGACACGGTATCGCCTTCGAAGAATCCCGGTTTCACGTCATTCCAATCGGCGAAGGTGTGCACGGGTATCTGTTGCTTGATCAGTGCTCCGGGCCGAGTGGTAGACACTCCACGTCCTCGGGCCCGTCGCACATCAGCCAGCAAGCGATCCATCGTGGATGTGCTCATCGAGATCAACTTTCTTTTGGTCTCGTCCGACACGGATAGGTGACCGAACTGCTCTAACCGCGAGAGGAACTCCGGAATGAAAGGCTCGAGCCGTTTTGAGCAGACATGGTTGGCGGCTTGCCAGATGATCATAAGCGGTTGCTTGACCTCTTCGCCATATATACGCCGGCGCTCACGACTCCTCCCTTTTGCCGGCTCCCCCTCCGAAGCACACGCGTCAAGAATCGCTATAGCGTACTTTCTGTGGTAGCCGGTGGCGGCGACAAACTCATCAAGTATCCGCCCCTTCTCCGTTCGACCCGCGGAAGTGTAACGCTGCCGAATACTATGAACCAGTTCGCGGCGTGATGACAGACTCATGGACTTGAGCATCCTTTCTCCCCAATCGCAAGCTTGCGATTAGAGCGATGGTGGATGATTAGTCAGCCCATGGAAAGTAAGATTTTTAGTGAGTCAATGCGCGGGAGTTCTAATTGTCGCTGATCAGTCTTTCATCGACTGAGTCGTCTAGACAAAACGCCGCTTACAAAAGTGCAGCTGAATCAGCTGCTAGTCCTTTCAAATGCCGGGAGTATGTCGGACGGTTTCTTTAGGTACTATTGGATCGAGCGGCCAGAACACCCCTATGATGTCACTCGGTTGCCCTACTATGCCGAATCGATGACTCACGGCAACGATCAAAGCGTACAATCCCATGACCATCTCCGCTGGGGCCTTTACCGCTTGTTCGTTGATGGACTTCTATACTTTGGAAATGTCGCGGCAGCGTTCCGATCTCTCCGATCAAAAACCATCGAGGAGTTGACGCATTTCTACAAGCAAAAGCGTTTTGACACATCTGCGATCTCGCAGCGAGGACCAGCCCTTCCCCTTGAGGAAATCGCAAAAGATGATCGCTATTTGATTGCTGAAAATGCGTGTAAAACATTTGGCGAGATACCGCAAGACACGCAAGACGCCCGCCAGTTTCTGTTGGATGCCCTGAGAAGGTATGCTGGCACTCCAATTACATTCCGTCAGCTCATTGAGGGAGTTGCTAAGCCCAGTAACAGGGACCAATTGCTTCTCTCCTATGACGAAGTATTGGACATAACAGTGTCCGGCGAGGAGGAACTGAATCGGCGTTTTGATGAGCAGTTTAGCAAATTTCAAGCCGCCAGAGCCAAAGCCACTAGGAATACCGCCCTGTATCTTTCAATGGTTAACGACCTCGACGTATACGTCGCTACGAGCATGCGAACGCGGCAGAATTTCAGGGACATGGCAAGTGCATGCGAAAAAATTTTTGGTTCTCCTCTCCTCAAGGATTTCCACCTGCGACACTTCGATCCAACCTTGAGTGCCGCGAAGGGTCACGAGGACAAAGGTCTGATTGAATGCTTGATGGTGAAGTGCGCCAAGGTGCTAATCTATTGCGAGGGCGACAAAGAGAGCTATGGCAAGGACGCTGAGGCAGCCATGGCTCTCAGCCTCGGGAAGCCCGTGATCTTCTACTGCGATAAAGGGGTAAAGACAAGCTTCTACAGAAATGTACATCCCCTCTCACGTTTGATCGATTTCCGTTCGGGGGTTGCGGTGGGTGCAATTGTCAGCGACGACATCGATGAAGTAACTGAATTGGTACGTCGGATCTTCACAAACGAGATGCAGTACGAATTCAGGCACCATGAGAATCGCAAGGGATATCTCAAACTGTACGAAAAGAAGACCGATTCTGTAGTCCGACTTCAGACTGACGACAGACTACTGACGACAACATTCTGGAATAACTACCACAATCGTCAGCAGCGCGTGTACCCGACGTTAGCGGCCGGGAAAGAGGCTGAACGGCTTCAGGAATGACATCGTCAGGCTAGAGTAAAGATTAATGGAAGTTGCCAGTACGTCCATCCAACTCCCTGTTTATCGCACCGGCCTGTTTATGACATGAACCAGAAGGCCGGAGGTCCGAATCTTCGGGGCGCATCATAGAACCAGGCATTCAGCAATCAGCTCTCACAGCCGCCAGGTTCATTACCTGGTAGCGCGCGCTTCCAGCGTGCTTTTCACGGAACGGAGGCATTGCCGCGCGTAGACGCGACCTGTCTGGAGCCGTAGCACCCGAGCATCCATACCACCATCCGCAGCCGCGAGCGGCGGCCTGTTCGTAGCGGTAGCAGCCATGATCTCGTTCCTCGGTCATTTTGGTCTCGAACAACTGTGACCGCCCGGGTTTGTAGTTCTGCCTTCACAGGCGGGGGGGGGTCCCCCTCGTAGTTGCGCCTTTAGGCGGGCTCCGCCCCAAAATCCTTGCGAATTTATTGCATTACGCTACCCCCTATTGACATTCAACGAACTATAAAATATACTTGTCACATGTCAATAATCAGAGAGAATCATTGCGATAGTGCTCCACGAGTCGACCCTCATCCAATTAATTCTCATAAACTCTATTGCTCTATTGCGGCTGTCTTTAAGCGAGACAATGTTGGTAGAACACCGCAAAATGATAACAAAACACAACAAGACACAACATTTCCCGAGAATTTTTTATGGCATCTCAGTATTTATCAACAACTTACGAGGTACCGCGAGCAATTCGCCTCCGAGGCGCAGTAGCGACCGGCTGAGCCTCTGTCGGAATCACTGATTTGGAACCGCGGTCTGAATGCTCTGGCCGCCTGGCTATTTGACAACCGAATATTGCTTTTAGGGATTTCCGGATCTCCCTGCGGCGGTTGCCTCTAGTTGGGGCTGTCGTGACACCTTCGATGAGAGTCAGCGATGGGGTAATCGGCTCACTCACCACCCTTCACTCATCACTTTCACGCCGGCCCCGGCATTTATCCCAGCCTGACACGACGGCCCAGCCAATTCAGAGCGACATTTTCTTAAGCGCATAAGTCCCGATCTGTGTATAATTTGCAGCCGAAAGTGGGGGTACTTAAAAAGTGTCATACATAAAGTAAAGCTTCAAGTGATTCAGGACCAACGCGAATCCGGATCAAAGACATTGGGGATTGCAATGGGGGTAGGCGGTTTCCCAGGCACAAGATCAACTGAATCAGCAAGATAGCTCGCCTGGTTTTTCCCCAGCCTTGCAAAAGCTTGCACGACTGCGGCCCTCGACCATCGATTTTTCGCAGAAAACGCCGGTCACGCACCACCAAAACGGGACCAGGCAGGAGGAGCAGGCCATTTTCGGGGACTTCCGGGGGGTCTGAAGGGGGTCTGAAGGCCATTTTCGATGACTTTTGCAGTCACGCCCCGCGATAGCCACTAATCTTGTAGCCTATCGCCATGCCTAGGTCTCTTTCCGGTCCAATCACCGCTGGCGTCACCTTTCGATCACGGTCTTTATCGCGGTGACGTTTGCGCGCGCGAGAGGGATTACTGTGAGGTTGGCTTCACTCTTTCTTTTGCGCGGCTAGATATGCTTTGGATTGCTGACCCACGATGTCGATGAGGTTGCCCATCGCTAGGTTCACGTCGATCAGATGTAAGCCCCAGTCCGCCAGAACCTGTCCGCCCACCACTACGTCTCCGACTATGTCCTGTGTCCGCGGACCCGCCGGATCGCCGTGGACCGTGATCGCCAGATAAGTACCCTTATCGTTGGAGACGCATTCCGCCGTTAGCATTCCGGGGACGCTGACAAAAGGCGTGTTGATCGGCTGAGGAGGCGTCACCCACGGCTTGGGCTCGACCGATGATCCGTTGCCGCGTCCGCCCGAGGCAAGGTAAGAGTGCAGCTCGCCGCTGCCTCCGGCCAGAGCAGCCGGGTTCGTGCAGCTTGAGGCCATGTTCTCGCCCGGCACCCGGCCAAAGCGACTGTTCGCCGGCGGAGGCGCGGTTGCCCGGAACGATGCGTACGTTATTACACATCCCGTTTGATTCGCCGAATGGCAAAGCGGGATGTGCTGGAAGGCTCCGCCCACGTCCTTGCCGCGCGGCACGGGCAGGTTGGTGCCCAGCAGCAGCGCGGAAACTAGTCGCGATTGCACGGGCTTGCCGTCGATCTCGTTGCGGATCAATTGCGTCAGTACGCCCGAACCCTGAGAATGGCCGATCAGAACGACTCCGCGGCCCTTGTTGTCGTGTTCCAGATAATACTTCCAGGCGTCGACTACGTCGTTGTAGGCCAGGGCCCGGTCGATCGGCATCGGCTTGCCCGCGATTCCCGCCCTCAGCGCAGTTAACGTAATCTGCCGGTACAGCGGAGCGTATACGCGGCACTGGGAGCCGAAGCGCGCGAACTGGGACTTTATCACGCTCAGCTCCTCGGGGCCGGCCTCCATGTCGCTGTTCGGGGTCGGGTCGTTGGAAACCGTCGGGTAGACATAGAAACAGTCGATGGGCGCGTTCGGATTCGACGTCCAGGTCTCTCGCGTCAGCTTGCCGCTTGCGGCCACCACCGTCGTGGTCAGATCCACGGCGCAGGCGTCTTGCCGGCCCGGACGGCATAGCCAGGTTTTTCCGTCTCCGTAGTCGTTCTTGGCCGGTTTTGGCTGGTCCTGTGCCGAGGCCGAGGCCGCGAAGGCGAGGCCCAGAAGCAAGGCGAGTGTGATTTGTCGGATCATGTTTGTCCCCTGCATAACATTCCGCCCCGACAGGGCGGGAGACGTGGCGTCGTTGCCTGCTACAAACATCGCACCCCTACGGGGCGATCCCCGCTTCGCGGGGCGCGCTCCGCGCGCGGCCAAAGCGGTGACAAGGCGGCAAGCCGAATCTCCCCGCACTCCAAAGTTTTTAGCGGCGGGCGGCCGTGTCCGGTTTTAGGGTGGGATCGAGATACGTTATCGTCGTGTACCAACCGATCATCATCTCCTCCCACGTCTGGTCGCCCCAACGGACATCCTTCGCCGGATCCGGGTTGAACCTGTTCCCGGTCGAGTTGTCGAAATGGGCGACGCAATCCAGCCGCGTCCCCTTGGGCACGAACAGCGGCTTCTTCAACTCATAGTCGAGTTGCCAGTCGAAGTTGTATTTCGGGACGTATAGAACGACTTCCGACCTCCCGTCCGGATAGATCGCCGTGTACGTGAAATCCTTGCCGCGTACGTGCATATGCGGCATCATCGAATACAAATACGCGTCCTCCTTAAAAGTCGTCGTCGACCGCACCTCATAATTCGGATCTCCGGCCGGAATCACAAACCGCGCGTTCAAAGCGTTGCCGCCGCGAAGGATGACCTTGGGCCGCTCCTTTGCAAAAATCAGCCCGATGCTGGTTCGATCTTTTGTCGCCTCGCCGACGGTGGTGTAATGCATCTGCAGGACGATGTTGGTGCCTGCTTTGACAAGTCGCGCCGACCCCGGCGGAGAGATGATCGCGGTCTTGTTCGGGGTGATGCCTCCAAGTCCGCCGATTCGGTTGTGATGATCGTCTTCCAGGAACGCTATGACGTGGTGCACGACGCGCCGGTCTCCCGGTTTGATCTCGACCGCCTGGACCCATTTGTCTTCGGTGAAATTCGTCGGAATCGTGAAATAGAGATACGGGACGACACCATCCGCCGGCACCGAATACTCTTCTTTCATGCTCAGCACCAGGTCAGGTGTGCCGATCACCCAGCCCTCGGTGAATTTTGGAGTAGGCGGCATGTCGCGGTCGTCTCCCTTGGGAGCGCCCGCGTCGACCCACGCCGCAATCGTGTTGATTGCGCTGGATGAAAGACTGGGGTCGTTCGAGAATTCGCCGTGTTTCCGATCGGCAAACCACGGCGGCATCGAACGGTCGACCACTTTCTCTTTGATGGATCTGGCCCAGGGTCTGGCATCCTTGTATTCCAACAACGACATAGGGGCGACTCCGGTGGGGCGGTGGCACTCGACACAGTGCTGGTACAGGATGGGCGCGACATCCTTTGTGAAGGTGACGGTGGCGGGATTCTTGCTTCCCGCTCGGCTGGCTCCCTGCGACAGCATCAACCCTCCGGTAAGCAGTACCAGGCAGAAAGTCCGCGTGCGTTTCATGGGTCGCGCTCCTTTCGCGTTATGTTGTCGCTTTCCTGCAAGCATACCCGCAAGTTTCTAATATTGCCAGTTCTGGCGGCTTGCGTTGGGTGCAATTAGGAGTGGGCCTTGCGGTCGAAAGAGGAGACAATTTCGTTGGAGCCCCAAAGGGGGAAATGGAACACGGATGACGCGGATTTGACTGATTTCCACGGATCAGAAGCTCATTGGACCTCAGATCCGTTTAATCCGTTACCCGGCTTGCCGCTACTCGGCTTGCCGCCTGATCCGCCCAATCCGTGCTCCATCCGCGCTGGGCAACGGTTGGCTCGAGCCGTTAGAATGGCCGCTGTAGCACCCTTAAGTGTGGTAAAATAGACGTATGAGCGAATCGCGCCAGTTCCCTTTCGGAAGTCGTCAGGAATCCGGTTCGCCTGCGCAAGATGCCGGGCGTCTTGTGATGGAGCGAAAGGGAAGGATTGAGGACTTAGACAGATCCTTCGACATTGAGTTCTGGCAGCGACAGGGGAGCGCAGCGATATTTGCCGCAGCTTGGGAACTGGTAAAACTTTATCACTCTGACAGAGGTTGCGACGTTGACGAGCTCCCATTTCAAAGAACTGTTGAGTCTTTTCAACGATTACCACGTTAAGTACCTCGTCGTTGGCGGCTACGCGGTGATGAAATACGCAGAGCCGCGTTACACAAAGGACATTGACATACTTGTAAAAGCCGACCGTGAGAATGCCGTCCTGGTTTTCAGAGCGCTCAGGGCCTTTGGCGCCCCTCTGTCTGGGATGTCCGAAGATGACTTTGCGCACGAAGGGTATTTTTATCAGATCGGCGTCGCTCCCATGCGAATAGATATCTTAATGTCTGTTAAAGACGTCAGCTTTGACGATGCGTGGCGAAATAGACTTGAATCTGACCTGGGCGGCGTGGAAGCGACCTTCATCTCAAAACAAGACCTGATCAAATCGAAGAGAGCAGCCGGCCGTCCGCAAGACCTGATCGATGTGGAGCTTTTAAGCCTTTCCGACAATGTTAAAGGTGAGGCAAAGGAATAGGTTAGCTGGTAGGTTTGAAGATGGCTGAAGGCGCTTTGTATTTCCGGTCCCAATCTTCATAGACCACATCGGTCGGTCCGATGCTGTAAGTGACGATCCTCCATTTGCTGTTCTGCTTTCGCAATAACACGCAAACCAAGTTGCTGAAGCCTCCCGCTTTCCAGCGCGCTTCGTATGGAGTCCCGACGTAGGCCGGCTTACCGTCCTGTTGCTGGGGAATTGCGACCATGAATGCCCACTGATCGTCTACCTTCAGATGATCGACCTTGAACACAATCTTCTTCTTGAACTCAGCCTCGACCGGGATGCGCGCGGCATCCATTATGCCTTTTCGCTCAACGCTGCCCGCGCGCGGTGTGTACGGGCCGGACTGAGCCGGCGCCAACGAGGCGGTGGATAAGATAGCGAGGAACAAGCTCAAGGTTGTTTTCATCGTCTGGCGGGATCACTTTCCATCGACCGTAAAAGCGAGTAGCAAGTTGCCCGGTTGCCCGAACAGCCGGCCATATCCCGAGTTTACATAAAGTACTCCATTCGCGACGATCGGGCCGCCGCCATCCAGAGTGCCGCCCCTCGCCTGCACTCCATTTACCGTGCCGTACGGCTTTTCAGCAGTGTCAATCTCCCAGATGACCGCACCGTCTTTGATGGAATAGGCGCGCAGCCAGCCATCGGTAGTTCCCGAAAAGACGACTCCCGGAATCACGGTCACCGCCGCCGATTGAGCATTGATGCAGCGTGCTGTTCCCCAGGCGCATTTTGCAGCCGGGGCCGGGACCTGCCACAGCTTCTCGCCCGTCGCAATTCTGAGCGCCGTCAAGCCAGGGCGTCGCTTATCCGGCGGACCGCCAACGTCGGCGACCGCGACATACACATTATCGAGGTCGGCCGCGGGACCCCACTCGATGCCGCCCAACGCTCCGCCGTTACCGAGTTTGGCCTCCCATAGCACTTTGCCCGAGTTATCGGGATCAAGCCCATAGATGACGCCGGATTTCTGCCCGGCCAGAATCACCTGTTTGCCACCGGGCAAAGTGCGAAGGATCGGAGAGCTACCAAAGTCAAAATCGGGACCCGCCTCTTCAGGGCAGTTGCCAACCCCGCGCTGGCGGCAGCCGACCAGAAAGTTGTCTTTCGGAAAGAGCTGATTTACCCACTTGATCGCGCCCGTTTCCATTTCAAAGGCGATAATGGCGTCCGAGTGGGCCGTAGGCACATCAGTGTACGAATTGCCCGAACCTGCATAAATCACCTTGCGCTTCAAATCGAGCGTCGGGGCCGACCAGACCGCCCCTCCCGCCGGGCCGTACATCTGGGTGCCCGCCGAGTTCTTCTTGAAGGGCTTAGGCACATCCTCCACCGCGAAGGTCTTCCAGATGATCTTACCGGTGTAGGCGTCCAGCGCGACAAGGCT
>Ga0210410_10006072_pt1 | contig 10506 bp, 10 predicted proteins | sample IncBWC4MmetaG_FD_161058 | JGI IMG/M metagenome (GOLD analysis project Ga0210410, IMG submission 161058) | Forest soil microbial communities from Barre Woods Harvard Forest LTER site, Petersham, Massachusetts, United States - Inc-BW-C-4-M | ecosystem: Environmental > Terrestrial > Soil >... | reverse complement strand
GTCCGCAAGGGAACCCATCTGGCGCCGCTCCTATTCGGCGGGCATTCGGAGCGGGATCGCCGCCCCGGCACAGAGGATGTCGCCGCCATCGCTGGTATGGGGAAAGCCGCTGAGCTAGCCCTGGCGAGCCTGGCCGAAGACAGCGCACGCGTAGGCGGCCTGCGAGAACGCCTGGAGCGGGGACTCCTCGACCGCGTGCCGCAGGCCTGGGTGAACGCCGCCCGCGCGCCGCGAGTACCCAATACGACGAATTTGACTTTTCCGTTTATCGAAGGCGAAGCGATGGTGATCGCGCTGGACCTGAAGGGAATCGCGTGCTCGACCGGCGCTGCGTGCTCTTCGGGATCCCTCGAGCCGTCGCATGTGTTGCTTGCTCTCGGTCTCGCGCCGGAAGACGCGCGCGCTACGCTGCGCCTGAGCCTCGGCCACCAGACAACGGCAGAAGAAATCGACTTTGCGCTCGAAACCATCCCGCCGGTCATCGACCGCCTCCGCCAGCTTTCCCCGACGTACAAAAAACCTGCGATCGCATGGTAGTGGCTCACGTCCGAATACGGCGTGACTCGCCCAAGATCAGCGGTAGCGCTGCAGAATTGCCATTTTTCGTAATGGGGCGGCAGGTTCGGACGCTTCTCCAAACGGGCCTTATAAGCCGTAATCCTCGTCTTCGCGAGGCGTGAGAACATGATGTCCGGCGAGCTTTCGTTCGAGGGACGAGCACGGCTTGGACTGGCGTGTGCTGCCGACAGTGTAGATAGCCCTCATACAGAACAGAGGTTGGCCAGCAAGTGGACGCAGTTGGGGAACCTATGCGTGCGCCGCAACTGTGATGGGCAGTGTGAACTGAAACGTTGCGCCTCGCCCGGAGTTGCCGGTGGCCCACAAACGGCCGCCGTGCGACTCAATGATCGAGCGACTGATGGGCAGCCCCATGCCAGTCCCATGGTCCTTAGTTGTAAAAAAAGCTCTAAATATCTGGTCCGGCTGCTCCTTTGGCAATCCCACGCCCGTATCCCCGACCGAGATCATCAGTTGACCATTCTCGGCTTCCGACTTGATCGCGAGTTCACTCCCATCGCTCATTTCCTTCATGGCATCGATGCCATTGAGCATGAGGTTCATGAACACCTGCTGCAATTGCACACGGTCTGCCATGACATTGGGAAGATCCTCGGCGAGCTCGGTGCGGATTGAAATGGAGTAGCGGTTGGCCTCGCTGCGCAGCAAGACAATCATTTCTCGAATAAGCTCATTGACATCAACGGACTCACGCGGAGGAGCTCCTTTCTTGAACAGCAAGCTGACGCTGCTAATGATGTCAGCTGCGCGCGTTACGTCCTTGACCATTCTTGATGCGGCTTCGCGTCCCTCCTCGACATCAGGGGAATCTCGCCCCAACCATCGTAAGCAGGTCTTTGCGTTTGTCATTGCTGCCGTAATCGGCTGCCTGATCTCATGCGCAAGGGATGCCGTCAACTCGCCCATCGTGGTCACCCTATTCATGCGCGCGAGATCCGCCTGTAGCTGTCGCAACCTTTCGCGCTCTTCTTCGGCGCGTTTGCGTTCTGTCACGTCGAACTGCGTACCGACGACTTCAACAAGCTCCCCGCTCGCGCTGAAGACTGGATGGCCTAACCCATGGATGTATTTGATTGTTCCATCCGGTAGCTGGATTCTGAACTCGACAGCGTAGTCTCCTTTTTCGCGCACGGCCTTCTGGATGCATTCGAGCACTCTGTCGCGATCCTCTGTATGGATCCGTTGCAACACTCTTTCGCGGTCCGGAAGACCCTCCTGCGGATTGAAGCCCCACATTCGGAAATTTTCCTCTGACCAGTAGAGAGCCTCTCTAGTGTTGAAAGCCGAGCTGCCGGTGTGGCTCAGCCTCTGCGCTTCAGCTAGGTAGGCCTGGCTGCGCTGCAAATCCGCGGTTCGTTCCGATACTTTCCTCTCGAGTTCGTGGCGGGCTTGACCGAGTTCCACCAACTTAGCGTCGAGTTCGTGGCGGAGACGCGCGTTCTGAAACGCTGCAGCGGCGTGGTTCGCAGCCACGGACAGCAGCAACTGGTCAACCTCGCTGGGAAAGTCGCTGCGACTACACGCCGCCGCGACGAGACCAGCCTCAGCATGGACGCCAATGGGAATGACGAGACCGCGGCATGGTTCCTCGTCACCAATATCCGTAACGATTTCTTTGCGCAAGAATCGCCCGACGTCCAGGTGAGCTTGCAGCCATTCCGGGAATACTTTCCATGCGTGCCCGCGCGTGACTTCGATTGCGCCGTTCCCTTGGGGATCGCACAAACGCACAAACGCAAAATCCAGGTTCAGCGATCCGACCAGCGCATCGGCGAGCCCGGCGGCGATGATAGGCGGTTCTCTCCCCACCCACGCCGCCGGGATCGTCGAAAGCGCCACGAGCTCTCGGAGCGCCGCTCGAAGCGCCCCCGCGTCTGTGTGCGATTCCGTGGGCATCTAGTTTGCCGCGCCTGCGCTCCTGCGAAAGGACCGTCGATCCTTTATCTCCAGGAGGAACTGGTCAGGCGGAATAAAGAACGGGTTCTCCTGCAACACCCCACCGATGATCACGACCGGATGCGTGCGCATGATGTCCATGACGGTGTTCGCGCCAAATTTTGAAAGATCGTAGGTACAGATCACGGGATCATCGTACTTGGGGAGCAAGTAGTTGAGCCGTGCCTCGTATTCCACTAGGTCATCGACGCCGGGTTTGTCGAGCAGCGCCCATTCCATGTGCGCCACCAATCTGGTGAGCGGGTACCCGGCCGTATCGGCCGATTGGAGCACCTCTTCGATCAAGGCCAGCATCGCATTCTGGTCGAAGTGGTCGCCCCGCAGGTAAGCGTCCTGCCAGCGCCGCACTTCCAGCTGGCCGGTATCAATCGCCTGATGCACATTGATACCTCCTTCCGCGAGGAGCTTAAGATGTTGCTCCCGTAGCTCGGGGTCAACAACATGGAAAGCTTTTTCCCCGCGCTCGAGTCCCTCTTTGATGAACGAGCGAAGCACCCTGTGCTCCTCGTCCATGCTATTGAAGAAAGCGCAAATGTGACGTTGCCCGCCGAGATCGCCTCCGGCGAACTGTACTGAATGACTCTCGATCGCCATATATCACCTCATTAGAGAAATTCGATGGAAGAAATAATCACGAGGATAGACCGGACTTTCAGCCGAGGAGCCATTCCCGCACGTACCCTATCTGTGTGAGAAAAGCGCCAACACTTAGGGCTAACCACAAACGCGCAAGACTCTGAGCCACAACAATAGGGAGAGAATCTGGGGCCCGATGAACCGCGATACGCCATGGCTTACCTCGCCTGGATCGCTTCAGAAGTGGTTCCGCAACCGGCCTTCCGAACGAAAATATTGTACCGCAGAAGCCTCAACCCGACGAGGGTCAGAACCGTTCGTCAGGAATGTGGGCTGGACGCTGGGCGTGGCAGTTCGGCCCCTGACGCACTACCCACCGCGCCGCGGGTTAAAGATTTGCGGCATAAGTCCGCTATAATGTTTCGGTGGATTCAGCCTCCAATCCGCGTCCTATGACGGCTGTCGCCATGAGCGGCGGCGTGGACAGCTCGGCCGTGGCCGCGATCCTCACCGAGCGCGGCGATTCCGTCGTGGGCCTGACCATGCAACTGTGGAATCAGCGCCGCCTGCCGGAGCTCGACCGCGACGGCTCGCGCGGCCAGCGCTGCTGCTCGCTCGATGACGTCTATGACGCGAAGCGCGTGGCGCAGCACCTCGGCATGCCTCACTACGTGGTGAATTACGAGCAGCGCTTTGAGGAGACCGTGGTCCAGCCGTTCGTCGAGGAATATCTCTCGGGCCGGACGCCGGTTCCCTGCACGCAGTGCAACAATCACGTGAAGTTCGATCCGCTGCTCGCCACCTCGCGCCAGATCGGCGCGGAGCGACTGGCCACGGGCCACTACGCCCGCATCCGCCATAACGAAATCACCGGCCGCTACGAGCTTCTTCGCGCGGCGGACACCTCCAAGGACCAGACCTATTTTCTTTTCGGGCTAAAGCAGGAACAGATGGCGCGAACGGATTTTCCCCTCGGCGAGCTCGACAAGGCGGCCGTGCGCGAGATCGCGCGGCGCGCCGCGCTGCCCGTGGCGGAAAAGCCCGAGAGCCAGGAAATTTGTTTCGTGCCGTCGGGCAATTACGTCAAGTTTATCGCCGCGTATCTCGGCGAGCGCGGCGAATCGTTGTCCGAGGAAGAAGGCGACCTGGTCACGACGACGGGCGAACTGATCGGCCGGCACCGCGGCCTTCACCATTACACGGTAGGGCAGCGCAAGGGCCTGGGAATTGCCGCGGGCAGACCGCTCTACGTCGTGGAGCTCGATCACGTCGCGAATCGCGTTGTCGTCGGCGACGACGCCGATCTGCGCTCCAATGTGTGCGAAATTCGAGACGTGAATTGGATTTCGTTCGCTGCTCTCAAAGCTCCCGTGCGCGCCATGGCGAAGATTCGCCACCGCCACGAACCGGCACCAGCCTCAATCGAGCCGATCGACGCAAATTCCGCGCGCGTTGTCTTTGACGAGCCGCAGCGCGCCATCACGCCGGGTCAAGCCGCAGTCTGCTATTCAGGAGACGTTGTGCTGGGTGGAGGGTGGATTCGGTAGGTTCAAGTGGCACAGGCACTCTTGCCTGTGTGCCTTTTGCAATTGAAGTAGGGACCGATGCCGTCCGTGGGTCTACGAAATCCTCACAGTGGATCGGGACAGAAAGTGGCTGTGCACCTAGCTAGATAAACATTCCCTCGTCTTGTTGCTCGGCGGCCGTTTCAACAGAGTTGCCTCCGCGACGCCGTGCACTCCGGAAAAAGTCGATCCCCGCCTGCACACCGCGAATCAGCGCCGTCGCCTTGACCACCGGCGCCCACACCGTACTCCGCAGGTGCGACCCGGCTTCCTCCACAGCTTCCATAGCGCCGGTCAAAATGTGATCGACGTGAATGAGCTGCATGCGCAGCCGCTCAAGCGCTTCGCTGAGAACGCGATCGAGCTTCTGCGCCTCGCCGCGCGCCAGCCGCGTGATCTCGGAAGCATCCACCACGATGCCCGTAATGCGAGGAGCGATGTCGTCGACCAGGATCTGCACGCGCGAAACGAGCGGCGTGACCTTGGTATTGAAGTCCGCCACCGTCTGTTCCACTCGCGCCGCGGTGCGGCGAAGTTGAATGAACAGCGCAATGAGAACGACCGCCTGCACCACAATCGCAGCCGCCGTCACAATCACGAAGAAAGGCATCCAGCTTTCCATACGTCAGTCTCGCCGCGAACTACTGGGCTTTCGCTTTCTCCCGCTGATACGCGTCCCGGCCCGCGTCCACAGCCGCGGAAATCGTTTCCTTCTGGCGCGCGGCCACGGACTTGCCCCGCTCAATAACATCCTCGGCGCGTTCGCGCAACTCGCGCGCCTTGCGCTGCGCGTATTCGCGGCCTTCATCAGCCTTCTGCGCGAGGTACTCACGCGTCTCTTCGCCCGATTTCGGCGCAAACAGAATTCCCACGAGCGCCCCAATTCCCAGCCCGACCAGGAAGAAGCTTACTTTCGATCCTACATTGTTTTCGTTTTCCGACATGGCGTACTCCTTTCCCTGCTCGAAAGTAGCACAGGGTTCCTGTAGAAGCAATCAGAGGGCCTACTATTGTCAAACTATTGGCTCGGCAACACGGCGCCGTTTGATCCCGCGAGATGCGCGGAAACGCGCTCCGCCAGCCCCCTGGGTACGACCTTGGCAATCTGGTCGATGCTCGCCGAGCGCAGCTGCGCCACGCTGCCAAAATTGCGCAACAATTTTTGCGCCGTGCGCGGCCCGACACCTGGAATGTTTTCGAGTCCGGTTTGGATCGTCCGCTTCGCGCGCCTCTGACGATGAAAACCCACCGCGAAGCGGTGAGTCTCATCACGAATTTGCTGGATGAGATGAAGGATCGGCGAGTGATGTTCCAGCCGGATCGGCTGATCTTCCTGGCCGAGAACGTAAATGATCTCTTCCTGTTTCGCGATGCTCGCGACGGGCTGATTGATGACTTCGAGTTTCTCGAGAGCCGCTGCAGCCGCGTGAAGCTGGCCGATCCCGCCGTCGATCAGGATCAATCCCGGGAACGGTTTCTTTTCCTCCTGCAAGCGCCGGTAGCGTCGCTCAACCGTTTCCCGCATGCTGGCGAAATCGTCGTTGCCCCATTCGCCTCGAATGATGAATTTCCGGTAGTCCGATTTCTTCATTCGCCCGTCTTCCCAGACCACCATCGACGCCACCGTGTCCGATCCCTGCAAGTGCGAAATATCGAAGCTCTCAATGCGCCTCGGCGGCTCCGGCAACAGCAGAGCCTGTTCGAGCGCCTCGACGATGGCCTTCGAGCTGGGCTTCAACACTCGAAAGCGCTGCTCGAAGGAGTGCCGCGCATTTTTCTCCACGAGTTCCAGAAACGCGTGTTTCGCGCCGCGCTGGGGCATCAGGATTTCCACGCGGCTGCGCGGCGGTTCGAGATGCGAGCCGCGCTCGCTCAATATGTCTTCGAGAATTTCGCGATCCTCGAAATCGATCGGCACATGGATCGAGCTCGGCAGGTACGCAGCATCGAGATAGAGCTGCTTCAGAAGCGACGAGAGAAATTCCACCGGCTCGAATTCCTCGAGGTCTTCCCAGTAAAAATCACGGCGGTCCACGACTCGCCCGCCTCGTAAGTGGAAAAGATTGACCGCCACGAGCGGCGGCTCGGCGTGCCACGCGAGCACGTCGATGTCGTCACCCTGCGCCGCGGCGATTTTCTGGCGCTCTTCGATCTCGGAAAGCGTGCGCAGCAGGTCGCGGTACGCCGCGGCTTGCTCGAAGCGCTCGGCGTCCGCTGCTTCCGTCATGCGGGATTCGAGGCTCGCAATCAGGTCGTGCCGTCGGCCTTCCAGAAAGAGTTTCGTATCGCGCGCTGCTTCCGCATATTTTTCATCCGTGGTCAGTCCTGGAACGCACGGCCCATGGCACCGGCGAATGTAATACTGCAAGCAAGGCCGCGGGTGCGCGCGAGTCAGGTCCACGGTACAGGACGGAATGCGAAACGTCTTGTGAATGAAATGGACAATCCTGTACGCAAGGCTGTGAGGGAAGAACGGCCCGAAGTAGAGCGAGCCGTCTTTCACCAGCCGCCGCGTCACATACACGCGAGGAAATCTCTCGAACGCCGTGTAGCGAATGTACGGATAGGTCTTATCATCGCGCAGCAGGACATTGAATTTCGGTTTGTACTGCTTGATCAGGCTGTTTTCGAGCGCCAGGGCTTCGCGGTCGTTGTCCACAACGATGTAGTCGACATCCGCAATCTCACGAACGAGCGAGCCAGTCTTCGCATCCACCCAGCGGGCTTCGAGGAAATACGACTTCACCCGATTGCGCAGGGAACGCGACTTGCCCACATATAGAATATTTCCGAGGACGTCCTTGAAAAGATAGACGCCTGGCTCCGCGGGCAAGCTGGCCGCTTTTTGTTCGAGTTCCATGGAAGGAGTAGAATGGAGAGCGCGGCGGAACGCTCCCAAGCAACATTCATGATAGCAAAGTGAATCTTATTCCGCGTCACATGAACCAGCTTGCCTACGCAGTTTTCGGAATTCTCGTGCTCGCAGGGGCGCAACCCCTGCACGCGCAGCAGATTAATCCGAGGGAGCCGCCCCCGCCTCCGCCGGCCGCTCCCGCGGATGCGTCTGCAACGCCGCCTGCGTCATCCCCCGCGCCCGCGGTTCATACGGACGCGAAGCCGCAGCCGATCGATCCGACGGTTCCGCCCCTCCCGCCGCTGGAGGACGCGGCGTCCGAAGCGCCCGCGGCACCCGCTGGCCCCGTGTTTGATCCCCTTCACGCGCAAAGGAGCCTGAACGTCGGCAGATTTTATTTGAACAAGGGTTCGTACGATGCGGCAATCGACCGCTTCATCGAAGCGTCGAACTACCAGCCATCGCTGGGCGCGCCGTGGAAGATGCTGGGTGAGGCGTACGAAAAAAAGCACGAATACTCAAAGGCGATCGACGCCTACAACAAATATCTCGAGCTCCTTCCGCACTCCGCGGACGCCGCGAAAATCAAGAAGACTGTCTCCGACCTGGAAGAAAAATCCGCGCAGGAATCGCCGAAAAAAGCCGAGCGCTAACGAATGTTCCGCAAGGCCCTACCGCACCCGCTCGAGAAATTTCCGCGCGCGCGCGTAGTGCGCAAAGCGCTTTTCCTCGGCTCGAAATTCCGGAGAATGCGATTGCAGCCCGCACGCGGCAGCGCGGATCGGATGCTTCACGTGAAGCATCTCGTGGTACAGAATGAGTTCCACCGCATAGGCCGGCACTTCGGCGCGGTCCAGCCGTCGGTTCATCACGATCTGGTCGAGCGAAGGATCGTAGCATCCGAATTGCGAACGCCAGACTCGCGAACTCCATCCGATGCGGGGCCGGCGAAGATTGCCGGCGAAATATTGCGCGTTGAGCGACTCGAACATCGCCCCGAGGTCATGCGCCGCGCCGAGCGGGTGATCCGCGATGCGCCGCGCGCGTTGGCGGCGGATTCGCGCGATGTGCCGCCGGGTCGAATGCGAAAGCGCGAATTGCCGGTACGCATCGCGCAAGTCGTGGGGCACGCGCCGGCGGTACATCTGCCCCAACAGGATCGCGGCGGCGGCTTCGATCACCGGCAGAGGCGCCTCGTGCAAAATATCGGACAGCCGCACGTAGGCGACGTCCTGCCGCAGGCGCAGCGTGTGCGACAGATTGGCGTACGGATACAGCTCTACTTGAAATTGCGGCGGGCGTCCCTGGCAGCCGAGGCGCGTGAAGATCCGTTGGAAAATTCGGTCGCCTCCCGCGAGGGCCGCCGGTGCGCGTCGATCCTTCCTCATCGTCAGGGTTCCGCTCACGTTGGTTTGCGTCGCACTGGGGCCGACGGAGTCTCCTTGGTCGCCTTTTCCACGTCCTTTGCGGCGTCCTGCGTGGCCTCGATCGCGTCGTCCAGATTCGACTTGTACGTTTCGCGCTCCGCGCCATTCTCGGCCAGGCCGTGCAGGTAGGGCAGGAACTCCTTGATTTTCGATTCCATCAATTTGACGCCGGCTCGGATGTCCTGCTGCTTTTCGATCCCAATTTCGATCAGGTCCGCTGCATCGTCAATACATCCTGTATAGCTGTTGATCAGGCCATTCATGCGTTCGGCGCGCTTCCGATCGGCGGGATCGGCGTGAGCGAGTTCATATTGAATTTTTTTGACGCGGTCCGATGCGAACGCGGCAAAGAGAGCGATGCGGACACCCGTGTCGCCGGCGTCGCGAATCTTGTCGGCCTCCGCTTCGGAGAGGTACTCCTTCTTTTTCTGCGGAGCGGCGGCCGCGCTCGTGGCGGAGACTGCGGACAGAATCGAGCCGAGAAGCAGGATGGCGCCTGTCACGGTGATGGATCGCATGGCGACACCTCAGGGTTCGGATTTTGGAGCAGCGTGGTCCGGCTTGCGAGGGAAAAGTTCGTCGATTAGCGTGTTTTGATCCGTGAACAAGTCGTTTCGGACCGCGCGAAAAAACGGCCGCTTGTCCACTTCCAGCGTAAAAATCAGGTCGTCCACCCGGCGGACGGTTTCCCGCAAGTTGATCTGAAGCTCCTTGAATCCCGCCGGCTTTCGTTCCGCGTCGACGCCCGTCTTGTTCAGCGCCGCGACCGTTTCGTGGACCTCATCGCGATATTGCTCGAGCGTGTGAAGCGAAGCCTCTTCGTGGCCTTCCTTCAGTTCTTTCCTCGCCAGTTCAACCTGCGCGTCTCCCATTTTTGCCAGGATGCGAGCCTTGTGGACGGGGTCCGTTTCATGCTGGTACCTCGCCAAATCGTCTTCCAGGCGATTCTGCGCCGCGAGCATGCCCGAAAAAATCAACGCTGCGATCAAGGCGATCCGAATTTTAGCCGGTGCGTTCATCTTGGAACCGCAAATATTTCCCCGGGCTCACTTCTTCTTGGAAATGCCCAGTTCTTTTTGCAGCACGATGATGCGCTGGCGCGCCTGAAAATCCTGAGTGTCATGCTGCCCGCCGTCTTGATCGAGGAATTTCTGGTACGCCTCGATGGCCTCCGCCCTGCGAGAAAGTTTATCGTAACAGATCGCGCGGACAAACCACGATCCGGGCCTGGGGGTTTCCAATTTGGCAAGCAGGTCCAGCGCCGCGAGCGCCTGCGCGTAATTTTCGTTCAGATAAAACGCGTTGGCCAGATCGCTCAGCGCGTCCACGGATTGCGGATTCCGCGCGTGCACTTCTTCCAGAATGCGAATTGCTGCCGGGTAATCGCGCAATTCGACGTCCACGTGGCCCATCCATGCGGCGATCTCCTCGTCTTGGGGCGCGGCCGAGATGGCTTGCTTCAGCGCCGATGCCGCTTCGTTCCACTTTTTCTGCCGCATGTAAATATCGCCGCGCATTTTGAGTGCGTCGGACGAGGGTTTTCCGTTTG